>LSQX01238868.1_pt1 | contig 35101 bp, 13 predicted proteins | sample 654561 | NCBI WGS metagenome assembly LSQX01 (sample SAMN04489861, study PRJNA283612) | anaerobic digester metagenome | isolation source: 4 biogas reactors fed with cattle manure at either 37C or 55C with and... | place: Denmark: Kongens Lyngby | collected 2014 | reverse complement strand
TAATTTTTTGTCATGTAGTGAGCATAGCCTTAGTAAAGGAAATGTGAAATAAAAAAGTAGAGTTAAAATAAACCTAAATCCTTGTAGATGTTGAAGTTCTATGTTTGAGGAGGTAAATTTATTAAAAAACGGTTAAATGTCCGCTCCGTTCGTTTCAATCTCTGTTTCAGCCTCGTTTTCTTGGTATAGGTTTTGTCTTCCCAATCTGTCCATTGCCGACCTAAAGGCGGGTAGGGTTTTCTCGGCTATTGGCTCCACAAATCTATAAGAAATTGATTCTTCTTTTGTGGAGTTTTTAATAATTAAACCGTGGGGATCGTATGAGTTTAAAAATTTAAAAAATATACTGGCGATGAGCAATATTTTTAATGCTCCAAATATGGCTCCAAAAACTTTGTTTGCCATATCTGAAATTGTAATTTCTACAATTTTCTCCGCAGCTTTAGAAATTATGTAAACAGCTGCAATTATCAGAGCAAATGTTATGGCAAAAGAGATAATTTCGGCGTAATTTCCGCCAATATTTAGCCATTCGCCTACTTTGTTGGAAAAATTAATGGCTACCCATGTTCCCAAAAAGAGTGCTACAATGCTTGAAAGTTCAAAAATTAAACCTTTTCTGAAGCCTTTGTAGGTAAACCAAAGTGCAGGTACTAAAACAAAAATATCTATAAAATTCATCTCAATTATAGGAGTTTTTTTGTTAATTCAGAAGCATACACAAAGTCGTGAAGCTCTTTGTTATCAGTACTCAAAACATCATCCTTCGAACCACTCCACCACAGTTCCCCACGGTGGATAAATGCTACTCTATCGCCAATTTCCAACACAGAGTTCATATCGTGAGTATTGATAATTGTAGTTATACCATATTCGTGTGTAATTTCAGAAATCAAGTTGTCGATAACTACTGCTGTTAGGGGGTCTAAGCCAGAATTTGGCTCATCGCAGAAAAGATATTTTGGGTTCATGGCAATAGCCCTTGCAATGGCAACACGTTTTTTCATTCCACCACTAATTTCGGAGGGAAAAAGTTTGTTTTTGTTGATAATATCTACTCGCTTTAAACAAAAATTTGCCCTATCTAATTTCTCCTCTTTAGACATATTTGTAAACATATCCAGCGGAAACATCACATTCTCTTCCACATTCAAAGAGTCGAAAAGTGCAGCACCTTGAAAAATCATACCAATCTCTTTTCTAAGTTCCTTTTGTTGGTTTTCGGAGGTGTTGCTAAATTTTCTGTTAGAGTATAAAACTTCACCTTCTTCAGGTTTTAACAGCCCTACCAAACATTTCATCAATACAGTTTTTCCAGAACCACTTTGTCCAATAATCAGATTATTTTTACCCTCTTCAAAGGAGAAATTTATATCCTTTAGAACAGCTCTGTCGTTGAAGTATTTATATATTCCTTTTGCCTCAATCATGCCAATAAAAGTTGGGTTAGAATCATATTAAAAAACAGTAAAACTATGCTACTATAAACCACAGCATTGGTGCTTGAACGCCCAACTTCTAAAGCTCCACCTTCGGTTTTGTAGCCGTAAAACCCTGAAATAGTGGTGATTATAAAGGCAAAGACAATAGTTTTTATCATTGCATAGGATACATCAAATGCCTCGAAATATATTATAATTCCTTCGATGTAATTGCTGGAACTGACCAATTTTGTATTTATAGCTGCCAACCAACCCCCAAAAATTGAGGTGAAAATACTGAAAACTACCAAAACGGGATTTATTAAAACAAAGGCAACCACTTTGGGAAGTATAAGATGTGTAGCAGAGTTTATGCCCATAACTTCCAATGCGTCAATTTGTTCTGTAACACGCATTGTGCCAATTTCGGAGGCTATTCGTGAGCCTACTTTTCCAGCCAAAAACAGACTGATTATTGTGGGCGAAAACTCTAAAATCACCGATTGACGAACGGTGAAACCAACAGTCCAATTGGGCACCAAAGGGCTCTCAATTTGAAAAGCTGTTTGAATGGTAACAACAGCACCCATAAAAACAGAAATCAATACAACAAAACCAATGGACTCATAGCCCAAAACCTCCATCTCGTGCCAAATTTGTTTTCTAAAAACACTCATCTGCTGAGGCCTTTTGAAAACACGCCGCATCAATAAAAGATATGAACCTATGTTTTGTAGATATTTCATAAACTAATTTTGGCTAAATTAATGTTTTTCTCTCAAACAGAAAACAATTATAATCGAATTTTTTTCGATAGAAATAAAAATTTGCCATATGCTGAAAATTCTTTCTAAAAATTAAGCAACAAAAACTAATAAAATTCGTAAAATATAAGATTGTATTAAATGTAGGATTAAACAACTGAATATCAGACTTGTAATGGTAAATATGCACAAAGCGACATATGTTAAAAATAATTGCAATATAAATATTTTTTATATTTTTGAGGCATAGGAGTAATTATAGGTAATTTGTCATCATAGAAAACATATAAGACATGGATAAGGCACACACTTTTTTTGTTAAGAAAAGATTTTTAAAATTATTCTTTTCTGCACTTTTTTTATTCTCTTTTTCACTGAGTTTGTATTCTCAAACTCCACCTGTTGTGAACAAGATTCCAGATGTAAACACACTTTGTGCTCAAGCTCTTGTGAGCGTCGATATTGTTGGCACTCCACAAGCAGGTTGCAACTGCCATTATGAGCAGCAGCGAAAATTACCCAACTCCAGTTCATGGGTTAATATGACTGTTGGCGATGAGCTAAATGTTGGATACACCGAAGGAGTTGTTAGCATCCGTGTTCGTATGGTGTGCACTGGTGGTGCCGGATGTGGTACCAGCGATTGGACCGAGGTTTCGTGGAATGTGGTTAAAAAGCCCACACCGCCAACCTCATTTATTTTAGAACCCAACTCGACTGTTTGTACAGATGCCTTATTGACAATAACAGCCGAAGGTGGAAGTGGTGGAACTGGTTCGTGTCATTACCTATATGCAGGAAGTTACAATTCAAGCCTTAGCCATTTTGCAACATTAGACTGGACTACCGAAAACACATTTGTTGCCGACGAAACTGGCAACTTTTATGCCAGAGCAAGATTCTATTGCGATGGCTATGGTTGTGATACATCTTCCATATCTGGCTCTGCCTACTGGTCGGTTTACAATAAGCCCAACGCTGCAAATTTGGTAAAAACACCCAATACTGATGGGGTTTGTGTGGGTGGAATTGTGGGTATTAGTGCCACAAGCGGTTCCCACGGACAGGGAACTTGTACCGACTATTTCAGATATTCTGATGATGGTGGAAATACATGGTCTGACAAACTTACAAGCCGTCCAACAATTACTGCTTCCAACGAGGGGCAGATTATTATAATTGAGGCTTGGCGCGAATGTACTGGCGAAGGCTGCGAAACATCAGATACCAACTCTGTTTTCTGGAATACTGTTGCCGACCCAGTTTGGGGAGAAATCTCTGTTTCTAAAGATGAAATTTGTCGAGGTGGAAGTGTGGAGCTAAATGGTGAGTTTATTGGAGGCGTTGGTGGATTTATCCGCTGGTATAGAGCCACAACACCCACTGGAATGGGGAATCAGGTTACTTCGCCAAACACCCCCAATGCAGCAAATACATATTACTACTATCCCACATATGTAGCAAGTCCTACAAACACAGGCTGTTCATTAGATCCGCCCACAGAGAGGGCTCAACTTTTGGTGGTAAATAAACCCACTTGGGGAACCACAACATTGTCGCCCACAGAACTTTGTCAAGGTGGAGAAGTGAATTTTAGTACAACAGTAAATGGTGGTTTAGGTGGTGATATTCAATGGGTTAGGGCTGATGTCTCCAATGGAACAGGTAGCAATGTTACAAGTCCAGATGTGCCACCAGCAGTATCTGAATATTTCTATAGACCACAATTTATTCCAGCAGGTAGTGATGATGGTTGCGACTTAGCCGATGGAGCTGAATTTTTGGTTACTGTATATGACTCTCCAACACCCCAAACAATTACTGGAACCCCCGAAATAGGAAGTTCAATATGTATTGGCGGAAGTGTGAGTGCCACATTCTCAGGTGATATCAACTCAAGTATTGAAATTGATGAGTATCAATATTCCACCGATGCTGGAAATAACTGGAGTGATTATACACCAGGCACTTCTGTAACTTCTACCGAGGTTGGCAGTGAAAGTGTTCAAATTAGAACTCGAAGAGTTTCCACCGATGGCTCATGCGAAAGCGAGTGGGTTGTTGCCACATGGAACGTAGTTCCTCAACCAACAGCACCCAGCCTAAATACCAAAACTCCAAACTTAGAAAGCATTTGCGATGGTGCCATTGTTAGTGCCACCATCAATGCAGGAAGTGGAGGAATTGATTGCTCGGATATTTTGGAATATAGCCTAAACAGTGGCTCCACATGGACCCCATATACAGCAGGGCAAAATATTTCCACCGCAGGTGCAACAGCGGTAATAATCAGGGGTTCAAGAGGCAACTGCAACACAGCCCTTGGTTGCGATGCCAGCGATTGGGCTACAATTGCAGAGTGGACAATTACAAATGTTGAAGCAGCCACATTGAGCCTCACGCCAAACTCAACTGAGGTATGTGTAGGTGAAAATGTTTCGGCAACGCTCGATATGCCCGGCTCGGGCGGCGATGGCTGTACTGATATTTTCCAATACAGATACGAAATGTCGGGGGCGTGGAGTGCATGGTTCCCCTATACCCTCGGAAATAATATCTCTTCGGCAGGAAAAACAAAAATCCAAGTTCGTGCGGTACGCAACTGTCCGCCAGTTTCTGGATGTACAGATGAAAATGTTTATACATGGGAGGTGAACAATTTTGTTGTTGTTTCACCAACAATGACCAAGCAACCAAATTTAGCTTCAGTGTGCGAAGGTACCGATGTAAGAGCCATTGTGCAAACATCTGGAAGTGGCGGTTTGGGCTGTAGCGATATTTTTAAATATAGAATTGATGAAGGTGCTTGGAACGACTATTTGCCCGGCAGTGATATTTCTACCGTAGGTGCAAATAGCATAGAAATTATTTCCTATCGTGCAGACTGCGACCCCGGTGGGATTTGCGGCGATTCGGTGGTGTATTCCTACACATGGAGCGTTGAGCCACAGCCAGCTATGCCCGATTTGATACCAAATATTTTGGAAGATAATATTTGTGCAGGCGATATTGTTTCTGCCACAATAACCCCCGGAGATGGCGGCGTGGGATGTATAAATTATTCCCAATATAGATTGCTAACAGCAGGAAACTGGTCGGCGTGGTACAACTACAATTCGGGACAAAATATTGCCACCATTGGACGACAAGGTGTAGAAATCAGAGCATGGCAAGGAAACTGCTCTGCAGGTGCTGGATGTTTGTCCAGCGATACTGTTCTGAAAACATGGACCGTACTGCCCAATTTGGTAAATCCCACAATTACAAAAGTACCCAACAGATTGAGTATTTGCGAAGAAGAGACCGTTACAGCAGCACTTATAAACGCCGGAAGTGGCGGATTAGATTGTTCTGATATTTTCGAATTTAGAACTTTCGATGGTAGCTCGTGGAGCGAATGGTCGGCATTTGCCTTGGGCGATCCAATTTCAGGATTGGGAACAACAAAAATAGAAATTAGAGCATACAGAGGTGATTGCTACCCCGGAAGTAGCTGCAACAATCCCGATCCAAATGTGATTTCGTGGAATGTAGTGCCATCGGCCACAAACCCAATGGTAACAAGAGTTCCAGATGAGGATTTTGTTTGTAGTGGCGATAATGTTAGTGCCATAATTGTTGATGGTACAGATGGAATAAGTTGCTACAACTACCGTCAATATCGCTATCACAATGGAACAAATTGGTCATCGTGGTACACCTATGTCCCCGGAAATAATATCACAACCATCGGACGCACTCAAATTGAAGTTAGAGCGTTCCGCGGATGCCAGGCATCAACAGGCTGTGAGTCGTCCGACACCATTTCTGTTTCGTGGAATATAGTACAAGGAGTGCAACACCCCATTATGGCAAAACAGCCCAATGCAACAACAGTTTGTCAGGGTACAGATTTAATGGCAATGCTTAGCACGCCCGGCTCAGGAGGCTCTGACTGTATTGACCAATTTGAAATTAGATTCAACGAGGGAATGTGGATGTCCTACAACCCTGGTGATAATATTGGAACTGATAATAGTATAACAAAAGTTGAGGTAAAAGCCATCAGAACAGATTGTTTGGGAGGTCTGATTTGTGGAAATCCCGACGGAAATATTTATACATGGTTACTAGAACCACAACCCGTAGCACCAGATTTAATTAAAAATCCCAATCAAGAATATGTATGTAGTGGCGAAACAGTTTCGGCAACAACAGTGCCCGGCTCAGGATACTCTTGTAGCGACTATTTCCAATATCGCAGATACAACGAAAACAGCTCTTCTTGGTCAGCATGGATGCTATATATATCTGATTATCAAATACAAACCACTGGTTTTTCGCAAATAGAAATTAGAGCTTTCAATCACAATTGTAACCCCACAACTGGCTGTATTCCAGATACAAACCTTATTTCGTGGAATATAATCCCAAAAGTTAGCAATCCAAGCATAACAAAATCACCCAACATTGTTGAGGTGTGCCAAGGTGCAACAGTTTCGGCAGATATAGTTTTTGGAACAGGTGGAATTGATTGTTCAGACTTTGCCGAATATTCCATCGATGGTGGAAACAACTGGAACTTCTACAACCCCAACGATTTAATCAACACCATAGGCTTATCATCGGTTATAATTAGAGCTTACACAGCCGATTGTAACCCATTGTTTGATTGTCCTACGTCAGACACAATCAGCGTTTCGTGGATAATTCAAGAATCACCAATGCCCCCAATTATTTCACGTTTCCCCGATCAGGATGTGGTTTGTGCAGGTGCCAGCGTAAAAGGCGACATCACCCCCGGAAGTGGCGGAGTGCAATGCAACGATGTTTATCAATATAGATACAATTCAGCCTCGGGCTGGAGTTCGTGGAGCACATATCCCAACGGGTATAATATTTCCACCTCTGGCGGAAGAACCGAAATTGAAATTAGAGCCTATCGCACTTGTAGTGGATATGCTTGCGATGCTTCAGATACAGCTTTTGTAAGCTGGATAATCGACCCCACATTGGTAAATCCAAGTATAGAAAAGACCCCCAATTTTGCACAAGTTTGTGAAGGTACAGATATTAGTGCACATATAACAGTTCCCGGAAGTGGCGGTACTGATTGTCAAGATATTATGGAGTTTTCCATGGATAATGGATTAAGCTGGAACAGCTATAATTCGGGTGATAATATTTCAACCTACGGACTTAGCTCTGTTATAGTTAGAGCCTATCGTGGTGCTTGTTTGGGCGGTGGTGCTTGTACACCAACGGACACCAATCAAGTGTCGTGGACAATTGTGCCAATGCCAATAATGCCAAGCATCGACCTAATTCCTCATACAGGTGTGGTTTGTCATGGCGAAGAAATTAAAGCAAATATCACCAACGGAACAGGAGGAATTTCTTGTGCTGATTTTGCCCAATATAGAATCAATAATAATGGTACTTGGACAGGCTGGTACAACTACACATCTGGTAGTAATATAAATTACTCGGCAAATGCCATTGAGGTTGAAGTTAGGGCTTTCCGCGGAAACTGCGGTAATGGCTGTGCAGCATCTGATACCATGATAGCACACTGGACGATAGTACCAAGTTTGATAAATCCAATTTTAAGTCAAAACCCAAGTCAAACAAACGTTGTTAGTGGAATGGATGTTTCGGCATCAATTGATGTTCCGGGAAGCAATGGCGTGGGCTGTTCCGATATTTTGGAGATGAGAACAGGCGTGGGCGGAACTTATAGCGATTGGTATGCATATATGCCCAATAGTGCCATTAGCACCATCGGTGTTGACGAAATTCAGGTGAGAGGATTTAGAGGCTCTTGCACCTCGGGAGACGAGTGTCCTCCAATGGATACCTTAATCTATTCGTGGTTTGTGGTTGAAGGACCGCAAGCTCCTGATGTTATCAAAAATCCCGATAATGACGTATGTTCAGGCGAGCTTATTAGTGCAACAATCACCCCCAACAACGGCGGAATAGGTTGTGAAGATTTTGCCCAATATAGATACTTTACAGGAACATGGTCGGCATGGACAAACTATGTTTCTGATAGCCCCATCACCTATCCCGTAGATGCTACATTGGTGGAGGTGAAGGCATGGCGTGGAAACTGCGACCCCATTTCTGGAGCCCTTAGCTCCGATACAGTTTTTGTTAGCTGGAATATTATACCAACAATGGTTAACCCCATTTTAGAGAAATACCCTGATGTGGCTCAAGTGTGCCAAGGTGTTGATGTTTCGGCAAGTATAACAACGCCCGGAAACGGCGGAAACTCTTGCTCCGATATTCTCCAATTTAGAGTTAATAACGGACTTGATTACACCGAATGGACTCACTATCTCGAAGGCTCAAATATAAGTACACACGGACTTACCCAAGTAGAAATTAGAGGGTTTAGAGGTGATTGCTTGTCAGGACCAGAATGTCCACCAGCGGATACATTAGTATATACATGGCAGGTTGAAGAGTCGGCAATAGCACCCACAATTACACCAATTCCCAATACAGAAAATGTTTGTTATGGTGCACCCGTTTCAGCCGATATTACCCCCGGAAGTGGTGGAATTGACTGCGAAGAAATTTATCAATATCGACTGTTTGATGGCTCCACTTGGAGTGCGTGGAATGCATATATATCGGGAGAAAATATAGAATATTTAGCCTCAACCACCAAGATTGAATTGCAGGTGCAAAGAGGCAATTGCGATGTTAGTAGCGGCTGCGACAACTCATTAATCAACTCCGTTAGCTGGAATATTATCCCATCATTGGCAAACCCAATTTTAACCAAAAACCCCAATTTCGAATCTGTTTGTGGAGGTGTTGATGTTTCGGCATCGATTGCCACAGCAGGCTCTGGCGGAATTGGCTGTTCTGATATTCTTCAGTTCAGAACCAATAGCGGTGGAGGATTTGGTGAATGGGCAACTTATTTGGAAGGAAGCCCAATAAATACCAATGAATTAACCCAAGTAGAAATTAGAGGATATAGAGGCGATTGCTTAGCTGCAGACGAGTGTCCACCACAAGATACAACAATCTATTCGTGGATAATTACCCCCGGACCGCAAGCCCCAACAATTACCAAATTGCCCGACGAAAATCAAGTTTGTAGAGGAACCGAAATTTCAGCACAAATCACCGAAGGTTACGGTGGTGGCGGTTGTAGCGATGTGTATGAATACAGACTATTCGACGGTAGCACATGGAGTTCTGCCACCGAATATATTTCGGGAAGCCCCATAAACTATTTAGCCAATACAGAGCAGGTAGAAGTTACAGTATATAGAGGAAATTGCGATGCAAGTTCAGGCTGTATCGATTCTGATGTAAACATAGCAACATGGGAAATTCTCGAATATATGACCAACCCCATTCTTGAAAAACATCCCGATGTAAATACTATTTGTAGTGGCACTGATGTATCTGCCACCATAGTAACACCCGGAAGTGGCGGAGTAGGTTGTTCCGATTTATTAGAATATAGATTTGATAGCGGCTCTGGTTTTGGAGCTTGGAACACATATATGGAAGGCGATTTTATCAACACCGACTCCTATATTGCAATACAAATTAGAGGAACTCACACCAACTGTATTAGTGGAGACGAGTGTCCGCCAACAGACAATATAATATATGAGTGGTCAATTATGCCAGCCCCCATTCAGCCCACCATTACAAAAATACCCAACCAAGATGAAATATGCTTCGGCGAAAATATTTCAGCCTTAGTTACCCCCGGAAGTGGTGGCGACGACTGCGAAGAGATATACGAATATCGAACCTTCAACGGAGGGTGGAGTGCATGGTTGCCATATGTTTCAGAGACTAATATTAACTATATAGCCAACACCGATAGTGTAGTAATTAGGGCTTTTAGAGCCGATTGTAACCCACTTTCAGGTTGCGGTTCATCAGACACATCAAGTGTGAAATGGGCAATAATTGAAAATATTGCTTTCCCAACATTGACCCAAAACCCCGATGTAGCAGCCATTTGCGAAGGAACTGATGTTTCGGCATCAGTTGCCACAGCAGGTTCTGGTGGCGTAGGCTGCTCCGATATTTTAGAGTTTAGAACAAAAGTAGGAACCAGTTACTCCGTTTGGAGCACCTACCTTGAAGCCGACCTAATTCCAAGTTTTGGAGTGGATGAAATTCAAGTGCGTGCCTATGTTGGTAATTGCATCAGTGGCGACCAATGTGCCCCCGAAGATACATTAATATATAGCTGGACAGTTACACCACAACCCACAGCTCCCGTTATAGCCAAAAATCCCGATGTAGAAAACATTTGTAGCGGAAGCATTATTAGTGCCAATATCACCCCCGGAACGGGTGGTAGCAACTGTTCCGAAATTTATGAATATAGACTTTTCAACGGAACATGGGGAGCATGGACAAGCTATACAAGTGGCTCAAATATTAACTACGGTGATGCCACAATGGTTGAAGTACAGGCCAAACGTGGAAATTGCGATGCAAGCTCTGGATGTACTGAAAGCGATGTGAGCACAGTTCAATGGAATGTTTTCCCACAACCAATTTCTCCAACAATAGAAAAAGCTCCCAACTTAGCTTCTGTTTGCGAAGGAACTAATGTTATGGCCAATCTTGCCAATGCTGGAAGTGGCGGCATTGATTGTTCAGATATTTATGAATTTAGAACAAAAACAGGTAGCATATGGAGTGAATGGCTAACATATATCCCCGGCGATGCCATATCAACTACATCATTTACCGAAATTGAAGTTAGAGCATATCGTGGCAACTGCCAAGCAGGAAGCCAATGCAATGAGTCTGAACCAAATCTTGTAAGCTGGATAATTGAAGAGGCTCCGGTAGCCCCAATCCTAAGCCGAATACCCGATGAGGACAATCTTTGTGCCAACACCGATGTTGCGGCATCAGCAGTGGCTGGCTACAATGGTGTTAGCTGTGAAGATAAATTCGAAAGCAGAACTTTCAACGGTAGTATTTGGTCAAACTGGGTAACGTATATTCCTACTAATCAGATAAATACAAATGGTATTGACACGGTAGAAATTAGAGGATTCAGATTGTGCGACCCATTGGCTGGTTGCGGAAACAGCGATACCAACCTTGTTAGCTGGAATATTTATCCCGAAATTGTAATGCCCGAAATGACGAAAGTTCCTGATGTGGACAACGTTTGCGAAGGAACGGACGTGAAAGCCGAAATAGTCCAAAATGGCTCTGGCGGTGCAACATGTAGCGATATTTACGAATATCGTTTAAGCGGCGGAACTTGGACAGCTTATGTTCCCGGAAATGATATTCCAACCTTAGGCGAAACTGAAGTTGAAGTTAGATACTATCGAGGAGGCTGTCCCGAAGCCGACGACTGTGGCGTTGTGCCAATAGTTCTGTCGTGGACAATTTCTCAAACTCCAACAAATCCAAGTATTAGCAAAACACCCGACTTTGACGAAATCTGCGACCAATCAAGCGTACAAGCTGAGATTACTCCCGGAAGTGGAGGAGAATTTTGCTCCGATTTTGCGGAATATAGAACCTATAACGGAACAGACTGGACCAACTGGATAAGCTATACCAGCAATCAAGATATAGCAACAGCAGGAATAGAAAAAGTAGAAGTTAAAGCATGGAGAGGAAATTGCTCATCTCTACCCGAATGCTCTGTTTCCGATACTATTTTCGCCTCGTGGACAATTTATCCACAACCCATTGCACCACAAATGCAAAAAGAACCCGACGAAAATATTGTTTGTGAAGGAACAGATGTATGGGCAGACCTTATCACAGCGGGTAGCGGTGGAAACAATTGCGAAGATATTTTCCTATATAGAACAAACGACGGAAATACATGGACTGCATGGGAAAATTATATCCCCGGAACTCACATCGAGACCACTGGAATTAAGGATATTGAAATTTCATACACAAGAGGAAACTGCGATGCAGCCGAAGCTTGTAACACAGTTCCTGTGGAAGTATTATCGTGGACAACGGGTCAAGCACCCACAAATCCAAGCATTAACAAAACACCCAATCAAGACCATATTTGCTACGGAACTCTACCAAGAGCAAGTATTACAAATGGCACAGGTGGAGTGGGTTGCTCCAACAAATCGCAGTACAGAATGTACAACGGCGAAACAGACACTTGGACAAACTGGACCTCCTATATGTCGGGAATCCCAATTTTGCATGGACCTGATATTGATACAATTCAAGTTAGAGCATGGAGAGGCGATTGCTTAACCGTAGGTTGTGAAAGTTCAGACACAGTTGTTGTTAGTTGGAATGTTATCAAACCAATTATCAACCCAGTTCTGACTAAAATACCCGATGAAAACTCCATTTGCTCCCAGTCTAATGTGAGTGCCATAGTGCAAACTCCCGGTTCGGGAGGAGCATCGTGCGAAGATGCTTTCCAATACAGAACAGATAGTGGTTCTGGATTTGGAGTATGGCAGGATTATATCCCGGGAACAGATATTCCCACGGCAGGAAATGTGGCAATAGAAATAATGTCGTTCCGCGATAATTGTGATAATACAATTATTTGTGGCGATGCAGATCCAAACATCGTTAGCTGGACTATTTATGAAGCTCCAACTAATCCCCTTATTGCAAAAACGCCCGATTTGGAAAATGTGTGCTACGGAACAAGCCTTTCGGCAGAAATAACACCAGGAACAGAAGGAAACAACTGCAGCGATTTTGCCCAAGTTCGTAGATTTAATGGTGTAGATTGGTCAGCATGGCAAAACTATACCTCCAATGCCAACATAACCTATGCCGCTAATGTTGAAATAGTGGAAGTTAGAGCATGGCGAGGAAACTGCGAAGGCGATATAAATTGTGCAGTATCTGATACTATCGTTGCTTCTTGGAATATTATACCCAAAGCCATAGCACCTGAAATAGAAAAATTAATCGACTTAGAAGGCGTTTGCGAAGGGGCAGAAGTGGCAGCAATTCTTGTTACAGCAGGTGGCGAAGGAATTGGTTGTAGCGACTTCTTCCAATACAGAACCAACAATGGAACTACATGGACTGCATGGCAAGATTATACCCTTGGAAGCGACATCGCCACCATCGGATTGAGCGAAGTGGAAATTAGAGCCTTTAGAGGTGATTGCGATGATGCAAATTGCGAAATAGCCGACACTAATAAACTACATTGGAACGTTTCCGAACAGCCAACAATGCCCACCATCATCCGCCTACCCGACCAAGATGAACTTTGTGGTGGAACCTTGGTTTCGGCTACAATTGGCAACGGAACAACAGAAAATGGATGTAACAACATTTCCGAATATCGTACCCAAACCAATGGAGCTTGGAGCTCATGGATGGTGTATGTGTCTGAAAACCAAATAAATACCATTGGCTTAGATAGTGTAGAAATAAGAACTTACAGTGTTTGTCCTCCTGAAACAGGCTGTGCTTCCACCGACACAGCATTAGTTTCGTGGAATATTTTATCTGATATTATAATGCCCGTAGTGGTTAAAAATATCGATTTAGACAGCGTTTGTGCCGGAACCGATTTATATGCTGATTCAATATCGGCAGGAAGTGGTGGCGAAACTTGTGAAGATGTTTACGAATACTCCATAGATGACGGTGCAACGTGGTTAAACTACGTGCCGGGACAAATTATCTCCACCGAAACAATCGATAAATTAATTATCAGATACTACCGTGGAAACTGCCCCGAAGCAGCAGTTTGTGGAACAACTATTAGTGAATTAACTTGGGTGATAGAACCAACACCCATAGACCCACTAATTACACGCATTCCTGATATTGACAATATTTGTGAAGGAACGAATGTTGCAGCCAATATCACGCCCGGAAGTGGCGGAGTTTCTTGCGAAAATGTTTACCAATACAGAACCTATGATGGTACAGATTGGAGCATCTGGTTAGATTATATTTCAGATACAGAAATAAATATTACCGGATTGCAACAGGTTGAGGTGAGGGCATATTTAGACAACTGCGGTGCAACTTGCGATGCAGGCGATCCAGTGCTTGTTTCGTGGAATATATTTGAGCAAGCTGTGGCACCTATTATGGAAAAAGTTCCTAATTTCAACAAAATTTGTGAAGGTGATGATGTTATGGCAAACCTTGTTGCTGCCGGAACAGGCGGTGCTGGCTGCGAAGACTACTTCCAATATAGAACTCACGATGGAACTGATTACTCCATCTGGCAAGACTATATCCCCGGCGATGCCATTTCTACCGTAGGTTTAAGTGAAATTCAAATATCATACGGAAGAGGTAACTGCGACCCCGCAAGCTTGTGTACCGAAACAGAGGTCAACACCCTAACATGGGAAATTGTACCTCAACCCACAAGCCCAACAATAAGCAAAACACCCACTGCTGATGATATCTGTTTTGGAACTTTCCCACGTGCAAGCATCACTCCCGGAACAGGCGGAGTTGATTGTACCAACAAATCGCAGTACAGAATGTACAACAGCGAAACAGAAACATGGTCAAATTGGATTTCGTACTTCTCTGGAATACCCGTACTTTATGGACCAGATATTAGCATAGTCGAAATACGTGCCTTCCGTGGCGATTGCCAAGAAACTTGTTTCACACCAGATACAGCCGTAGTAAGCTGGAACATCTGGCTCGAAGCCGTAAACCCAGTATTGGTGGCTAATCCTGATGTTCCCTACGAATGCGAGGGAGCCGAACTTGTGGCAGAACTTGTAAATGCAGGATTTGGCGGTGCCAATTGCGAAGATGTATTTGAGTACAGAATTGACCAAGGTAGTGGTTATGGAGATTGGCAAGAATACACCCCCGGAACAACAATTCAAACCATAGGCGTTGAGCAGGTGCAAGTGGTGGGATATCGCGGAAATTGTCAAGCTACAATAGATTGCGGTTCTTCAATCCCTGATACCATAACTTGGATAATTAATCCAACACCAATAGCCCCGCAAATTACCCCATTACCCGATGTTGCAAATATCTGCGAAAGCGAAGATATTACTGCCATTATCACCCCCGGAAGTGGCGGTGTATCTTGCATCGACATAGTTCAATACAGAACTTTTGACGGTAGCAATTGGAGTACTCCAACCGACTATATAAGTGGTGATGTTATAGTCTATCCTACTGGTACTCAAATAGTTGAGTTGCAGGCGTGGCGTGGCGATTGCGATGCATCTACATCTTGTCAAAATAGCGAAATAAATAGCGTTCAATGGAATATCCACCCCGAACCCATAGCTCCTGTTATAGCCAAAAATCCTGATATAAGTGGACTATGTGAAGGAGTGGTTTCAGCAACATTAATCGAGGCTGGAAGTGGCGGAGTTGATTGTTCAGATATTTATGAATATAGGGTGGACGATGGTAGCGGATTTGGAAGCTGGTCAGCATACAACTTAGAAGATGAAATTCTAATCGACAACTACGTAGAGGTGCAAATTCGTGCCTATAGAGGCAATTGTGCTGCTTATGGTTGTGATGATTCTCCTGAAAATATTCTGTCGTGGACTAAAGCCGACCCAGTTGTAGGACCAGAAATTAGCAGAAATCCCGACCAAGATGTGGTTTGTCAAGGACAGATGATTTCGGCAATTATAATCCCCGGAAGTGGCGGTGCCGAATGTGATGATGTTTATGAATACAGAACCAACGACGGCGTTCAATGGTCGGAGTGGTTTATCTATAATGTTTTAGATGAAATCAACACCATTGGATTAACAAATGTTGAAATTAGAGCATACCGCGATTGCAACCCCATTAGCAACTGCCCATCTACCCCCGAAACTCTTGTGGCATGGGAGGTATCAGACGGATTTATATTGCCAGTAATGGAAAAAGTTCCCAATGTTTGGGGAGTGTGTCAAGGAGCCGATGTTTCGGCAGATCTGATTTCAGCTGGAATGGGTGGCGATACCAATTGCGAAGATATTTTCGAATACCGAACCTATGCAGGCGGAACTTGGACTGATTGGAACACATACACCCCATCTACAGATATTAACACTGCTGGATTGGATAGCGTACAAATTAGCTATACAAGAGGAAATTGTCCCGATGTTGATATTTGCGGACCCGCCTCAACAAACTACTTCACATGGTATGTGGCACCACAACCCACAGCCCCAATCATCACCCGAGTACCTGATGTTGACGTGGTTTGCGTAACTGAAGACCTAATGGCTTTAATCACAGAAGGAACAGGTGGAATTGATTGTAGCGATGTTTATGAATATCAAACCTTTGATGGTGCGTGGTCTGGCTGGGAAACATATATCAATGAAGATATTGTTGATATTAGCCCCACAACAACGGCATTGCAAATTAGAGCATACCGCGATAATTGCAACCCCTTAAGTTCATGCACAAGCTCAAGTATCTACTTAGTTGAGTGGACAATAGAACCTGAAATTATTTCTCCAGAAATGATTAAAGTTCCCGACACTGACTATGTTTGCGATTACGAAACTGTTTCGGCAGAGCTTGTAAATGCAGGTAGTGGCGGAAATGCTTGTAGCGACATCTTTGAATATAGAACAGATTATGGTAACGGATTTGGTAGCTGGATGCCCTATGTGCCGGGCGATGAGCTAATAACCTTAGGCTTGGCAAATATTGAAATTCGCTTCAATAGAGAAAATTGTCAGTTGCCCAATGCTTGCCCCGAACCCACAGAAACAATATTCTCGTGGAACGTTAGCACACCCCCAATTCCAGCCACATTGAGCCGTGTGCCAGATGTTGATACCCTCTGTTTTGGACCCCAATTATCAATCACAACCATTGCTGGAAGTGGCGGAGATAACTGTGTTGATGTGTATGAATATAGATTGACAGAAAATGGTGTTTTAACAGATTGGATGAGCTTTAACCCAACATCAATAATAGACACCGACTCAACAATTACCAGCGTTGAGGTGAGAACATTCCGCGGCGAATGCGATGACAACATCCAATGCGGAATTACAGACACCAACAGCGTTACTTGGATTGTACTTCCACAACTCACACCACCTATTATTACCAAACTGCCCGACCAAGATGCAGTTTGCGAAGGAGCACAATTGTCGGCAACGGCAATCTCCGAGGGTGGCGAGTATGGTTCAATTTGGTACGATTACTCCTATATGAACCCCAACGAAAACACTTGGAATAATGGCAATAGCTTTGTGCCAAATCAACATGGAATGGCATATATTAGAGTTCGTGCCAACACAACAACCCTTGGTTGCGAAAGCACCCAATGGGAATGGGCATCGTGGATTGTGGACGAAAAACCACAAGTTTCAGTTAGTGGAGATATGACAATTTGTGAAAACACTACTGCCGATGTTCAAGCCTTTGTGGCTGATGGATATGGAGTTAGTAATGTTCAATGGCAATACAGTACAGACGGCTGTTCTGGTCCTTGGACCGACTACGGCGATATTGTTCAAGCCAACGAAGTTTTCACAACGCCAATACTCACTCAAACAACATATCTGCAAGCCATTGTATCGCAAGAGGGCTCGGCTTGTAATGTGGTTTCTGATTGCATAACAATTGATGTGTTGCCAAATCCGGGAGTATCAATTACAGGAATTACAGAGTTCTGTAGCGGAGACGATGCTGTTCTTACAGCACAAATAAATAATCCACCAGCTTCGTTTAGCTATCTGTGGCAAAATGCAAGCTCATCAACAGGACCATGGAGTAGCATTGCCGGTGCCAATGGCAGTACAATTTCAGTGCCTGCCGATGCCATAAATAAATGGATAAGATTAATCATAATTTCCGATTCACAATCGTGCAACGACACCAGCAATGTAGTTTATTTACAAGATGGAAATGCTCCTCTGTTTACAAATGTTCCCAGCAATATGGCTGGTTGTCTAAATCAAGATGTAAGCATCGATGTAGAAGTTCAATCTTCGCCAGTGGCAACCTATCAGTGGTTTGGACCCAACGGACTAATTGTGGGAGAAGAATCTGAAAGCTTAAATCTAACTAATATCCAACTATCAGACGAAGGATTATACTACATTGTTGCCACAAATAACTGCGGTACAACTACTTCGGAGAATATATACTTAGATGTTCTTGGAAATATTATTTATCCCACAACAATCGTAGGTGATAACACCATTTGTCATGGAGTTACAACATCACAATATTCCACCGATGGTGATAATATTTTATCGCAAACATGGCATATATCACCCGTTTCGGCAGGAACTATAAATGACGGATTGGTGGTATGGAATCCTGACTTTATGGGAGATGCTACCATATTTGTACAAACAACAGCTTGTAATGCACCGCCAATGGCATTGGAAACAGTCGTTAGTGTAATTCCAAGTGTGGAAACACCAACAATTTCAGGACCAAGCGTGCATTGCGTTGGAGCTGGAACCGACCAATATACAGCCACTGCACAAGGAGCAACTTCGTTTACATGGACCATTGCCAATGCTGGAAACAGCACCATTGACAATAACGGACTTGTTACATGGGATGCTGATTTCCATGGAGTTGCAATAATTAGCGTTATAGCTGATGGCTGTAATGGACCTTCTGATTTTGCACAATTTGAGGTACATTCGGCAGATGATCTAACATACACTTCAACAGGAAATATAAATGTTTGTGAAGACAATTCAGCCCTGCTCGAAATCACTGCCAATCCACCCGTAGGAAACAGCTACCAGTGGTATAATCAAGATGGAGAAATTGTGGGCGAAACAGAAAACACCCTCACAATACCAAACGTTGGTATGGACGACAGCGGAAGTTTCTACTATTGTCAAATAACCTCCTTCTGTGGCGATGTTGTTACAACCGACAACGACACTCTATTTGTTCGTCCAAACCCACAAGCACTATTTACACACTCTGGAGCTTGTCAGTTTGATACTGTTTATTTCTTCAACAACTCAACAGTTTCTGAAGGTAGTTTGGGATATATCTGGAGCTTTGGCGATGGCAGCAGCACCGACGAAAATCCAGCACATATCTACATCGAAGATACTACCTATACTGTACAGCTGACGGTGATTTCAGAATATGGCTGTCAGGAAATTTATACTGAAGAAATTATTATCAACGAACTGCCAACAGCAACACTCACCTCCCATGCCGACTCCTGCTACGGAAGCGGACAAGGAAGCATAGTTGTTGTGCCAACGGCAGGAACACCACCTTATCAATATAATATCAACGGTGGCGATTTCCAAGAAGAGGGTCTGTTTACCGACTTGATGGCTGGCGAATATGTGGTGGGAATAGTGGATAGCAACGGCTGTTTCAACTCCTACATAACGCAGGTAAATCAAGCACACGAAATTTATACTCATATCTATCCCAGCAATGCTCTATGCCATGATGATTCTTCGGCGGTGGCACTTCTGGAAATTATTGGAGGTACTGAACCATACACTGTTACTTGGTCCAACGGCGACGAAACTCGAAACCTAATAGATGTTCCGGCAGGAAACTACGAGGTTGTAATAGTTGATGCCAACGGCTGTATGGCTTATGATACGGTTTATTTAACTCAGCCAAATCCAATAATTGTAGATTCTATCATCGTTCACCCATCCTGCACACAACTTGAAGATGGAAAAATATTTGTGTCGGCAAGTGGCGGAACGGGCGAGTATAGCTATCTGTGGTCAACCGATGCTGTGGAAGATTCCATTGTAAATCTGCAAGCAGGATTCTACTACCTAACAGTAACAGACGAGCATGGATGCGAAACGGTGAAAGCATACAAACTTAATAAACCCGAAGAGGATTGCTTAACAATTTGGACTTCATTCAGTCCTGACGGAGACGGCGTTAACGATGTTTGGAACATCGGAAATATCGACCTATATCCCGATTGTAAAGTTGAAATCTTCAACCGTTGGGGTAACAAAATCTTCGAATCTAAAGGCTATTATGAGCCATGGGACGGTACTTGGAACGGCAAACCTCTGCCAGAAGAGACCTACTACTACGCCATCACCCTTGGAGACGGAAGAAGACCATTTACAGGAACAGTAACAATAATTAGATAAAAATAAAAAAATAGGAAGCGACTTTTGTCGCTTCCCAAAACAAAAAATTATAGCATATGAAAAAACTTTTTATTACACTAATCGTAACGCTGATGTTTAGCCAAATTTTTGCTCAGCAAATATCGCTAAACTCGCACTACATGTTAAACGATTTTATCCTAAATCCAGCAATTGCTGGTAGCAATGCCGACTTTATTCCAATGAATATGACTGTTAGAAAACAGTGGGCTGGATTTGCGGGAGCACCCATAACACAGCACTTTACAACACATGCCGATGTGGGTGCCGATTTCGGATTGGGATTACACTTCTTCAACGACCTCACAGGACCAACAAGAAGATCGGGCTTCAATTTTGCAGCATCTTACGGACTGCAATTGGACAACACAAATGCCCATAGACTAAGATTTGGACTCTCTTTCGTACTCTTCGAACACGTCTTCGACAGAAACAGAATTACCTACGAAGAGGAGTATGACCCAACCATCGAAAACACCTTCAATCAGCACATAATTCCAGATGCAAATTTCGGGATATATTATCATAAAGATACCACCATATTCGGAGGTTTTTCAGTAATGCACCTTGTGCAAAGCAGAAGAGATATTACTGGAATTGCACATAGATTTAATAATCCCATAAACAGAATGTACTACCTTTACGGAGGATACAATTACGCCATAAACGAAGATATGATGCTTCGCCCATCGCTGCTTTTGCAGTTTCAGGCCAATGCACCCCTCAGCTTCGATGTCAACTGTATTTTTGAATATCAAAGTACATATTGGGGAGGAATTTCATACAGATTTAAAGATGCAGCAGCTGTTATAATAGGTCTAAACTGGAACCATTTCAGCTTTGCCTATTCTTATGATATAACAACTTCTGACATTAGAAGATATAGCTACGGCTCGCACGAACTCACCGTTGGATACAAAATTTCCAACGATGGTGCTAAGTTTATGAACAGATTAATTCGTAAACGTAGTAGCTTCTAAATCTCAAAGCTAATTTGTTCAAAACAAAGGTTTTACGCTATAATTTCCTTTGAAAAGAACAAAATAGAAGAGATTAAAAATATAAAACATAAAAATCTGGCTTATGAAAACAGCATATAAGAACACAATATTATTTACACTGCTAATCTTCTTTAGTAGCGGTTTATGGGCACAATACGATGCACCTATAGCCACAAAATTTCCCGACACTGAACATATCTGTTGCGATATTGATGTGTGGGCAAACATCACCTTTCCATACAGCTTTGCATCTTGCAATGATATTGCAGAATATAGAAGTTTTGACGGCAGCTCATGGACGGTTTGGACACCCTATAACAACAACGACTCCATAAATGCCGAGGCTTCGTTTGAGCAAATAGAAATTAGGGCATATCAAAGTTTTTGCGATGATGGAACCGATATTTTCAACTCCGACACCCTCACAATTTCGTGGACAGTGCATCAGCAAGTTACAAGAGAATCTTTTATTAAAAACCCCGTGGAGGAAGGTCTATGCCTCTTTGCCGATGTTTCGCTCACCGATAATGTTGACCCCAATACGCCCGTTAGCATAGAGTATCAATATCAGGCACCTGCACAAACTGGCTGGCTTGACGGTAATACAATTTCGCCTGCCCAAAGCGGAATGGCGTGGATTAGAGCTAAAGTTGTTTCGCAAGGATATGGCTGCAACAACCTCGATTGGGAATGGTTTGCATGGCTTGTGCAAGAACAACCCCAAATAAACGGACTTAGTGACCAAGATATTTGCATCGGAACCACTGCCAATTTGCAAGCAAATGTTGTGGACGGATATGGCGTAAATTCATACATCTGGCAAAAATCTGACAACGATTGTGACGGAGAATGGCAAAATGTTGGAACAAACGAAAATCAATTTACCACCGAAATATTCACCGAAAACACCACCGCAAATTACAGACTAATAGTTAATCAATCTGGCTACAACTGTGCCGACACATCAGTCTGCATAAATATTGTAGTCCACGATAGCCCCACCATCGAAATTCAAAGTGATAATAATTTTGCCTGCCAAGGCGAAGAGATAAATTATACAGCAAATATCGATGGCGATGCACAATCACAATTTATTGTATGGCAAATCAAAACCCAAGGTGGCGAATGGACAAACTATCAAAATACTGATGAATTTGGCATAACAATTTCAGATATAGATGAGCCATACTCCATCAGGGCAATCCTAAATCAAGACGAGCCCAATTGTACAGCCATCAGCAATGAGCTAAATACTGAAATTTTTCCATTGGTTGTTTTCACCTCTCAACCCCAAAGTATCGTAGGCTGCCAAGGCTACCCTGCAACTTTCACCGTTGAAGCTGTTGGATACAATCCCATCACTTATCAGTGGTTTGGACCCCAAGGTGAAATTGATGGCGAAACCACCAATGTTCTATCCATCGATTCTATTGAAAATGAAGATTTTGGCGACTACTACTGCGTTGCTACAAACTACTGTAATTCAGCCACATCCGATATTGCTACGCTTAGCATTGGCGAAGACTACACCGCTGCCACACAAATCAGTGGCGAAATAAATAGATGTGCCGGAGCTGGCTCCAATCAATATGCCGTTGATGCCGTTAATCCAACATCTTTCCAATGGGAAATATCACCAGCTAACGCTGGAACAATAGATGAAAATGGATTGGTAATTTGGGACGCAAGCTTCGAAGGCGTTGCCATAATATCATACACAGCATTGGGTTGCGGACAATATGAAAGCATTAGCTTAGAAGTGGAAAATCTTCAACATTTAGTTGATCCAACAACTGTTATTGGTGATGATGAAAGATGTCAAGGACACGGTTCATCGCAATATAGCACCGATGCCGAAAATGCAATTTCGCATATTTGGCAAATAATAAATGCCGGAACAAGCACCATAAACAATGACGGAAATGTCGTTTGGGATGCATATTTCAGCGGAACCGCCACCATAGGAGTTATAGCCACTGGCTGCGACCACAACAGCCCAATGATATATTTTGATGTATTGGTAAAAGAAAATACACCCCTCGAAAGTGAAGGTAGTTTGGATATTTGTGAAGGTGAAACCGCAATATTTGTCGCCATCACCGACACCGTAACAATATTCGATTATCAGTGGTTTGGACCTCAGGGAATTTTAGCCGGAGAAAACTCCGAAACCCTTATTATAGATGATGTAAGCTCCGCCGATGATGGAATTTACTACTGTCAACTTACAACCTATTGCGGACTTTCATTCACCCCCAACGACACACTTACAGTTCATCAGCAGCCAAATGTCAGTTTTACTGTCGAACCCAATTGTATGACAGAAATTGTGATGTTTACAAACACCTCCACAACCGACGATTTACCCCTAACAGCATTTTGGGATTTTGACGATGGAAATTTCTCCAATGACTTTCACCCACAACATATTTTCGAAAATGATGGTCAATACACTGTGAAGCTTATTGCCACAACCCACTACGGCTGTAGCGATAGCACAACACAACAATTAGAAATTTACCAAAAACCATTCTTCGATATCACCTCATCTGATTTGCTCTGCTTTGAAGATAATTCTGGATTTATATCTGTGGAACCCACAGGAGGTAACGCACCTTACGATTTTATTTTAAATGGAGTTGTGGGCGACACTTCCTATTTTGGAGGTCTGGAAGCGGGCTTCTACGAAATCACAGTAATTGATGATAATCAATGTGTTGTGAAAGACACCGTCAGACTCACTCAGCCACATCCACTAACCTCTTTCTACGAATTTTCTGATGTTTTATGCTACGGCGACAGCACAGGGCAAATTACACCACATGTAAATGGAGGAACTCCGCCATATGAATATTTGTGGTCCAACGGCGACACCACAGAAGTTGTAAATCTGCCAACTGGTACCTACGACCTCACAATTACAGACGCAAATAATTGTACCAACCAGCATAGTGGAATTTACATCTGGCAACCTAATCCCATAGTGGTAGATTCCATTTTAATTCAGCGTACATGCGAACTTCTAAACGATGGATATATAGCCGTATTCCCCACAGGTGGCTATGGAACCTATGAGTTTTTATGGTCCAATGGCGAAACCAACGATAGCATAATCAGCTTAGCCACAGGGTTATATACTGTTACCATTACCGATGAAAACAATTGTCCATATATTCAAACTTTCGAAATTCTTCCCAACGAAGAGTTATGTTGGGAAATTTGGACTTCATTTAGTCCCAATGGCGACGGCGTAAACGATGTTTGGAATATTCGCAACTCCGAACTTTATCCAGATATGAAAGTAACAATTTTCAACCGCTGGGGAGCCAAAGTTTATCAATCCAAAGGAATTTATATCCCTTGGAACGGAACAGGACCAGCCGGAAAACTTGTGCCACCCGAAACATATTACTGGATAATCGACTTGGGAGATAACTCCACAAAAACTATGACAGGAACAGTTACAGTTATTTACTAAAATTGTTATGGATAATATCAAGATAATATGAAATGAAAATAGATATTAATAAAACTCGTTCGCAATTCCCAATTTTGCAACAACAGGTCAACAAACGCCCTTTGGTCTATTTCGACAATGCTGCTACCACTCAAAACCCTACTGAAGTTACACAAGCAATTGTTGATTATTACAATAAATATAATAGCAATATTCATCGTGGCACACACCATTTAAGTAACATAGCCACAGAGGCTTACGAAAATACTCGTAATAATATCCGCGATTTTATTAATGCAAAACACTCACACGAAATTATCTTCACACGTGGCACCACCGAATCCATAAACTTGGTGGCAAGTTCATTTTCCAAAGCCTTTCTAAAAGAGGGTGACAATATTATTATTTCGCATCTTGAGCACCATTCAAACATCGTTCCATGGCAGTTAGCCTGCGAAAATCACCATGCACAATTGCGTGTAATTCCCATAAATGAGGATGGTTCTTTGCAAATGGAAGAGTTGGAAAAACTAATAGATGATAGAACCAAAATTATAGCTATTACCCATGTTTCCAATGCTTTAGGGGTTGTAAATCCCATAAAAGAGATTATAGAATTGGCTCATAAAAACAATATCCCTGTTCTTGTGGATGGGGCACAAGCCGTTTCGCACATAAAACTTGATGTCCAAAATTTAGATGCCGATTTCTACTGCTTCTCTGGACACAAAATGTACGCACCCATGGGTATTGGCGTACTTTATGGAAAAGAGAAATGGCTCAATCAAATGCCACCTTATCAGGGTGGAGGTGAGATGATAAAAGATGTGAGTTTCGAAAAAACAACCTACAACGAATTGCCCTATAAATTTGAAGCTGGAACCCCCAATGTGGGTGATACAATAGCCCTAAAAACGGCAATAAAGTATATACAAGAACTTGATATTGAAAGTATTAGGCTATACGAAGATGAGCTTTTGCATTATGCCACAAAAAGAATAAAAGAGATAGATGGTATTACAATTTATGGCACTACAAAGCAAAAAACAGCTGTAATTTCTTTCCTCATAGATGGCGTACACCCCTACGATGTGGGAGTTTTGTTGGACAAAATGGGAATAGCCGTCAGAACCGGACACCACTGCACACAGCCCATTATGGATTTTTATAAAATCCCCGGAACAGTTAGGGCATCATTTGCTGTTTATAACACCAAAGAAGAGATAGATAGTTTTATTGAGGCTCTAAAAAAAGTAAAAGAAATGCTGATGTAATTTTTAAGATTATTTCATAACTCTTCTGAACGTTACACACTTTTTTGGGACAGTATCGGTCTTCCCGACCTTGTAGGATTAAAGCCAAAAGAAATACAAGGTCTATAATATTTTTCTAATCGGTGTTATTTGAAAAATCGTTTAAATTTCCGAAATTTGCTCTTGCATAACTCCCTTAAATTATGCCAATTTTAATGGAAAAATAAAAACAATAAATATGAAAAACTTACATCTAATTATTGCTTTCTCAGCACTAACAGTTTTTACAGCTTGCAACAAAAAGCAAAGCGAACTACCCCGCATAGCCATTGCAGGCATTGCCATTGAATCTAGCACCTTTTCGCCAGCAGTATCCGATTCCGCTGCGTTTCCATTGCTAATTGGCGAAGATGTTTTTGGATATTACCCATTTTTTGCCCCCGATTCGGGCATCAGAGAAATGGCTCATTGGATTCCCACACTTCGCAGTCATGCAATGCCCGGTGGCATTGTCGAGCGTGAAACTTACGAAAGAATGGTAAATCAAACTTTAGAAATGCTAAAAGAAGCTTTGCCTTTAGATGGAATATTTTTCGACATCCACGGTGCCATGAGCGTGCAAGGCTTGGAAGATCCCGAAGGTGATTTTATTGTTCGCATCAGAGAAGTGGTGGGCAATGATGTTATGATTTCATCGTGTATGGATTTGCACGGTAGTGTTTCGCCACGATTAATACAAAATCTAGATATGATTACAGCCTATCGACTTGCACCCCACGACGATGCCTATGAGTCGAAAAAGCGTGCTGTGCTCAATTTGGTGGATAGACTAAAAAGTGGCAAGGGCAAACCAGCATACAAAGCTTGGATTCCCGTTCCTATTCTGCTCCCCGGTGAAAAAACCAGTACAAGAGTTGAACCCGGCAAAAGTCTTTACGAAGACATTGAAAATGTTTTGGATGGCGACAATGTAATAGATGCCTCAATTTGGATGTCCTACCCTTGGGCTGACGAAATTCGTAATCATGGCGTGGTGGTTACTTATGGCGATGACAAGGAAGCTGTTGGAGCTGCCGCCGAACGCTTGGCAAAACATTTTTGGGATGTACGCGAAAAGTTCGAGTTTGTTGGTCCCACCGACTATCTACCACAAGTTTTGGAAGAGGCACTAAAAGCCACCGAACGACCATTTATCATCAGCGATATGGGCGACAATCCCACTGCTGGCGGTGCCGGCGATGTTACATGGACATTGACCGAACTTTTGAAATATCCTGAATTTAAATCTGGTAAAGGTAAATCTCTGATTTATGCCTCAATCCCTGATGCCGAATTTGTGGCAAAAGCTGTAGAAATTGGCATTGGTGGTATAATCAATGCCACAGCCGGTGCCAGAGTTGACGACCGCTATGCTCCTCCCGTTAGACTTATTGGAATTATCAAAAACATTCACACCGACGAAAAAGACAACACCATTGTTGTGGTAGAAATTGGCAGTATATCGGTAATAGTAACTGCAAAACGCAAAGCTTATCACTACGAAAGCTACTTCACCGATTTGGGACTAAATCCCCGCGAAACAGATATTTTGGTGGTAAAAATTGGTTACTTAGTTCCCGAACTCTACGAAATGCGCAAAGGCTGGATGATGGCACTAACCCCCGGCGGAGTAGATCAAGATCTATTGCGTCTGCCCTACAAAAATATTCAAAGACCAATGTACCCATTAGACCCCGATATGCCCACTCCCGACCTCAAAGCAAGATTTATTCCATTGGCAGGTGAATAGGGGTTTCGCTGAAAAATAATTATACATAATAGCGTAACAGTGCGTGATTTTTGTCCAGTTTTCTTGCAATTAATTTTGTTTATTAAAGTTTATACTTAATTTTGAGTAATATAAAGCTCGAAATGCAGTTCAGTAGGAGTATTAATTTTTAAAATGGTTTTATGAAGAAAGCAATTGTCAATTTTATGGCTCTAGCAAATATTGCAATATGCAAAGGACAGTCGTTACGTCCTGAAATTGATAGTTTGATTAGTAAAATAGCTAGTAAAAACAATTTAAGCAGCAACTGGAGTGGTATTTTCTTGGAAGAATCTGACCAAAGAAAAGCATATTTTACCTTGAGAGAAAATGCCACTGATGCAGAATTAATTCAATTAACCAAACATGAGAATCCTAATGTTAGATGCTATGCTTTTGAATCGCTAACGTATAGGGAAAATGTAGATTTTACAAATATAATAATTGACCATTTATACGATACGGCATCTGTAAACCACGTAATTGGCTGCATGGTTGCGACGAAAAGTGTTATAGATTATTTTATAGAAATGCTTACAAGCGAAGATATAGACGAGCATGCCTATAAATTATCAAATAATGAAAAAAATATAATTGACAGTATTTTGATTTTTGGTCAAAATATCAATTTAAATGCGAAAGACTTACTTCTATTGAGCATTTCTCCAAGAAAAGATTATTATGAAAGAATTCGAGAAATTGTAGTAAATGAAAATAACATAAGTGGTCTTATAGCATTGGCTAAATATAAAAACCAACAAGACGTAGAATTAATTCTTGATAAATTAAAATCAACAAAAAGAGATGATAAGTTTCATGCATTATGGGCTGTGCGATACTTTCCTGATAGTTCTTTTTTTCAACATCTAAAAGAAATCAATTCGAAAGATTTGAAGAAAACTTACAATGCAGCCCTAATTAGAATGTTCTACCAAGCATTGGTTCAATATAAAGACTCAGCATCTATTGAATTAATTCAGTCAAACCTAAAAGAAATGGAAGATAGATTGTTAGAGATTCACAGTCAGTTTATTTGGTTGGCTATTGAGAAATATCCTGCACCAATGTATATTGATGTTAAAAATGAAATACGCTTGTCAAAAAACCAACGATCTGATATAGAACATTGGCTTAGAAATATAGATAAGCAATAAGCAAAAAAAGTTTTTTTAATTTAACAAAAATAAATAATATGGAAACAGATAAAATAAAAAAAATGTATATCAGTTGACGAGCGATTTGGATATTTTTGTAAGCAAGTATCAACTGCAACTACCTGATAAGGCAAAATTAAAAGCATTTATTGACAACGAATTGAAAAATACAAAATAGGTAAAGAACACTCCTGTATCAAATTACAAAACTGGGCTTCTAAAATTTCGTTATCAGACTGCCGAAATAGTAAATTCCTGATTGATTAATCTTTGTTTTTAACAATATTTGTCAGATTTGTAGCGATAAAAAACAAATTATCTTAAATTGTCGTTGTTAAACTACAAAATTATATTATCTTTGTCGGCATAAAGCTACAATATTATGGACAAGTTGTATGAATATCACGACAATATTATAAGAAATATCAATAATCAATATTTTAGATTTCTTATTAATAAGATTGATTGGAATCAAAGATTGATTGCCATAAAAGGCTCGCGTGGTGTGGGAAAGACCACATTGATGCTACAATATATAAAGTATATTTTGAAGAGCAGAAAAGATTCATTGTATCTTACTGCCGACCACTATTGGTTCTACTCCAACACTCTTTTTGATACAGCTGTCTCTTTCTACAAAAATGGTGGACGTTATCTTTTTATCGACGAGGTACACAAATATCCACAGTGGTCCACAGAAATAAAAAACATTTATGATGGTTATCCAGACCTGAAAATTGTCTTCACTTCGTCCTCAATAATCGATATTTATAAAGGTGAAGCAGATTTAAGTCGCCGACTAATCTCATACGAGCTGCCTGGCTTGTCATTTAGAGAATATTTAGAGATGAATAATCTTATAAAAGAGATACCAGCAATTTCGCTTTCCGAAATTCAAAAAGGGGCTTTTGATTATGTGGAAAAAATTCTGAATCAAGTAAGACATCCATTGCCACTTTTTAAAAGCTATCTTAAAACAGGCTATTTCCCGTTTTCACTTCGCGAAAAAGAAGAAAGCACCCTGAAAAAACTCAATCAAGTTATAAATGCAATTATAGAAAACGACTTGGCAATGATGGAAGCTTATGATGTGAAAACAGCCTTTAAGTTGAAAAAACTTTTGGGTGTAATTGCTGAATCTGCACCCTTCAAACCAAATATTTCTTCCTTAGCTCGCAAATTAGATGTTAGTAGAGATACAATTTATTACTGGATAGTTTTATTGGAAAAAGCCAAATTGATAAATCCGCTTATGGCTTATGGAAAGGGAGTTTCCACGCTTCAGAAGCCTGATAAATTATTTTTAGAAAACCCCAATTGGAGCCATTCACTAAAAAAGGATGTAAATATTGGTAGTGTCATAGAGAGCTTTTTGCTATCACAACTTCTCAATGCAAACTATAAAGTTTCACTTCCAGAAAAATCTGATTTTTATATTGAAGATTTAAAACTAACCATAGAAGTTGGCGGAAAATCGAAAGGAAGCAAACAAGTGGAAAATATAGAAAATTATCTAATTGCCGCCGACGACATTGAAAATAGTAGAGGAAAGAAAATTCCACTGTGGTTGTTTGGGTTTTTATATTAGTTTTGTCGTCTCTTGTCCACAATTGCAAGTCAATTTTGTCGTCAATCAACGACACTAATTGTTTGGTTTCGATATTTACTTATTATATTGAACCAAAATATCTTTAAAAGTCTTTTCATGTTTATAAAAAAACATAGTAAAAAAAAGCATACAATTTGTTAGATAAAATTGTATATTTGTTTTTGAGTAGAATTTTTAGGATTATACTAAAATAAAAATATTAAAATGAAAGCAGTGAGCTCGTAGTTATGAATAAATGGATTAAATTAAGCATAGAGTATGCCAATCAAAGATCGTATTTAGATGACTTGTTTCAGGTTTATCCTACCATACCAGAAGGAATAAGGACTATTGATTGTGATATTTGGGCTGAGGTTGAAAAGTCGTTCAAGAATAAAGATAATGACCTATTAATTAGGCAGCTGTTGAAATTTGATTTGTTTCCGATAAAAGACAGCTATATTGCTTATCTTAAAAGAGACAGCTCTGCAATTGATAGAAATCCAAGAACGATAAATAGAATTTGTGGACGATTATATGAAATGGGACTCAATAAGATTTTCGAAAGATGTAGTGAACCTAAAGAAACTAATCGTCAAATAGGTCCAATGTTTCGTGATTGGTTAAAAAGAAAATCTTTAGGTGTTGAACCTGTTTCAGAAGAAGTGTTTTTAAGCAATAAAGAAGATGCAATTTTAGACGCTAGCGACAATGCATTGATGAATTTTGCCAGAGAACATTTAGGATATAATCATAATAAAGGCTTAGATTTTGTTGGTAGATTTAATGGTAAATATGTAATTGGTTAAGCTAAGTTTTTAACTGATTTTGGAGGGCATCAAAATGCACAATTCAATGACGCAATTAGCACAATTCAAGCAAAAGGAGTTAAAGCAATTAAAGTAGCTATTCTTGATGGTGTACTATTTATTGAGAGTGGAAATAAAATGTATAAGTCAATTACTGAGACATACAAAGAATACAATATAATGAGTGCTCTTGTTTTAAGAGAGTTTCTTTATCAAATTTGAAAACATGAGAAATCTAATAATAAAATCTGAAAATATTAAGGCTTTAAATTACTTGTTGAACGAAAAGGATTTAAAAGGGAAAATAGATTTGGTTTATATTGATCCGCCTTTTGCAACAGGTGGCACATTCACTATTACAGATGGTCGTGCTTCAACAATAAGTAATTCAAAAAATGGAGATATAGCATACTCAGACAAGTTGTTAGGAACAGATTTTTTAGATTTTATTAAACAAAGATTGCTTTTATTAAAAGAACTAATGTCGGAGCAAGGCTCTATCTATCTCCACATAGATTATAAAATTGGACATTATGTAAAAATATTAATGGATGAAGTTTTTGGTATAGAGAACTTCAGAAATGATATTACAAGAATAAAGTGTAATCCGAAAAATTTTAATCGACTTGGCTATGGAAATATTAAAGACCTTATTCTTTTTTATACAAAATCAAGCAAACCAATATGGAATGAGCCAAGAGAGAAATATACTGAAAAAGATTATGAAAAACTTTTTCCAAAAATAAATGAAGATGGAAGAAGATACACTACTGTGCCTATTCATGCTCCCTGTGAAACAGAAAAAGGAAAATCAAATCAAGCATTTAAAGGGATTTTACCACCAAAAGGCAGACATTGGAGAACAGACGTTGAAACATTAGAACAATGGGATAAAGAAGGATTAATTGAGTGGTCTTCTACAGGTAATCCAAGAAAAATAATTTTTGCTGATGAAAGGGAAGGTAAACGCGTTCAAGATATATGGGAATATAAAGACCCTCAATACCCAGTATATCCTACGGAGAAAAATTCTGATTTATTAGATCTAATTGTTCGTACTTCTTCTAATGAAAACAGTATTGTTCTTGACTGTTTTTGCGGCTCAGGTACTACATTAAAATCCGCTCAAACAAATGGCAGAAGCTGGATTGGGATAGATCAATCTGAACATGCCATCAGAACGACAATTAATAAACTCGATTCTATTGAAGGAGATTTGTTTGTGTCAAAAGCTGAGTATGATTTTATAGAATTAGAAAATAAAGCTGTTTGTAATAATGAGCCTATTTTATCTATAAAACTTTAAATTTATATCCTTTTTCAAGGTAGTGGTTAATAAATTTAGGGAGGGCATAGAGCATATTTTCGGCTGCTTTTATATTGTCGTGGAAAACAACAATACTTCCCGGTTTGGCTTTTAGTGCATTTTTTAAACACTTCTCCTTGCTCACTGTTTTGTCGAAATCGTAAGTCAGAACACTCCACATCACAATGCAAAATCTCTTTTTAAGAACTCTTATTTGCGATGCTTTAATTTTGCCATAAGGAGGTCTAAACAGATTTGAATCAATTAGTTGCGATGCTTTTAGTGTGTTTTTTGTATAATTAAACCAATTGCTTTTCCAGCCTTTCAGATGGTTATATGTGTGATTTCCAATACCGTGCCCTTGAGCAATTATTTTTTGAAAAAGCTCTGGATGTTTTTTTACATTTTCACCCACTAAGAAAAAATTAGCTTTTATGTTTTTTTCTTCAAGAATCTCCAAAATTTTTTCGCATAATTGGGGCGTAGGACCATCATCAAATGTAAGATAAATAGCCTTATTAGTTTTATCGCCCTCCCAAATAAGATGAGAAGGCGATAAAGTTTTTGCTATTTTTTCAATTAAGCCCATATGGTGTGGCTACATATATCCGCCTCTTCTGGAAACCCATGGAGTATAAGCTTCTTGGAAGGCATCGCTTGCTTTGCTGAAAATTTCTACATCGTCAAACTCTTCGGCAATGGCAGAAATTCTTTGTAAAATTCCCAAATTTTGTTGAATTTCACGATCTACAAGATGAACGAATTTAGCTTTAAATGATAAATAATAGTCCAATTCGGCTTGACTATTAGAAATCATAATTTCTAAAATATCCCTAGCTTTTATTCTCGATTTCTCGGCCTTTGTGCCAGCGTTGGCATCCACACTGTCGATGGTATTAGCTATGGCAAAATAAGTTTCTGCCATGGGTAAATTGAAATAGTTGTAGGGTAGTAAGTGGTTGGGCATCAGGGCGATAGCTTCATCTAAAACATTTGTTGCTTTATCTAAAAGCTTCATTGCTTTTTCAACCTCACCCTCTTCTGCAAGTAGATGTGCTTCCATTTCAAGGGCTTCAGCCAATCGACCAAAAATTGTTTTAATGGTCATTGTTAATCTAGAATTATCTTCATTAATATATATTCTAGGATCGTTTAAACCACCCCATGTAAATTTGTTCATTACATTGTCGTACAGTACATCTGTGTTAACACGTCCAATGAAAATATCATCGGGGTCTTTGGTGGTTTTAATGGGCACAAGTCTGTATGCAAAACCTTCCAATTGGAAATAATCTTGAAGACCGAAATAGGCATCATTTCCAGTTGTGGAGGCGTAGTATATGGGTCTGTCCCAGTTGAAGTTTGCCAAAATATCCATCATGGCAATCATGTTTTTTTGAACTATTGAAACTGGTATTTCCCACTCAATTCTGTCAACTATAAATTCGGCTTCTTCTGGCGAAACGGTGCCATTACTGACAACTTTTGCTGAATCCACTTCCAGATATAATTTCTGTGTAGGAACAAAATTCATTCTTTTGTTATTGCTAAAAATTGCCATCTTAGAGTCGTCTAAAATTGTGTTTACAACATCTTTTATGTTTTGAGCTTCGGCTCCTTGTGCAAAAACGGGCATATAATCGCGTGTACCTTGCTTATATTTGTCCCAAGTCATTTGCATTGGCACAGGTTCCGACTCATATGCTTTTCTGAGCATTTGGTCGATGTACCAGTCTGTGTTTAAGAGACTTAGGTTGCACACTCGCACATCTGTTCTAATTCCTTCCACTTCTTGGGCATACCAAAGAGGGAAGGTATCATTATCGCCATTGGTGAAAATTATGGCGTTGGGAGCACAGGAGTTTAGGTAGTTGGAGGCGATTGCCAATACTGTGTATCTATTGGAGCGATCATGGTCGTCCCAATTCTGACTTGCCATTAAAACTGGCACTAAAAAGAGTGTAGCCACAAAGCTTGCAGAGGCTGCAAAAGTTGGATTTATCTTTTTTCTCAATCCATCGTATATAGCAAAAGTTCCAACTCCTATCCACATGGCGAAGGCGTAGAACGAGGCAGCAAAGGCATAATCTCGCTCACGCGGCTGATAGGCGTACATATTTAGGTATATTGCAATGGCAAAACCTGTCATAAAAAAGAGTAGAGTAAGCACAATGGCATCTTTACTATTCTTATAAAAGTGATAGAAAAGCCCTATTAAACCAAGAATTAGCGGTAAGAAAAAGTATGTGTTTCTACCTTTGCTTTGCATGCTTGGCGGGATATTGCTTTGAGGTCCAAGACGCATTTCGTCGATGAATTTAATTCCCGAAATCCAGTTTCCATTCAAAATACCGCCCATACCTTGGGTGTCGTTTTGTCGTCCCACAAAATTCCACATAAAATACCTCATGTACATATATCCCAACTGATAATCTTTAAAGAATTTCAGATTGTGTCGCATGGTGGGTATTCTTCTACTTTCGGGGTCGCATCT
>LSQX01083222.1_pt1 | contig 35106 bp, 25 predicted proteins | sample 654561 | NCBI WGS metagenome assembly LSQX01 (sample SAMN04489861, study PRJNA283612) | anaerobic digester metagenome | isolation source: 4 biogas reactors fed with cattle manure at either 37C or 55C with and... | place: Denmark: Kongens Lyngby | collected 2014 | reverse complement strand
TCTCGTGGGCTAGGAGGTGTGTATAAGAGACAGTGACCAGGCCATCAATGCTGTCCGCTATTATCAGGCCGGGCAGCTGGAGCATGCGCTGGAGGCTCTTAACGCCATGGAGCAGGCCAACCACACTGTTATGCGGGGGCTGAACTCAATGCTGCACCAGCTAGGCAGCAGCAAGCACCGGGTGCGATAGCCCGCTTGCTTCAGGCCGGCTGGCTTGCCTGTCCTTCGGGTATCCGGCCTGATAACTGGCTCTGGTCGGTGTGACAGTCATGCGTGCGTCTGAAAACTCAGGGCCCTGGAAGTGTACAGTGCATGGCCAATGCAATCGACACTTAAGCACAGCTCGTTAATATCAAGGAGCCACTCTCGGCAAAATCAATGTAAAACAGGTGCCGCTGCCGGGAGTGCTGCGCACCTCGATGCGCCCGCCAAGCAAGCCGTTAACCAGAGTGTAAACAATGTGCAGGCCAAGGCCGGAGCCGCCCTTGCCCAGCTGGGTGGTATAGAAGGGATCAAAGATTTTCTTCAGTTGCTCGGGCATCATTCCGATACCGTCGTCGCTAACCGACACATGAACCATGCCTTCCTCGATGTGGCCCCGCAGCCAGATGACACCCTCCTGGCGGCCGGCAAAAGCGTGGGTGAGAGCATTGTTGACAAGGTTAATCAACACCTGCCCCAGCGGCCCGGGATAGCTGTCCAGCCGCACGTTTTCACACAGCTCATCGCGCAAAACAAACGGCATTTTGCGCAGTGTTGGCCGCAAGGTAGTCAAAACCTCATGAGCAAGCTCCTTCAGTTCGAACGGGCGGCGCTGATAGCTGGTTTGATCAACGGCCAGCTGTTTGAAGCTGCCGATCAGCTCGGCCGAGCGGGCCAGGTTGCGTTCAATAATCAGGCTGCCTTCACGAATCTCGTCAAGGAACCCCTGTAGAGCACTGCGTGTCAATCCGCCCTGCAGAGCAGTGTCCAGTTTTTTGCACGCAGGCTCAAAGGATGTAGCAACCATCAATGCATTGCCAATAGGTGTATTCAGCTCATGGGCCACACCGGCTACCAGGGCCCCCAGCGATGCCAGCTTTTCTCTTTGCAGCAATTCTTCCTGGGCACGCTTCAGGTTTTCCAGGGTGGAGCTGAGCTCTGCCGTACGTTCCTCGACCCGCTTTTCCAGAGTGGCATTAAGCTCACGAATTTTCTGCTCTTGCTGGCGTCGCTCGGTAATATCCAGCTCAATGCCGTCAAACACTAATAGACCATCCGGCAAGCGGCGCGGTGAAGAAATCAACAACATCCAGCGGTGCTCGCCGTCCGGACGTATGATCTCGGCTTCCATACGGAAGGTTTTCATTTCCGCAATACACTCAGCCTCATAAATTCGCATGCTGTCCTGGTCAATGATGAATTGCTCGTAAACCAGCTGGGCATCATCTATTGCCTGCTCGGCAGTAATACCGTGCAGCTGCTCTACACCGCGACTGATATAGGAAAACCGGCGGTACTCGCCATTTAAGCCGCACTCAACCCGGTACACCATGCTGTCGGGAATGCTGTCACTGATCAACTGCAATCGCTGTTGGCTTTCCCGCAATGATGCCTGGGCCTCTTTCAATGTGCTGATATTGATATGAGCGCCAACCGTCAGCGCTGTCGGCTTGCCCTCAGCATCGGGCAACGTCCGGCCACGCGAAGAAATCCAGACCCAGCTGCCGTCAGCATGACGCATACGGAATTCATTCTCGTACAGTTGTATGGTATCGCCCGCCAGATAGTCGGCAAACTTGCGGCTCGCCTCTGCCCTGTCGTCCGGATGAAGCAAGTTTGTCCAAACCTTCTGCAGCTCTGTCGTGTCAGCAAACTCTCTCTTGTCATACCCCAACATGCTGAAGTACTCAGCACCGCACCATAGTTCCTGCTTTCGGGCATCCCACTCCCAGGCACCAGTATCCGATGCCTTGATCAATGCCTTGAAGCGCTCGCTTTCCTTGAGTGCCGTGCTTTCCACCCGCTTTCTGGCAGTGATATCCTGGCGCGCGCCTATCATTCGCAACGGACGGCCATGCGCATCACGCTCAGTAACCACACCATTGTCACGCACCCAGATCCACTCACCATTTTTGTGACGCACCCGCGTTTCACTGATAAATCGTTCCGTACGGCCTTCAAGATGCGCCCTGGCACGCTCGGCATTCGCTGCAGCATCATCCGGGTGCGTCAGCTTTTGTGAAGTTTTGACTGTAATCGGCTCCAGCTCTTTGAGCCGGTACCCCAGCATTTCTGCCCAGTGTTCGTCCAGTATGACGCGCTCGTTAACCAGATCCCACTCCCAGATCGCGCAATCGATGGCATCCAGCACATAACTCAAACGCTGCTGACCCTCCGCGCGCTGATGAGCCAGCCGGCGTACCGGTTCTGCAAAGTGACGGCTGATCCGGTAAGTGGCGACCATGCCAATCAGCAGTAGCAGGACCATCACCAGCAAGACATACATCAAGCCCCGGATCAGCGCTTTGTGCATACTGGTTTCAGTGATTCCCAATAGCAATACGCCCTGCAGGCGGTTGTCAAAGCCCCCCCGGTACCCCATGCCAACCTCGCGCAACCGTTCATCCTTGCTTGTCAGTTGACGGATTTTTACATCTTCAGGCTGCTGAAGCAGGCTGTAAAAAAACCTTCGGTCTGCAGGGTCAGCCAGCACGTCCTGACGTACGCCGCTGGCCGCCACTACATGGCCTTCAGTATCCAGCAGACGAATATAGGCAATGCCCTGATACTTGTCTTTCAGTTCTTCGACCAGCAAACGTACCCGGTGCGTGCCACTAAAACTGACCTTACCCAACGAATCAACCAGCATACTGATCGCCAGGCTTGCCAGCCGGTCCTGCTCGCGCTCCAGGGTTTTGTGATAATACAAGGCTGTTGACAGCATGATGCTTAGCAACAGGCCCAAAATAAGCAACCCAAATGCCAGCGTCAGGCGCCGGTCTATGTTGTTGTATTCATCGCGCTGCATCAGTCATCTTCTCGCAGCTGGTTACGCCACTGTTTGGTCACTGACGGCCAGGGTTTGTTAAAGGTAGCTGGCAAATCCCCATCCCATCCGGGGTAAATGTCGAGCGTTTCCCGGGTTACCGGAAAAGTCGGTATCATTACATGACGGGCCACTTGCCTGCCGTTCAGTACCCGATAGACCTGCCGCACTGCAGTGGCACCCAGCATGGCGCAAAACTGGGCGCTGTCGATTCGGGTCAACCGGCCGTAACGGATATTGTCCACCGACTCGGGGTCACCATCGACCGTGGCATGAACAATCTCGGTGCGACCGGCTTGCCGCAACTGCTCAATCATGCTCAGGCCTCCACCATTGTTTACTGTAAACAGCACATCCACACTCCCCTTGTCGGGGAAGTCACGCAGCAGGGCATGCGCGGCCTGCCGGCCTTCATCCGGCTGCACGGCCTGGTAGCTGCGCATAATCTGATACTCGACACCGGCCGCATCCAGCGCATCAAAAAAGCCGTTAACCCGCTCAACGGTTGAGGAAACCACCGGGTATTCGACCAGCACCAGACGCAACGGCCGCTCACGGGCAAACAGAGAAGCAATATACTCACCGCCCAGATAACCGGCCTGGTAGTTGTCTGAAGTGATGTAGGATGCCAGCACGCCATCACTGACGAACTGGTCATAGGCGATCACCGGGATGCCAGCCAGGTTTGCCCGCTGTACCGGCTCAGCCAGGGCAGCATTGTCGGTCGGCTGGATGATAATGGCATCGGGCCGGCTGTTATCGACCATCATGCGCATTTGCCACACTTGCCGCTCAATACCTTTCGGACCATCTCCGGCCACCCTGGCAAGCAAGCGGATACCGCGCTGGCCTGTGGCACTGGCTTGCTGGTTGATTCGTTCCGCTTCCTGCTCCAGCCCCTGACGCATCACCTGCTGACTGGGGATGCTGTCTGACCAGTACAGCACGCCTATTTTCCAGGGCTCGGGCTCAGTGGCAGCATGGCTGGCCATGGATGCCAGCAGCAACCAGCCAAACAGCCAACACAGGTCCCGGCGCATGATCAGGCCCCGGGCCAGGCGTCCAGCCAGACAATAAAATCAGCCTCGGGCATTGGCCGGGCAAACAGGTATCCCTGGCCCTCCTCACAACCAGAAGCCAGTAGTTCAGCACACTGTTCCTCGGTTTCAATGCCTTCGGCAATCGTTTGCAGCTCAAGATGCTCAGCCATGGCAATAATAGTCTTTGCCATATCAAAGCTATCGTGGTTTTTCTCGCCACTAATGAAGTGGCGGTCGATTTTCAGACGGTTCAGATCAAGCCGCTGCAACACGCTGAGTGAAGAATAGCCGGTACCAAAATCGTCCATGGCAATGTCGATACCTGCCGCCTGAATTTGCTGCAGCTTGCTTTTCAGGCGATCAAAATTCTCAATCGCAACCGACTCGGTCAGTTCCAGCTCCAGCTGATGTCTGGGTACGCCTGTTTCCCGTAAAATGCTTAGCAGACGCTCAACAAAGCTCGGCTCGGCAAACTGTACCTGGGAGATATTGACCGCAACACGGAAATCATCCGCCACCCGGTCTTGCAGGCTGATACGCCAGCGCAGTGCCGTACGCAACACCCACTCACCAATGGCCACCATCAAGCCGGACTGCTCGGCAATGGGAATGAAGTCTTCGGGTGAAATAAACTGCCCATCGGGCGTACGCCAGCGCAGCAAGCACTCGGCGCCCGTAACCTGGCGGTTACGCAAGCAAATAAAAGGCTGGTAATACAGCTGCAGATGCTGCTCCGACAAAGCCGTACGCAACATCTGCAACATGTTGATGCGGTCACGGGCAGCGCGGCTTTGCTCCAGCTTGAAATACAAGTGTTTACCACGCACCAGCCGCTTGGCCTGTTTCAGCGCTGCACCGGCGTTTTTCAGCAAATCCTTGCCACACCTGCCCTCGGCTCGAGCCAGGCCTGTCGTTGCAGACAGGCGCAACGTCTGGCCATCCCCTACCTGAAACGGCTGAGCGAACAGACTCTGGATCTGGTCCGGGTTGACTTCAACATCGGGGCCATAGACGCCAAACAGGTTGCTGGCCAGCCGCGAGACCATGCACTGCTCACTAAAAGCAGAGCACAACTGCCTGGCTACAGCTTGCAGCACCGCATCCCCAAAGGACTCGTCAAGAATGTTGTTGATATCAGCAAAGTTGTCCAGGTCAACCAGTGCCAGCGTATGCTGTTCGCCACTGTGCTGGTCCAGCAGCTGCAGCAAAGCATTGCGGTTGGGCAGGTCAACCAGGGTGTCACAAAATGCCAGTGCTTCAATATCGAGATACAGCTGCAGGTTTTCAAATGCTGTCGACATGTTGTTACAAAACACCTCCAGCAACTGCTGCTCCAGCTCGCTCAGCTGCCGGCCAATGTTGACATAGGCTGCCAGTGCCTGCCCGTTTGCGCCTTCAAAGAACAACCCGATATCGCCATTGAGCACATGTTCGCGCGCTTGCAAACTCTGCTCCAGGCGGCTACGAATACCGCCCTCGGGCAGCTCCTCAAGCAGCTTGCCGGTCCAGTTGCTGTATTGCCCAGCTGCCGCCAGGATATAGGGCTGCCGGGTTGCAGGGTGCAGAGCGGCACAAAGCAGGCCGTCACAGTCGATACGCAACAAGGCACACAACTGGGTCAGCAAGCCGGTAGCAAACTGCTGCAAGCCCGAAGGCCGGCTCAGTTCACGTGTAGCATCAAGAATTTGCTCAAGCCCGACACGGCCCGCCTCCAGCTGACAGAGTTGCGAATACGAGCGGACAGCCATGGTCAGGCTGGTAAACAGACGGGACTGGGTCAGCTCACTCTTGGTACGATAATCATTGATGTCATAGTTCTGAATGGTGCTGATTTCCGGCGCATAGCCCGGCTGGCCGGTGCGTAAAATCAAGCGCACCCGAGCGTCTGCCAGCTCCTCACGAATATAGCGCACCAAGTCCAGGCCAGCGGTGTCGCTCTCCATCACCACATCAATGACGGCTACGGCAAAAGGTGCTTCCTGCTGCAAAACCTTTCTGGCTTCAGCGTCGCTGTACGCGTGCTGGAACTCGAGTCTGCGCCCCTCGATATCCAGATTGCGCAACGCAACCTTGGTGGCAGTATGTACATCCGGCTCATCATCTACCAGCAGTACCCGCCAAACAGCTGCAGCCGTTTCTTCTTGCTCCGCAGCGGGGTCCGGCTCGTCAGCCAAAAAAACCAGCATATCCTTGTCATCGTCAGCCATTATTTATTTTGCCTTTGTTATTGTTTGCTGCTTGCTTTGCCATTCATTGTCTGGTTCAGGACTGTACCAAACATCCAGTACGAACCTACACATTACTTTGCCAGCATGGCCTATTCAAACGTTATCTATTCAACTGGCCTGAACCGGTCCGGCAGCGTGCCTGGCCACCGGCCAGAAAGCCAGCAGTCACTGGCTGATCCCTGGCGATGGCTGGGCTATAATCCCGCCACATTTTTCAAGGAAACCGTCATGATCAACAAATGCCTATTCCCCGCTGCCGGTTACGGTACCCGATTTTTGCCCGCTACCAAGGCCATGCCCAAAGAAATGCTGCCAGTGGTCAACAAGCCACTGATCCAGTACGGCGTTGAAGAGGCGCTGGAGGCCGGCATCCGCGACATGGCCATCGTCACTGGCCGCAACAAACGGGCCATTGAGGACCATTTCGACATCAGCTATGAGCTGGAGTCGCAAATTCAGGGTACGGATAAAGAAGACTACCTTAAAGGCATCCGCCACCTGATGGACAACTGCAGTTTTTCCTATACCCGACAGCTGGAAATGAAAGGTCTGGGGCATGCCATTCTTACTGGCCGCCGGCTGATTGGTGATGAACCCTTTGCCGTGGTGCTGGCAGATGACCTTTGCCTGAACCTGGGCAGTGACGGCGTACTCAAGCAAATGGTGCAGCTGTACAAGCAATTCCGTTGTTCAATCGTGGCGGTGCAAGAAGTGCCACCCGAAGAGATTCACAAGTATGGTGTGATTGCAGGTGAAGTCATCCGGGATGACATTTTTCGCGTTAACACCATGGTCGAAAAGCCAAAAGCCGAAGACGCCCCTTCCAGCCTGGCAATCATCGGCCGCTACATCCTGACCCCCGACATCTTCGAGCTGATTGAAGAAACCGAACCCGGCAAAGGCGGTGAAATCCAGATTACCGATGCGTTGATGAAACAGGCCCAGCGTGGCTGCGTACTGGCCTACAAGTTCAAGGGCACCCGTTACGACTGTGGCAGTGGTGAAGGCTTTATGGAGGCCACCCGTTTTTGCTACGACAATCTCTATCTGAAAGGCCTGTCCTACTGACAACAACCGGTCAGCGGCGCAGCCGCTTGTCCAGATACAGATGGCCCACCAGATCGCGGCTGCGACTGCTGACCTTGCCGGCCTCGGCCCGTTTCCGCAGCAGCTGCAACAGCTGTTGCAACTGCTCACTATTGGCACCTTTACGCCACAGCCAGCTGGCATAACGTTGCAGTATGTCATCCGGCTCATAGCTGGATGTGCTGTTACGTTCTTCAAATGACAACTGCGGAAAATAGCCCCACTGGTATAGCAGGTTGAACAGATTGTAGAGACTATCGGCGGTCTTTCTGCCCACCGGCCTGCGTGGCAAACCCAGCTCGTCCTGCAGCGCCCCGAGCAGACTGTCTTCACGGTGTACATAAGAACACACGTAAAAACCATTCCGGCTGGCTGCCAGCGCCTTGCGCAACATGGCGGTGCCGGAAAGCGCCGGGCTCATATACAGAAACACCAGATCAAAAGCCCCCTTCCACCCATGCTCTTCCAGGTCTACAGCCTCCCAGGGCGCGTACAGCAGCACATCCGCTTGCCCTATCAGCCCGGCTGCCTGCAGCTTTTGCTGCGTGTGTCGCAGCATTTTGGCAGAAATCTCCACCCCGCTAACCCGCGCACCCCGGCGGGCAAATTCCAACAGGTGTCGGCCACCCCCAAAGCTGATCTCCAGCACCGACTGGCCGGTCAACTCATGGTGTTGCAGCACTGTCTGCAGTGCCACGTCCCTCTCGGAAACGGTAAAACAACTGACCTCATCCGCACGGCGGTCCCAGGTTCGCTCGCTCAATGCCAGGTCAGGCTGATGGCTGTCCAGCAGCCCGGTAAAATACTGTTCAAGATTCATGACTTAACTCCCAAGGCACACAAAGGCAGCCTATTACGAAAGCTCATTATTCAGGCTAAAATCTGCCCATCCCAACCCGATGAAAGCCCGGCATGCTCCAAAAACCCTTCCAGTTCACCAGTAGCGGCAACAATTACAGGGCAAAACACCTGAACCTGTTTGTCCACGGTTACCTGTCGGCCAGCGACGAGCGTGACCGCAGCCGACTGTTGCGCTGCGTGCCCGCGCTGCCCTCCGACGAGGATGCCGTTTTTGCTTTCTGGGACTCCGGCTCAATGCGCGACATCTGGATCAACGTATTGCAGGGAGCTGCCGGCAGTTTCGGCCTGGGCAAACTCGGCCTGGCCCGTGGCATGGCTATGGCTGCACTGGGAGGCTACCGCCATTACAGCAGCAAAAAAAGCCATAGCCGTACCCTGGCGCTGACCCTGCTGCCAGCGCTAAGCAAGTTTACCCGCCAGCATTACCCCGACCTGCAAAGCATCAGCCTGTATGGCCACTCTCTCGGTGCCCGGCTGCTGATTGAGGCACTACTGGCAGACACGCCAGCTGACAGCCTGCCAATCCGCGAGCTGGTATTCATGGGCGGCGCCCGTGCCCTGGGCAGCGGTGAACTGCAACAAATCCTGCCACACATTAACCGGCGGATCTGCAATTTCTATTCACGCAGCGACCGGGTGCTGATGGTCAGGCCTTCCACCGGAAAATACATCGGCCGCCATCCGCTGCCGCTACCAGACGGAGCCCAAACGGACAAAGTGTTCAACCAGGACCTGGGCATCGGCCATACCGACTACTGGCACCTGCTGTACAGCATCCTGCAACAGGTCCGCTGCCCCCAGCACGAACGGCTTTAGCCGCGACCTGTACCGCCCCACTCAGCCGCAACCTGTTGCGCCCTGCCCGGGCATTGTTCGCCACTGAAGTGGCTCCTGCAGCGGCCCAGCACTCAAAAACTGCCGATATCTGCTAAAGTCTGTATCTGACATCCGGCCCGCTGATACCGCTGCACAAGGACACCTCCATGCTCGCCCCGCTCACTCCCGGTTTCATGGTGCTACAAGGCAACCAGCTCGAAGATCTTCGCGAAGTTGCCGTGCACTGGCTGGCCAGCAACCCGCTGCGCCCGCTGGAGCACGAATGCATTCTGGTACAGAGCAACGGCATTGCCCAGTGGCTGAAAGCCGCGCTGGCCCACAATGACCAGGGCACCGGAATCGCGGCTGCCATCGATGTCCAGTTGCCGGGCCGCTTCATCTGGCAGGCATTTCGCAGTGTTTTTCCCGAACTGCCCAACAGCTCGCCATTCGACAAGACACCGTTGACCTGGCGGCTGTATCACCTGCTCAATGACTGGAGCAGGCTGCAGGCACAGCTTGGTGCACAGGCCGGCTGGCTGGCCCCGCTGGAGGGTTTTCTGAGCGCCGACCGCGACCCGCGCCGCTGTTATCAGCTGGCCGGCAAACTGGCCGACCTGTATGACCAGTACCAGCTGTACCGCGCCGACTGGCTGCACGCCTGGGAACAGGGCGAGGACGTACTGATACAGGCCAGCGGCACCCGCACACCACTGCCGGACGGCCAGCGCTGGCAGGCGCTGTTGTGGCGACAGCTGCAACAGTCGATCCGTGGCGAGCAACCCGCCGGCAGCCACGACTGGGCCAGCGCCAGCCGCGCCCACGTCCACCAGCAGTTTGTCGAGGCCTGCCGTGCATTTTCGCCAGAGCAGCGCCCGCCGGGCCTGCCACGCCGGGTTATCGTTTTCAGCATTTCGTCCCTGCCGCAGCAAACCCTGCAGCTGCTGCACGCCATCTCCCCCTTCACCCAGGTGATGCTGTTTGTCACCAACCCCTGCCAGCATTACTGGGGCGACCTGGTCGAGGGCAAGGAGCTGCTCAGGCGCGAATACCGGCGCATTGCCCAACGCAAGGTGCCGGGCAACCTGAACCCGGAAGACCTGCATGCCTACGGCCATCCGTTGCTGGCTTCCTGGGGCAAACAGGGCCGTGACTTCCTGCACCTGCTTGACGAGCACGATCAGCCCGCCAGCTATCGCCGGCTGTTCAGCCAGCAACGGGTCGACCTGTTCAGCGACCCCGGCGACGGCTGCCTGCTGCACCAGCTGCAGGGCGACATCCTGCAGCTGCGCCCGCTGGCCGAGCGCCAGGCCCTGCACAGCACGGTGGATGCAGCACAGGACCAGAGCCTGCAGTTTCTGGTGGCGCACAGCCCACAGCGCGAGGTGGAAATCCTGCACGACCAGCTGCTGGCCAGCTTTGCCGCCGCCCGCGACCGCGGCGAAACCCTGAACGCCCGCGACATTCTGGTGATGGTGCCCGACATCAACCAGTATGCCCCGCACATCCATGCCGTATTTGGCCGCTACGCCACCCGCCATGACGAGCCGGATGCGCCAAGAGACCCGCGCTTTCTGCCCTATCACATTTCCGACCAGAGCCAGCGCCAGCAAAACACTCTGCTGATCGCACTGGAAAAACTGCTGCACCTGCCGCAATCACGCTTTACCGCCAGCGAGCTGTCGGACCTGCTGGACACGCCGGCCCTGCGCGCCCGCTTCGGGCTGGAGGAGGCGGACCTGCCGGTGCTGCGCCGCTGGATCCGCGGCGCCAACATCCGCTGGGGGCTGAATGCAGGCCAGCGCGCCAGCCTGGAACTGCCAGCGCTGGAACAAAACACCTGGCTGGCCGGCATCCGTCGCATGCTGCTGGGCTTTGCCATTGGCGATGGCGGCAGCTGGCAGGGCATCGAACCCTACGACGAAGTAGCCGGACTGGAAGCCGCCCTGCTCGGCCCGCTGGTACAGCTGATCGACGCGCTGGAGCAGGCCAGCCTGGCGCTGGCTGGCACGCACAGCGCCGACGGCTGGCTGCAGGTACTGGAACAGCTGTTGCAGGATTTCTTTTGCGACAGCAGTCCGGCCGACAGCTGGGCCCTGAGCCAGCTGGAACAGGTACGGGAAAACCTGCAAAGCGCCTGGCAGGACGCCGGCCTGGCCGATGAACCGCTGCCACTGGAAGTGGTGCGCGAAGAGTTGCTGGCCGGGCTGGACCAGCCGGGGCTGTCACAAAAATTTCTGGGCGGCTCGATCAACTTTGCCACCCTGATGCCGATGCGGGCGATTCCCTTTGCCCAGCTGTGGCTGCTGGGCATGAACGACAAGGACTACCCGCGCAACATACACCGGGCCGACTTTGACCTGATGGCCAGCGATTACCGCCCCGGCGACCGCTCGCGGCGCGAAGACGACCGCTACCTGTTTCTTGAAGCCCTGTTGTCGGCCCGCCAGCGGCTGGTAATCAGCTGGATCGGTCGCGACATCCGCGACAACAGCGAACGCCCGCCATCGGTGCTGGTCAGCCAGCTGCGTGACCATCTGGCCGCCGGCTGGCACAGCGCCAGCGACATCCCGCTGCTGGACGCACTGACCACCGAGCATCCGCTGCAACCCTTCAGCCGCGAATATTTCCGCCCACAGCGTGATCCGCGCCTGTTTACCCATGCCCATGAATGGCGCGAAATCCATGACGACGGGCAGGGCCTGCTGTTCCGGCCGGACGACCTGCAACAGCTGCCCGCCTGGCAACCGCAAACGCCGCTCAAGCCCGACGCACTGGCCAGCTTCCTGCGCAATCCGGTACAGCATTTTTACCAGCAACGACTCGGCATCCACTGGTTTGACCACGACACGGACAGCCCGGACAACGAACCCTTTGCCGCCGATGGCCTGGAAGCCTGGGGCTGGCGCAGCCAGCTGCTCGACAGCAGCCTGCAACTGCTGGCACGCCAGCCGGAGGCGGATACCACAGTCGTGCTGCAACAGTCCATCGAGCGCCTGCAGCGCACCGGCGCGCTGCCCATGCAGGCCTTTGCCGAAGCGGTACAGCACCAGCTGCATGCCCAGCTGGACGAGCCGCTGCAACGCTATCGGCAACTGCTGGCCGAATACCCGCACGTGCTGGAGGCACAGCAGTTGCCGGACACGACCGGCCTCGACGCAGCGGTAACCGGCATCCGCCGCAACAGCCGGGGCGACCACCTGCGTCTTGTGCTGCAGGCCAGCAACCTGCATTCCGGCAACAGCCTCAAGCATTACCACCTGGTGCGCCAGTGGCCGCTGCACCTGTGCGCCCAGCTGCAGCAGCCGGTCACCACCCGCTTGCTGGGGCCGGCCAGCGACATCAGCCTGCCGCCACTGCCTGCCGAGCAGGCCACCAGGCTGCTGCAGGACCTGCACGACGCCTACCTTGCCGGCATGCAGCGTCCGCTGCCGCTGCCCTGCAAAACCGCCTTTGCCGAACTGCTCAAGCCCGGTGACGGCCGTACCATTTATGAAGGCGGCTACCAGAAAGATGCCGAGCGGGACAGCACCCCCGGCCTGCTGCGCTTCTGGCCGGACTACGACAGCCTCTGCGCCGACCCGCTGTTCGAACACTACGCCACACTGCTCTACCGCCCGCTACTGGAGGCCCTGGAACGGACATGACCCACTCCCCCCCCAGCCAGCTCGACCCGCTTGCTTTTCCGCTGACCGGCAGCCGCCTGATCGAAGCCAGCGCCGGTACCGGCAAAACCTTTACCATTGCCCTGCTCTATGTACGGCTGGTGCTGGGCAACGACCGCCACGGCAATGGCTTCACGCAACCGCTGACCCCGGCGCAAATTCTGGTGGTGACCTTTACCGATCTGGCCGCCGGCGAACTGCGCGACCGCATCCGCGCCCGCCTGGTGGAAGCCGCCGAATATTTCCGCAACCCGCAATTGCAGGCCGACCCGCTGCTGGCCCGGCTGCGCAGCCAGTACCCCGAAAGCGACTGGCCGGGCTGCGCCTGGCGCCTGCAAATGGCCTCCGAAAGCATGGATGAGGCCAGCATTTCCACCATCCACAGCTGGTGCAACCGCATGCTGGTGGAGCACGCCTTCGACACCCGCGGCCTGTTCAACCGCGAGCTGGTCACCGACACTAGCGAGCTGCTGACCGAGGTGGTACAGGACTACTGGCGGATCCACTTTTATCCGCTGGACGCCACACAGGCCGGCCTCATCAGCCAGACCCTGGGCAGCCCCGCCGGCCTCGAACAGCGATTGCACGACCTGTTGCAGCCGGGTGTGGATGGCGTCAGCTATTGCGGTGTTGCCGTCAGGGCCAGCCTTGCCGATATCGAACAGGCCCTGCAACAACAGGCCGAACTGGCCCGTCAGCGCGAACAGAGCGAGACAGAAACCCGCCAATACTGGGCGCAGCACTGGCCGCAAATCCGTGACTATCTGCTGGAAATCCGCCCGCGCCTGGACAGCCGCAGCCACGACAGCAAGGACATCGAGACATTTACACCGCTGCTGCAACAAATCGAAGACTGGGCCAACGGACGCGGCGATGAGCCCGGCAAGCTGAAAAACTTTGCCAGCAACGCCTTCAAGTTCAAGAAAAACCAGCAACCGGACGCACCGCCCCCGGCCGTGGTGCAGCAGGCTTTCGACCTGATGCACCAGCGCAACCAGCTGCAGCAGCAAGAACCCGAGCACGACCTGAATGCCCTGCTGCTGGCCCACGCCGCCAGCTGGGTGCGGCAGCAGTTTGACCAGCGCATGCAGCAGCGGGTGCAAATGGGCTTCAACGACCTTTTGCTCCAGCTCGAACAGGCCCTGCATCCGGAACAGGGCGAACCGGCCCTGCAGCTGGCAGCAACCCTCAAGCGCTGCTTTCCGGTGGCAATGATCGACGAATTCCAGGATACCGACCCGATCCAGTACGGCATTTTTGACCGCATTTACCAGGTGGCAGACAACGACGCCGACAGCGGCCTGTTCATGATTGGCGACCCCAAGCAGTCGATCTACAGCTTCCGCGGCGCCGACATCCACACCTACCTGGCAGCCCGCCGCGCCACCACCGGCCGCCACTACACACTGCAAACCAACTACCGCTCCACCCCCGCTGTGATAGAAGCCTGCAACCACTTTTTTGCCCATGCCGAAAAATACCCGCAGGGCGCATTCGGCTACCGCCGTGATGACGACGACCCTATCCCTTTTTTGCCGGTTGCGGCCGGCGCCAGCAAACAGCAGCTGTGGCAGCAGGGCCAGGCCGTTGACCCTATGACCCTCTGGTACTTTGCCGGCGAAAGCAATGACGACCCGCTGCTGGGCATGGTCCGCTACCGGCAGCAGGCGGCCGCTGCCGCAGCCAGCCAGATTACCCGCTGGCTCGGCGATGCCGCGGCCGGACGCATGGGTTTTGGCGAGGACGGCATCAGCCAACCCCTGCAGCCGGCCGACATTGCGGTACTGGTACGCACCGGCAGCGAAGCCGGTTACATCAGCCGTGCCCTGCATGAGCGCGGTATCGCCAGCGTCTACCTGTCCGACCGCGAATCGCTGTTTGCCAGCGCCGAAGCCGCCGACCTGCTGCACTGGCTGCATGCCTGCGCCGACCCCGGCAACGAACAGCGGGTTCGTGCCGCACTGGGCACCCAGACCCTGCACCTGCCGCTGCACCAGCTGCTGGACTGGCAGGACGACGAGCTGGCCTGGGAAGAGCAAACCCGCCAGTTCTACCACCTGCAGCGGGTCTGGCAGCGCCAGGGCGTGCTGGTGATGCTGCAGCGCCTGCTACAGCACTACCAGCTACCGGCCCGCCTGCTGCAACAGCCCCGTGGCGAGCGCAGCCTGACCAACCTGCTGCATCTGGCCGAATGGCTGCAGGAAGCCTCCACCCGGCTCGACGGCCAGCAGGCACTGATCCGCCACCTGGCCGAACAGCTGGACAAGAATGACCAGCAGGCCCTGCTGCGGCTGGAAAGCGATGCCCGCCGCGTGAGGATTCTCACCATCCACAAGTCCAAGGGACTGGAGTTTCCGCTGGTGGTGCTGCCCTTTATCAGCAGCTGGCGCGACATTGACGGCAAACAAAAACAGGTCAGCTACCAGCTGGACGAGCAACACTACTGCGAAGTGGCCGGCCAGAAAAACTTTGCCGAAGCCTGGCAACAGGCCAACCGCGAGCGCATCCGCGAAGACCTGCGCCTGCTCTATGTGGCCCTGACCCGCGCCAGCTACGGCCTGTGGCTGGGGCTGGCACCGTTAAAAAGCGGCAACTCGAAAAAGCCCCAGCTGGAACGCTCCGCCATCGGCTACATCCTCAATGCCGGCGAGCCCCTGGCCGATGCGCCGGCAGTCAGCCAGGCCATCGACCGGCTGGCAGCCGGTGGCGGCATCCGGCGCCAGCCGGCACCGGACATCAGCGACAATTGCCTGCCGCCGGAAGCAGCCGAACAGCTGGAGCCGGCACGCACCAGCCCGGACATGGGCTACCTGCGCAACTGGTGGATTGCCAGCTATTCGGCGCTCAGGTTTGGCGGCCAGACCGATGAGCCACTGCCCGCCAGCGAACCGCAAAGTGCCCGCGAAGACCAGCTGTACGAAGTCAGCCAGAGCCAACCGGCCGGACCCGTACCGGACAGCGTCCACAACAGCACGGACAGCAGCGGCTTCATGCATCACTTCCCCCGTGGCAGCCGCTGGGGTACCTTCCTGCACGGTTTGCTGGAATGGGCCGCCACGGCCCGGGGCGTGGACCCGGCAACCGGCAGCCCCCTGTACGGCTTTGCCGCGGCCTGCAAAGACCGGAGCATCCGCGACGACCTGCTTCAGCGCCGCTGCCGCCTGCGCAATATCAGCGACCAGGCCGGACCTCTCAGCGAGTGGCTACAGGCTTTTTTGCAGCAGCCCTGGCCCGAACAGGGTTTTGCCCTGTGCGACCTGCAGCCGGACCAGCTGGCGGTCGAGCTGGAGTTCCTGCTGGAAATCCATCAGGTCGATACCCTCGAGCTGGACCGGCTGATCAGCACCCACAGCCAGCCACACGGCCAGGCGCCACGCGCCCGCAGCAACTCCCTGAACGGCCTGCTCAAGGGCTTTATCGACCTGGTGGTCGAGCATCAGGGCCGCTACTACCTGATCGACTGGAAATCCAACCACCTGGGCGACAGCGATGCCGCCTACGACCGCACCGGCATGCAGCAGGCGATTCTGGAATACCGCTACGACATGCAATACATGCTGTATATCCTGGCGCTGCACCGCCAGCTGCGCAGCCGCCTGCCGGAGTATGACTACGACCGGCACATGGGCGGTGCCGTCTACTGTTTCCTGCGCGGCTGGCAGAACAGCGAAACCCGCGGCCTGTTTCATGATCGCCCGCCGCGGGAGCTGATCGAACAGCTCGACCAGCTGTTCAGCCGGAGGGCGCACGCATGAACATCACTTCCGAACAGCTGCTGCAAACGCTTGCCATCTGGACAGAGCTGGGCGCCCTGCGCAGCCTGGACTTGGCCCTGACCCGCTTCATTCACCAGCAACAGCCACAAACACCGGCCGTGCTGCTGGCCATCGCGCTGGTCAGCGAGCGCAACGGCCACGGTCATGTCTGCCTCGACCTGCAGGCCACGTTGCGCCAGCCCGAGCTGTTGAACGGCTTGCCCGTCACATACACCGACAACGACGGGCAAGCGGCCAACGCCTGGCTGGCCGGCTCCCTCAGCCTGGAGCAGTGGGTCAGTGAACTGGCCGCCAGCAGCGCCGTGGAAAACCGGCTGGGCGGACAGGCAAACCAGCCCGCCAGCCCGGCCGACAGCCGTCCGCTGGTGCTGGCCGGCAGTGCCGGCCAGCCGCTGCTCTACCTGCGCCGTTACTGGCAGTATGAACAGCACATCCGCCAGGCCATCGAGCAGCGTCTGGCCCGCCAGTACACCTTGCCGGTTGCAGCCAGCCGCAACCTGCTGCAACAGCTGTTCCGCGAACAGTCCCCGACCGGCACCGACTGGCAAAAAGTCGCCTGCCTGCTGGCCGCCCGCAGCGGCTTCGCCATCATCACCGGCGGTCCCGGCACCGGCAAAACCACCACCGTGGTGCGCCTGCTGGCGCTACTGCAGGGGCTGCACCAGAGCCAGCAGCCGGACAGCCAGCTGCAAATCCATCTGGCCGCCCCCACCGGCAAGGCCGCCGCCCGCCTCAGCGAATCCATCAGCGGCAGCATCGACAGCCTGCCACTGGCGGGCACAAGCGGCCAGCGCATCCGCCAGGCCATACCGCGTGAGGTGACCACCCTGCACCGCCTGCTCGGCAGCCGGCCGGACAGCCGCCATTTCCGGCATAACGCTGCAAATCCGCTGGCCACCGATCTGGTGGTGGTGGACGAAGCCTCGATGATGGATGTCGACATGATGGCGCGGCTGGTCGATGCCCTGCCTCCGCATGCACGCCTGATCCTGCTTGGCGACAAGGACCAGCTGGCTTCGGTGGAGGCCGGCTCGGTCCTCGCCGACCTCTGTCAGGGTGCCGATGACGCCCACTACACCGCAGATACCCTTGCCTGGCTACAACAGCTGGGCGATGAAAACCTTGACACCGGCTACCTCGACCCGCAGGGCACACCGCTGCAGCAGGCCACCTGCATGCTGCGCCACAGCTACCGCTTCAATGCCCATCCCGGCATTGGCGCGCTGGCCGAGGCCGCCAACAGCGGACAGGCCACTGCCGCACAGATCGGGCAAATCATCAGCGCACACCCGGACAGCCTGCACTGGCTGCGCCTTGGCTTGCAGGACAGCAGCGGGCAGCCGGAGCTGGCCGCCCTGGACAAGCTGGCCGTGGCCGGTTATCGCGGCTATCTGCAATGCCTGAACACGCAGCAGCCGGCCAGCGACGACAGCGATGCACTGGAGCAGTGGGCACTGGCGGTGTTTGCCGCGCACAACAGTTTTCAGCTGTTGACGGCCATGCGCCGTGGCATATTTGGCGTGGACAACATCAACCAGCGGGTGCGCCAGGCGTTGCAGGGCCAGCAGCTGCTACCCGACAGCCCCGGCAGCTGGTATCACGGCCGGCCGGTGCTGGTCACACGCAACGATTACAGCCTGCGCCTGATGAACGGCGATATCGGCATCTGCATGCAGTGGCCCGGCGGCACCCTGCGGGTTGCCTTTGCCGATGGCCATGGCGGCATACGCTGGATCCTGCCCAGCCGCCTGCAGGCCGTGGAAAGCGTCTTCGCCATGACGGTGCACAAGTCCCAGGGCTCCGAGTTCACCCACACCGCACTGGTACTGCCGGATCACAGCAGTCCGGTGCTGACCAAGGAGCTGGTGTATACCGCCATTACCCGTTCCAAGGAGAAGTTCACCCTGCTTACCGCCAGTGACAGCGTGCTGGCACGCGCGCTGCAACAGCAGGTGCAAAGGGCCAGCGGCCTTGTATAGGGAGCGGCTTCGGCCGCAATGGCCTGCCGGGCGGCTTGAGCCGCGACCGGTAGCAGCCCCGCCGGGTCAGCCATGGTCGCCACTGAGGTGGCTCCTGCAGGGGCGTCTGCGGCCAACTCCGTTGTTCATCTGCGATCGACGCCACTTTATGGGCCGAAATCTGCAGCAGCTGTTCCAGACAAACCGGTTCGCGCCAGGCAGTACACATCCACCCGCCGGGCACCGGCAGCCAGCAGGGCGCGGGCCAGCGCGGCACAGGTGGCACCGGTGGTCAACACGTCATCTATCAGCGCCACATGCAAGCCGCTGATCTGTTCTGGCCGGGCCACGGCAAAAGCATTGCGCATATTGGCTTCGCGCTGATGAACATTCAGACCTTGTTGTATTTTCGTGGTTTTTATCCGGTCAACGGCTTGCGACAGCACCGGAACCTGCAACCCCTTACTCAGCCAGTTGGCAATCATCTGTGCCTGATTGTAGCCGCGCTGACGCAGGCGTTTACGGGCCAGGGGGACAGGCACCAGCACCTCAGCCAGTTCCAGACCGTCTTCCTGGTGCAAGTATTCCAGATGACTGGCCAGCAGCAGACTGAGCAGGCGACCCGCAGGCCAGTTGCTGGCGTATTTGAAACTGCCAATCAGCATGTCCAGCGGAAAATCATACCTCCAGGCACAATGCACCTGCTGAAACGGCTGACGCCGCTGTTGGCAACCTGCGCACTCCACATCACCCACCGGAATTGGCAAGGCGCAGTGGCAACAACCATGTATCAGCCAGGGCAAATCCAGTTGACAGCCGCTGCAAATCGGCAGTGCCTGACCCGACAGCCGGCCCAGGCAGAGCAGACAGGCGTCCGGTTGTAACAAACTGGCGTAAACTTTTTTGATCCACGAAAGTTGACAGACCATGACTCCTCCCTGAATATGGCATTTGCTTCGTGCAGTCTAGCAGCCATAAAAAGGAATAACCCATGCAAGTTGTCCACGATCTTCGTCATGACTGGAGCCTTGAAGAAGTGCTGGCGCTGTTTGCCCAGCCGTTTAATGATTTGCTATTTCAGGCCCAGCAGGTACACCGTCAACACTTTGATGCCAACCGTGTCCAGGTATCGACCTTACTGTCCATCAAAACGGGAGCCTGCCCGGAAGACTGCAAATACTGTCCGCAGTCCGGTCACTACAACACCGGGCTGGACAAGCAGAAGCTGCTGGAAGTGCAAAAGGTGCTGGAAGAGGCGCAACGCGCCAAGGCACAGGGCTCGACCCGTTTCTGCATGGGGGCGGCCTGGAAGCACCCTACCGCCAAGGACATGCCCTACGTGCTGGAAATGGTCAGGGGCGTCAAGGCCATGGGCCTGGAAACCTGCATGACACTGGGCAAGCTGGATGAGCAGCAAAGCCGTGAGCTGGCCGAAGCCGGGCTGGACTACTACAACCACAACCTGGACACTTCGCCCGAGTTCTACAGCCAGATCATCACCACCCGCACCTATGCCGAGCGGCTGGAAACCCTGGCCCATGTGCGCGATGCCGGCATGAAGATCTGCTCCGGCGGCATTCTTGGCATGGGCGAATCACTGGCCGATCGCGCCAAGCTGCTACTGGAACTGGCCAACCTGCCGGAACATCCGCAGAGCGTCCCGATCAACCAGCTGGTCAAGGTACAGGGAACGCCGCTGGCGGATGCTGAAGATGTTGACCCCTTTGATTTCATCCGCATGCTGGCGGTGGCACGCATCATGATGCCGCGAAGCCATGTGCGCTTGTCCGCCGGCCGCGAACAAATGAGCGACGAAATGCAGGCGCTGGCTTTTATGGCCGGAGCCAATTCGATTTTCTATGGCGACAAGCTGCTGACCACCGACAACCCGGAAGCCGACCGGGATCGCCAGCTGTTCGCCCGCCTGGGCATCCAGCCCGAGCAGGGTCAGGATCACGGCGATGACGTGCATTACGCCGCGCTGGAGCAGGCGGTAGTGCAGCAGCGAGGCAGCGCACTGTTTTACGACGCAGCGGCGGTCTAGCCGCCATGGCTTTCAACCTGCAGGAACGGCTGGCCGCGCAACAACAGGCGCAGCGTTATCGCCGTCATGTCTGCGTGCAAAGCCCACAGGGGCCACGGATACAGATTGATGGCCGCGATTATCTGGCCTTTGCTTCCAACGACTACCTGGGGCTGGCCAGCCACCCGCAGGTGATTGAGGCCCTGCAGCAGGGCGCGCAGCGCTGGGGTGTCGGCGGCGGCGCGGCCCATCTGGTCACCGGCCACATGCAGCCCCATGCAGAACTGGCACAGGCGCTGGCCGACTGGACCGGGCGCGAAGCGGCCTTGTTGTTTGGCAGTGGCTATCAGGCCAACCTGGCAGTGCTGACCGCATTGCTGCAGTCCGGTGACTGCCTGCTGCACGACCGCCTCAACCATGCCTCACTGCTGGACGGTGGCCGTCTGTCCGCTGCCCGCTTTCAGCGTTATCTGCATAACGACATGCAGAGTCTGGCCGGCCATTTGCAGCGGTGTCAGGGCGATACCCTGATCGCGACCGATGGCGTATTCAGCATGGATGGCGATATCGCCAAGCTGCCGGAAATCTGCCGCTTGGCAGCCGAGCACCCAGCTTGGGTGATGGTGGATGATGCCCATGGCCTTGGCGTACTGGGCAACAACGGTGCCGGTACGCTGGAGCATTTTGGGCTGGATGCACAGCAGGTGCCGGTGCTGATGGGCACCCTGGGCAAAGCGCTGGGCACTGCCGGGGCCTTTGTCGCCGGCAGCCATGCGCTGATCGAAACCCTGACCCAGTTTGCCCGCCCCTACATCTATACCACCAGCAGCTCGCCAGCGCTGGCCTGCGCAACACTGGCCAGCATAAACATCGCCCGGCACGACAGCGAACGGCGTGAGCACCTGCACAGGCTGATCGCCCTATTCCGGCATGAAGCCGCCCTGCTGGGTTTGCCACTGGCTGACAGCCCGACCGCCATTCAGCCGCTACTGGTGGGTAACAGCGGCCGCGCCCTGGCCATGTCGCAACGCCTGCGCGAGCGCGACATCTGGCTGACTGCCATCCGCCCGCCAACGGTGCCGGAAGGCAGCGCCCGCCTGCGCATTACCCTGACGGCTGCGCATGGCGCGGAACAGGTGGAACAGTTGCTGGAGGCGCTGGCCGGGCTCGGCAGTGAACTGACCGATGGCTAGGCTGGCGATATTGCCGGGCTGGGCGCTCGGGCCTGAACCCCTGCAACCACTGGCGCAACGGCTGGCCGGGCAGCATGACGTCAGTCTGCATGCCTTGCCCGCAGCAACCCTGCAACAGGCCCTGGAGCAGCTGGAGCGGCAGATACCACCAGACAGCTGGCTGCTGGGCTGGTCGCTCGGTGGCATGCTGGCCACGGTACTGGCCGCACGGCGTGGCGCGGCTTGCCCGGGGCTGATCACTCTGGGCAGCAACGCCAGTTTTGTCGCCCGTGATGACTGGCCGCAAGCGATGCCGCAAGCGGTGTTCAGGCGCTTTCAGCAACAGGCACAGAGCGACTGGAGCACGACCCTGCAAGGGTTCTTGCGACTCTGCACCCATGGTGATGCCGATGCCGTGCTGGCCCTGACTGAAGAGCCGCAGGCAACAGAGCACCTGCCCGGTCTGGACTGGCTGGCCCGGCTGGACAACCGCGCAGTCTTGCGCAGCCTGGCCTGTCCACAGCTGCATGTGCTGGCCACTGGCGATGCGCTGGTACCTGTTGCGGCAGCCGATGCCATCCGCAACCTGCAGCCGGACGCACAGGTGCGGAGGGTGAGCGGCAGCCATGCCTTTGTGCTGACGGATCCTGCCGCCCTGGCGGGGATGCTGAATGCCTTTATTGAACAGCCGGATAACAGCGCCAGACATGATTGAATGCATAGATAACCCGGTTGCCCGTGCCTTTTCGGCAGCGGCACAGAGCTATGACAGCCAAGCCGTGCTGCAACGCGAGGTGGGTCACGAGCTGCTGGCTTTGTTACCAGAGCAGCAGGTCGGGCACTGGCTCGACCTTGGCTGTGGTACCGGCTATTTCTGTCAGCAGTTACAGCAGCGTTTTGCGCAGGCAAAAGGAACAGGTATCGATATTGCGCCGGGCATGTTGCGGCAAGCGCGCCTGTTGCGCCCGGGACCAAACTATTTGTGTGGCGATGCTGCCCAGCTGCCGCTGCCCGGGCAAAGTCAGCAGCTGGTCTTCAGCAGCCTGGCATTACAGTGGTGCACCGACTTTGCCGCCGTGCTGCGTGAAGCCGAACGGGTACTGACGCCGGGCGGTGTGTTGGCATTCAGCAGCCTGGCCGAGGGCACCCTGCTGGAGCTGAACCGCAGCTGGCAGGCCACTGGCAGCGGCGAGCGGGTCAACCGCTTTCGCAGCCTGGACAGATATCGCCAGCTCTGCGCCGCCAGCGGCATGCAGCTGCTGGTACTGGAATGCCGGCCACGGGTGCAGCACTATCCGGACGTGCGGGCCGTGACCCGGCACCTGCGCCAGATTGGTGCACAACACCTGCAACACGGAGAACGCCCCGGCCTGCTGGGACGCACAGCCTATCAGCGATTGCTGGCACGCTATGAGCAGCTACGCCAGCCCGCCGGCCTGCCCGTGACCTGGCAGGTGGTCTATGCGGTGTTGCGCAAAACTAAGTAGCCATTCAAAACGCTGCACAGCCAATCTGCAACACAACAAGCCTGTACAGCGCCTGGTTTCTTTGCCACGCCTGAACCACTGATACAAACATTACACAGGCCCAGCCTTCCTTGTGCCGATTATAAAACTCGCCCTGCCAGAGATCTTGGCTCTGCAGGGTTTGTCGCATATTTTGCTCAACATCCATATTGCTGTCGGTGTCGCTGAGAAACCCGGGGTGTTGCCCAACGGCTTCACTGGCGCTATAACCGGTTATCTTGGTAAAAGCCGGGTTCACTTCAATAATTATTTCATCCGCATCACAGATAAATACCCCGTCGGGTGCATTCTCAATAATGCTGGCGGACAGCAACAGGCTGTGAGGCTACCGCCAACGACCAGGGCCAGCAGCCAGGTTTGATGCACGCCTGCATACAACCATGACATGGCCCACGCCAGCAGTGTCATGATCCACAGGGTTTTCCCTATATGCTTTTGGTAGCTGGCAATAATACCGAGCAAACGATTGTTGTCTGATTCAGGTGCGGGTGTGTTCAGGTGTTGCATTAAAGTTCTCGGTGAAGCACCGGGCAAGGATGTCTGCCCGGGTACTGTATGCTGGTTTTCCATGGTGTCTGTTGCTATCGGCCGGTTGCAGGTAAAGCTTGAAGCGGTATGTGTCTGAAATGCGGCCATGCGGAATTGGCAGGCTGTGGAGCACAGCATGACGTCTGCAGTAAAGAAAACAATAGCGGACTTGTTTTGTGTAAGCGCTGGTGCTGTTCAGTCAGTCAACGCTGTATGACCAAGTTGTTGAACAGCAGGTCACTGACCAGTGGCTGCCCCTCTTCCTGCTGCAGCACTTGCTGTACACGCAGCAGGGCGTCCTGACGAATGGCTTCTTTGCCTTCGGTCGTGGCGAAGTCTTCTTCGGTCTTTTGTGTAAACAACAGGATCAGCTGGTCGCGGATCAGTGGCTCGTGCATTTCCACTTTTGCCTTGTTTTGAGTGTCCACGCGCAAGGCAATATCAGCTTTGTAATACCTGAGCTTTTTGCCGCCCGGAGCGTAATTGCCCACCAGTGGTGGAGTCAGGTTGATATAAGCACTGACCTCATTGGCCTGGGCCATCGGCAGCTGTAACAGACAGGCCAGTAACAGGGATGAGGGCAGGAGAGACAGTTTGTGCATGGGGTAGAGCTCCACAAGAACAACAGGGGTGAGCGTAGCCAGTGTATCGGCAGCGCCAAGTCTACAACAGTATGCGACCTTGGTTGTATAAAAGCGCGGTTCCATGACTGGTTACGCTTGCCCGCTGCCCAGAGCAGACCAAGGCCAGGCTAGAGCCGGACAGGTTGTCTGCAAAAACGCACGACAGATCTGCATCATCAATGGGTTTTATTGCATAAATCATCCTCATAGACTCGAACCTGACTGCCCGTTCACACCTTGCACGGGCACCACAATAACAAGATCAACAGCAGGTGTTTCCTATGCTTACCCTGAGCTATCTCGGCTTGTTGGCAGGCCTGGCGCTTCTGGTCATTCTGACCATGCGTGGCGTGAATATCATTTTTGCGGCAGTGGTTTGCGCCATTATTGTGGCGTTGAGCAGCAGCATGCATTTGGGCACGGCGATGCTGGATTACTACATGAACGGTTTTACCGGGTTTTTCACCACCTGGTTTCCGGCCCTGCTGCTCGGTGCCATTTTTGGCAGGCTGATGGATGACAGTGGCGCGGCACTGGCGATTGCCAACAAGTCAAAACAGGTGTTGGGTGCACGACGGGCGATCATGGCGGTGGTGGGTGCGGGTGCTGTTCTCACCTACGGTGGAGTCAGTGTGTTTGTCGTCGGCTTCACTTTGTATCCCATAGCCTTCGAGCTGTTCCGCAGTGCCAATATTCCACACAGATTCATTCCGGCGGCCATTATCTTTGGTTCGATTTCTTTCACCATGGTGTCTCCCGGCTCGCCGGAAATACAGAACCTGATCCCTACTACACACTTCGGTACCACAGCCACTGCGGGTGGATTCATCGGTGTACTGATGAGCCTGTTGATTATGCTGCTGGGAGGTATGTGCCTGAAAATCATGGCAGACCGGGCCAAAGCCAGGGGCGAAAATTTTGATTTGCCGGTTGAGTACGACACGGTGGCCGGTACAGGTACCACGGGGGTTGGCTTTTGGCCCTCGGTGCTGCCGCTGGTGATATTGGTGGGTGGCTTCAACCTGCTCAGTTTGTACATTCCGGTGATTGAAGCCTTACTGGTAGCGATGCTGACCAGCTTGCTGGCCGGGTATGGCATGTTCCACAAGCAGATGACCAAGCCTGGTCAGATGATCACCACCGGTACCGAAAATGCGTTGGTTGCCATTTCCAATACGTGTGCTGTGGTTGGTTTTGGTGCGGTGGCGTCCAAATCGCCGGCTTTTGCCAGTATTGTTGCTGTACTGACTGATCTGCCCGGCCTTGAGTATGCCGGTCTGGCCGTGGCGGTGACCGTAATTGCCGGTATTACCGGCTCGGCGTCTGGCGGCCTGGGCATTGCACTGCCAATTCTGGCGCCGATCTATCAGGGAATGGGGCTGGACAATGGTGCCATGCACCGTATTTCTGCCATCGCTTCAGGTGGCCTCGATTCGCTACCGCATAACGGCTATGTGGTCACTACCATCCGGGCCATCTGCAAGGAAACTCACCAACGGGCCTATCCCGGTGTGTTGGTGGTCAGCGTACTGGTGCCATTGCCGGTGTTGGCGCTGACGGTCATCCTCTACAGCATTTTTACCTGAGGACATCAGTGGCAGCATCCGGCTTGCCTGATGTTGCCGCTACGGGAGCCGGTACCGGCTTGAAGATGGCGTATAATGCGTCTCCTTCAGTTGCTGGCCTGGTTGCCCGATGTTTTGGATCGAATCCGTTGCTGCTGTCCTGGGTGTGCTGTCTGTTTGGTTGATGACGCGCGAAAAACCAGCTGCCTGGCCCGTTGGGCTGATCATGGTGCTGCTGTATATAGGTGTTTTTTACGATGCGCGGCTGTATTCGGAAATGCTGCTGCAGATGACCTATGCGCTGCTGCAGGGTTATGGCTGGTGGCGCTGGATGCGTGGTGATGCAGAGAAAAATCCGCTTCCGGTCAGCATTTTGCCGGCACTGCAGGTGGTTCGTGATTTAGGCATTGCCGTATTGATTACCCTGTTGCTGGGCAGTTTGATGAGCAGTTATACAGAGGCTGCTTTGCCTTGGCTGGATGCCGCCCTGACCGGCTGCAGCCTGGTCGGCCAATACTGGATGGCCAACAAACGTTTGCAGTGCTGGCCGTTATGGCTGGTGATTGATGTGATTTATGTCGGCATGTTTGCTTCGGTCGGCCTGCACATGACAGCGCTGCTGTATATGGTGTTTAGCGGCCTGGCCGCTTACGGCTGGTGGCAGTGGGGCCGTCCGCAGCGGCAGGCAGTCGCAGTATGAAAGTGGTGGTGTTGACCGGCCCCGAGTCAGCTGGCAAAAGCAGCCTGCGTACGGCACTGGCACAACATTTCCGGGCACCTGTAGTGCGGGAGTATGTGCGCGAATACATCGAACTGCAGCAGAGAGACACCTGCTACACTGATGTGGATATTATTGCGCGTGAGCAATGGCGGCGAGAGCAGGCTGCCAAGGCGTTGTGTCCGCCGCTGTTATTGCTGGATACCAACCTGCTCAGCAATTTGCAGTGGAGCTTGACCCTGTTTGGACAATACCCTGACTGGATTGAGCCGGTATTGCAGCAACAACGCTATGATGCTGTTTTTGTGCTCAGTCCCGACGGCCTGCCCTGGGTGGCGGATGGCCAACGCTGTCAGCCTGACATCGCTGCACGCCGGGCGTTTCAGGCTGGCTTGACACACTGGATGGACCGCCACGGACAGCCTTGCACTGTCATACCGGGTGACTGGACACAGCGTTACCAGACACTGCTTAAGGCAATCGCTGCGTTGGCAGGCCAGCGTCAGCGATGATATAGCAATTGCTGCCATTTTGCTTGGCGGCGTACATGGCCTGGTCGGCGAGCTCAAGCAGCTGTGCTGGCTCACAGCTGTCGTTGAGTGGGTACAGGCTGATACCCATGCTGCCGGTAATACGGACCGGCAGCTGTTGCTCCAGTGTGATGGGCGCTGCGATATTGCCCAGAATGCGGTCGGCCACCCGCTGGCACTCCTGCAAGTCGCTGATTGGGCTGAGCAGAAGAACAAACTCGTCACCGCCCAGACGGGCTACCGTATCGTTGCCTCGTACCGAGTCCACCAGCCGCTGTGAAACTGTTATCAGCAACTGATCGCCCGTGCCATGCCCGAGAGTGTCATTTACCTGCTTGAAACCATCCAGGTCCATAAAGCATACGGCCAGCATATGTTGTTGCTGGCGCGCCCGCCGCATGGCCTGCCCAAGACGCATGTCAAGCAAGACCCTGTTGGCCAGTCCGGTTAGTGGGTCGAAATGGGCTTGTTGCAGTAGTTGTTGCTGGTGCTGCTTGGCCTCGGTGATATCGGAGAACACGCAGATGTAGTTGCTGATATTGCCGTTCTGGTCATGCAGCAGGCTGACCGAGGTGCTGATGATGCAGTCGTGTCCGTCTTTATGCCGGGCATGGAACTCGCCATGCCATGTATTGCGCCGGGCCAGGGCTCTGCGCATGCTGGTGACTGCCCGGATGTTGCGTTCGGGGACCCCCAGCATGTCGGGGCGCCGCCCGAGCACCTCAGCATTCGTGTATCCGGTGATCTGTGTAAACGCCGGATTGATACTGATGATGCGCTGCATGGCGTTACAGATCAATACGCCTTCCGGAATGCTGTCGATGATGCGGACCGCCAGACGCATGGTGTGATCAGCCTCTTTTTCGGAGCTGATGTCATGCTTGACGGCCAGATAGCCGGTCAGGTTGCCCTGCTTGTCCTGAATCGGGCTGATGACAGCCCGCTCATGGAAGAGCTTGTTATCCTTGCTTTTGTTGACGAACTCGCCATGCCAGGTTTTTCCTGACGAGATGTTTTGCCAGAGGTTGCGATACGTTTCTGGCGGGGTCAGTCCGGACTTGAGCAGGCTGGGACAGGCACCTATGACTTCATCCAGCGTATAGCCACTGATGCGGAGAAATTGTGGGTTAACGTATTCGATTTTGGCGCCGGGTGTGGTTATTACAATGCTGGACGAACTTTGCTCAACTGCCAGTGACAGCTTGTGCAAGGATGCTTCGGCAGTGTGCAGCCGGGACATGTCTTTAAGCACGGCAATATAATAAAGGGGCCGACCTTGCTGGTCACGGATGACATTGACCTGGAGCCAGCCAGCTACCGGGTGGCCGTCCTTGTGTGTCTCTGTAATCATCCCGTCCCAGCTGTCCTGTGTTTCCAGCTCTGTCCAGAGGCTGTTGTAATGATCCAGGTGTTCCGGAGCAACCCAGTTGCTGCCAATTACAGTGCCAACCACCTCCTGGGCACTGAAGCCGGTGACGCGTTCGTAGGCCGGGTTAACGGCGATAATTCGCTTGTCAGAACCGGCAATTGCAATCAGGTCGCTACTGTGCCGAAACACACGGGCAGCCAGCAGGTTCTTCTTCAGGCTTTTTTGTTCCTGCTGGAGTATGCGGCTGGTTCGGTAGGCCAGCAGGGCTCCCAGCAACATCAGGGCGGACAGGGAGATACCACTAATGAGCCAGAACGTTTTGCTGTCCTGTCGCCAGTGGCGCAGTACATCGTCAGCAGGTGTTTCAATCAGCACCTGTAACGGATAGTTGCTGGAGCTTAGTACACTTGCCAGCTGCTGGCGGCCCGCTGCATCTTTCCAGCGGGCGCTGACGGCAGAGCTGCTGTTGTCAGTGCCGTCCAGCGGGGCGCTGGTGTGCAGGCGGCTGCCGGGCCGGTCGTGTGCCGACGAGGAAAACAGCAGTGTACCGTCAGCAAGAATCACCTTGCCTGATATGGCTTCGCTGGAAGCACTGTCACCCAGCGCTTGCAAAAAATAGCCCGGATCCAGTGCAATCAGGAATGTCCATTGTGGTGTTTCCGGAAGGATAAGGGTCACTGGAAAGAAGGTGCTGGAAACATCAGAGGCCGGGCTGGCGTCCAGGCGGGCCCCGTCTGCAAAGTCGCTGCCACTCCATGGCATGCCAAAGCGCAGCCTCCCGGCATTATCGGCCTGAAGAGGTGGAAGCTGGGGCCCCAGGTCGATACGCATGGAGGTGTTGCCGGGGTTTGTGCTCATGAACAATTGCCCGCCCACATCCACTACGGAAATGGAGCGGACATATTTGAGCTTGTCCTGCAGCTGGTTTAGTACGGTTTGCAAAACACCAATATCAATAGCGGCATCAGGCTGTTCCCGGATCAGGGCATCCAGGTGCACATGCAGCAGGTCAAGGTTTTGGGTCAGCCGGTCTTCCAGGTTATGGGCTTGAGTGCGGGCGTGCCGCTCAAGATTGTCGAGTCTTGAGTGGTACAAATGCTGGCTGACAGCATAAATGCCAATCAGCGTCAGTAGCGTGAGCCCTGCCAGCAACAAAACCAGCAGGCGTACCGAATTCCGGGCAAGCTTGCCGGGCTGCCGGGCAGGCAACTGGAAAAGCTGTGCGTCCGGCATTGTGTCATAGTCCCCCGCTTAGCATGGCAGACGGTCAGGAACCTGTGGCCAGCGCTAGTGTTGCTGCCTGACAAGTCCTGTGTGCCTGGTTGCCTGATTGAAATTGGTTAAGCCAGCAAAGAACATTTAATGTGAACATGGCAAAGAAGGCAAGCGACAAAGGTGTATGCCGGCCTGATGTATCAGACTCAGGTCAGGGTCGTGCGGGCCTGGGCTTGACAAGCACTTGCCAGTCACGCAACGTCAGCGCTTTGAATTTACGCAAGGTCCATAACAATGCTGATGAAACCCGTTCTGAGCCTGGATGATGTCCAGCGTATTCTCAATGCTGCCCGCGATCATGCCCTGAACAACGGTTGGGCCGTATCCATTGCAGTAGTTGATGATGGTGGCCATTTGCTGGGCATGCTGCGTCTCGATGGTGCCTTTCCACTGTGTGCTGAAATTGCGGTGGGCAAGGCACGTTTTTCTGCTGTTGGCCGCTGGGAAACCGGTCTGATAGAAGAGCTCGTCAACCAGGGAGCGGCATCATTCCTTTCCCTGGCGGAGGGCGTCAAGGTAAAAGGCGGCGCACCCATCGTAGTGGATGGCCAGGTGGTCGGGGCAGTTGGGGTATCGGGCGTTACCGCCGACCAGGATCTGGAAACCGCCAGGGCCGGCATTGCAGCGTTGTAAGTATGGCTGATGCCTGCAGTGGCGGGTTTTTTCTTCTGGAAGCCCCCAGGTCCAGCGGGCCATGGTCACAGCGAAAGTGTTGAAGCCGGAGCCGGCCTCAAGCCCAGGCCATGCAGTTGCCCAGCACCCGCAAATGGCCGCTTTCGCCCAGCTGCGGGGTGGTCAGCGAAGGCATGCGCAGGCTCAGGCACATGTCGTTGATTTCTACCTCAATCAATGTGTGATCACCACGGAATGAGCGGTGGGTCACCCGGGCCGGCACGCCTTTGCCGTTTTGACACCACTGGAATTGCTCCGGGCGCACCACCACGGTGGCGTTGTGGCAACAGGGCACCGGACAGCTGCTGTAGAGCGGGATGACACCCAGTGCGCTGCGAATGCCGCCTTCGGTACATTCACCAGGCATAAAAATGGCATCACCGGTGAGCCGGGCCACGGTCTCGCTGGCGGGCTGCCAATAGATGGTTTCCGGTGGCGCACACTGCATGATCTGGCCCCTCATCATCACGGCCAGCTGATCAGACACAGCAAACGCCTCGCCCGGGTCATGGGTAACCAGAATAGCGGTGGTGCCGGTCTTGCGCAGCAATGCAATCACGTCTTCGCACATGCTGCGACGCAGCTCCAGGTCCAGCGCATTGAAGGGTTCATCCAGCAATACCAGCTCCGGGCCCGGAGCCAGTGCCCGCCCTAGCGCCACCCGTTGTTGCTGTCCGCCCGACAGTTCATGCGGGTAACGGTGACCAAAGTCTTTCAGGCCAATCAGCTCCAGCACATCCTTAACCCGCTGCTTGCGGTTAGCCCCTTTGGGCAGGCCATAGGCCAGGTTGCCTTCTACGGTCAGGTGCGGAAACAGCGCCCCTTCCTGGGGTACATAACCGATGCGGCGGCGCTCCGGCGGGATAAACACCGAGGGGGATGCCATCAGCTTTTGGCCAAAATGAATGCTGCCTTCATCGACCGGATCAAAGCCGGCAATCAGCCGCAGCAAGGTGGTTTTGCCACAGCCGGAAGGACCAAGCAGGGCCAGCACCGAGCCTTGTTCCAGCTCAAGGTCGATACCCTTAAGCACTTCTACAGGGCCAAAACTCTTGTGAATGTTGTTGATACGGATGTGGCTCATATCAGCTTCCTTGACGCAGCATGCGCTGGGTGAAAATCCAGACCGGCAGGATAGAGATTACCACCAGCAGTGCGGCAAAGGGTGCGGCGGCGGCAAACTCGCCATCCGAGGTATAGGACCAGACCTGGGTCGCCAGCGTGGTAGTGCCGGTAGGGGCCAGCATCAGCGTGGCGGTCAGTTCACGGGCCATTTCCAGCATCATCAGTGCCAGTGCGGCCCCGATACCCGGTGCGATATTGGGCAGGATTACCGTGACAAACACATAAAACGGCCGCTTGCCCAGGCTGCGGCCGATGTTTTCCAGGTTGCCCGGCAGCAGCTCGATGGAGGCACGCAGGGAAGACTGTGCCAGCGGCAAGAACAGAATGGCGTAGGCTGCCAGCACAACAAAAATGGTCTGGTACACCAGCGGCACCACACGGATGGCCAGGAACACCAGTGCCAGCGCCACCACAACGCCGGGCAATCCATGCACGATATAGGGCAGGCGCTCGGCCAGTCGGGCCAGCCGCCCCGTGTGGCGTACCGCCAGCATCACCAGCGGGATCGCCATCAGGCTGGTAAACAGCGCACCACTGCCGGCCAGCGTTAACGTGCCCCGAATAGCCGGCCAGACTTTTTCGTAACCGACCCCAGCCGATGCACCGGTCAGCAACCAGTAACCCAGCATGAAGAAGGGTACGCCCAGCGCCAGCACGAACAGCACAATAAAGCCGAGCAATACAGGAAGCGTCCAGATGCCCAGCTGCACAGGCTGCACCCGGCGCGCACTGCCCTTGCCCACCCGTGCCACATTGCGCCCGCCACGCAGCCTGATTTCTGCCCAGATCAGCGGCACACACAAGGCCAGCAACACCATCGACTGCATGGCGGCTGCCGAGCTGTTGAACTGCAGCTCGTAGCTTTCAAAAATGGCAGTGGTAAAGGTTTGTACCCGCAACAAAGCCAGCGCCCCGAACTCGGCAAACATATGGGTACCGACCAGCAGCGCACCGCCACCCAGTGCGGGAACAAGCTGTGGCAGCAGGGCAGAAAAGAACGTCCGCCAGGGACCTTTGCCCAGCGAGCGCGATACATCCTCAAAACCCGGGTCGGTATTGCGCAGCGAGGCGGCAACCGGTAGGTAAACCAGCGGATACTTGGCCAGCGCCAGAATCAGGATGGCACCGAACATGTTCTGGAACATGACATCAATTGACGACCAGGCATAGCTGGCGACAAAAGCCGGCACCACCAAAGGCAAGCCAGCGATCACCCGCAACCAGTTGCGACCGGGCAGGTTGCTGCGCTCCACACACCAGGCCACCGACAGGCCAAACAGCACGGCCAGCGAGGTGACGCCACCGGCCAGAATCAGCGTGTTGAGCAGCAGCTCCAGATTACGCGCACGAAACAGCTCAGCCCAGGCGCCATGAGCACCCAGCTGAGCTGTACGAATAAAAATATAGATGACCGGCAGTACTACCAGAGAGGTGGGTATCAGTGCTGCCCAGACCATCCAGGACTGGCGCAGCGGGCTACGCCGGCCAGTCCGCACGGCAGTGGAGATCAAGCCAGACCAGCCTCGCGGCGCAGCGCCAGAGCCTCCTCGGCACCGCCCAGGTTGGCCGGGTTAACAGCCGGTGGTTGCAGCTCATCAAAGGGCTTGATGTCGAACTGTGATTCGACCGCCGGGTTCATTGGCCATTCGGCTACGCCTTGGGCATAGACCTGCTGGCCCTCGATGCTGGTCATGAAGGCGATCAGCTTTTGCGCGGCGTCCATGTTTTTCGCGGTCTTCAGCACACCGGCTGCGGAGACGGTAATCAGCGCACCCGGGTCTTGCGGGCCGGAAAAGTGCAGGCGTGACTTCATGTTGTCCACACCCTGCTCGCGGGCCACGATGTACCAGTAGTAGTTGTTGACCAGCGCGGTGGCAATTTCGCCGCGTTCCACGGCACGCATCGCGGCCATGTTGTTGTTGTAGATGCGGCCATATTTTTTCAGGCCCTTGAGCCAGTCCAGCGCAGCTTCGCGGCCCAGCAGGTGTTTGATGGCAACAATTTGCTGCTGGAAGGCACCACTGGTAGGCACGAAAGCGACACGGTCTTTCCAGGCTTCGGTGGCCATATCCATCACGGAAGATGGCAGCTCGCTTTCATCGACCAGGTCCGGGTTAAACACGGTCACGCGGCAGCGGGCGGTAATGCCGGTCCAGGTACCGTCGGTGGCGCGGTAGGTTTCGCGTACCTGGTCCAGGGTTGCCTGTGGCAGGCGGGCCAGCATGTCACGTTCGGCCAGGGCGGCCACGGGCGGGCTTTCTTCAGAGTAGAACACGTCGGCGGGCGAGCGCTTGCCTTCTTCAATGATTTGGTTGGCCAGCTGGATGCTGTTGCCGGCACGGATATTCACCTGGATACCGGTGGCCTTGGTGAAGGCATCGACAATCGCCTGGGTGGTTTTTTCATGTTGGCCGCTGTACAGGGTCAGGGTTTGCACCTCGGCCGCGTTAGCCAGGTTCAGGGCAGGCATGCCGAGCATCAGGCCACCACCGACCAGCAAGCTGTTGCGCAAAAAAGTACGACGATTGAGTTCAGACATGGAAAGGATCTCCGTAGAACGTGCGCGCAGCATAGCACAAATGAGAATGGTTATCTTTGGGCGAATGTAAAAAACTGTTAACCTCCAGCCTGTCACCTGCCCTTGCCTGTTGGCGCAGCCGGCCGCACATAACATGCGCTACGGCATAGATTCTGTCCGGGCGGCTTTAGCCGCAAACGGAGGCTACCCCAGACCAGCCATGGTCGCCACTGAAGTGGCTCGTACAGAAAGCAGCTTGAGGTCGATGCCGATGTTGTGGATGAAATCAGTGGCCACCTGGCTGTAGATCGAATGTGGCGACCGCAGTGACTCGCTGCCGCCATAGATCAGCAGGGTGCCCTTGCTGGTTGCAAACTCGTTGCATTTGGCATGGCCGCCAAAGTCATCGCCGGGAATATAGGTACCAAGCGCAGCACGGGTAGCGGCGGCAATGTGTTGTAGCGGCGTCAGCCCGGCAGCAATGCCAAGTGCCATACCGTTGAGAAAGTCGCGTCGTGTAATTGTCATAATCTGACTCCATCCGGTTACAGAATCGCAGCAAGGGCAGCACAGCCTGGCGCGTTCGCCCCGGACGGGGTTGGGGGTGGCACGGCATAGAAACAGGAGGGGCAGGAGCGGCCAAACAGGCCGCAACAGAACATCAAGCGAACGCCGGGCTGGTACCCGAAAGAGAGGAATGCTTGCGACCTAGTCGCAGGACTCCCGCGTTGATGGCGCAACTATACACCTCTGACAAGAGGTGCGACAGAATGAAGCAGCTTGAGCCTGGCTGGGCGGACAGGGATGACAGGGAATGGGCTGGCCGAATTAAAACAAGGCTTACGACAGAACGCATTTTGTGTATAATTCGCGCACGCACTCGTAGCTCAGTAGGATAGAGTACTGCCCTCCGAAGGCAGCACTCATCAAAGAAACTGGTCACGAGAGCGATGCTCAAAATCTGATACACTCCGCACCACGCACCCGTAGCTCAGTTGGATAGA
>LSQX01290824.1_pt1 | contig 35113 bp, 29 predicted proteins | sample 654561 | NCBI WGS metagenome assembly LSQX01 (sample SAMN04489861, study PRJNA283612) | anaerobic digester metagenome | isolation source: 4 biogas reactors fed with cattle manure at either 37C or 55C with and... | place: Denmark: Kongens Lyngby | collected 2014 | reverse complement strand
TCTCGGTCAAAACCTTCTTGTTGCCGCGGAGCAGAAACTGCCGGAAACCGTAATCCTGTTTGATAACGCCGAAAGCGCCCTCGGCTTGTATGGAGCGGTTCATCCGTAGAAGGATGCCCTTCTCACCGGTGATGCGTTCCAGGGATTGCTTGCGTTGCTCAATGAACTTTTTCGAGACCTGAAGTGTCCGGTTACCCTTTGACTTGGTACATTTCTTCTTATGTGGGCAGTCTGTACAGCTCTCGCACTCATAGTAGGTAATCTCCGCTTCAAACCCGGATTTGCTTTTCCGTTTGCCTACATAAACAGCCCTAAGCTTTTTCCCGGCCTGACACGTATACTCGTCCAGCTCCGGGTCATACGCCATGTTCTCTCTCAGCGCCATGTTGCTCTTGTATTTCTTTGTCTTAGATCGCTCGTAATTCTGGGGCTTAATGTAGCACTCGGTAGTTTTGCCCTCGAAATAGGTGTAGTTTTCCTCGCTCTCGTAGCCCGCGTCCGCTGTCACATCCACATAAGCTGTTCCCAGATGCGCCTCCATGTTCTCCGGAAGCGGGATGAGCGTGAGCTGATCGCTGCGTTCGCTTGATACAAGGACACCGGTGATATATTCGCCCTCTACACCAAGCTGGATATTGTACCCCGGCTTCAGCTGGGCATTACGCATATGGTCGTCCTTCATGTGCATAAATGTTGCGTCCGGATCGGTCTTTGAAAAGCTGTTCCGACCGTTGAATGTCTCTTGATACTTGGCGTATTTACCTTTCCGGCTAAGCAACTCTTGCAAAAGCTCAATGTCCTTTTGCAATTGGCTTTTTCGCTTGCCTCTGCCGTATACAAACGGTGTCGTTACCCGGCCTTCAAGCTCACGGAGCAATTCTTCCGGCGTTTCCGCCAAGATGCCGTATTGGGAGCATAGCTCCGGTGTCAGCTTTGCCAGCTCCCCATACAGCCGGGCTTCATATTTCGTCGTGCTTTTCTTCCACACGAAACTGTACTTGTTTGCGTTGGCCTCAACTTTTGTCCCGTCCACAAAAAGGTGCTCATATTAGATCTCGCCCATAACAGCTAATTTTTCTACCAACTGGTAGAAGAGTTCCTCGCCGCATTCAGTCAGCCGCTTGCTCCGGAACCTCGCTATCCCGCTGTGATTTGGTGCCTTTTCACCGTTCAGCAGCCAGATGAAATTGATATCTCTCGTGCAGGCCAAAGTGATAGTGCGGCTTGAAAAGATACCTTGCATTATGGCATATACCAGTATCTTCAGCATCGTGACGGGGTTCGTTGCCGGGCGTCGACCTGTGCGTTTGTATGCTCTCATTAGCGGGGTGTAATCCATCTCCTCCATTACTTCATCTAAGAGCCGCACACTGTCGTCCGCCGGAATTATCTTTTCGGTAAAAACCTCGTCAATTTTCAGTTACACATTTCGTTTTTCCGTGCCATAATTAACACGGTATTTTTGTTTTTTCATACACTCAAATTATACCAAAACAGAGACGAAGTGTCTGCATTTTCAGCTCACTTCGTCTCTGTTTTTTCGGGCTGTTTTGCTACAGCCCCATTACTTATCTTCGCAGTAAATGAGCACGGCATCGCGCAGGAATACGGTACAGCCCGGTGCGAGCTTGTCATAATACGCGGCAAAGCGTTCGTCCTCGACGTAGTTTTGCGCAAGAGCCGCGTGTGCTTTTTTACTGTAGCTTCCCTCCGGCCAGAAGCAGCAGAGCCATTGCTTATGCAGTTCGGCAGCCTTTGCGGCCTGTTCGCCCGCCGGGTCACCGGTATAAAAGGCGGACAGCAGAGCCGCGCCTAATTCTTCACTCAGCCGTTCTGCCAAGGCGTATTGGTCCGGTGTCATTTTTCTGAACTTCTCGTTTGATGTGTTTACGGCTTCTTCGCCGAACCTTTCTCTGATTTCTTTTCCGTATTTTCGCTCGTTTTCATCAATCCGCGACTTCTTGAAGGCTTCAAATTTCTCCCGGTCATTCATAACGGTTTCTCCTTTTACGGAAGCAAGCGTTCTTTCGACATTATAAATCAGAAGGTCGATCTGCTTCCTGCGTTTTCGGAGCTCGGTTAAGTGGTCAGCCAGCGTTTTCTCCCGGTCAAAGCAGGGATCATCCAGCAAAAGCCTGATTTCCCCGAGACTGATACCAAGCTGCTTGAAAAACATGATCTGTTGTAACCTGTCCACGTGATCGGTGCTGTAGACACGATATTGATTTGCTTCGTTTCTAAGCGGCTCCAAGAGTCCGATTTCATCATAATAACGCAGGGTTCGCGCGCTCAAACCCGACAGCTTTGCCAGATCGTTAACGCTGTATTCCATTTTCCTCACCTCCGAAGCCCAGCATAAACCATTACGCAGCGTGAATGTCAATACTATTTTTATAAAGTATAGTCATATTGGAAGGTCTCTGCGGATGAAGGACGCTGTTCCGGCAATAAACAAGGCAATGCCGGCCGCATATAAGATGAGAAAGCCAATAACCGCGCCGGGGTCACCTGCCAGAATCCCTTTGATATCAAACAGCGTGAGGGGGGTTGCGTATTTCAGGCCGCTGAATTTATCGCCGGCGTTTGACAGCATTTGAATCAACAAAAAAGCGATGGTCAGACCGGCCCCGACGGCGTTTGATTTTTTTGTCTCGTTGAAAACCGCGGAGGCGAAAAAACACAGACCGGCATAGAAGGTCAGCAGCCCGAGCAAGCCCAAATTCAAGAGCAGAAATTGCGGTATTTCCAGTTGGCCGGGAAACATGGCTTCTCCGGTTAAAATGATTAGCAGCGTGAAATATGCGACAAGCAAAACGATACAGAAGCAAAGAAACAAAAGCTGCGTTAACGCAAGCCTTAATCGCTTAATCGGCGTCGCCAAAAGATAAGCCATGGAACCGCTGTCCACATACCGGGCAATGAGCCGGTTTGCCATGATAAGGATGAAAACCAGCGGAAATACCTGAAGCAGGAAACCGTACAGGTAATTTGAAATAAAATGCGTCAAAGAAGAGGCGGATTCGCCCATTCCGAACAAGGCCATCAAGCCGGGCATGCTTTGAATCATAACGTCGATGCCGTCCATGAATTTAGGATCGAACATAATGACAATCATCAAACCGTACATGGTTAATACAGCCGAGAAAATAAGCAGAAGCTTCCAGCCGGATTTCATTTCGCGCTTGAAAAGAGCGGCGCTGATCATTTGGCTTCACCTCCGTAAAAATGCAGGAAAAATTCTTCCAGAGTCTGCGAACGGGCGGTTAAATCCACAACCGGATATTCGGCGAGCGTTTTAATGAACGAATCGATATCCGAGGATACCGCGCAGGCAACCCGGTTTTCCCCATCCGGCGTCCCGCCTGTTTTTTCCGCAAATGCTGCGGCGCTTGCGCGGTCCGATAGTTCTACCGTAAATATTTTTCTCTTGCTTTTTTGAAGCCTGGCGATATTGTCCACAGCAACGATATACCCCTGCCTGATGATCGCCACGCGGTCGCAGGTTTTTTCAACCTCCTCAAATATGTGAGAGGACATTAAAATTGTTTTCCCCTTCTTTTTTTCCCGCAAAATCATATCGATAAATTTGTTTTGCATCAAAGGGTCAAGTCCGCTCGACGGCTCATCCAAAATTAAGATAGCGGGATCCTGCATGAAGGCGACAACAATGCCCATCTTCTGCTTCATACCCTTGGACATTTTTTTGATTCTTACCCTGGGATCCAGCTCAAAATACGCCATCAGCTCTTTTGCCCGTTCAAGGCTGGCAAGACCCTTCATTTTCGCGATAAACCTTATAAATTCCATACCGGTCATATCGTTCATCAAAGCAATCTCACCCGGAAGATACCCGAGTGATTTTTGTATCTCATGCGATTTAGTAAAGCAGTCCATGCCGTTTATGGAAACCGAGCCGCTGTCGGGATGGATAAAACCCATCAGCTGCCGGATCGTTGTGGTTTTGCCCGCTCCGTTCGGCCCGAGAAAGCCCATGACCTCTCCGTCCTCCACGGTGAAGCTGATATTGAAAACACCCCTGCTGTTCCCATAATCCTTTGTGATGTTATTGACGCTGATGACGCTCATTGCGATGTTCCTCCCTGAACGAAATATAAGCGCAGATCAATCGGTCCTCTGAAGGTTAAATCGGACAGCAATGATCGGTTTGGGTGAATCCATTGTATGCCATCGTCTTGATTTTTCAAGACCTTTCATGAAAAAAACGCCGACGAGCAAATGTTCATGCCTTCTATGCTCCGATAAAAATAATAATTTAGTGTCCACTGAACAAATGCGTTTTGCGAAACGCATTTGTTCAGATGCATTAACATAAAAAGAAAGCGCGCATAAGCGCGCTAAAAAATATATTTATTCAATGAACCCGCTCATTTGCATAGGCATCGGTTACACGGTGTTTTTGCAGGGACTTGATATAGTCCCGCAGTTTTTGAATAACCGGCTTGTTGTTTGGTGCAATATAGGCTTTTTCGCCGATTATGTTTTTCAAGTAGTCCCAGAAGGCGCTCACCATGTTGATTTCCGAAATCGACACGGCGATCGGAGGATTAGACGTTTTGGTCATAAAAATGCCGGTATCCTCTTTGGCGAAAATCTCAAGCTTATCCTCTTTTGCGGGTTTTACAAGATGAACATGATAATTATCATATGTTTTCAGCAAATAAACGATGTTTTCCAGATGCTTTACATATTCGTCCGGTTGATAGAATGCTTCGCTGCGAAGCATTCCGGAAAAGGCAACCTTGACTCTACCTTGTAAAACAGCCATGATATCAGGCAGCCGAATGATCTCGGTAATCGAGTGGTGCTGAAGGCTTTCAGAAAGAGATGAGGGGCTCATTCGGAGATAATTGATATGGCTGATCGGATTGCCGGCGCCGCTGCGTCGGAGGATCTTTTCGGCGACAATGTCCGGCATGGTGATCAAAGACAGGGTTTCCGATTTGATAATCGTATTAAACGGCTTTTTGCCAAGCTCAATCAAGGCGGATAAAAAAGCAAACTCGTAATTCGGTGTAAAGAACCGCATCAGGGGCCTGCACTGATTAAAGTACTGGTCAAACTCCTCTTTATAAGAATTAATCATTTCCTTATTTTTAATGAACAGATTCGCTGCGCAGCGTATCATGGGGTCAATACTGTTGGAGGTGACGGCGGCGATGTCCGGTGCGATAAAAAGCGTGCGTTTAAAGATACCGTCCCGTTTCTTCGGATAGTAGTACGGTTCGACCATACCGGTCATGTACAGCGGCATCCATTGGCTGATTGTGCTGAGCATCTCGTCAAGATTACGGCTTACCGTATGTATGACTATGATCTTGTTTCCGCATGTGACTGCTTCATTCATCAGATACGACCATTTCTTTCTGAAGACGCGGCTGTCAGTAATCCACTCCATATCCTCATCACTGTACAAATACAGCATACCGGGTTCACTTTGTGAGACAACATCGGTCAAAAAACGAATAACTGCCTGCCGTTTTCCTTCCACACCATAGAAAACAGACAGCTCGCAATCGGCTGTCAGCTTTTCGTATACAAGCGGGCTTCCCGAAAGCGTCTCCTTCATCATTCCCATATTGGAAAAAACATTCAGAAAACCCTCCATGGTCCGCATTTCGGCGGTTTTATCGTTGATCAGCCAATCGTAGATCATTTCGGAAAGCCCGGATTCGTCAGCGGGGATGTGACCGGCGTTCAATATATCCAAAATGGGCTTTCTCATATAGTCGTCGTTGCAGTTAACGGCAAAATACTCGGCCATCAGCCTGAGTGATTTTTCGCTCTTCGGTATGCTTCGCTGTCCCCGCCGGAGTCTGCTGATGTGCGACGCATCCAATGATGCGTAGTCGGCTATGGTTTTATTTGTTGTTTTGGTGACATTCATCAGAAAATCCAGTTTTTCGCGAAATTGCATATTTGCCCTCCAAATATGTTGTGATACTGTTCGAAAATATGATTGAAGAACAGTAATGGCCATACGGGTAAAAAGCGCCCGCAGCCGCACGGCCTTTTAAATATATTTATACTATTTCACGTTTTTAATGGAGAACAGTATAATATCCGGAATACAGATTTACCGGAATTTTCGGGCTTAAAGTTTCCTTGAAAACTCGGTAACGGCCGGGGGTACGAAGAGAGAGGAAAGGACAAGGCTGTGCTTCATGCCGCCTTCGCACAGAAGAGTCAACATATATATCGGCTAAAAATTACATAATATTAACCATATGTACCAATAATACCAGAATTGTATCTTTTGTACAAGCTTTTATTAAAGATTTGGTTATGGTCGGATGTTTTCGTAACGCATGAAAGCGGCGTTTGCTTATACCGACGCCTCGGGCATATACCGCTTAAATCTGCCTCCTTTACCCTCGCCGGAACCGGCGATCATATAGGAGCGCTTTTTTTATGTTTAACCTATCGGATAGCGTCCTTGAGCGTTTTTATGCCGCTTCCTACCGGATGGCCCCCGGTGCTTAAAAGCGTCAGACGATATACATTCAAGGCCTTTAGCTCCTTGTCTTCCTTACCCATGAAGATTTCGCATTCCATACCGAATCCCGGCACAATTCATCGTCTTTTGCATTAAACTTCAATGAAGGCTCGCTGTACCGGATAAAGTCTTATAAAAAATAGCCGACAAAGCCACCGGTGAACAGGGGAAGCGCCTTTAACCGCGGGCTCTTTTTGTCCGGTTTTCTCCTGAGTACAAGATCGAGCGCCGTGGTGGTCAGGGTGAAGTTGGTTTCGCCTTCTATGCGGACCGTACCGCTGACACTGCTGATTTTCTGCTTTCAGGGCGGCCGCTGTTTCAAGGCCTGGGTAAATCACTGGCATCACGCTCGAATAAAAAATCCGTCCATGACAAAATCTTGTCAAGGACGGATTTGAAAAACCCGCGGCGCCACCTTGTTTTGGGGCATTACCCCACTCTTAGCGGAATACCAACACATTCCCGGCAACTGACGTATGCCCGACGTCGCAGTTTACTCGGTCAAAGACCTTTGACTGCGCCCGCAGCAGACATGAATTAAACGACATAAAGGATTTCCATACAACCCAGCGTCTTTGACAGTTTATCGCGCAAAAAAACCTCAGCTTCGCTGCGCACAGGTTCACGATAACGGTACTTGCCCTTGCCCCGTCCGGTCATGTGTTCTCTGTTGTAGAGCGTTACGGCGTTCGGAAAAGCGTCCGTATTGATTGCATTTTGCACATAGCTGTAGGTCATTAGTATAATTTCGATAAAGGAAGATTCCTTTACATCATTAGAGAGTTCGTCCGAAAGCAATTCGAGAAAACGACCGTATATGTTCTTCCAGTCAGGAAGCAATATGACGGGTGCGATAATAATGCCGACAGGGTATCCGGATTTACACATTTCATTGAGCGCCTTGATGCGGCTGACGAGCGGAGCCGTGCCGAATTCGGTTTTTCTGATGATCTCTTCGGGGTTCAGGCTCATCCGAAACACAGTTTTTCCACAGTGATGCAAAGGCAGCAGCGGTTCTACCAGCGAAAACTTGGTCGGGAATGTGATGAACCCCCTGCCGTCCTGCGCAAAACGCTCGATGGTCCAGGGCAGATTACCCGTAACCGTGTTCTCCAGCACAAGGTCGCTGTTGCTGCCGATCTCATAGGTCATCGGCGAATCCGCCTTGTCCGAGTGCCTGATCAATCTGTCGAGCATGTCCTCGCGGTTGACGAACAAACGCAGGTAAGCGCATTTGTTGTAATGGCAGACCAGATAGCAATACAGGCACATCGCGCTGCAGCCGGAGGATGTGTAGGGCACCAGGTAATCCGAGACTTTATGGTTCGGGACATATTTGTGCGTTTTGCGCACGCCGATGATCAGATGCCTTTTTAACTTCGGAAAGGCGCTGTTAGGGCTTTTTCGCATTTCGGGGATGTTGTTGTGGTTTTCAATTTCAATCCAAGGAAGCTCGGCGTATGTTCGCTTCAGCTGCTTGCCCAGCGGAAATGCCAGAGCTTTCGGTTCGTAGTAGACCGCGTCCGGAAAACCGGTCGGTTTTCCGATGGACTGATCGGGATATGGGGATGAGCCGAGGGATAAGGGCTGTTCAGGCTGGATATTCATATTTAAAACTACCCTGTCGCATGCAAAACGAAACGGGGTTTCTCCGTTATGACTGAGTAAGCACCGCCATTTATGACAATCCGGATTGACGCGCTCCTTTTTATCCGCTCTACAATGATAAGCTGGGTTAAACGCAGCAGAGTTATCGTGTTTTACTACTTAGATACCATCTCAAAGCAGCTTCGCATTCCGACCCCTCATAAACGGATGGCTGTTTATTGATTTCCCATTTACCCGCAATCTATGTACTTACAAGCAAATTTGTATTAGCATCAGGAGGTAAGTCCGCGTTTTTTACGCAGGAGCGTCAAAAGCAGAAGGATAACACTTAAGCCGAGGCTTACAAGGCCTGTAAACAGGTAACGGAAACTGATCGTGTCTTTAATCAGCATGGTCACTGTGGTGTAAATGCTGGGGGAGACGAAACCGCCCAGACTCGGAGCGACGCTCATTGCTATTGAGGTGGCCAAACCGGAGGAACGCTCGTTGACATACAGCGATATCGAAAAAACACACTGCGACATGACCATGCTAATCGTGCTGCCCAACAGCACGGAACCGATGATCAAGATAGTCAGGCTGTGCGCAAAGGCGTTGATCAAAAATCCGACAAACAAAATAAAAAACGCGAACGGAAGGATGAAGTCCTTGAATTTCGATGATATCTTACCGAAGAAAAGGCCGCATACCGTGCCGCCGCCCATTCCAAAAGCGGAAATGATACCGGTGGTTGCCGAATCGCCAATGCGCAGCTCGTCTTGTATGTAGACAGACATATTGGACATTGAGACAGAATAGGTCATCATAAACAGGAAAATAATTGCGGCATAATAGAGTATGTTTATGTTAAAATATCCGGTTTTTTGCGGGTACTGTTCATAGCGCGCGACTGTGCGCATTTTATTTCTATCCGGAAGATATTTGAGGCAGAGTAAAATGACCGGGAGAGAAAGGAAAAAGACAAGGTAACCGCCGTACCAAACGGTCGTTGCCATAAGACCGCCCAGAATGCTCATCATGATGCCTCCGCCGTTGATGAACGCGGTCTGCTGACCGGTCAAAACGCGGCGTTCCTTTTCGTTAAACAGAGCGACCATCATGCCGGTGGTAGAGGGTAGAAACAGACCGAGGGAAATGCCGAGCACGGCGCCCCAGATATACAGGTTCCAAAATGCCGTGTGCACAAACGCAACGCCAAGCGCGGTCAAAAACAGCAAAGAAAGGCCGGCGACGATATCCCGCTTTTTTGAGCTTCGCTCCTTCAGCAGCCGGGACACAAAGGCGGTAAAAAGCGCTACAAAAGGTGAAATCAGGTTGGGCAGCTGCAGCAGCGTCTGAACGGTTTTCAGGCTGTGACCCGGGAAATTTTCCATAATCCCCGATATGGACGGTGAAACGGCAAGCGCCGGCATCTGAAACAATGCGATCATCAAAATTGTCCATTTGAGCATTTTTTTCTCTTTAAGCAAGCAATTCATTCCCTTCCGGTTTTCGGCCAAACAGGATTATTCTCCGATGATTTTAACCAAAACGCGCTTTGGTCGTTTACCGTCGAACTCATAATAAAATATCTGCTCCCAGGTTCCGAAGTCCAGCTTGCCGTTCGTAATCGCAACGATGGTTTCGCGCCCCATGATCGTGCGCTTAAGATGCGCGTCGGCATTGTCCTCATAACCGTTGTGCCGGTATTGACTGTGCGGCTTTTCCGGCGCGAGCTTTTCCAGCCACGCTTCAAAATCGTGGTGTAGCCCGCTCTCGTCGTCATTGATGAACACGCTGGATGTGATGTGCATCGAATTAATCAGCACAAGCCCTTCCATAACGCCGGATTCCGAAACGCAGCGCCGGATCTCCTCCGTAATGTTGACAAGACCCCGCCTTGACGGCAGGTTAAATTGCAGTTCTCTGCGGTATGATTTCATAACGGCTTCCTTCTTTCCGGGATTTTCAGTCTGAGCGGTACGGATGGCGTATGGGCAATGCGATGAAGCATTCATCTGTTATGACGAATAGGGGCTCTAAAAACTAGTACTTTATAATACAAGGATTATAACACAACAAAATTAAATGGACAATCGACAGGCAGGTTCATTTGTGATATCATCGGAATAATATGGCTCTGCTGCGCGTTGCGGTATAAAAACGGCAAAACCGAGATAAATGGCAAAGAAGCCGAGAAAAAAACGGCCTGCGCGTTTTATAGATAAACGAAGCGAAATACGTAAAACCGAATCTGAAAGCCATTAACGGGTTATTCCCGTCGGGCTTTGACCGGACGATGGGAGATAGGAATATCATGAACCGCCGCGAGCTGATTGACTACTGTCTGACTTATCCGGACGCATATGAGGACTATCCGTTTCACGACAGCCCCGATATTGCGGGAGCCTGGACGGTCATGCGCCACGGTCTGAACAAAAAAGGGTTCGCGTTCATTTATGAACGCGGCGGTCTGCGTGTAAATCTGAAATCCGAACCCGAACGCGGAGACTTTTTGCGTCAGGTCTATTCCGGCGTCAAACCGGCTTACCATATGAACAAAAACCACTGGATTACGGTGTGTGTAAATTCAGATGTACCGGTTGAGGTACTGCACGGTATGATCGATCGCAGCTACAAGCTGACCATGAATAAAAACAAAAGAGGAAAATAAAAGCTCAGACCGCCGGTTCATTCGAGCCGGCGGTCATAATGTTATGAGATATCATTCATGCTATCTGGAACTTAGATAACGTTCGTATGCAACTTGGTAGGTATCGATGATGCTTTGAAAATTAAGGCTGTAGATACCCTGGACATAGCTGTCCCATTCGCTGAAGGGTTTGGAGCCGTCAAGGAATAAAGTGAAGTTTTCGCTGATATAGGTAATGATATCGTTGCTCTGAGACTTAACAAATGAGGACTCCTCGGCGTTGAGCCGCGCACCGAGCGGGTATTGCATGGAGCCGTCATAGTTATAGTCCGCCCAATACGCACGCACTTCCAGTACGCTCTCCCCGGCGGGATATCTGGCCTTGCGGGAGCTGTCTTCAAGACCGTGCTCCATGATGTTGCTTTCCGCGTAGAGCATCAGTATCCAGCCGACCCCAAGCTCATGATTTATTGCGAAATCGGTCAATGTAACCTCACCTTCGCTGTCGTATTCCCACAAGACGCCCTCGGGGCCATAGGAGCAGTAGAATGAACCTGCGGGCGAGTATGAGAAATCACACCAGGTAACGGCGAGTTCAATATTTTCACATTTCGCTGATATTTCGGTGTTGCCATAACCCATGCGCGTCAGGGTACTGCCCAGATGCAGCATCTGGCCTGCCTCAAGCAGCGGTTTTTTGATCGGAACCCATTTGCAGTTGGGATCCTCGTTGGCGGCGCTGGCTGGGCCGGGTTCACTTTCGGCCATGTCCATCATAGCGGATGCGCCGCTCATGTACTTATCCTGGAATGCGTAGCTGGTGTCGTAACTGGCCCAGTTTGGATCGATGATTCCGGCTTCGTAAAATTCATTCATCTTCTGCATGTAGGCGAGATCTCTTTTGCTCATGTTGCCGAAACAAACCTGACCATCCCTTATGTAGTTGGAGGGCAGGGTGGTTGCGACGACGGAAACGCGTGTATCGAAAGAGCAGGAGGTCCAGTCCCCGTCTATGAAATTTGTCAAAGGCCACGGATACTGACAGATTTCAATCTCACTTTTGATGAGTGACAGGGCGGTAAACCAATCGTCCCAGGTGACAATATCGTCATTGGTCATACCGACTCTTTCAAGATAGTCCCCGCGGATGACTTTACCGACAGGCGCATAGGTTTCGGAGCCTATGCTGTAGAAGGCGATAATTGAGTCGGTATCAAAGAAAATGTATTCAAAGGTGTTTGTGTCGGAGGGATCAAAGGTGGCCTGATAGATGTAGTTGGGGCAGTAATTTTTGTAATCGTAGATGTTGATGAAGAAACCCTCATCGATGGCTTCCCGATAACTGCCCGGATAATAGCTGATCGCCCAGTTCATCATGTCGGGCAGGTCGTCAGCGGCAAGCAGTGTTGCAAAGGTCGTACCCATTTCGGAAAAGGCGATCATCTGGTACTCAATGTTCACACCCGTCATTTCATTGAGGCCCATCGGATAATCCATCGATCCGTAGCCGTCTTCGGGTATGAACTGGGCTGATAACGTGGATGTCCAATATGTAAGGACCTCATCGGTGGTGCTGAGCGGAAGCGTATAGTCGTATGGGGCAGCGGGGTAGCCTTTCTCGTTTGTTTCAAATTTTCCTATCGCAAAGTTGTACGGAGACGTTTCGGCAGGCTCGGTGACCTCGGGCTGCACCGGCGCTTCGGTAACACTCTGAGTGACTTCGGCACTGCTGCCGGGGGGAAATTCGGCGGTTTTCTTTTCGCATCCTGAAAACAGGGCGAACACAAAAACAGCGGCCAGTATGAACGCCAGAGTTTTTTTCATGTTGATCTCCTTCCTCAATTTGCTTTATGCTATTCGGCTTCTGAAGCGATTTTGGGTTATAATTCACAAACAATTCAGTTCAGAATATCCTGATTTTATTATAAATGACCTGAGATAAAGGTAAATATGAGAAAATCCAAATACTGGCGAATTTTTCTGTAATATATCACAAAGGTATTGCAACAATTCCGTTCCGGGTTTTCAAACCATAAAAAGAGGGTGCCGCGGCATGGCGAGCATGCTTATGCGGCACCCTTTATTATCGGGTCAAGCTCAATCCAACAGGAAAAACCGTGTTGGTCTGAGGTCCAGATAATATTTATCAATGAAGTAAAAGATGCGGTAGGAAAGCTCGAAGGAGAACATCAGCTGAGGGTTTTCAAAGTCGACATCAAACAATTCTCTGATACGGTTGATGCGGTAATCAACCGTATTGCGGTGAACACCAAGTTCCTTTGCGGTCTTGTTCGAATTTTTTCCGCTGTCGATATACAGGCGCAGCGTTTTGGTGTAAGATGTCTTGTTTTCCGCATCGTAATCAAGCATCGCCTGTAAAGTCGGATTGCAGTATTCCAGAAGGTTATTCTTGTCCTGCAGGGATTCGAGCATATCCAGGCAGGAAAATGTCCAGTACTGCAGCATGGATTCCGAGCGCTGCAGGCGTTTTCCGAGATGAAGGACAGCCTGCGATTGCCTGAAAGCCTTAGGAAGGTCCAGAATGTCGGTGAAATGGTTGCTGATTCCGCAGATCATGCCGTTGTTTTTGACAAATGTGCGCAGCTCGTTGAATATGGCAGGCGGCAGAGCGGTTCTTGTATCCGATGAAACAAGCATAACAATTTTGTCCTTGTAGACGGAACAGTTCTCGGTCTGCACAATCATCCCGATGCGGTCGCAGATAGGCTCCAGCGGTTTATTTTTTCCGGTATTATCACTAAAAAAACCGAAGACAAAAACAAACTTGAGCTTTTTCAGATCCGGTCTGATTTGGGCCAGCCTGTCCTGTATCTGCTGGTCCTTAAGGTTGCCGCCCAGAATCTCGGTAATGAGCTGCTCATAGATGCGTGTCTTCGGATCGCGCAGGGTGTGAGTACGCCGATAATCATAAGATACGATATTGTTAAATGTCTTAAATAAAACAATATCGGTGTCGGTAAGCGGCCTGTTTGACTCCGCTAGCACGGTATAGCCGTCTACATTTCCGTTGTTTTTTATGTAACACATGATGTATCCGCCTGGAGATTGGTTATCTGCGCGGGTGACCGGTTCGTATTTATGACAAATAATATCGGCAAAATCCGGATTTTCGATTTTACGGATATACTGTTCCGGCAATTGCCCGCTTTCCAGAATTTCTTTCCAGGTGCCTGTTGCGGGCTGCTGTCTGCTGTCGGAAAAGGACAGGATCTTGAATTTTCTGTCCAGGACCAGAATAAGGTTATCAAAGATACTCTGAGCGGTCAGAATTATTTTTTCAAGTCCCTTACCGGAAATAAGGCTTTCATACATTAAGTGTGAGCAGCTGCTGACCCGGCCCACGCGTTCAAGCATGTCCATAACGATGCTTTCACATTCCGGCACGGTATAAAACGAGTTGGGATACAACACATTCAGGTTATAGGGTATCGTTACGGCGTCTGAGCACTTATCCGAGCAAAGGAACATAAGCGGCCGGCCTGAGGGCAGCGCTTTCATATCCGCAAGCGTGCCGATGTACAGGGTGTTCGCGTGATATGTTATGCCGCTTCCGTCAAGGCTGCGGACAGACAGTATGTCCTCTTGCGTGTTCGTGTTTTGGATAAGTCCCCAGTTGAGCTCGCGGGCCAAAACAGTCATGGTTAATCGCATTTATTTATCCTCTCAACATTGGTTGTGAAAATACAGAAAAACCGCAGTTTTTGGATTTCGTCATTGACCTTTACGAAGGCTTCCCCGTAATAAAATAATATTGTTTCGATAAAAGATCAAAAGTGCGAAAACAACTGTCATAATAACGCATACAGTGGATGCCTTATTATAGCGTAATACCCAGATACCGTCAACTCAGGCAGTTAGTCTTAACGGTAACGTGTTAGCACGTTGTGCTGTCCGGTTTCATATAATAAAAAATATTTATTTTGTATGCCAGGGAATTTGATTACCCTGCTCCAATATTCCCGGCCCGAAAGGCGTTGTTACTCCCGTTTCCGGATTGGTGGGCTGGTCAATTTGAAACAAAAAACCGCTGATTCCGTATCTGCCGAGTTTGTTTTGGTCGTAGCGTTCGCTATCCATGCAAATGTTGACGGCTTTCAACGCAACCGCCGCTTCGCGGCTTCCCTCGTAAAGCTCATGTTCCCATAAAAACGTACATTCGATATTCAAAAAACATTCTTTGATTCGCGGCGCGTTGACCTTTGAGGCTTTCTCTGCCGTTAAACCGGCGGCGGTGATTTCATCCGTTTCAAACTGATTATGTCCAATCGTTTTAATACAGAGGTCATAAATGTCGTTTGAAGGGAAATTTAACACGCACACTGCCGTTTCTTTCAAAGATTGATACATATGCCCGCCTTTATCGACTTTTCCCAAAATACAGATAAAGTTGTCGGCCCCGCTTCCCGCAAAGGCAGACCAGGAATGCAGGCAGGCGTTTTCTTTACCATTCGATTTCCAGCCTGTAACGACGAATACAAGCGACGGCATGGCTGTCACAAAATCATACCACGACATATTGCCGCAAGCTTCCAGATATTGCTCAGTAAATCTCTCCGGCCTTTCAAAAAGTGAAATTTCTTTTTTCATAATGAATTGCCTCCCTCTAATTGAGTATATAGCCTATCCTATTGTGCATTTTACAGAGACCGGTATACCGTATCAAACACGACAGCAGTTTGTCATGTCTTTTAATATTTCACCTGTAATACTGTTCTCCGTTTTTAATGGATAATAGTTCAAAAATCAATTTGACTGCCGTCATATATGGTAGTCAAATCGATTTTTCCTGACTGTCTGCGGCATTTGTCTTTCTGACGGGAATCAGCAGGCGGAACGCGTATTCCTCGACCGAATCGGACAGGTAGGTCAGCATGTCATACTTATAGATATCCCCGTACGCCATTAAATTGTTTTTTTTCATATAATCAAAGGCGATATCAATGGTTGAGCCGATATTTCTCAGATCTCCTTTGTGGCAAATCACCACCGTACTTCCGGCGGGCCTTTTGATGACCTGCTTGCCCTTTGTTTTGTCGGTTTCAAAGAAATAGTACAGTTCCCGGATCTTTCCGTTCAGGTACGCCTCCTTTGATATGACGGTACCGAGCGGATATGCGTGCACATCAGGGTCATTTGCGCACAGCTTCCGCAGCCGGGCGTACTGGATCACAAAATCGCTCAGCGAAACACTCTCCGTCGGTTCAAGCTCCACTGCCACCATGAACGAGCCGTCGAGCTCCACAAGAAGAGGATCAAAATACCGCCAGGTGTCCGCCATTTCGATGTTTACGCTGATATCGCGCATCAGCTGCTTCATGGCCGTCAGCTTGTCAATCTGCCCGGAAAGAATTTTTATCTTATTTTCAAAAAAATCCGGTGTGGCCAGCTCGTCTTTGTTGTCGAGAAAATCCTTGATTTCGGCAAGGCTGCTCCCGGACTGCTTCATGATGGAAATAAGGTCATACTTGATGTACTGATGCAGAGAATAATAACGGTAACCGTTTTGGCCCATCGAGTCGGGCTTCAAAAGCCCGAATTTATCGTACCACAAAAGGGTATGCCTGCTGGTGCCGCAAAATTCGGCAAAGGCCGACGCGGTGAATTTCTTGAAGTCCATGCCGTTACTCCTCTTGACATTCGTGTTACTTAACAGTTTATACTGGAAATGTTAAAAAATCAATACAGCGGCTCCGCCGGGACCTAAGCGAAAGGACACAAAAAAGATACAGGATTGGGATAATGACACATTGAAAGGACGAAACGAATGAGCAATTTCAATTTTGAGGAAGAGTTAAAGGTAATCGGAACATACTCGGCGCTAAAGACGAACGGAGTGCAGCAGACCGCGGCGCCGAAGTTCAACACGCCGATTACGCCAAGGGAAAATTTCTTCAGGTTTATTGGACGCGAAAACCCGATGTGGACGCCCTGCGGGACAGACTTCATCACATTCATTCCGATGATCAGCCCCGATAACCCGGCCAGAGGCTTTGTGTTCGACAATGCGGATTTCGATCTAAAAGATGCGGGCGGGCCGGATTTGTTCGGCGTTGAATGGGAATATGTCGAGTCCGTGCAGGGCTCAATGGTCAGGCCGGGAAACCCGATCAAGGTGCCTGATGTTTCCAATTGGGAAAAAGATATCACGTTTCCCGATATGGACACATGGGACTGGGATTACTGGGCTGAAAAGAACAAGGATATCGCAAACGACGGCCGGGTGAAAACAGTCTGGATCATGAACGGTTTTTTTGAGCGTCTGATTTCGTTTATGGAATTTCAGTATGCGGCGCTGTCACTCATCGACGACGATCAGCAAGACGGCGTGCACAGGCTTTTTGACCGGCTTGCGGATTTCTACGACGATATGATCGGCAGATTCCGGAAATATTACGGCGCGGACGGCATCTATTTCCATGACGACTGGGGCAGCCAAAGAGCGCCGTTCTTCTCGCCCAATACCTGCAGGGAGATGATCATGCCCTATTTGAAGAGAGTAGTGGAATCCTGCCACAAGCGGGGGATGTATTTTGAACTGCACTCCTGCGGGATGATTGAGCCGCTGGTTCCCATCATGGTGGAAGCCGGAGTGGACGTCTGGACAGGCCAGTACATGAATGATTTCAAAATGGTTATGGACAAGTACGGGGATAAGCTGCTGGCGAACATGTTTATCTTCGTCATGAAGCCCAACGTAACGTTGCAGGATAATATTGATGCGCTAAATGCGTTATGCGAAAAATACGGCGACCATGTTATGACAAGCATGGTCATATCCGCCTCAAACGATGGCACGCCCGATCTGTATCGGGAAATCTATAAGCGTACAAGACGGTAAGAATGAAAGGAAGGAAACCAAATGAAGACAAGCACACATTTTGTCAGACTTTCGGAAACACCTTTTTCGCGCAGGGGTTCGTATTTCGCATTTTTCCTCGACGTTGAGGGGGGAGAACTGTTCGCCGGGACGACGCTTTATATCGGCAGCACAAGAGGCGGCGGCGCGACGATGAACACGGCAACCTACAGGCAGATAAAGGCGGAAATCGTAAAGGACGGACGGCCGGTCCCCACCGCAGTGTCCACGACCAATTCAGAGGTTATCATGCAGTCGGATTACGGTGAGTTTCGTTTCTGCATCGGTGAGAGGCGGTTTGTCAGAATTAAAGGAACTGACGGCCTTTCGCTCAGGCTTACACCCAAATCCTCCCCGTTCGGCAGCACGGTCACAGACCTGATGGACGGCGCCTGGCAGTTTGATTTCAACGAGTCCATCGCACTGCTGATCCCCTTCAAGGGCACAGTCAAAGCCAACAGGGCATTCGGCGGAAACTTCTTTGGCGTTGTGGGTATGAACTTTGAAATCACACCGGACGAAAACGGCGTTGTGGATATCGGCATCGAAGAGTTTACGATCGACCCGATCCACCGGCCCTTTGACCGGTATCCCTCCTACGAAAAATGCGTAAAAGATTATCAGGACGAATTTGACGCCTTTGCCAAGGCTGTCTGTCCGTCCCTGCCGGCCAAATATGAAAGTATGCGCCTGAAAGCGCTCTGGAATACCTGGTGCCTGATGGTCGAACCGGACGGAGAGGCGATGTTCAAGCACACCATGATAAAAATGATGCGCGGCATCTTCGAGCATGTTTCGGGCTGGCAGCAGGCCCACCATATTATCTGCCTGAGCCGGGACGTCAAGCTGGCCTGGAATATTCTGTGCGGACTGTTTGATTATCAGGACGCAAACGGGAGGATTGCAGATATCCTCGACAACAATTCGCACAATAAAATCGCGATGAAGCCGCCTTTCCAGGGCGTCTCGTTGATGTGGCTGCTGGACAACTGTGACAACAGCGAAATCCCCTTTGAGGATAAGAAGCATATTTATCAGGGTATGGTCAGATGGACCGAGTTCTTCTTTAAGTGCAGAGACATCGACAAGGACGGCATTTGGGAAAACCGAAGCGCGGTTGAAACCGGATGGGAGGATGCCGCTTACTTTGAAGTCGGATTCCCGCTTGCTTCCCCGGATCTCAACGCGTACCTCGCTATACAGATGGAAGCCCAGGCAAAGCTCGGCAGGATGATTGGGATTGATGAAAAGACTTGCGCGGGATTTGAAGCCGGAGCAAAGGCGCTTGTGCAGAAAATCATCGAAAAATTCTGGGACGGAGAGCGCTGGATAGCGTTCAACTGTGAAACCTTAAAAAAATCGGACACAAAGAGCCTGCCACTGTTTGCAACGCTCATTCTGGGCAAACGTCTGCCGCAGGATATTATCGACAAATCGATAAAGTACATATTTGAAGACAATGCGTTCCTGACCCCTTACGGCCTGGCGTCAGAGGCGCTGGACAGCGACTATTTTGCACATGGCTGGAGCCGCGGCTGCGTAAACACACCCGTACAGCTGATTTTATGTATGGCGCTGGAAGCTTGCGGCAGACCGGAGCTTGCCAAAAAAGTAGCTTTGCGCTACCTGGATATGCTTAACAGAACCGGTATGTATCATATGAGTAACGCGCTTACCGGGCTTGCGGATAAAACCATGGTCGGAACCGTGACAAACGGAGAAAAGTATCTGTTCTGGTCCGGCTGGACCTCCTCATGCTACCTCTTCCTTGCCGAACGTTATGGTAAGGAACAAATCGGACCCGTCCGGGCATGAAAAAAGTGCTGCAAGTGATATAGCCCTACCAAAGAAGCCGCCGAAAAAAGAGTTTCGGCGGCTTCTTTGGTAAGAGACATTTATTGAAGAACAGTATTAAGTGTAAACGGCTATGTATTGATTTTGACGATAACCTCGTGTTATTTGCCGAAACCCGGTCCCATTGTACAAAAGGCCATTGTCATTTCCATATCGGACAGCCGCCGGGATTCGTTTTTTCTGACTGTCGCGGGATTCGGGTACGGATAATTCATCGCTTCAAAGGCGTCGGTTATAATGATGCCCGAGCCATGCAGCGTCTCAGCGTGTAAAATGCAGTAGACCATCGCCGCACCGCCCGACTCCGGTGGAATCAAGCCATGAAAACCGGGCATCCCGAACATCGCAAAGTCCGGCTTTTCCTTGCCTTCCGGCATGGGCGGCATTTTGGAGAAGTCGATGCGGGCAACGCCCGCCGGTGTTAAGCAAAACACAAAGACACCGGTATTTTTCACTTCGTTTGCCAGCGACATCATGATAGATGTTGCCGCTGCCTTGCCCGCGGTATAAATGCTTCCTCCGACCATCGGAGGACAGTAGTGGAACTGTGTGGCGCTGTAGGTAACAACACCATGCCCGCGTTTAATCATTGCGGGAACAAATTCCTTGATTGCCAGCATAACGCCCCGGCCTGAGATGGCAAAAGATGAATCAAGATCGCTGATCGGGGAATCCAGTATAGTGCCGTTCAAACGCATGTTCATCGCATTGTTAATAAGGATATCGACTTTACCGAACTTTTCGATTGCAAGCCGGGCAAGATTTTTAATGTCGCTCTCCTCGGTTACGTTCGTTTTGACGAACAGAGCAGTGTCAGGCCCATTTTCAGCATTGATAACGCGTTCCGTCTCAGCGCCGGCCTCCGCGTTAAGATCAGCGACGACGACTTTGGCACCGGCCCAGGCAATTGCCCGCGCATAGCCTAAACCGACATTGCTCGCGCCGCCCGTGATAACCGCTACCTCGCCCTTCAGCGAATCTTTCTGCAATCCCGCATACGTACAATCAATCGGCTCGATGTTCAAAAATGTATCCAAAGCTGCCATTCATGTTCCTCCTTATCAATCAGGTGAATAAATGATTTATATAAGTATAGGCACAAAAACAGGGTAAAAGTCAAGCATTATTTGTGATAAATGGCTAAAAATAGACCAAAGCGCCGATACAGATGGGCCGTTTACCCGGTCAATACGCTAAACACCACAGAAAATATTCTGAAAACGTACGATAGCTATGACAAGAGCGCAAAAGCCAGCTTTTTAAACCTCCGGCATATTTTCGCTGTTGACACTATACCGGCCATGTGTTATAGTATGGTTACATTCAATATCATAGCTATGATCTCACATGGTTTGTTATCACGGTTTTGTTGATGGACGAATTATGTGAGTTGTTTTTTTGTATTGAAATGAATTATTTTTTCTTGGAGGTACCGAATGAATAATGGTACGGTAAAATGGTTTAATTCCGAAAAGGGCTTTGGATTCATATCCAATGACGATGGCAGCGGGGATGTTTTTGTGCATTTTTCGGCGATCGTCGGAAACGGCTACAAATCGCTTCAGGAGGGACAAAAAGTCACCTTCGACAGCGAAGTTGATCCGAAAAACAGCAGCAAGATCAGAGCCATAAACGTGCAGCTGTCATAGCCCATCACTTTGTATTCTTGGTTGACAAATCACATTACCGGGGCTCTTTATTCAGATTTCTCCGATGCTTTATTTGCCATACAACAATACAGTAAAAAAACACGGCGGATTATCCGCCGTGTTTTTTTGGAATCAGCTACGCAATAGAAGTATGGAACATTTTGATCATTTTACCATCTATATATAGTGCAAAGAGCGATAATGCTCTTTTTAAAAGGAGATAGCGTTCTATGCAATGACTTATGTCAATGAAATGCGCTGATAACAAAAATAGAAATGGCTGTGCGAATAGCATGATGTGAGGAGTATGTCAATGAAAAAAATTCTGGCTGCTATTTTAGTCTTTATATGCGTATTTTCTCTTGCGGGGTGTGTGGATGACCAAAACGCCGGAGAAGAGAAAAGAGATACCGGATATATGTCATACCATATTGCGGTGGCAGAATATCCTGTGATGGCGCCGTATCCGAATGAAATGGCTTTTGTTGACGAAAAAACCGGAATATTTGACGATGAAGCGTTTTCGTTTGTATACGATGCATGGCATGACGATATTCTGGCTCAGCGTCAGCAGGAAGGATATGAAAGAGGACTTGAAAGGTTCTTTTCAGAGAGCACTAAAACGTTTCTTTCTGATTCCAATAGTGAAAACAAGGTTTATTCTCCGCTGAATGTGTATATGGCGCTTGCCATGCTTGCGGAAGTGACCGATAACAACAGCCGTCAACAGATTCTGGACCTGCTCGGTAGCGCGGACATTGAAAGCCTGCGGACTCAGGCCACAACCCTGTGGAATGCGCACTACCGCGATGACGGGGCCGTAACAAGCATACTTGCAGGTTCTCTTTGGTTAAATAAAGATATTTCCTTTATCCCGTCAACAATGGAATCTCTTGCGAAATATTATTATGCTTCATCCTTCAGCGGAGAGATGGGCAGCGAAGCATTCAATACAGCTTTACAGGACTGGCTCAACGACCAGACGGGCGGTCTGCTTAAAGAACAAGCTTCCGGAATCACAATGAGTCCGGAAACCATCATGGCTTTGGCAACCACCATCTATTATAAAAGCAAATGGCACAATGTGTTTTCCGAAAGCAAAACAGAAAAAGGATTGTTTAACCTGGCAGACGCCGGGGGGACGGCGGTTGAATGTGATTTCATGCGTAAAAGCGATACAAATACCTATTATTGGGGCGAGAAATTTTCCGCAGTCGCTCAGGGATTGGAAGCAGGCGGGGCTATGTGGTTCATTCTGCCTGACGATAATACTGCCGCTGATGCGCTGCTGGGCGATGAGGAAACGGTTTCGTTCATTCTTCAAAATCATGACTGGGCCAACAATAAAACTTTGGTCGTTAATCTTGCCGTCCCAAAATTCGATGTCGGTTCGGATATCAATTTGTCAGAGGGGCTCAAGACACTTGGCATAACGGATGTATTCAGTCCAAAAGATTCAGACTTTTCGCCAATGACAACCGATACGGACGACATATATCTTTCGGCAGCTCAGCATGCCGCCAGAGTAAAAATCGATGAGGAAGGCTGCACTGCCGCCGCTTATACCGTTATGATGGCTGCCGGCACCGCAATGCCGCCGGATGATGAAGTTGATTTCGTTCTTGACCGTCCTTTCATCTTTGCCATTACCGGCGCGGATGGGCTGCCGATGTTTGTCGGCATTGTGAACAACCCTGCATAAGAAACAGAGCGTATAACAGGTATACAGCGAACATAATCGCACGTAAGCGTACGATTTCGTTCGCCGTATACCGTCAATAAAGTCCGGCAACGAAGCTCGCTTAAGCTTTGCCCAATGCCGCGAGGACTTTATCGGGCGTCGCCGGCGGATCTACCCAGACGCCGACGGCATTGTGGATTGCCGTGATAACAAGATGTGTGTTGGCCATCGAATGGCTTATGCCGCTGGCGCCGTAAGCACCGTTGCCGGAACGCGTTTCAAGCAGCGCGTGTTCCACAACCGGGACATCAAGCATCGTCGGCTTTTTATAATCGATCATATTGCTGTTGAGCTTCACGCCGGTTCTTTGGTCAAACACAAAATCCTCCAGCAGCTGGCTGCCTTGACTGAAGAACATGACCTGGTCGATTTGGCTTTCCAGCGAAGTCGGTCGAAGCGCCTTTCCCGGATCGACGACCGCGCCGAAACGCAGGATTTCCACGTCACCGGTATCCGTATCCACAGCAACCTCGCAGAACACGGCATTCATCGTATCCAGAATATTTCCGCAGCCGCCGACTAGCCAGGCGGCAAGGGGCGGTCTTCCGGAATAGGTTGCGACCAAATCTCTGTTTGTGGCCTGCGCAAGCGGCACGGATTTTTCGGGATCGGCCTTCACATAGATTTTGCCGTCGGTAATATCGAGTTCATCCGGCCTAAGACCCTTGAACGGGCCCGGCTCCGGCGGCGGCGGGTCGTTGAGCGGCGTCATCATCATCTGCGGCCAGCTTTCCGCATATTCTATCGCGGCTTCAAGAATCTGCTTTTTAAGGCTATTCGCGCATTCCTTCATGGCCCAGGCGGATGCGGTAGAGCCGTCCGATCCACCACCGACGGGAGAGAATTTTGCTGCATAGTGGAAATCCACCTTGATATCCTCATAGGTAAGTCCCAGTTCCTCGGCCGCGACCATTGCATTGGGTTCAACCATATAGGCGCCGAAAACGGGACCCTGCGTCGGCATATGCACAGCGCCGTCGCGGAACTCCAGCCGGCATTTGTAGCCGGAAACGGAATGCCTCGGGCACATCTGATACCGAAAGCTCATGCCATGCATTCTGCCGTCGGGCAGTTTTTTTGTGCCGGATAAATGCCAGTTCCAGTCCATCATTGTCTTGCCGGCGGCGACGCAGGCCTCAAAACTCGGAACGGGATTTATATCGTCCTTTGAGGACGGGCCGTGCAGGTTAAGTCTTGCAACCTCAATCGGATCCATGCCCAGCTTTTCCGAAATCATATAGAGCGCAAGGGTAACGATATCCCAGTTAAACGGCGTATGCTGACCGCTGACCCACATCTTGTAACGATTGGAATCGACAATTTCCATTCGCTGCGATATGTTTTTGCATTTCAGCGTATTATACGGTCCCTGCTTCTGATCGCCCACATGGCCGAAGGTGGAACTGCCCCAGATACCGCCGTCGGAAACGGAAAAATCGTCAATGGCGGTGATCAGGCCTTCTTTTGTGAAGCCGACCTTCAGATACATATAGCGCTGCTTCATGATAACGGAGTCAAAGGTCTCTTCCCGCGTCATGACACAGCGGACAGGCCGCCCTGTGCGTTTAGCCAGAAGAGGCGTGATTTCCTGGGACCGTCTGAGCCCCCAGTCGCAGTAACGGCCGCCCATGAACAAGCCTTCCTGAACCGTTTTTTCCAGCGGCATGTCGTACATGCGCGCAATTGGAAGACGCTCGCGGACGGCGCCTTCAATATGCAGGGTTTTACCCTCGCCGTGATAGAAATCATTTGACCACCACGCCACGGAGCCGGGCGGGTTTGGGATCAAAGATGCAAAAGCGGGCATATACATGTCATACTGCACAATGTGATCGGCCTGCTTAAAGCCTTCCTCAATATCGCCTTGAATGACGTTTGAATATGCGACATTCCCCTGCTTCGGGGGATTGGGCAAGGCGCCCGGAGCGGGAGCGCCGAAAGCCGGTGTTGACCGGTCCTGGGGACGAATGACAAAGGCATCGGTTTTTTTACCTTCATGTAAATCGACAACATGGGGCAACATCTCCCATTCGACCTGAAGCTGCCTGAGCGCTTCTTCGCATATATCTTCGCTTTCCGCAACGACGATGACAGCGACTTCGGCACCCTCCTGATCGGCTATGTTATCCAGCCAGGGCCTTGGCGCACCCCAATGCTCGGCGTAGCTGACAAGATTTACGATGTCCTCGTCTTCCCAGGTTAAAATATCCACAACGCCGGGCATGCTTCTTGCCTTTGTCGTATCGACGCTCAGCACCCTCGCGTTGGCATAGGGGCTGTGCAGAAATTTCGCGTGAAGCATATCCGGGCGCACATAGTCGATTCCGAACTTTGCGACGCCTGTTGCCAAAGCATGAGAGAGCACGCCGGGGAGGTTTCGCTGCCCAACAACCTTAAAGTTTTCTCTTAATCCGTTTATACCCGCTAAATCAGCCATGTTTCAAACCTCCTTCGCCATTTTTGCGGCCGCTTCCAGAATTGCTGCAGCATGGCGTGGATATGTACCGCAGATACAGATGTTTCCAGCCAGACCTTCACGAATTTCCTGCTCGGTAGGATGCGGGTTCTTGTCCAGAATCGCTTTGGCGGAAACAAGGAAACCCGGCGTGCAGTATCCGCACTGCATGGCATCCCAGCGGCAGTATGCGTCAACAAGCGGTTTCCACTTCGGGTCCGCTGCGATCCCCTCGATGGTCGTAATGCATTTACCTTCACACTCTGAAACAAGCGTCGTGCAGGCCAGAACCGCCCTGCCATCCATAATAACTGTGCAGGAACCGCAGACACCGCGGTCGCACATATGTTTAGCGCCCGTCAGCCCCAGCCGGAATTGCAGCGCGCGCTTCAGCGTCCAGTGCGGTTCAATCAAAACCTCGCAGTTCATGCCGTTAATGAGCAGTATGACAGTTTCGGGCAAAACGCTGTCCGTATGCGCCTTTTTGCAGTGAAACCTCAGTTCCGCGAGGCTCGCGTAGATGTTGCCGCAGGTCGGGCAGCGGAAGTCCGTGACATTAGCCGGCATGGATCTGATCGCTTCCGCGACTTGCGCCATGCTTTTATCCTGAGAAAAGGAAAAGCCGGAATCGTGTCTTCTACCGGTGTTGATTTGTAAATTCACTTTACTCATGTTCTCCTCCTTAAAGCCGGGTATGATAAACCCGGTGTTAAGCACTGCCTTGTTAACCTCATCGTACGCATTCTATTTTACCGCATTACCGAAAACTTTCCGTTGTATATACAACGGAAAGTGGATTAAACGGTTATTCATTAAAAAACCGAAGTGAAAAGCAAGCATGAACTGCTCCCTGTCAATTTGAAGTGAACAGTTCACCAGAAAGCTTCATTCTTTATGCGGCTTTACCGCTGTCCTCTGAGGTTCATTTCATCTTCCCAAAACTCAATGTCTCTTTCTTTGGCTTTACGTTTCGCAACCCCCCTTAAACGGATCGGAATGCAGATGTCTATTTGTTCCTTACCGCCGGAAAACCATCCGTGACATCTGTGGTCGTGGTATTCAAATCTTTGCGTGCTTTATCATATTCGAATTCGGAAGCCATTTTGTCAATATGCTATTCCATGTTTCCCGTATGGTTTGCACAAAATATTCTGAAACGGGAGGCGTAGAGAACACGGCGTATAGTCCTTTGATTTCATATGTTGCCATTTCCGGTGGTATGTTCTGCCTGCCGCCGGAAATGGCGTCATTTCAATGATATAAGGGATCATGATAAATCCTCCATGTTTTATTTTTACACTGTTGATTGTCACCTTTGGCGGCGGAGACGCGAAAATATGCAAACGATACAACGAGGGGAGATAGCCGAAATGTTTTTTTAAAGGCTTTGGTAAATCCAGCGTGGGTTTTAAACCCGTAATCCAACGCCACATCGATGATCCGTTTGCCCTGCGACAGATCATACAACGCATACTCCAGCTTGCGCCGGATCACATAGCTCTTTAACGGTGTCCCGGTCAGAACCAAGAAAATCCGGCGGAAGTGGTAAATGGAATAATTCGCCGAACGCGCCCAATCATCGGCTCCGATGTTTTCCGTGATTCGCTTGTCTACTTCATCCAAAACCGATTGATTCATCAGCTCATACTCCACAAAACCACATCCTTCCGCTTATTGTATTTATCGTAACATGAGGCATTTTTGCCGCTTTTCCTGTTTAGCCATTCACAATCTCTGTTTTTAACCCGTCTGCGACCACGCGAGTGATATATACTAGATATTAAGAGGATGTCGCAAAATGCATTATCTGCATTTTGCGACATCTCCGGTTTTACTAAGCAAAACCACCGCCTACCGGCGGGTAATCCACTTCGCGGGGTGCAAAAGAGGCTCCAGGATCGCAGCGCACACTATTCCCTTAAGACACAGTTTCATCTTTTTTATATTACCGGTTAAGCAAGAGGCCTTGATATAAACAACAGCTGAGATACAGCAATAAACAGACGTTTGAAAAAATCACAGCAATTCTTTTAACAAAAAATGATTTTATTCATTCCGGTTTTCGGCGATGGCCGGGCCGGCGTATGCCGCAAACTTTTCCTTCAGGGTCGATATGAAAACACCGGCATCTTTTGAGAGGACTCTGTCTTTCCGGTGCAGTACAGCCACCACATGCGATATCGGATACTCATGAAGTGTATAATAGCATACATTGGAAAGCTTATTGCGTGCAATCCTCTAAAGCGTTCCCGATGTTGGTACAAGAGTCAATATCGGGAACGCTTCATTTATCGGCAATTTCAGATTTTCAGCAAAAGATCATTTTGAGGTCTCCGGGCTTTTGACTTTTAGGCAGGGTCTTATAAACAGTTTTAGAAGGATAATCAAGAATATGGCATAGACTGTGTGCAAAGTCGCCTCATAAAGTGAGCGATATGCAAGTAAAAGAAATTTCGTGGACACCGTATTCAATTCCGGAGACAGCAGTCATATTTCGGGGGTTTAGTCGGGAGCTGGCAGAAGGATAAATGCAATCCCCCGTATTTAATTTCTGCACAGGCAATAACGATGGACGAGATTCGCGTAACCTTCACCGCACTCATATAGCTCTACATGCTCTATACGAACAGAAAAAGGCGTAAAGAGTCCTGCGATTATTGGCACAGCCTGTTTTATATATTCCGGCTCTCCCATTCGCATCGTTACATGTGGTACCCACCCGTCAGACGCATCGTTTATTTGACCGCAAATTCTCTGTTCAAGAGTTATGAGCGGCAAACACGGAAGCGGCGTTAAAAAGGCTACCGCAAGACCGAATAATCCAATCGAACCGAGTGCGGTCTCAAAAGCAGGTGTTGTATGGCATATTTTTTTAAAGTGAGCAAGCGATTGTTCATCAATATTATCGCTGTCCCACAGTGTGATGTGGTACGGCGTATACCTCGTGTATTCGAAACCTTCTTTTGTCAATTGTTCTGACAAGGCAGTTAGACGCTTTTGTGCCTCATCGTCGAGCACAGCTAACAAATAGTATTTCTTTTCCATGAGTTTACCTCCTGTACAAGCAAAAAGGATGACCATCCGGGTCGAGCATCGTTATAGAGTTCTCCCCGCCATATTGTGCTGCGGCTTTGGCCGCGCCAAGCCGCAGCGCTTCTTCAACTGCGGCAGATAAATTGTCAACCCGCAAATTAATGTGCATTTGCTTTTGCTGGCGTCCGGGTTCTTCCGGCCAGACAGGCTTAATATAATCAAAATCGCATTGCATAAAATGAACAACCATCCCATTGTCTGCTATCAGCGCTGTCCAATGAAAATCCTTGTCCCAATCTGTTAATTTTGCGTAAAATGCACGTAGTTTTTTAGTGTCCGGGCAATCAATATTAATAGAAGGGTTCGGAATCAAACCGTATCCCTTCTTCTCAAAATATAAATCAAATTCGGATTTGCCTTGCTTTTTGCACAGGCAAAACGGATGCCCTTCCGGGTCGAGCATCGTTATAAAATTCTCCCCGCCATATTGGACAGCGGCTTTGGCCGCGCCAAAGCAAATAGCGTCTTCCACGGCAGACGGCAAATCGTCTACCGTAAAATCAAGGTGCATTTGCTTTTGCTGCCTGCCCGATTCCTCCGGCCAGACGGGAGGGATGTATTCAAATTCGCAGCCGATAAACAGCAACAATAATCCATTGTCACACACACAAGCGCGGGGCATTTATAGGCCTCCCGCTTTTCCCAGCCTGTAAGAGCGGCGTAAAAGCCGCGTGTTCCTTCGGGATTTACACAGTCGATTGAGATATCGCGAATTATCATCAGACTTCCACCTCCATTGCGTCATAAGCGATTTTTACACGAGATAAATTTCATGAAACGCTGCTCCGGACTGCCATCGTCAAAAAACATGCTCTCTTACCATTTTCAAATACTTTCGGATTCCAATTTCTTCGCTCTGCCGATAAGTGTAGCCAAAATGCGCCGCTACCGAGACGGCAAGAGCATGAAACAAACCGCACATGGTATCGACTGACGCCCAAATATCGGCATAGTCACTGCCGGAATAGGTGGCGGTATATTGCGCGTACAATTCCGGCGTGAGATACCGTTTAAAATACTTACCCATTTTGCCCGCCGAAACAGAGAAATTTGTCTGCATCCCAATGAACCAAATAACCATCTCGTTGAGCATGTCGCGGACATAGTGATTGAGCATTTCCATAACATAAGGAAGCTCGTCGCGTGCTATGCCTTTAGCGACATTATTCAGGCACCACCAGAAGTTATTACAGCAAGCTATGTATTGATTTTCCGTTGGTTCCTTTATTCGGTATTCTTCCTCTGACGGCGGCGGTATTTCGGGTAACAGGTTATCTTTATCAAGCAGTAATACCGTAAGCTTGTCGTCAAGATAACTGACCGTCGCTTCTTCTCTTATTTCAACAGTTAAATCAATTCTGTTCCCATCGTCAAATAACATAAGCCAGGCATAATGCCGGGTAAAATCATGTGAAAGGCTGCTTATGTCAACCTGCATGTCATTCCAATCCGGTTCCTGTACGATTAAAGGATGGCCGAAGCAAAAGGCCCAGTTTTTATCGGCAATGAACGAAGCGGTTTCCGTCACGACAAAAACAATGTCATAGTCCTGATAACAGTCTTTCGGTGCATTTGGATTTGCCCGTGAGCCGTTCATGTATACGGCCCGAATACGCGCATCCGACTTGGCAACGCTCAGAATTAAAGCCATCATTTCCTGTTCGTTTCGCATCAATTCCGTCAACTCCTATCCATTTACCTATCGCGCCCTTTCGCACTGCTCCCGCCATCTGTACAGCCAATCAAGCTGCTTGTCCAAAAACGCGTTATCAACGCAATCAAGACCAAAGTTTTCAATAACCGTCGCCTGCAGCGCGAAGTGATATAACGCAATCAGGTCATAAAATGCGTTTATCTCCGGCTGACTCAGCGTGTTGTATTTTAAGTATTCCGGCAGAAAACGCGAGAGAATCTTCTTTGACTTTTCATATCCATATTCATCGAAATTAAAATAATGGGTCTTGTTGCAGATCAGTGTCGGATCGTACATCGGGAAGCCTTCGCAGGAAGTGTCGAAATCCAATAGGTAAAACTTCCCCCCGGGCGTCTTATGGATATTACCGTCATACATATCGCCGTGACTATACCCCCTGGGTAAATCCCTGACCTTTTCCCAAAGTGCACTGCCGTATGATAAAAACTCATCCGTTTTAGGGTACTGTTTTCTGCTCAATATATCGATATACCTGCCGACAAAAAAGTGCTTATCCCGTTTGGTTAGCTCGCCGGGGTATTCTTTCATCGTTATGTGAAGCTTTCCTATCAGCGCACCGATGGCCGGCGCATCTTGCTCCGGATTTGATTCGCTCCCTTCAACGAAATCGTAAAGAATCAATAAGCCTTCGCCCGTCTTAACATAAGGCAGATTGTCTTTTGTGAAAATGACAGGCGGTACCGGGAAACCTCGATTGAGTAAGAAAACCTGGACATCAACGCCGAGGACTGCATTATTAAGAAATGCAGGTTTTATAACGCGCAGAAAATATCTGTCATTGCCCGAAAACACGGCATATGAAACGCTGCCTGCGTCACGCATCATATTGCTCTTATCGAAGCTTATCGGGTAAAACTCATTTAAAATACGCAATATGTCCATAATGACATCTCCATATTATAGCTTCAACGCCATATAGCCATCAAAATCAATAAATCCCGCAAATGCACACCGCCTTTGTTTTTAAGGCAATGTAATGATTATAACATAAATTGTCAGCACAACAACCAATATGGAAAAAAAGACCGACAAATGACATATTACAGTAATGGCCTGAGTAATTATTCATAACAGATCCCGATGCCATAACGCATGCTCAAACAGGAAAAGACCCGAACTCGCCCGGCAGTGAGAGAATGGCCGAACGCCAAGGGAGTTCATAACGAAGAAGCGCAAACCGTTCATTTTGCTAACCTCCGGCCTAACGAACAGGTATTTTATCAAATTGCAAAAGAGGTTAAGGCACTCCGCTAAGACGAAGTTTATTGCTTTAAAACCAAAGGGATTGCCGCAAAAAGTGTGTGCGGCAATCCCTTTTGGCACTCCCGGCGCGACTTGAACGACCTCTCGATTAGGCGTTCGCGATGTTTAATAATCCGGCGGTTAGTGCGGTGTTGTGCAATACCGCGATTCGCGGCAGAATGGGGGTTAATATTAAGCTGAAAATCCGAAACCTTGCTTTTTTCAGCTTAGGATTTCCTTGATGATATTTACCATATCGTTTGTGAGCGTACCGGGGCAAGGCCCTATGTAGACGACGCTGTCTTTCTTACTGACGTACTTTCCTTCTACCCACCGGGCGTACCATTCCACAGGGATAAACAAAACGTCGTCAACGGTTTTCGCCTCGCGTCCCATATCATACACGCGGCCCTCCATCATGGCACCGAGGTTCTTCTCGGCAAAACAGAGTTGTCTGCCGTCCGCTGCCGTGACATAAGCCGTCCGACTGTCGGACCGTACCTTGGCGCCGAAAGCGGTTTCGAGGAATGACACCGGGACGTAGGTATAGGTATCCATAACGACAGCTTCGAGGCCCGGTTCAGGCGCTGTTTCTCCGGACCCGGGACGCGGAACAAACGGCATGGAATAATCTGTTTCGATAAAAACAGATGCCGTTACCTGAATCTTTTTGTTATCCACATAGGCGAAGCTGCTACCGCTCAGGAGCACCACCGCGTTTCTGTCTCCTTCAGGAATGTCCTCAAGAGTTGTGATTTTTCCGTTCTCGTCACGGCGGACACGGCTAAACAGGCTGTCCCAAGCACACTCTGCATCGTCGACAGACTGGTTATGACCGCTGTTTGAATTGTCCTTGTAAATTAGGGGAGCTTTTTCGCCAGTGTAATACACCCAGTTCTCATTAAAGGCAAGCTTTAGCCGGGGAAACTCCGTACAGCCATTGAGTTCCGTCCAAAATCTGCGGTTTGCAGTGTTGATATCGGTCCGCCGGTGTCCCGGCTCAGTTACAAGGGTGTCGAAGGTACCCCTGCTTTGCCAGACCGCTACAGGGCCGTCGTTGTACAATAACTTTTCGCCATCGAATAATTTGGATGGTGCCGTTGGGCCGGAGGTCATGCCGATGCCCGCGAGCTTATGACCGAAAATACGCCCATACTGGGTGCTGATCAAGTCGCCCATTGACATTCCCTGTATAAAAATCCGACCCGAATCAATGGTGTATTTACCCTTCATGAGCTCAATGAGCATGTCAATAAATAACATATCCTCGTTGGGGGAAGATCCTGCAGTGAATACTGCCATGCCATCTTGCGGCATTTGGGGACACACGATGATTGCCCCGGTCCGCTCGGCTATTCGATACCAAGAGGTTTCATAGAACTGGCAGTAGTCCTTTTGACCGCCGCCATGTACGGATATAACCAGAGGGACAGCGGTTTGAGCCTTATTATAAGCGTCAGGAACATACTCAAGCCAGTGGTCTGTGCGGCCTTCAAGAATGGATTCCCGGAAAGCCAGGAGTTTGCCGCCCATGCGCGGTGCGATTTCGGCATAATAGTCGCTGAGATCCAATTTCTTATCAGAAACCTCCATAAGAGTGGACGCCGGACGGGGAAAGAGAACATTTTCGGCCATTGTAGCAACCTCCCATATTTAGCATTTCGCTCGGATTTACGTTTCTCCCATCAGGAATCGCGCAGCAGCAATGTTTTCCATAAATAATATACCTGTCCGCAACTTGCGCGTCAAGGCTATAGGAGGAAACTCAGAGCCGGTTTATTTTATGTTGTGACCATTACGTGAGCGTGGTAGCTGCAGCTACAAGTTGACGGTCTAGTAGTAAGCAACTTAAAACGAACCAATTATTAGATGGTCGTTTCGACTAAATTATACTATGAAGCGTCAATTTATGATACAAGCATACTCGGAAAAAACTCTCCGCTGCCTGTATCCAAGGCCTCAGAGAGTTTTTATTCGGCTTTGAACAGCTGATTGTTCATTACCAGCTCTTCAAACGTAACCGGGTGAAAACTATTTACATCGACACCGGCGTTGAGCGCATGATCATGTTTTTGCATCAATGGCCAGTAATCGCCGTTCCTGTTGTTGTGGATATGCCCGTGGATCATGCAGCCCATCCGATTCATTGCGTCCCATGCCATCATCGGATAGTGACAGAGTGTGATTTTTCGCTTTCCGTCGTTGATGACCTCCATATGTGAGACGGACGCGAAATATTTTCCAACATCGGTGTTCTGCATCCACGTTTTGTCATGGTTTCCAATGATCAGATGCTTCCTGCCTTTCAGCCGATCCAAATATTTTCCCGCTGAAACTGTAGTGCGAAAGAAAAGGTCACCTATCACATAGACAGTATCGGCATTGGTTACGCAATTGTTCCAGTTGCAGATGAGCGCTTCGTTCATTTCTTCAACGTCCGAAAAAGGGCGGTTGCACATCTTAATGATATTCGTATGGCCTATATGTAGGTCGGCGGTATAGTAAATACACATTTGCCGTCTATGTCAAACACCTGCCCGTGTGTCAGATGAATGATCGACGGGCGAATAAACTGTACTTTTCCGCCGCGCCATTTCTGCACGGGATAGGAAAATAAAAGATCGTAATTGGAGTGGTTCCCGGCGTCGAACTGCGTCGTAAAAGGCTTGTCGTTCAACCAATCGAGCCAGTGAATTTCATGGGCGCTGTTGTCCCAGATACCAAAATCGCCGCAGACGATAACATAATCGTCTTTCATTAGTTTTTCCTGCTCGAAAAATATGCTTTTTCGAACCGACGGAAATCTCTATGCGTATCGCCTGTTGCGAAGATCAGTGCAATCACTCCTTTCTGCTTCAGTCTCTCATATCTTTTAAATTTGTCTTTTTATAGCAAGACTGATTTCAAACGTGTCCGGGTGAATAAGCACCTCCGGGCGCTTTTTCTTCTCGGCATAGTCCCCATGGCTTTGTCCTCGTCGTCGCCTCGGGCAGAAGCAGAATCATAGACAGCGAGAACAATATCGGATTGATCGATTATGTACTTGTACGCGTCTATCTGTGAAGCGGAAGTTTTATGTTTGGAAACTGCACTCATGTATGTGCATTTTTCGAGCATTTCAAAGTAACGCTCCCGTAAATATGGGGCCCACTTGGTTGACTGCTCTTCATGAGGTAAGGCGCAGTATAAGTGAAGATCATCGTCGCCGTCACGCAGGACGTTTATTATCTCGCTGCACCAAAGGCCTACTCCCGGATCACAGGCCGTCATAAACTGTGTCACGCCACTCCTTATGAGCTTTTGAATCTGCTGAAGTAAAACCAGCTTGAGTTTGATACAGGCCTCATCTTCTTCATCCCATCCGAACCGAAAGCGCATTGGTCTTTGTCCAATCAGTGCACAACATATTTTTCTGTTCATATCTATCTCCGATTAGTGATTTATCACTACTTTAACATAAAATTTAAAGTTAGTGAAGTATCACTAATAACTTTCTTGTTAGTGACATATCATTAAGACGATACATCACTAAGGAGGACGGACATGAACACTCAGCAAGCTGTAGCATTCAGGATAAGGCAGCTCTGTGAAGAAAAAGGCCTTACACCTAATGGAATAAGTAATTTGGCGGCTGTTCCCCAAGGTACAGTAAAGAGCATATTAAATGGTGAAAGTAAAAATCCCGGGATTATAAACTTAAAAAAGCTCTGTGACGGATTTGAAATTACTTTAGG
>LSQX01102654.1_pt4 | contig 35123 bp, 26 predicted proteins | sample 654561 | NCBI WGS metagenome assembly LSQX01 (sample SAMN04489861, study PRJNA283612) | anaerobic digester metagenome | isolation source: 4 biogas reactors fed with cattle manure at either 37C or 55C with and... | place: Denmark: Kongens Lyngby | collected 2014 | reverse complement strand
CCATGCTGCTGCACATCTCCCGCCCGGTGCGCTGGGACTCCGACCACGTGGTCGCCCTGGATGACGAGCTGCAGCGCATCATGGACGAAATCGTGTGGAACGGTTTTGAGGAGCGGGTCTTCATCGGCCTGGACTTCTTTGACGCTTCCATCAACCGCATCGCGGCCTGGGCCATCGGCATGCGCAACGCCCGCAAAGCGCTGCTGGGCGCCTGCCTGGCTCCCGCCAAGGCCCTGCGCGAAGCCGAAGCCAAGCAGGACTTCACCACCCGCCTGGCGCTGCTGGAAGAGCGCAAAACCCTACCCCTGGGCGCGGTCTGGGATTACTACTGCTTGCAGCACAACATCCCCGCGGACAGCAGGTGGCTGCCTTTGATCAAGCAATACGAGGCGGACACCTTAAGCAAGAGGACTTGATATGAGCAAGAGCACGCCCGGACAGGAGCTGATGCTGAACATCGACGGCGTCAGCAAGATCTTCCCCGGCATCAAAGCCCTGGACGATGTGCACTTCACCTTGAAAAAAGGGGAAATCCACGCCCTCATCGGCGAAAACGGCGCGGGCAAGTCCACCTTCATCAAGGTGCTGACCGGCGTGCACCAGCCCGATTCCGGCACGCTCACGCTCAAGGGCCGGAGCATCGTGATGAGCGACCCGCTGGTGGCGCAGCGGCACGGTATCGCCGCCATTTACCAGCACCTGGCCGCCTACCCGCATTTGAGCGTGGCCGAAAACATCTTCATGTGCAACGAGCAACGCGCGGGCCAGTCCCCCGTCATCTCCTGGAAGCAGACCCACCGCAAGGCGCGCGAACTGCTGGATTCCCTGGGTTCCACCATCAGCACCAGCGCCATCATGGGGGAGCTGTCCGTCGCCCAGCAGCAGATTGTGGAAATCGCCAAGGCCCTGTCCCAGGAGGCCGACATCCTCATCATGGACGAGCCCACCGCGGCCCTGTCCAAGAAGGAAAGCGAAGAACTTTATGCCATCGCCCGCAGGCTGAGGGACAAGGGCACCTCCATCATCCTCATTTCCCACCGCTTTGAGGACGTCTATTCCCTGGCGGACCGGGTCACCGTGCTGCGCGACGGCCGCTACATTGGCACCTGGGACATTCAGGACACGGATGAAGGCATGCTGGTCAACCACATGGTGGGCCGCAGCATTGACCAGTTCTTCCCGCAAAAGACCGCGCCCATTGGCGAGGAGCTGCTCAAGGTGGACAGCATCAGCCGCTTGGGCCACTTCAAGGACGTCAGCTTCACCCTGCACGCGGGCGAAATCCTGGGCCTGACGGGCCTGGTAGGCGCCGGGCGGACGGAGGTGGTGGAGGCCATCTGCGGCGTCACCAAGCCCGACAGCGGCAGCGTCACACTGCTTGGCCGTGATGTGCACTTCAACCGCCCGGGCCAAGCCCTGGCGGAGGGGCTGGCTCTGCTGCCGGAGGACAGGCAAAAGCAGGGCCTGCTGCTGCCCTGGTCCATTGAGGACAACATCACCCTGTCCAACCTCAAGACCTGCCGCAGCCACCGTTTCATCTCCCGCAAAACCATCCAGGACAAGGCGGAGCAGACCATCAAACGCCTCAACATCAAGGCGCGCTCGGGCAAGGACACCGCGGATTCGCTGTCTGGCGGCAACCAGCAAAAAGTGGTGCTGGGCAAGCTGTTGGACGCCAACGCCCGGGTGATGGTGATGGACGAGCCCACCAAGGGCGTGGACGTGGGCAGCAAGGCGGCCATTTACCAGATCATGTGCGAACTGGCCCTGCAGGGCTTTGGCATCCTGATGGTGTCCAGCGAGATGCCGGAAGTCCTGGCCATGTGCGATCGCGCCGTGGTGATGCGCCAGGGCCGGGTGTCCGCCATCATCGACCGGGCCGATTTCAGCCCCGAGGGCATCCTGAAGGCCGGCATGCCCCTGACAAAGGAAGCGGAGGTGAGCGCGTGAGCTTTTTAAAGAAACTGGTGCGCAACCGCGAGGCCGGCCTCACCTTGGTCATCATCCTGCTGGTCCTTCTGGTAGGCCTGCGCAACCCGGCTTTCGCCAGCCTTTCCAACCTCCAGTTCATCCTGGGCGACACGTCCATCATGATCATCCTGGCCCTGGGCATGCTGTGCGTGCTGCTGGTGGGCTCCATCGACATCTCCATCTCCGCCATCATGGCGCTGTCGGCGATGACGGCGGGCATCCTCATGAAAAACAACCTGGGGCTGGTGGAGACCACCACGCTGGTGGAAGGCGTGGAGACCGCCCTGGCCATCAAGACCAGCACCCCCCTGATCGTGCTGATTCTGCTGGCGATGGGGGTGGGCGCGGCCTGCGGCCTGGTCAACGGCCTGCTCATCGCCTATGGCAAGGTGCTGCCCATCGTGGCCACCCTGGGCCTGCAGTACATCATCTATGGCCTTTCCCACCTGGTGTCCTCCGGCCAGGCCATCTACCGCAAGGACATGTCAGAAAGTTTCATCCAGTTCACCCGCCATAACCTGCTGGGCTTCAACTCCAAGGTCTGGATCATGCTGGGCACCTTCCTGCTGCTGTATTTTTTCATTACCTATTTGCGCTCGGGCAGGCGGCTGTACGCCGTGGGCTCCAACCGCGAGGCCGCGCAGATGAGCGGCATTGACACCAAAAGAACCACCCTGATGGCCCATGTCATCATGGGCGCCCTGGCAGGCCTGGCCGGGATGCTCTATGCCTCCCACGACAACAAGGTCACCCAGGACATGGCCATGGGCTATGAGATGTACGTCATCGCGGCCTGCGTCATCGGCGGGGTCAGCGTCACGGGCGGCTTTGGCAAGATTCTGGGCGTGCTGCTGGGCGCCCTGGCCATCGGCGTCATCAACAATGGCCTCACCATGCTGCGCCTCACGGGCAATTCCGAGTTCTGGAAGAAGGCCATCCAGGGCGCGGTCATTTTGATCGCCGTGGTCACCAATGTCTACATCAAGCGCGGGCACGAGAAGCGCGTGCTGCGGGAAAGGAGGCTGTGATGGTAAGGTTCACCGACAAAATCCCCGCCTTCTTCAAGCGCCGTGAATGGCTGCTGTTTGGGCTGATTGTGCTCACCTTCCTCTTTTTCAACGTACAGGAGCCCAATAACTACACCCTTGTGAAACTGCTCAACCAGACCCGGGTGTACATGGTGGACGTGGGCTTCATGGCCCTGGGCATGCTGCTGGTGCTGATTCTGGGCGATATTGACATCTCCGTCGCCGCCATCGCCGCCCTCTCCGCCACCGTGATGGGCGTCACCTACAAGGCCGGGCAGGGCCTGCCTTTTGGCATCAGCATCGTTTTAATGCTGGTGACCGGCGTCCTGTGCGGCCTGGTCAACGGTTTGCTGGTCATCCGCTTTAAGGAATTGTTCCCCATGATCATCACCCTGGCCACGCAGACCCTGTACCGGGGCATCGCCTACATCATCTTAAAGGACCAGTCCGCCGGCTCCTTCCCCACCTGGTTTTCCAAGGACCTGGGCTATGGCCTGGTGAACATCTTCGGCCTGGATGTGCCGGTGATGCTGCTGTGCCTGCTGGCCGTGTTCCCGCTGTACCACCTCTGGCTGCACCACACCGTCTCCGGCCACCGCTATTTCGCCACCGGCACCAATTTGACGGCCTCCCGCTTCTCCGGCATCCACACCGACAAAATCAAGCTGTCCGCCTTCATGCTCAACGGCCTGTTCGCGGCCATCGCCGGCTTCTTCCTCACCTCGCGCACGGGCTCGGTCAAGTACACCATCGGCACGGGCTTTGAGATGCAGGCCATCGCCGTGGCTGTCCTGGGCGGGGCGTCCACCTCCGGCGGCAAGGGCAGCGTGGTGGGCCTGCTGCTGGCCCTGGTGCTGCTGACGGCGCTGAAAAACGGCCTGATGCTGCTGTACAACGACGCCTTCATCCTCAACCTCTCCGTGGGCTTGCTGCTGATTCTGGTGGTGCTGATTCCCAACCTGCTGGGTATGCTCAACAAATACCGCACCGTGCGCCGCCAGCGCCTGGAGCTGGCAAAAACATAAGTTGGATTGCACAGGCACAAGCCTGTGAAATAAAAAAGGAGGACCCCAACACATGAAACGGATTCTTTCCCTGATTCTGGCAGCGATGATGCTGCTGGGCCTGGCACTGGCTGTGGGCGCTGAGGAGCCCATCACCATCGGCGTGGTCTACAAACAGTCCGGCAACCCCTTCTTTGAAGCCGGCGTGCGCGGCTTTGACGAAGCCTCCAAGGAACTGGGCTTCACCTTCATCCACAACGGCCCTGCCGACTCCTCCAACGAAGGCCAGATCCAGATCATCGAAGGCTACATCCAGCAGGAAGTGGACGCCATCGCCATCTCCGCCAATGACGCGGCGGGCGTGGTCAGCGTGCTGCAGACCGCCATGGACAAGGGCATCAAAGTGGTCTCCTGGGACTCCAAGGTGGAGGCCGCCGGCCGCAACCTGAACGTGGATCCCTCCGTCGCCCAGAACATCGGCCGCGTGCAGGTGGAAGAGATTGCCAAGCAGATCGGCTACGAAGGCCAGATCGCCATCCTGTCCGCCGCCGCCACCCATGACAACCAGAACACCTGGATTGCCTACATGAAGGAAGAACTGGAAAAACCCGAGTATGACAAGATCGAGCTGGTCACCGTGGTCTACGGCGATGACCTGACGGACAAGTCCTACCAGGAAATGCAGGGCCTGATCAACTCCTACCCGGACCTGAAAGGCGTTATCTCCCCCACCACCGTGGGCGTGGCCGCGGCCGCTGTCGCCATCAAGGACATGGGCATGTCCGGCAAAATCAAGCTGACCGGCCTGGGCCTGCCGTCAGAAATGGCGGACCACCTGGCGGACGGCACCTGCGAAGCCATGTTCCTGTGGAACCCCATTGACCTGGGCTACGCCGCGGCCTATGCTTCCATTGCCATGGTCAAGGGCGACATCACCGGCGCCGTGGGCGAGAAGTTTGACGCCGGCCGCCTGGGCGAGCGCGAAATCATGGACGCCGGCGACGGCGGCACCTTCATCCTGGTGGGCGACCCCTTCCGCTTCACCGGTGAAAACATCGACGACTGGAAGAATGTCTATTAAGTAGAACACCCGGTAGAAAATGACAGCCGGGCTGCCCTGCGGGGCAGTCCGGCTGCCCGTGAGGAAGACTGCGATGGAATTGTTTTTTAACCACCACAAGGAAAACCTGGAAGCCTTCTCCATGATGTCCTGCGAAGTGGGCAAACGGCCGGACTACGTCCAGGGCGGCGGCGGCAACACCTCGGTGAAGCTGGACGGCGCGCTGATGGCCATCAAGGCCTCCGGCTACCACCTGTGCGATGTCCAGCCGCAAAGCGGCTACGCCGTGCTGTCAGGCGACGCCCTGCGCGATTTTTACATGAGCCACAACGCCGCGGGTTTTGAGGACGTCGAGGCCGCGGGCGCCGCGCGCGCCAAGGAGCTGACGCGGGAAATTCCGGGCCTTAAGCCCCTGCGCCCCTCGGTGGAGGCCGGCTTTCACTCGCTGCTTTCCACCTTTGTCACCCACTCCCACAGTGTCTACGCCAACCTGGCCGCCTGCTGCGACAAGGCGGAGGAGGTCGTGGCGGAGGCTTTGAAGGACGCGCCGTATTCCTACGCCCTGGTGCCCTATGTCAACCCCGGCGCCCTGCTCACCTTCACCATCAGGGACACCATGAAGGAAGTGATGGAGCGCACCGGCAAGAAGCCCGCCATCCTGGTGATGCGCAGCCACGGGCTGATCGCCCACGCGGACACCGCGGAGGACTGCCTGGCGCTGCATGAGGACGCCAACGCGCGCTTTATGAAGTATTTTGGCGTGAACGCAGGGGACTTCCCCCTGCCGCGCGTCAGGGAAACCGCCGAGGGCTTTGAGTCGGACACCCCCTGGCTGCAGGAGCGCCTGGCCACGGAGGATCACCCCATCCAGGTGCTGCTGGAGGAGCCCATGTACCCCGACCAGCTGGTCTTCTTCCAGGGCGTGCTGGGGCACACCGCCCACATCCACAAAGAAAGCGGGCGGGTCACCTACATCAGGCTGCCGGAGAAAAACGCAAAGACCCTGGAAGAAACCCTGTGCGCGGTGGTCTTCATCCGGGAAACGCTGGTGAACCATGGCTTAACGCCCATCTCCATGGGGGAGGCCGCCCGCGCCTTCATCGCCTCCTGGGAGAGCGAGAAATACCGCAAAAGCCTGGCTGAAGGCAAGTAATTCACCGTGGCCGGAAGTGCATTGTTTCACGTGAAACATGCCGAGTCAAAACGGCTTGGGCAGCGCGGGCCCGCCTTGATGGCACCAGGGCTTTGTGCTACAATCACGATGACTTCTTCTGGTGTTTTTGTTCCACTTGCAGGGGAGGAAACGCGCCTTGCGGACTTCCCTTGCGCGACGCTTGTGGCGGAGGATACCCTGTGAAAACGCTGAACCTACTGGCCTTTGACATGGGCGCCAGCAACGGGCGCGGCATCCTCGGCGTCTTTGACGGCAACAGGATGGACCTTCAACCCGTTGGCGGGTTTGACAACAACTTCATCCAACAAGGCGCCCTGGGCTACTGGGATTATCAGCACATCCTGGACAACCTCAAGGCCTGCTTCGCCAATGCCAAACACCAGGGCATGACCCCGGACTGCTTTGGCATCGACACCTGGGGCGTGGACTACGGTTTGTTGGACAAAGACGACAACCTGATTGAGAACCCCCGCGCCTACCGCATGAGCGGGGACGAGGAGATGCACGCCGCCTGGGAAAAGATAAGCAAGCGGGAGTTCTTTGACATCACCGGCCTGGCCGCGCTCAACTTCAACACCGTCTACCAGCTCTATCGCCGCGTGCTGGAGAAGGACCCTGCGTTGGCGCAAGCCCGGACCCTGCTGTTCATGCCGGACCTGCTGGGTTTTGGGCTGACGGGCGTCAAAAAGAGTGAGTACACCATGGCCTCCACCTCGGGCCTGCTGGATGTGCGCACCCGCGCCTTCAGCGGGGAGATTCTGGACCGCCTGAACATCCCCCGGCACATCTTCCGGGAGATTGACATGCCCGGCACCCTGCGGGGCAGCCTGCGAAAAGATTTGGCAGAAGAGCTGGGCCTGCCGCTGGTGCCCTACGCCGCGGTGGGCGGGCATGACACCGCCAGCGCGGTGGCCGCCATCCCCGGGCAGGGCGATTTCGCCTTCTGTTCCTCGGGCACCTGGTCGCTGTTTGGCTTTGAGAGCAAAACCCCCGTGCTGAGCGATTTTGTGTATGACAGCAACTTCAGCAACGAGGGCACGGTGCAGGGCGGCTACCGCCCCTTGAAGAACATCATGGGCCTGTGGCTGGCGCAGGAATGCCGCCGCGACTGGGCCAAAAAGACCGGGGAGACCCTGGACTGGGAGTACATCAAGGCCGAAGCCGTCAAGGCGGAGCCCTTCCGCTCCATCCTGGACCCGGACTACCCGGCTTTCTACAAGGCGGGGGACATGCCCGCGAAAATCCGCGAATACTGCAAAAAAACCGGCCAGCCCGAGCCTGAGACCATTGGCCAGTTCGCCCGCTGTGTGTACGAATCCCTGGCGCTGAAATACCGCTGGGCGGTGGAGCGCCTGTCGGACATGAAGGGCCGCCCTGTGACCAGCCTCAACATCGTGGGCGGCGGCATCCAAAACCTGCAGCTGAACCAGATGGCCGCCGACAGCACAGGCCTGGTCACCACTGTGGGCCCCACCGAGGGCGCCGCCATGGGTAACGCGCTGCTGCAGGCCATCGCCCTGGGCGAAATCAAGGACCTGAACCAGGCGCGGGAGGTGGTGCGCCGCAGCGTGCAAACCACCGTCTACGAACCAAAGCGCACCGCGGCCTGGGATGAGGCCTATGCCAGGATGCTGGCGTACATGGAGGAGATGACACATGATTGACATGAGCCAGTGGGCGCGCATCGCCCAGCAGAGCATTCATCTACGGCGCAAGGAAGGGCCCGGCAGGCTGCACAGCAAGGTGGTCATTATCACCGGCGCCGCCCAGGGCTTTGGCCGCGGCATCGCCGAGGAGCTGTACAAGGAAGGCGCGTACATCATCATCGCCGACCTCAACGAAGCCCTGGCCCAGCAGGCCGCCGCTGAATTGGGCGAGCGCGCCTATGCCGTGAAGGTCAACGTGGCGGATGAGCAATCCGTCGCCGACATGATCGGCAAGACGGTGGAACGCTTCCACGGCCTGGATTTGTTTATCTCAAACGCCGGCGTGCTCAAGGCGGGCGGCCTGGATGAGATGGAGCTGAAGGACTTTGAGTTTGTCACCTCCGTCAACTATTCCGCCTTCTTCCTGTGCGCCAAGTACGCCTCCGCCATCATGAAGGCCCAGCGCCAGGCCGACCCGGATTACTCCGGGGACATCATCCAGATCAACAGCAAGTCCGGCCTGGCGGGCAGCAACCGCAACTTCGCCTACGCCGGCGGCAAATTCGGCGGCATCGGCCTGGTGCAGTCCTTCGCCATGGAGCTGGCCCCCCACAACATCAAGGTCAACGCCATCTGCCCGGGCAATTACTATGACGGCCCGCTGTGGAGCGACCCGGAGAAGGGCCTGTTTGTGCAGTACCTGAAGGCCGGCAAGGTGCCCGGCGCCAAGACGGTGGAGGATGTCAAGCAGTCCTACCTAAGCAAATCCCTCATCAAGCGCGGCTGCCTGCCGTCTGACGTGGCCAAGGCCCTGCTGTACGCGGTGGAGCAGACCTACGAAACCGGCCAGGCCATCCCGGTGACCGGCGGGCAGGTGATGCTGAAATGATTGACCTGACGCTGCTGGAACGCTTAAACGCCGGGGACAAGGCCCAGCGCCTTAAGACGCTGAAGGAGGCCGTGAAAACCGCGGCCTTCCCGAAGGCCGACCGGCGCTACATCAACAACCACATCCACACCCAGTACTCCTTCTCGCCCTATTCACCGTCTGCCGCCATTTTCGCGGCAAGGCTGGAGGGCCTGTGCACCGCGGGCATTGTGGACCATGACAGCATCGCGGGCGCCGACGAATTTATCAAAGCCGGGCAGATCGCAAACCTGCCTGTCACCATCGGGATAGAAACCCGGGTCAGTATGGAAGGCACGCCCTTTGAGGGCAAGCGCACCAACAACCCGGACCAGGAGGGGGTCAGCTACATGGTGCTGCACGCCCTGCCCCACAAAAATATCCCCCTGGTGGACGCCTATTTTGCTCCCCTGCGCGCCCACCGCAATGACCGCAACCGGGCGATGCTGGAACGCATCAACGAACTGACCGGTCTTGACCTGAACCTGGAGCGCGACGTGCTGCCCCTGACACGCTATGACGAGGGGGGATCGGTCACCGAACGCCACCTGATGCAGGCCCTGGCCCGCGCGCAGGAGCCGGGTTTGCCGGCGCTCACGGAGTACGACCGCATCGGCGCGCTGAAAAAGGATTTCATCCCCAAGGTGTACATCAAGGCGGACAAGGAATGCCCCAAATTAAACGAGTACGTAGAATTTTGCAAAAAAGCAGGCGGCATCCTAGCCTACCCCTACCTGGGCGATGTCACCGCCTCCGTCACCGGGGACAAGCGCGCGCAGCGCTTTGAGGATGCCTTCCTGGATGAACTCTTTGAGACCCTGCACCAGGCGGGCATCCGCGCGGTGACCTACATGCCCACCCGCAACACCCCGGAACAATTGCACCGCCTGCGCGCTCTGTGCCAGCGCTATGGTATGATGCAAATCAGCGGGGAGGACATCAATTCCCTGCGGCAGAGCTTCGTCATCAAAAAGATGGAAGACCCGCAGTTTGAAAACCTGATTCAATCCACCTGGGACTTGATCAAACACGAAAATGAAGGAGAAAACGCATGAAAACCAAGGCAGTCCGCATCTATGGCAAGCAAGACCTGAGGCTGGAAGAGTTTGACCTGTCCCCGATGACGGACGACACTGTCATTTGTGAGGTGGTCACCGACTCCATCTGCATGAGCAGCTACAAGGCCGCCCAGCTGGGCGCCGAGCACGCCCGCGTGCCCAATGATGTCGCCACCAACCCCACCATGATCGGCCATGAGTTTTGCGGAAAAATCGTCAAGGTGGGCAAGAACTGGGCCCACAAATACAAGGAAGGCGACAATTTCGTCATCCAGCCCGCCCATTCCTACAAGGGCTCCATGGACGCGCCGGGCTATTCCTACCCCGAGTGCGGCGGCAACGCCACCTTCGTCACCATCCCCCAGGAAATCCTCATCATGGATTGCCTGCTGCCCTACCAGTCCAATGACTACTACCTGGGCTCCCTGACCGAGCCGCTGTCCTGTGTCATCGCCTCCTTCCACGCCATGTACCACACGCGCGACGGCGAATATGTGCACGACATGGGCATCGTTGAAGGCGGCAACATGGCGCTGCTGGCGTCTGTCGGCCCCATGGGCCTGGCCGCCATTGACTATGCCCTCAACTGCGACCGCAAGCCGGGCCTGCTGGTGGTGACGGACATCGACCAGGCCAGGCTGGACCGCGCGGCCTCCATCTACACGGTGGAATACGCCAAACAGCAGGGCATCCAGCTGCATTACGTCAACACCCGCGACCTGCCCGACCCCGTGAAGTACCTGCGCGACCTGACCGGCAACAACCACGGCTTTGACGACGTGCTGGTCTTCGCCCCGGTCAAGCCCCTGGTGGAGCAGGCCGACCAGATCCTGGCGGTGGACGGCTGCCTCAACTTCTTTGCCGGCCCCTCCGACCTGCAGTTTTCCGCCACCATGAACTTCTACAACGTCCACTACAAGCGCACCCACGTCTGCGCCACCTCCCACGGCAATGTGGACGACATGAAGGAAGCCATCAAGATGATGAACGAGGGCAGGCTCAACCCCGCGGCCCTCATCACCCACGTGGGCGGCCTGGACGCGGTGGTGGAAACCACCCTCAACCTGCCCAAGATCCCCGGCGGCAAGAAGCTGATTTACACCCACATCTCCCTGCCGCTGACGGCCATTGACGAGTTTGAGGAGAAGGGCAAGACCGAGCCGCTGTTCGCCGAACTGCACAAGCTGGTGCAAAAGACCAACGGCCTGTGGAACGCGGAGGCGGAAGCCCTGCTGCTCTCCCGCGCCAACAAGATCTAAACTTTTTCAGGCGGGGGGCAACCCCCGCCTCACTTTGGTTCATATGAAAGGAGTATGACATGGCACACCCGGTCATCCTGCCCCGCCAGGGGCAGTCGGTTGAAAGCTGCATCATCACGCAGTGGCACAAAAAAGCAGGCGATGCTGTCAAGGAGGGCGAGGTGCTGTTTTCCTACGAAACAGACAAGGCCTCCTTTGATGAAACCGCCAAGGCAGAGGGCACCCTGCTGGCTGTCTTGTTTGAAGAGGATGACGATGTGCCCGTGTTGACCACCGTCGCCGTCATTGGCAAGCCCGGTGAAGACATTACGGAATTGACTTCCGGTTCCGCGCCTGCGCGGGAAGAACAAAAAGAAGCCCCCAGGGCGGAAGAGAAGGCCGCGCCCGAAAAAGCGCCGGAGCAGGCCGCCCCCGCCATAAGCAGCGCGGCCCTGACCGGCGTCTCCCCCCGCGCCCGGATGACCGCCCAGCGCCTGGAAGTGGACCCGCGTGCCGCCCAGCCCACCGGCCCCCATGGCCGGGTGATAGAGCGGGACATCTTTGCCGCCAAGGAGCAGGGCCTGACCGCGGCACCCGCGGCGCCCGAAACCGCCGCAGCACCTGCCGCGCCCGTCACAGGCGAGGAGCGCACGTACACGGACACCAAGCTGTCCAACATCCGCAAGGTCACCGCGCGCACCATGCACGAGAGCCTGTCCACCATGGCGCAGCTCACCCACAATTCCAGCTTTGACGCCACCAGGCTGCTGGCCCTGCGCGCGCGGCTGAAGGCGTCCCCTGAGGAACTGGGGCTGAACGCCATCACCATCAACGACCTCATCCTCTTTGCCGTTTCCCGTACCCTGATGCGCCACAAGGACCTCAACGCCCACTTCCTGGGCGACAAAATCCGCCAGTACGACCACGCCCACCTGGGCGTGGCGGTGGACACCTCGCGCGGCCTATTGGTGCCATCCCTGTACAACGCGGACACCATGAATTTGAAGGACCTGTCCCTCGCCGCCAAGGACCTCATCACCGCCGCCCAGTCCGGCGCCATCAACCCGGACCTGCTGACCGAGGGCACCTTCACCATCAGTAACCTGGGCAGCCTGGGCATTGAGTCCTTCACCCCCATCATCAACCCGCCGCAGGTGGCCATCCTGGGCGTTGACTGCGTGGTGGAGCGGGTGCGCACCGTGAACGGCGTCCTCACCGCCTACCCGGCGATGGGCCTGTCCCTCACCTACGACCACCGCGCGGTGGACGGCGCGCCGGCCTCGCGTTTCTTGAAGGACCTGTGCACGGCGCTGGAACAGATCGACGTGCTGATCGCGCAATAAGGAGGCGAGACTATGATTTTTGATTTGATTATCATCGGCGGCGGGCCCGCCGGCTACCTGGGCGCGGAGCGCGCCGGGCACGCGGGGCTGAACGTCGCCCTGATTGAGGAGCGTTCCCTGGGCGGGGTCTGCCTCAACGAAGGCTGCATCCCCACCAAGACCCTGCTGTACTCCGCCAAGCTCTATGACGGCGTCGCCAAGGGGAGCAAATACGGCGTCAGCGCCGAGGGGCTCACAATCGACCACGAAAGCGTCATCAAGCGCAAGGACAAGGTGGTCAGGACCCTGGTGGCCGGCGTCAAAAGCCAGATGAAGGCCAACAAGGTCACCGTGTTTGACGCCCGCGGGGTCATCACCGGCAAAACCAACGAGGGCTATACCGTGAAGGCCGGGGACGAGGTGCTGACGGGCAAAAAGCTGCTCATCACCACCGGCTCGGTGCCCGCCGTGCCGCCCATTCCGGGTTTGAAAGAAGGCCTGGACAGCGGTTTTGTGCAGACCAGCCGTGAAATCCTGGATTTGAAGACGGTGCCCAATGCCCTGTGCGTCATCGGCGGCGGGGTCATCGGCCTGGAGCTGGCCTCCTATTTTTGCTCCATCGGCACCAAGGTGACGGTGGTGGAGATGCTGGACCACATCGCGGGCGAGAACGACCAGGAGCTGGTCGCCCTGCTGAAGGCCGATTTTGAAAAGCGCGGCATCATCTTCCACCTGGAAAGCCGCGTGACCGGGATTGAGCAAAACGGCGTGCGCTTTGAGCACCAGGGTGAAAGCAAGCTGGTGGAGGCGGACAAGGTCCTGCTGTCCATCGGCCGCCGCGCCAACACCGCCAATTTGGGCCTGGACAGCATCGGCGTCAATGTGGAGCGCGGCGCCATCCCCGTGGATGACAAAATGCGCACCAACCAGCCCGGCGTGTACGCCGCGGGCGATGTCACCGGCTTTTCCATGCTGGCGCACACCGCCTACCGCGAGGCCGAGGTGGCCGTGAGCGACATCCTGGGGCAACATGACCGCATGCGCTATGACGCCATCCCGGCGGTGCTATACACCAACCCGGAGCTGGCCAGCGTGGGCGAGACCGAGGACAGCGCCAAACGCAAAGGCCTCAACTGCGCCGTGGTGAAGCTGCCCATGCGTTTTTCCGGGCGTTACCTGGCCGAGAACGAGGGCGGCAACGGCATCATGAAGCTGATTGTGGACAAGGGCAGCCAGCGCGTTTTGGGCCTGCAGGCCCTGTCCAACTACGCCAGCGAGTTCATCATCACCGCCGGCACTTACATCGAGATGGGCCTCACCTTGAGCCAGATCAAGAAAATCGTCTTCCCCCACCCCACGGTCGCCGAAATCATCCGCGAAGCCGTCTTCGCGTACACGGAGTAAGAGGTAGTAAATGAGCAAGCAACTAAGCGTCTCCCCCGAACTCGTCCGCAAGGCCGGTGTGCTCACCACGCCGGAGATCCCCGTCAACACCTACAACAAAAAACTCAAGGACGAGCTGAAAAACTACACCAAGGACGAGTTCCTCAACATCTTCCGCGACATGGTGGTCATCCGCGAGTTTGAAACCATGCTCAACCTCATCAAGACCAAGGGCGAGTACCAGGGCGTGCCCTACAACCACCCCGGCCCCGCCCACCTGGGCATCGGCCAGGAAGCGGCCTATGTCGGCGCCGCCTACCTGCTCGCCCTGGATGACTACACCTTTGGCTCCCACCGCAGCCACGGCGAAATCCTGGCCAAGGGCATGCGCTCTATCCAAATTCTGGACGATGAAAAACTGACCGGCATCATGGAAAACTTCTTTGGCGGCAAGACCTACAGCGTCATCAAGGACAGCAAGAAGTCCGTCAAGGAAAACGGCATCAACTTCCTGCTGTACGGCATGATGTGTGAGACCTTCGCCCGCGAAAACGGCTTCAACAAGGGCCTGGGCGGCAGCATGCACGCCTTCTTCACGCCCTTTGGCATCTACCCCAACAACGCGATCGTGGGCGGCTCGGGCTCCATCGCCCCGGGCGCGGCCCTTTATAAATTGTCCAACCGCAAGCCCGGCGTGGTCGTGTGCAACATCGGCGACGGCGCCCTGGCCTGCGGCCCCGTCTGGGAGGGCATGGTCATGTCCACCATGGGCCAGATCAAGAACCTCTGGGGCGAGGACTTCAAGGGCATGCCCCTCATCTTCAACATCAACGACAACTTCTACGGCATGGGCGGCCAGACCCAGGGCGAAACCATGGGCCAGGACATGATGGCCCGCGTGGCGGCCGGCCTCGCCCCCAACGCCCTGCATTCCGAGCGCGTGGACGGCTACAACCCCCTGGCCGTCATCGACGCCTACCGCCGCAAGCTGCCGCTGGCCAAGTCCGACGGCCCGGTCTTCCTGGATGTCATCACCTACCGCATCTCCGGCCACAGCCCATCGGACTCCTCCAGTTACCGCACCAAGGAGGAGATCGACGCCTGGGAGGCCCAGGACAGCATCCTGGCCTTTGGCAAAGAGCTGGTCAAAAACAAGGTCGCTACACAGGACGAGCTGGACGGCATCTGGCAAAAAGTCATTGAGGACATGGTGCGCAACCTGAAGCTGTCCATTGATGACAGCGTCTCCCCGCGCATCCCGCTTGAGACCACCAGCCCCGACTACATCGCCAATCTCATGTTCTCAAACCAGAAAATCCGCGCCTTTGATGAGGGCAGAAAGCCTGAGACCCTTCTCCCAAAAGAGGAATGCCCACGCGTGCAGCAGATCGTAAAAAAAGAGCGCTTCCATGTGGACAGCGAGGGCAAGCCGGTCTCCAAAAACCGCGTCTACCAACTGCGTGACGCCATCGCTGAGCCCATCATCAACAAGTACTACGAGGACCCCACCCTCATCTCCTTTGGTGAGGACGTGCGTGACTGGGGCGGCGCCTTCGCCGTCTACCGGGGCTTGACCGAGGCCATTCCCTACCACCGCCTCTTTAACTCCCCCATTTCCGAAGCCGCCATCGTCGGCGCCGCGGTGGGCTACGCCATGTCCGGCGGGCGCGCCATTGCCGAGCTTATGTACTGCGACTTCCTGGGCCGCGCAGGAGATGAGGTGTTTAATCAATTATCAAAATGGCAGTCCATGTCTGCCGGCATGCTCAAGATGCCCGTTGTGTTGCGCCTGTCCGTTGGCAGCAAGTACGGCGCGCAGCACTCCCAGGACTGGTCGGCCCTGGCCGCCCACATTCCAGGCCTCAAGATCGTCTTCCCCGCCACGCCCTATGACGCAAAGGGCCTCATGCAAGCCGCCCTCAACGGCACTGACCCCGTCCTCTTCCTTGAAAGCCAGCGCATCTACGACGTCGCCGAGCAGTTCCACGAAGGCGGCGTGCCCGAACAAGAATACGAAATCACCTTTGGCGACCCGGACATCAAGCGCGCGGGCAGTGATGTCACCATCCTGTCCCTGGGCGCCACGCTCTACCGCGCCTTGCCGGCCGCGGACATGCTGAAGGAAAAATACGGCCTCACCGCCGAGGTCATCGACGCGCGCAGCATCGTGCCCTTTGACTACACCAAGGTTGTGGAATCCATCAAGAAGACCGGCCGCGTCATCATCACCGGCGACGCCTGCGAGCGCGGCTCCGTCATGCGCCAGATGGCCTCCACCATCACCGAGCTGGCCTTTGACTACCTCGACGCGCCGCCCGTCGTCGTCGGCGCCCGCAACTGGATCACCCCCGCGCATGAGATGGAAGAGTCATTCTTCCCGCAGCCGGAGTGGATCCTGGACGCCATCAATGAGCGCCTCCTGCCCCTCAAGGACCACGTCCCCACCAGGAATTTTACGGTGATGGAACAGCTCCGCGACAACAAGCGCGGGGTCTGAGGACGGGGTAGAGCCGGAGGGACCGAGAGGACGATAGGACCGATAGGTCCGGGGACCTGGAGACGTAAAACCGAATAGGAAAAACGAAGCGGGGGGGTGGGCTTTTGAAAAAGCCCCCTCCCCCGTACCCCCTCCCGGAAAACTTTACTATGCATAACAAAATAACAATTCAAGAAAAAGGCTGCTGCGTAAACTGACATGTACACAAGATAATTATGCGGATACCAACAACTGCCTCAGCTTACTATACCTCGCCAGGCTTGCCTAGGATACCGCGCTCAAACGCGCCGGGGTACTCCATATTCTTAATACCGCCGCTGAATGAGATGACAGCAAGATCCCTTTCCATCCGGATGACACGGCCAAGCCCGAATTTCCGATGCTCCACCTGTACACCGGGCTTGACCCAAGCAAATTGCACCATATCTTTTACTGGGACGCTCTGCATCTGCCCACGCTCCTGTTTTCTGGGGGAGAATGAATCAAACCGCAGATCGCTCTGTGAAATAGACTTAGCCTGCGATGGGCTAAAAGTGGATGGAACGATAGCGCTCCTGGTTGAGTCGACCCCAGCTTTTGTGCTCTTTCTGGCTGTCTTCTTCTGAACCGGTACAACAGGTTCTTCTTCCTCTTGAATATCCTTATCGGCTTCGTACGTGGCGGGGAAATTCTTCAAATCCTCCATCGCCCTTTCTAGAACAGCCATGCTGGCCTGCTGCTGGGCGAACATCATCTCAAAATCCTCTCGCGTGATGCTGCTGTCCCAGCCGCCGACCTTTTCACCTTCGTGCAGGTTGATACCGGTATATGTAAGGCTGCTGTCCTCATATCGCCGGAACTTGAAAATGGCATCTCCCATCAGGCTGGCGTTGAACACGTTAAGGCTGACCAGCAGCTCGAAATCCTTCACATCCAGCCCCGTCACGGCCTTAAAAAGCCCGGGCTCCAGCTGTGTGATGACGTCCTGCAGTGATGCTTCCCGGTAGTCCGTCAAGTACATGAAGATGGGGATACGGGTTGCAAACTTAATGAGCTTTTCCTGCACCTGCTTGCGCAGAGATTTATATTCCTTTTCCTCTTGTGTCAGTTCCTTCTTTTCCGGTGGCGTAAGGTTTTCTTTTTCCTTTTTTGCTTTCTTGACGGATTCTGACTTGTTGATGATAGTTTCCAAGATGCTGCTACCCAGGCTGCGGAAACCTTCAATGCGCATGATGGCGTCCATAGCAGCCTGGTTGGCGATGATTCTCCTGAGGGTGTCATTGTCCACATTGACCAATAAGGCGCTCTCCCAGCGTTTGGCCAACATGGTGGCACTGGTACCGCGAAGGGCGATATCAAGCACTTCCCCGGCATCGATCGATCGCATGACCCCCTCGTCGTACGCCAGCACCGGCAAGAAATTCATGAACTGGCCCACGGCTTTTTCGCGATTGGGCTCATTGATATTCAGCCTGGTTCCATAGTCGGCAATCTGCCTGAGCGCACGATCCAAGGCGAAGTCAAACACATAGCAGTTGTGCTTGATGATCTCCGTCAACCCATCGCCGGAGTCAATTTCCCAGGGGCTTTGCACCCGAAAAGCGGCCTGGAAATAGGTCTCCGGGCTTTGCAGGTTACGCAGCATGAAGATGCCGGTCCATGGTTTCACGGTGACTCCAGTGGTCAGCTTGCCGCAGGACAGGGTGATCGATTTACTGTTAAGCGGTTCTTCCATGCTTTTTCGTACCGGACCCAAGGCTTGCAGGCCAATGCCCGCGCCGTAGCCTGCGCAGACGTTGATTTTATACTCATGGTAAAAGACATTCTGCCTTTGCCGCATCAGGTTGGCCATAGCTTCACAGCTGGCCACATCCGGAAGGAACCAGAAGGTGTGGTTGAGTACACTAAGCAAGCGGGCATCGCTGAAGGGCATCGCCGGCTTGCCGCCCAGCTTCATGTCATCCATGCTGGCGGGTAGGTAGGCGCCACGGATGAGCCCCAGCCACTTCTGCACCTCATCTTCATAGATGAATTTTGCACTCTTGCCGCGGCCTTCGGCCTTGAAAAAGAGGTTCAGATCAAATTCGTTGAACTCCCCCTTTTCCGCCACCATGCGCAGCTCCTCCGGCATACGGTAGGTGAGCATCACCATGCGGGGCAGGGCGCGGTAGGGGTTATCCGGCGCATCACCCCAGGCGGCCTTGGCCTGTTGCTCATCCGAATATGTCCAACTGTATATCTGCTCTTCCAGGAATTCCCCGGTGTTCAGCGCTCTGAAAGGTGTACCGGATAGAAAGAGGTAGTGATTTGTGGTGATGGGCAGGAAGGTTTCGTTGTAGGCGTTGTCGGCCTCTTCTTTTTTGTACTGCTCCAGGTCCAGGGCATCAAAAGCATCCTCGTCCTCCTGGTCAAACAGCTTTCTGGCATTGTCCCGCCAGGCACCGAAATGGTACTCATCAAAGACCACCATGTCCCAGTTGGTTGCGTGCACCCATTCATTGCGGGCCTTGATGCCGCCCGTCTGGTTGTTGACCCCAAGGAAATCCTGAAAACTACCGAAGCATACGATAGGCCGGGTCTTGTCGGCCTTCTCATACTGTTCATCCATTCCTGCTTCGTTGCCGTTTTTGGGCCTGCTGATAAACTGCCAGCCGGAAAAATCCAGGTGGCGTTTGATGTCCTCCGCCCAGGCGCTCTCCACCGCGGGCTTGAAGGTCATCACCAGCACACGCTTGAATCCCAGCCTTTTAGCAAGCTGGTAAGCAGCAAAGGTCTTGCCAAAACGCATTTTTGCATTCCAGAGAAATCTGGGTGCCTGCCCCGGGTAATCCTGTCGGGCAGAGCGATAGTAAAGGGCAGTTTTCTCCACCGCCTCCCGCTGCTCGGGGCGCATAGCAAAATCCCAGTCGCGATTTTCCTCGTTTTCCTGTCTGTGCTTCAATGCCAGGTAGGCAGCCTTCACTTGTTCCGTTGTACAGGTAAACCATTCCCCGTCAACGTTTGGGACGCCTCTTTTTCGCAGAACACGGTGCAGGTCATGGTCGGTGAATACACCGCCGTCTTCATAGATTGCGCTGTCCTGGAATACAATGCTGTAGGGTATCCCGCCTGGTAATTTAGTGGGGTACTGCTGGGCCACCCGTTTTTGAACATCCCCGGCAGTGTAACCTACTTTCAGCATTCCTTCATAATGGATATCCGAATAGGCATACACCATGGGCTTGGCTTGAGGTTTTTCGCTTACAAACAGATCAAGTTGATCAGCCATCCTGTTCACCAACTTCCGCATCCATTGGCCGAATCATACTTTCAATGAAGGCGATTTCCTCTTCCGAGAGGCTATACTTGGCGTAGAGTTCGGCATCTGTCCAAGGTTTGGAGAAGTCTTGGAGAGGAACGAATTGATAAACTCTGCTTGTTGCATGTTGGGTGTTTTTAATTAATAATACTAAAAACCTAAATAGTTTTGTTGATATATAAGATATTACATTTTTACATATCTCAATACTTTCAAAAGGGCCAATTAATAAATATGTTTCTGTGCATGCGCTGTCAGGCTCACCAATAAATGGCTTGTTAAGTATTTGATGCGGGAATTCTTCTCCAGCTCCATATGCATAGCTTATATAAACCTTCCATTGTTTTATCCATTGTTTGTTTTGCAATATTTGTTTTGGCGCAACATATCCAGTAGCCTTGTTTGCGTACAGTCGTATTTCACCTGTCTTTGAAAAGGACTTAAAGTCACTTGATAATCCGAAAGGTTTTCGAGAACTAACTAAAGAACCAAAGGTGTTTTCGCCTTTCGAGACAATTTTATGAAGTACAGTCAATGCTTCATTATAACGTATAAAAACATTCTGGTTTGCTTCAAGAAGTGGTCTGCTCATTCTCGATGATTGCTCTCCTCGGACTGTTACAACTTCACAATCTCCAGGGTGATTTTTATCCCACATGAAGTAACATACACCACCCTTAACTGGAACACCAGGAAAACAATCGTTAGGATTAGGAAAATCCACTAGGTATCGTATTCTTCTATCATGGAGCATTTCAGACCGGAAACTATCAAGGCCTTTACCTCCAGCAAACCATCGTGAAGGGATTATCATAATCAAATATTGTGGATCTAGTTTTTTAGCTTGTAATACAAATTTTTGGTAAATGGGCATTGCACTTGCAGCAGCTCCACCATCACTTATTTGATATGGCGGATTCCCAATAATTACATCAAACTTCATTCCAAATATCTCCTCCGGCTTAAGGGTATGGATAAACTCATAGGCGTGATATTCCAGACCTTCACGAACATTCTTCCCGAATTGGGTTTCACTTGCACCGCAGTAAGCGCAACGTCCATTTATAAAACGGTGCTCATCCTGCTTGAAGCGGACATTGCCTTCTACATTCTCAAACCTGCTCACCGAATACCGCCCATTTGGAAACTTGCTGCAGTATATGCTCCTGCGGCTCATCAGACTGGTCAGTTCCGTGATGGCAATACCGTACAACTGACGTTGGAAGATGTGATCCCGCCGCTCCTGCTCATTAGGAAACACCTTTACCAAGCCCGACATGAGCCGCCTGGCTATCTCTCGAAGGAAGACCCCAGACTTTGTAGCTGGATCCAAAAATGTGGTATCCGGGCTTCCGAATAATTCCTGGGGCAATAAGTCCAGCACCTGATTGGCAACCTCCGGCGGGGTGAAGACCTCATCACTGGACAAATTTGCCAGAGTGTTCAGGATATCCGGATTATAATCCTGGGCTTTGATGGCACTGATGTTCATTAGCAATCCTCCAATAGTCGGCCAGGGGATACTCAAATAAAAGGCGGCCTTCTTCATCCGTTGGCGGTAATGTGGAGGGAGGCTCTGCCCCTATCTCGTCTTTTTTATCTGCTTGTGCATTGTCCGGGGCGAAGCCAAGTCCCTCAAGCAAGCTGGTTTGCTGTATGAGAAGTTCCTGCTTTGGTAGGCTCTGCTTGATGGCCGGCGAGGCCTTGGGCAAGGGCACCTGGTCAGGAAGCTTTGGCTTAACATTTAATAGCCCATCCAGGGTATAGTCCGCGCGCTTAAACTGGCGGCCAATCAGGCTCCATTGTGAAAACACCAGGGGTTGATCATCCCTGCCTAAAAGGCTCAGAGCATCTCCGCAGAGGATATTTCTCTCCAAGAGAAAGTGAGCAGTTTCCCTACAAGCCTCTGCCAGGCGGCTCTTTTTGCACACAGCGCTGTAAGCTTCGTTCCATATGAGAAACAAACGCTCACGACAAGTAACTGTGTTGTCCTCAAGCAGTTCCACACCATAGATGCTGCTGAGCGCCAGCAGGCTGTATTTTTCATAATCCGAAGGCTTGCGGCGATATTTTCTATACACCACAGACAGCTTACGGCGCAATATTTCGGCCAGGAAATTTCCGTCACCGCAGGCAGGCTCGAGAAATCTGCTCTCGATGCGCTCGGTCTCCTGCTTGACCAAATCCAGCATGGCGTTCACTTCACGTTCAGCCGTGAACACCTCCGCGTGCTTCTGGACCCGTTCGCGGGACTTGACCTGGTTGTTTTCAGTCACGCAATATCTCCTAACATCATCGTCGATGTTTCTCATTTTGTTGCTAGCCAACTCATACTGCAATAGGCGCACGAGTATCAATCCATTGACAGGAATGGCGGCAATATATGCAGTTGTTTAATAATACCACGCTTATGAAGAAAACTCAAAAGAAATCGGGCTTGCTCGCTCACGTAACATTGATAGTACGCCTGGTCACTTGATGCTCTTGCTCTTGGTCTGGCCGCTCACTCGAATTTCCATCGCTGTCAAGAACACCTTAATCAATTGTCCTGAGAATACCTGCACTACAAGACGGACGCTTTGCATGCCATGCTGCTGAAACTCCTCCTGATGTACCTGGTCCTCATCAACCTGGTCACCTTCATCCTGTTCGCCGTGGACAAGCGCCGTGCCTTTCAGAAGAAATACCGCGTCAGGGAAAGAACCCTGCTGCTGTGCGCCGTCTTTGGCGGGGCACTGGGCGGGCTTGTGGTCATGCTGGCCTTTCAACACAAAACCCGCAAGAAACGCTTTGCCCTTGGGCTTCCTTTTCTGCTCATTGTGCAAGCCCTGCTCATCGTGTATCATTTTGTTGGTTTCCCCGGATTACAATAAAGGATATGCCATGAACAGCAGAACGTTTTTCACCAACAACACCGACCCCACCCTGAACCTGGCCATTGAGGAAGCGCTGCTGCTGAAAAACGGCGGCACCCCCGCCCTCTTTTTATGGCAAAACGCGCACACCGTGGTGATTGGCCGCGGGCAGAACGCCTGGAAGGAGTGCCGCAGCGAGCTGCTCACCCAGGAGGGCGGCACCCTGGTGCGCCGCACCACCGGCGGGGGCGCGGTCTACCACGACCTGGGCAACCTCAATTTTTCCTTTGTGATGCCCAAGAAATTATACGACGTGTCACGGCAGCTGAAGGTCATCCAGCAGGCCGTCGCCCGTTTCGGCATCAAGACGGAGGCCTCCGGGCGCAACGACATCGTGCTGTCTGACTCCGGCGCCAAGTTTTCCGGCAACGCCTTCCGCCACACCACGGACATGAGCCTGCACCACGGCACCATCTTGATGGCGGTGGACAAGGCCCTGCTGGGGCGCTATTTGCAGCCCTCCAAGCAAAAGCTGCAGGCAAAGGGCGTGGAATCCGTCCGCGCGCGGGTGGGGAATTTAAAGGACCTGGCCCCGGACATCACACTGGACGCCCTGATCGCCGCCCTGTTCGCCGCCTTTGAGCAGGAGTACGGCAAGGCGGAAGCCCTGGACTGGCAGGAGGAGCTGGACCAAAACCAGGTCTATGCCTTCCAGGACAAGTACCGCGCCTGGGACTGGACCTATGGCAAGACCCCGCGCTTTGACCTGACGCTGGAAGCCCGCTTTCCTTTTGGCGGGGTGGAACTGCTGCTGTCGGTCAAAGGCGGCCAGGTGGCGGAGGCCCGCTGCTTTACCGACGCCAACGACCCGGACCTGGCGGAGCGCCTGGAGCAAGCCCTGGAAGGCGCGGCGTTCACGCCAAAAAGCCTGGCGGACAGGCTGATGGATGGCGGCGAGGAATTGCGGCAGGTTGCGGAATGGTTGTCCGGGCAGGAATTTTAAATTTTGAACAAAATATGTGGGTATATTTTTGGCGGTTTGAAAGAGCCGCCATTTTTTTTGCTTTGAAAGGACAAAAGCCATGATCACCGTCTACCTTAATTTCCCGGGCACCGCGGGCCAGGCCATCGAGTACTACACCAAACTGTTTGACGCGCCCGCGCCCTATGTGATGCGCTTTGACGAGATGCCCCAGGACGACCAGGAATACTTCCCCGAGGACCAGCGCCACCTGGTGGCCTACGCCAACATCAAGACCTTCGCGGGGGATTTGATGCTGTCGGATGAAATGCCCGGGCAGACCCCCGTGCCCACCGACGCCATTTACCTCAACCTCTCCCACAAGGACCACGGCCTGCTGCGCAGGACCTTTGAGGCCTTCGCGAAGGACGGCGAAATCATGATGCCGCTGGAGCCGGTGTTCTTCAACCCCCTCTATGGCATTGTCAAGGACAAGTTTGGCTTCAACTGGATGATCATGGCGGAAGAAGAATAAGAATCCCAAACCACAAAAGAGGGTGCCTGCGGTTGAACGGGCACCCTCTTTGTTTTGATATGCGATGCTGTATGAAACGAAAGCGGAATCGCGCGGGCCGGCGTTACAGGAACAAGCCCATGTACACATCATCCCGGTAGCTGCCGTCATCCATTTTGCAGGCGTTTTTGGTGTGCCCCCAGGTTTCAAAGCCCAGCGCTTTGTACAAGGCAAGCCCGCGCGCGTTGTCGGCGTACACGGTCAATTCCAGCTGCTCATAGCCCAGTTCCCTGGCCTGCTCCGTCGCCGCTTGCATCAGGCGCTTGCCAAGACCCTGGCCCCAGTACTGTTGGCGCACCGCGATGCCCACACCGGCGCGGTGGCGCACCCTTTCCCGCGTGCCCACGGGGTAAACGGAGACATTGCCGGCCAGGTCCTCGCCCACCACGGCGTTGAGCATGAAGCGCCGTGGATCGTCCAGCAGCTGGCGCAGAAAGTCCGCTTCCTCCATCAGGCTCAAGGTGACCTCATGCGGCCGGCGCAGCAGGTTGTTGCTTTCCCCGGCGGTTTTCTTCAGGAAGTCCAGCATGGACGCGGCGTCAGAAACCTCCGGGCTTTTGAGGACCGCTTCCCGGCCATCGCGCAGGGTGAGGGTTTTCGCTTGCGGAATCATATTGATGTCCTTTCACAGACAAACAGCCAGTGGTTGCAGGCGCCCAGGTGGTGGGGCTGTTCACACAGGTTCAGGTGGTAGGCAAACCAGGCGTCCTTCTCCTGCGGGGAAAAGGCGGCAAACTGGCAGCGAAACAATTCGTTGAGGCCGTCACTGTTGATGCGCCGGGAGATTTGAAGGCCGGCCCGTTCAATTTCTGCCTGCGCCTGGGACAGGGTATGGAACACAAAGGGAAAGTCCTTACAGCGGAAGCTGGCCTTATCATAATCACCCATTGTGATGTAGGAGGTATCCTCCCCGTTGTCCAGCGTCATGGTGGCAATCACCCAATCGTTGTTGATGAAGGACAAAAACACCTTGCCCCCGGGCTTGACCACGCGCAGGCAGCCTTCAAGCAACTGGACGCGCTCCTGCTCTGTCACCAAATGGTACATGGGCCCCAGGCACAGCACGGCATCAAAGGAGGCATCCGCCTGCATGTCCACCGCGCTTTGCGCATCCAGCACCTGCGCTTCAAGCGCCATGCCGGGTTCAAGCTGTTCTTTCAGACTTTGGATGTGGTGATCCACCAGGTCCACTGCCAGCACGCTGTGACCAGAGCGTGCCAGGGGCAGGGCATACACGCCCGCAGCGCAGCCCAGGTCCAATACCCGGCTTGCGGGCTTCAGCTCCTGCCCCAGCACATGCAGGCTGGTCCTTTTTTCAAGCCACAGGGCGCCTTCCAGCCGCTTTTGCTCCTGGGTAAACACATCCTGGTACAGCGCCCGGGTGCACTCCAGGCTGGTGTTGATGCTGCGCAGATGTTCCATGGCCCTATTCCTCCAGATGCTGGCTGTATGCCAGGATGTCAAATGGTTCAAAGCTGCTTTGGCTTTTCAGGTACAGCGGGTGGTGGGGGTGGCCGTCCTTGGACTTCTGCCCTGCCGTCACCCAGCGGATGCCCGGGTCGCTGCCCGCGTCCAAAAAGCCGCGCACGCACTGGGAAAGATAGGGCCGGGTCTTCATCACCGCGCCCCAGGCGGCCCACACGGTGCGGGTTTTCTGAAGCAAATCCGCAAAGGCCTTCAAGTTTTCCCGGTGCAGAAAATCGCTGAAGGCCTGGTCCATGTCACGGGGCATCGTGGCGCGCTGTGGGTAGAGGTTCATCATCAGGAAGCTGTCAAAGCCATTAAACGCAGCCACCCGCTCCACCGATTGCAGGGTGCGGTCCAGCTTGTCCGGCTTGGCGGTGGAGGGGTTCAATCCAATGCACAGCAGGGGGTTCTGGCCGACCGTGCCCAGCACATAGCGGTATTCGGTGTAAAAAGGCGGCACATACAGCCAGCGGTTTGCGTCATAGGGCTCATCGCAGGGGGCTAGACAGGCCTGGTGGTAGGTCAGCAGGTCAAGGTCCTGCATGGTGGCTTGGGGAACGTGCCTCATGGTCTGCTCTTTTTCTCGTCCGGGTCGAAGTATTCCACTTCCAGGCGGTCAAAGGCAACACCTTCCAGAAAATGCTCCGGCAAAAAACGCAGCTGGCGGAAGTCCTCAAAGTCCTTCTGGTGGCGGGCCACCACCAGGGGCATGGCGATGTCCAGCGCCCGGCAGGCCTCCGACAGCGCCTGCTCCCAGTCGTGGTTTGCGCACGGCACCACGATGTCGCGCTTGATTTTGTTGCGCTTGATTTCACGCACCCAGATGCTGCCGGCCATCAGGCGCCCACCTTCTCAAAGTGCCAGGTGCCGCTGTCGGGCCCGATGCTGTCGGAGGTCACCTTGATGCCGTTCTTTTGCGGGCTAATCTTTAAATTGACCTGGTAGGGCGCTTCCTTCATCACCGCCTGGGCGGTGACCACGCCGCGGCTGACGCCAAAGCGGCCTTCATAGCCCTGGGGCCGCTCCCCCTTGGCGAAGGAGAAGAACTCGCCATGGTGGGGCTTGTCCCCGCGGCAAAAGGTGAAAGCCAGGGTGAAGTCATGGTCCGGGTAGCGGAGGAAGACCCGCAGGCTCTTGTCATCCGGGGTCTCCAGGCGCAGCGTCCTGCCGTCCTTGTGCAAATAGGTGCCTTCCAGGGTGACGGCCTCTCCCTTGTCCGCGGGCGCCTTGATTTCATAGGTGTTCATTTTCTTTGCAAGGGCTTTGTCCGCCGCGGCGTCCGGGGGCAGCTTGACCAGCTGGTTCATGGCCGTGTGGATGGCGTCCAACTCATCGCCCATCAAATTGGTGCCCGCGGTCACGCACAGGCAGAGCTTGTTTTGTTGGTCCACCATCATCACCTGGCCGTACATCCCGTCCCCGCGGTAGCGGCCGTGGCGGGACATCCAGTACTGGTAGCCATAGCCCTGCGACCAGTCCGGGTAGGGGTCTTTTTCCTCGGGGTTCCTGTTGTCAATCTGCTTGACCGTGGCGCGCTTCAAGTATTCCTCCGGCAGCACGCGCTCGCCGTTCACCAGGCCATCATCCAGCAGCAAACGTCCTGCGCGGGCGATGTCCAGGACGCTCAAGTGCAGCCCGAAGCCGCCCGTGTTGTGGCCCAGGGGGCAGCAGTCCCACTGGGGTTTTGCGATGCCGATTTTGTCAAACAGGCGGGGCTGCAGGTAGTCCCGCAGGGTCTGCCCGGCGCGCTTGCTCACCATCCGGCCGGCCAGGTAGGTGCCCATGGTGTTGTAGTGGAAGGTGGTGCCCGGCTTGCGCTTGAGGGGATAGGACAGCGCGGCCTTCACCCAGTCCAGGCTGGAGCGGATTTCATGGTCGCTGCGCTCATCCAGGCCCGAGGACATGGACAGCAAATGGTGCAGGGTGATCTGGTCCAGCGCCTTGTCATAGGTTTCGGGCAGCTCGTCCTTCATTACCTCCGTCAGTTTGTCATCATAGGACAGCAGGCCTTCGCCCACCGCGATGCCCGCGGCCATGGAGCAAAAGCTCTTGGACAAAGAGAACAAGGTGTGGGGGAAGGAGTCCTTATATGGCTTCACCGAAAGGGTGAACACCTTGTGGCCGCGCACCACGGCCAGGGCGTGCAGCCCCAGCTTCTGATGTTGTTCCATAAAATCCAGGATGGGCTGGGCGGAAAGCCCCAGTTCCGTCAGGCTGGCCGCCTTCATAATCTGCGTGTTCATGTCGTTTCCTCCGCGTTTTGTCACATCAGTATAACATGATTTCCCGCGGCGACAGCGCGCGCGAACCACAAAAAAATCAGCCGGGCAAAGCGCCAACAAAAGGTTCCTTACAAAGGCCAAGCTATGGTATAATCAGGCGAGCAAGGAGGATGAAAACCAATGATCGTACATGTGTTTGACACACCCGCCCAGGTCGCCCGCGCCGCCGCCGCGGTCTTTTCCGCCCAGATCCTTAAAAAGCCGGATTCCGTGCTGGGCCTGGCCACAGGGGGAACCCCGGTGGACACCTACAAGGAATTGATCAAGCTGCATCAGGATGGCATCCTGGATTTTTCCCAGGTGACCACCTTTAACCTGGACGAGTACGAAGGCCTGCCCACAAGCCACCCGGAAAGCTATGTGGCCTTTATGAAGCGCAACCTGTTTGACCACGTCAACATCAAGCAAAGCCGCCTGCCCGATGGCCTCAATAAAGACCACCAGAAGGAATGCGCGGCCTATGATGAGGAAATCCGCCAGGCCGGCGGGGTGGACCTGCAGCTGCTGGGCATCGGCAACAACGGCCACATCGGCTTCAACGAGCCCTCCGACCACTTTGTGTATGACACCAACCTGGTCGATTTGACCCCCTCCACCATCAAGGCCAACCGCCGCTTCTTTGATTCAGAGGATCAGGTGCCCCGCAAGGCCTTATCCATGGGCATCGGCACCATCATGGAGGCCAGGAGCATCCTGATGATCGCCCTGGGCGAAGGCAAGGCCGAGGTGGTGCAAAAAATGGTGGAAGGCGACATCGACCCCCAGGTACCCGCCTCCATCCTGCGCGCCCACAAGGATGTCACGGTGCTGCTGGACCGCGCCGCAGCCAGCAAGCTGTCCCTGTAAACAAGCTGTGCAAAAGCCCCGGGACAGTCTTCCCGGGAAGGCGTGAACATAAAGCGGCTCCTGATGAAACCATCCCGGGACAAAGTTTTCCACAGGGCAAAATCCTGTGGATGCCCTCACAAATTGTGAGGCAAGCCGCCCCCCCTTCCATGCATGGTCTGACGGTTTCGCAACAGGCTGTCGGAGAAATCGCGCCTGCTGCGCGCAGGATGCCCCCAAGCGGCGGATTCATCCACAGCCATCCACAGGCAGGGCGCGCTTGCCCACAGGGCCAGGAGAACAAGTTTTCAAGGCACGCAACCGCGTACCGGGCTTATCCACAGCATCCACAGCCCCTACTACTACTACTGCTTTATTGATAGTACTGCTACTAAACAAGAGGCCGGTGCCCACGCGCCGCCCGCGCAAGGAGGAAAACATGAAGGTCGCCTTCAATGCCAGTGATTTCAACCACGGGATGTCCATGGTCAGCCACGCGCTGCCCTCCCGTGTGATCAAACCCTACCATGAAGGTGTCTTTCTGGAGACCCTGGAAGAAGGCCTGCGCCTGACGGTGACCGACGGCGAAATCGCCATCCAGTCCATCATCCCCGCCGAAGTCCGCGAGGACGGCAGCGCGCTGCTGCCCGCCCGGCTGCTGGGGGAACTGGTGCGCAACCTGGAAGGCAATGTGGAATTGGACACCCAGGGCAACGAGGCCGCCATCGTGCGCAACCGCGGCTCCAAGACCCGTCTGGTGCTGTTCGCGGCGGATGAGTTCCCCGACATCAACGAGGTGGAGGCGGAGTCGGTCACCAGCATCAGCCAGACCCAGTTTAAAAACGCGGTGCGCAGCATCATCTTCGCCATCGCGACAGATGAAACCCGCCGCATCCTGACGGGCTGCCTGATGGAAACCAGCGCCGATGAAGTGCGCTTCACCTGCCTGGACGGCTATCGCCTGGCCATGCAAAGGGTCTACTGCAAGCATGAGATGCCTGCCGGCAAGGACGTGCTGTCCTACATCCTGCCGGGCACCCTGGTGGGCAACATCGCCCGCATGCTGGGGGATTCCGACCAGCCCATCACCCTGACCCTCTCGCGCACCCACATGATGGTGGCCTTTGACAAGACCAAGGTGTACTCCCCCCTGATTCTGGGTGAGTACATCAACTACCGCCAGATCCTGCCCACCTCCTGGACCACGGCCATCCGCGTGGAGCGCGCGGCGCTTGCCTCCGCCATCCAGCGCGCCAGCCTGATCGCCCGGGAGGGCAGCAACAACCTGCTGAAATTGAAACTGGAGGACCAGGCCCTCACCATCTCAGCCCTGGCGGACAAGGGCGACGCCACGGAGCAGATCGCCATTGATTTTGACGGCAACCCGCTCAACATCGCCTTCAACGCCAATTACCTAAACGAAGTCATCAAAAACATCGACACCCCGGACCTGTCCATGCGCTTTAACACCAACGTCAGCCCCTGCGTGGTCTGCCCGGTGAGTGGGAACCAGTACACCTACTTGATCCTCCCGGTGCGCGTGTCGGAATAAAAAAGCATACGTATTAAGAAGGCACGCCAGTCACAGCGTGCCTTTTTGATGTTGAATATGATGCCAGCAAACTACTCAGACAGCGCGATGAAGGCCTCCACCAGCTTGTTCACCGCGTCCTGGGCTTCCGCCATGCTGTCACGGTTCATGGCGCCGCCGTAGAACTTGATCTTGGGCTCGGTGCCCGAAGGCCGGGCGCACAGCCAGGCGTTGTTTTCCAGCTTGAAGTAGACCATGTCGCTGGGCGGGAAGCCAAGGCTTGTTTCCACACCGTTCTCCACCTGGATGCCGCTTAAGTAGTCCCGCGACACCAGCACTTTCAGCCCGCCGATGGCTTTGGGGGCCTCCCGGCGCAGCTCCTTCATGATGGCCTTGATTTTGTCGGCACCCTCCTTGCCCTTGTAGGTGGCGGCGTGGGTGGTCTCCGCGAAGTAGCCATATTGCCCGTACAATTGCTGCAAGCGCTCATAGAGGGTGATGCCTTCCAGATGGCAGGCGCTGGCGGCCTCGGCCAGGATCAGGGCGGCGTTCACCGCGTCCTTGTCGCGCACGCTGGTGCCGGAGAGGTAGCCAAAGGACTCCTCAAAGCCAAAGAGGAAGGTGTGGCTGCCGGATTCCTCAAACTCCTGGATTTTTTCGCCCACGAATTTAAAGCCCGTCAGCACCTCAAACAGGGTGACGCCAACGTCCTCACAGAGGGTGTTGGCCATGGCGGTGGACACGATGGACTTCACCACGGCGCCGTTTGCGGGCAGCTTGTTTTGGTCTTTCAGCGCGGACAGGATGTGGTGCAGCAGCAGGCAGCCGATCTGGTTGCCCGTCAGGGTGTGCCAGCTGCCCTGCTTGTCCATCACGCAGCAGCCCAGGCGGTCACAGTCCGGGTCCGTGCCCATGATGAGGGTGGCGCCCACTGTTTTGGCCAGGGGGATGGCCATGGTGAAGGCGGCCGGGTCCTCCGGGTTGGGGGATTTGACGGTGGAAAAATTGGAATCGGGCAGCTCCTGCTCGGGCACCACCGATACATGCTCAAAGCCGGCGTCCTTGAGCGCCCGGCGCACGGGCAGGTTGCCCGCGCCATGCAGGGGGGTGTACACGATTTTGAGGTCCTTGCCCGCTTTTCTGGCTTTGTCCGGGCAGACCATGAGTTTTAATACCATGGCGTTGTAGGCCTCGTCCACTTCTTTGGGAATGATGGTGAGCAGGCCTTTTTCCTTCGCTTCCTGCTCGTCCATGGGCAGGCATTCCTCAAAGGTGAGCTTGCGGATTTTTTCGGTCACGCCGTCCGCCGCGCGGGGGGAAAGCTGGGCGCCGTCCTCGGCGTAGACCTTGAAGCCGTTGTACTCGGGCGGGTTGTGGCTGGCGGTGATGACCACGCCGGCCCCGGTGTGAAGGTGGCGCAAAGCGAAGGACAGCAGGGGGACAGGGCGCAGGCTGGGGAAGAGGTAGGCCTTCACGCCCCGCGCCGCCAACACCAGCGCGGTTTCCTTCGCGAAGCGCTGGGAATACTTGCGCGAGTCAAAGCCGATGGCGACGGACTTCTGCTTGACCTCGTCGTCGCTTAGCAGATAATCGGCCAGGCCCGCGGCCGCGCGGCGGATGGTGAAGATGTTCATGCGGTTGCGGCCAAAGCCGATCACCCCGCGCATCCCGCCGGTGCCAAAGGCTAGGTCCTGGTAGAAGCGGTCCTCAATGGCCTTGCCATCGCCCACGATGCTTTCGTATTCCTGTGTCAGGTCATCCTCGTGCCGCGCCAGGTGCTTCCACTGCGCCAACAGCTGATCAAATGCCATGGGTGCCTCCTTTGATGAACCATGTTTTTTCATATTATATGCCACTTTGTCTTTTTCCCGCAAGCAATTGAAGTTCCCGGACGGAAAACCCATGAATCTTACAAGGTTTGCTTGACCTCGTAATGATTTTGTAATAGACTGTCTGATAGATAATTGTTACCAATGTTTTTTGATGCCTAAAGTCTGGAGGAAAGATCGCATGCGCATGGTTCATCAACCCGGGAGGACAGGCCTCCGCCGCGTGCTGAGCGCCCTGCTGGCGCTTGTTCTGATGGCAGGGATGCTGCCCGTTCTGGCAGAGGTCACCCATGGCGTGGTCACCGGGGACAAGGTCTTGTTCCGCAAGGCCACCTCGGGCAGTGACTACTGGGACCACCTGGACCGCGGCTGGATTGCCAAGGTGCTGGATGAGGTCACCGCCAACAACTACAAGTGGTACAAGGTGGAGGCCAACATCCCCGTCGCCATGAACCGCACCTATGTCGGCTACATCCGCGGGGATTTCTTCCGCATGCTGACCCAGGAGGAGGAGACGGCCTGGCTTGTGAACAAGCCCCAGCCCTACCCGCCGCTTTCCGCCGCCACCGCGGCGCCCGTGACCAACGCCCCCGTCGTCACCACGGCGCCGGTTGTCACCGCGGCGCCTGTCAACACCCCGGCGCTGCAGGGGGATTACGGCCTGGTCACCGTGGCCGGTGCCAACCTGCGCGAGACCCCCGGCGGCACCAGCCTCACCGCCCTGGTCAAGGACCAGTTTGTGGCGGTGCTGGCCTTCCCCACCGCCACCAACCCCTGGTACAAGGTGTCCGTGGCCAATGAGTACACCGGCTTTTTGCAGCAGGACCACCTGCAGGTGCTAAGCCCCACGGAGCTGGCCAGCTACCTGCAGACCGCCGCGCCCACCGCTACCCATTCCACCGGCTCCCAGGCCACCTTCAGCCCGCAGACCCCGCAGGGCACCCTGAAAATCACCCAGACCAACACCAATTTGCGCGACAATCCCGACGGCAAGTCGCTCTACCAATACCCCAAGGACACCGTGCTGCCCTTCTTTGGCGCGCCCATCACCCTGGGCGGCTACTCCTGGCTGCGCGTGGAGGACAGCGCGCGCAAACTGACCGGCTACATCCGCTCGGACTGCTACCAGATCGTGACCGGCAGCGTGCCCACCGCGGCGCCTGTCGTCACCGCGGCCCCCACGGCCACCACCGCGCCGGACAACCTGCCCCAGTCTGGCACCCTGACAATCACCAAGACCTCCACCAACCTGCGCAAGGAGCCGGGCGGCACCTCCATCTGGCAGTACCCCATCGGCGAAGTGCTCAGCTTCACCGGCGCGCCGGTGTTTGCCGGCGGCTATACCTGGGCGAAGGTGGTGGACACCCGGCGCAACATCACCGGCTACATCCGCTCTGACTGCTACCAGATTGTGACCGGCGGCACGGTCACCAACCCGCCCGTGCCCACCACGCCCCCCACCGCCGGGCCAACCAACGCCTCCGTGCGCATCACCCTGGGCGGCACCAACCTGCGCCTGGCCCCCGGCGGAACCGTCGTGGCGGTGCTGGCCCGCGGCCGCGTGCTGCCCTTTTACGGCGTGCCCACCCCCCAGGGCGGCTACAACTGGGTCTATGTGTATGACAACGAATCCAAGCAATACGGCTATGTGCGCTCGGACTGCTATGAGTTTGTGACCGGCGCGCCGATTACAACCCCCACCGCCACGCCTGCCACCCCGGTGCAGCCGCCGGCCGGCACGCTGACGCTGACCAAGGGCGGCGTCAACCTGCGCAACGCCCCCGCCGGGCAGACCTTCGCCCAGCTGGAGCGCGGCACCGTGATGAACTACACCACCTTTGTCCAGCAGGCCGGCTACACCTGGTACCTGGTGGACAGCCCCAAGGGCGTAGGCTATGTGCGCTCTGACGTCATCAGCCTCAACACCGGCACCGGTCCCACGCCCACCACCGCCCCCCAGGCCACGCCCGCCCAGGGCACCCTGGGCTACATCGTCACCATCAAGTCTGAAATCAACCTGCGCCAGCGCGCCAGCGCCTCAGGCGCCGTCATCGGTATCGCTGACAAGGGCCTGGTGCTGCCGCTGATGGGCCCCATCCAAAGCGCCAACGGCTACAACTGGTTCCAGGTGACGGTGAACGGCACCGCGGGCTTCCTGCGCGGGGACTGCGTGCGCCAGTTGAGCAACGCTGAAGTGGCTGATTATTTAAACCACGGCAAGATGCCGGTTTTGACCCCGGACACCGGCGCCCCAGTGGAGACAGGATATGTCCTGACCACCACCACCTCCGTCAACGTCCGCGCCACCGCTTCCGTCGACGCGCGCACCCTGGGCCAGGTGGCCAACATCGGCACCGCCTTCCCGCTGCTGGGCACGCTGACCTCCGGCGGCCGGCTGTGGTACAAGGTCACCTACCAAAACCAGGAAGGCTACCTGCTGGGCTCGGTCGCCCGCATGATGACCCAGGCCGAATACTTAAGCTACATTGCCAGCCAGCCCACCCCTGCGCCCACGCCGGCGCCCACGCCGGTGCCGCCGCTAAGCCAGCTGAGCCTGACGGCCATCACCAACATTGAAAGCGTCATCATCCGTTCAGCCGCCGGCTCCACCAACCGCAACCTGGCCATCATCTACAAGAAGGGCACCATCGTGGCCCTGCAGGGCCAGACGGCCAACGTGGGCAGCGAGACCTGGTACTCCGTGCGCGTGTCCGGCATCAACGGCTGGATCCGCGGCGACCTGCTGCGCATTTTAACCAAGGAACAAGAGGCGGCACTCAAGGCCACCGGCGATCCGGACGCGCCCCAGGCGGCCACCTACCGCACCCTGCAGCTGGGCGTGTCGGGCGAGGACGTCACCAGGCTGCAAAACGAGCTCAAGCAGCGCGGCTACTTAAGCGCCGCCTACAGCGCGGGCACCTATGACACCGCCACCGGGGATGCCGTGCGCGCCTACCAGCGCGCCAACGGGCTGACGGTGGACGGCATCGCCGGCAGCGCCACCCAGCACAAGCTGTACAACACCGTGCCCGCGGGCACCTACGACCCCGACGGCGGCAGCACGGTCACCCCCTCGCTGTACCCGATGGAGCTGGTCGACTGGTACAAGGGCGACATCAACTCCTTCTGGGGCCGCGGTGAGACCGCGGTGATGACCGACGTCAGGACCGGTATCTCCCTGCGCATCCGACGCTGGGCGGGCGGCTACCACGTGGACGGCGAGCCGCTGACCTC
>LSQX01328387.1_pt1 | contig 35135 bp, 27 predicted proteins | sample 654561 | NCBI WGS metagenome assembly LSQX01 (sample SAMN04489861, study PRJNA283612) | anaerobic digester metagenome | isolation source: 4 biogas reactors fed with cattle manure at either 37C or 55C with and... | place: Denmark: Kongens Lyngby | collected 2014 | reverse complement strand
CGGCATGAGGCGACGTTTCATTCCTGGGTCGTTCTTGGGATCAACAAACAGTATTCGAAAAACAAAAAATCCCCAGCTTCTGCTGGGGTTCACTTTCTTGATGGTGCCGAAGGTGGGAGTTGAACCCACACGGGCTTTTGCCCACTGCGCCCTGAACGCAGCGCGTCTGCCAATTCCACCACTTCGGCGTATCGAAGTGCATCACTATACTACCATCCTCTTGGGAGCGTGTCAACAGTTCACCACGGGGTTATCTGTTGTTTTTGACGGCATAAGACCGCGTTAGCCAGCTCCAAAGCTTGTGCGCAGCGAAACCCTTCTTGCGCCGCCGCTCATGGCTACCCTAGACCTCCTAGAGTTATCTTCCTATCTGCTTGACATCCGCCAATAGCTTAAGACGCAGTTAGCTATACTTAAGCTGGCCTTCCTTGCTTCAACAAACTCGAATGCAGCTTATGGCTCCGGTCTGTCTTTTTGGCAAAGAAGGCCGCAGCTTCACTCATAACCTCGCATTCTTATTGTTGAATCCGGTTTTCCGGAAGAAGGCAACACCCAACAGAGCAGCTCTAGAAATTTCCCGGCCGTCCCGGATCAGGCCCCGGAATCCAGTCAGCGATCTTAAATCGAGCCAGAACCACTATAACCGACGAGAACAGACAAAGCGTCATTGGAGCGATAATGCTATCCAGTGAAGCTACCATTGCCAACCTCCTTCCTTGACTGGATAGAGCTAGTTTTTCTGACCATATCATCAGAACAGACTCCCGTCGATATACCTATCGTCATATTCCTCTTTGCGTTTGCGGAATGAATGTGCTAACCTGAACTTAATGATATAAACTCCTATACCTGCTTGGCAGGAGGGGATGTCTCTTGGCACGAGCCGATCGCACCACTCTTGCTCGTCGCATTAAAGCACGACGTCTTGAACTCGGACTCACCCAGCGGGAGGTAGCCGGAGACGATTTCACTAGAGGTTTTATCTCACAGGTCGAAAACGGACTCATAGATCCGTCGCTTAAGTCACTGGAAATCATAGCTCAACGACTGGGGACTCCTATCAGCTACTTCTTAGAAGACAATGACGCAGCCGATCCCGTCGCCGTAGAGCAGTCAATTCGCCGCACCTACGAGCTTCTAGAGACCGATTTGGAAGGTGCCGCAGCCGCATCGGCCACCGCTTTGAGTGGAGCTGAGAAGTTGGGAAACCCGTCACTGCTCGCTCGGGCCCGTTCCGGAGCAGCCTGGGTAGCGTACAATAAGAGCGACTTTTCCGAAGCGGCAGACCTGTTTGCCGCCGCGGCCGAGGCGCATCGCACAGCCGGAAACACCACTCAAATGCTTCGAGCCCTCAATGCCGCGGGTTCCGCCGCTCACAGAGCCAAAGACTATGCGGCAGCAGAGGAATACTATACTTCGGCTCTTGAGGCCGTTCCCCTGATTCACGAACCGGACCTGCATGATCACCTGCGTGTGCTGGTCAACCTGGGCATTCTGCTCACCCATCAAGGCAAGAGTGCCGAAGCCAAGAATATCCTCGAGCAGGCGCTTTCACTGTCGGCCATACACAAGGAATACTACCGCTACGGTGAGGTTTACCATGCTCTGGGAGTAAACTACCGACGGCTGGGTTTTCCGAACAAAGCCATTGAACATTATCAGCTGGCCTTTCAATTCTATGAGGCTGTGCAAGAACCCCTGAATGCGGCCCATGCTCTGTTGAACTGCGGCAATGTTTACATGGAAACCGGCGATTACGCTGAAGCACGGCGGCTTTACCGACAAACCCTTGACATATACGAGGAACTAGGCGAAACGGAACACGCGGCCAACGCCAGGGCCAAACTGGCATCGGTGGCTTGGCATGAGGGTTGTCCGCAAGAGGCTCTCGCCTTGGCCGATGCCGCCTTACAGCATCTCACCGATGAGAAGGAGCGCGGCCGAATGTTCGTCATCAAGGCCCGTGTGCTAGCCAAAGATGAAGCACAAGTCACCTTCGCCGTCGATCTGTATCGTCAGGGACTGGCGTTGCTTGGGCCAAGCGCAGACAGCAACGATGTTGCCGAAGCCTGTTACGAACTCGGCGACTTACTCATGCGGTTGGACAGAGCCGGCGAGGCCAGTCCGTATCTGGCGCGCGCCGCCGATTTGTATCGTCGCTTGAAAGGATAGGAACGTGAAACTCATTATAGCAGTCATCCAGGATGAGGATGCGGTTCCTCTCATGCAAGCCCTCACCGCCCAAGAGCTCAGAGCCACCAAACTGGCAAGTACCGGTGGGTTCTTATTGCGCGGCAACACCACTTTGATGATCGGAGTACAAGAAGACGAAGTGGACTCAGTCTTGGAGATCATCAGAGCCGTATGCCGCCGACGAACCAAGCACATACCCCAACTGCCTACGGAGATCCCCGCCTCCGTGAGTCTGCCCATCGAAGTTGAGATTGGCGGTGCTATTGTCTTTGTGGTCGATGTCGAGCGCTTTGTGCGCATCTGAGCATCGACCGCTCACTCGCAGCGGCGATGCCAGTCTTTGCCGCTTCGCTTTACCACATCATCCGGGGAACGCTGTAACGCGCTCAGATACTCTCTTGCCGAACGCCCTCGGACAACAACATCCGGTGCTATCTCGACCAACGGGACCAAGACAAATGCCCTCTCGGTCATCCGAGGGTGGGGTACTTGAAGCAGCTCTGTACAGATCGTCAGATTTCCGTAGAGCAGCAGATCAAGATCGATGACGCGCGGGCCCCAACGGATCGAACGAGTCCGTCCCAGCCTTTGCTCCAGGGCCAGAAGTTCACTCAGAAGCTTCATCGGAGGCAAAGATGTCCGCAATTGCGCCACCGCATTCAAGAAGGGCCCCTGTTCCACCCCACCCCAAGGAAGCGTTTCATACAGCGAAGAGACCTTCTGTACGGCAGTAGCGTCAAGGGCGTCCATTCCCTCTATGGCCCGGCACATGTTCTCAACCCGATCGCCCATATTGCTCCCAAGACCGACATAAGCCGTTACAACCCGTCCGTCCTCACCGGTCATGCCTGACTACCGCCCTGTTTCATGGCTTGTGTCATATCAATCACACGGCGCATGGCCAGCACGTCATGAACCCTTATCACATCGGCACCTTCCCATACGGCGACCGAGACAGTTGCCGCCGTCCCTTCCAAGCGCTGGTCTACCGGCAGGTTCAGGACGTTGCCTATCACGGATTTGCGCGACGTGCCGATCAACACCGGATAGCCCAATACCCGGAAGTCCCTCAAACGCTTGAGCAGTTCCAGGTTGTGTTCCGTCGTCTTCCCAAACCCGATTCCGGGATCAATGATCAGCTGCTTGCGCGACAATCCGGCCCTTTCCGCCCGCTGGCAGGTATCCTCCAGCCAGGAAAGGACATCGGCCACCACCTCTTGGTACTGAGGATTCCGCTGCATGGTCTGCGGCGTGCCCTGCATATGCATGATCACTACTGGTGCTTTCGTACGAGCGGCCAAGGCTAACATGTCCGGATTCCGCAATCCGGAGATGTCGTTGATCCAGTTGGCACCGGCGTCCAGAGCTTGTTCGGCCACCTCTGGCTTTTGAGTGTCTATAGAGATCAAGACATCGCTCTGCTCTCTAATGGCCCGGATAGTAGGAATAACCCGACGCAGCTCTTCTTCCACAGAGACACCGCTGCTGCCGGGTCGGGTTGACTCGCCTCCTACATCTACGATCTGCGCCCCTTGTTCCACCATCTCCAAGGCACGTCGGACTGCCTTCTCTACAGTGGCAAAGCGTCCGCCGTCAGAAAAAGAATCCGGAGTCGTGTTCAAAATGCCCATGAGCATCGGTGTCGACGACCCAAGAAGGCCCGGATCCCAAGACCATGGGACATCAAAAGCGGCTGCCAGTTCCTGAGCGAGCCGAACATCGGTGTCGCCGGGCCATCTCATCAGCAGGGCTAGCAACGCGGTCACTGATCCGGCCAGATGCGTGGATCCGTTCGCTTGCCATACCGTCAATCCCTCACGCAAAGCCTGCCGGGTGAACTCATCAGAGACAGATCCGGAAAGACTGATCGCCACCGAAGCATGCCGTCCGGCAAGCAAGCGGGCTTCTTTTTCGGAGCAACCGGCTTCCCGCCACAACTTGATAAGATGACGCCACTGTTCGGGGCCTTTCAATACGTCCATGATTAGCACGCTAATCCTCACCCCTTGACTGCAACGCGTTGGAACAACCAAAAACCAGCCGTCGTGAGATTAACCGTAGCATGAGCGACGATGGCCGCCCATAGACTGGCCCTTCTTTCATACAGAACGGTCAAGCCCACGGATGTCAGGAAGATCGCCGGTGCCTGCACCACATAAAGGTGAAACGCCGCGAAGAGCAGACTGTTCACCCAGACTGCATGAGCTCCCACATGCGTTTTCAGTGCCCTGTACAGATAGCCTCTGAAGAGGAGTTCCTCGCAAACGGGAACCAAAATGACAACGGTCAGCAACAACCAAGAAAGAATCCATAAAGAAGATTCATAGCGGATTATCCCGTGCAAGAAGGCTTGTTCCCGGTAGTAGATAGCCATTGTTCGCCCTGAACCGAGAAAAACGGCGAAAACATGTTTACTCAGCCAGGTGACGACGGTGCCAACACCCGACAGGATCATCCCCGCATACACACCGAAACGGACATCCCGTGATTGCGGCAATCTTGGCCACCCTAGAGCATCACGATCCAAACGCAAATTACAGAACAAATGCCAGCCGGCAAGAAGCCCCCACACAATCTGCTGAGCACATAGGGCCACCAGATAATGAACAACGCCACCTTCTTCGACCACGGTACCCGCGATCGCTGCCGCCAAAGAGGGGACCAGAAGGCAAGCGCTGCCCAGCATGGATAGGATAGCCATCCACGAATCGTCCGGCGCCGCATGCCGAGTCAGCGTCTTCGCCTCCTTAGAACCAGTAGTTCGGGGCCTCTTTGGTTATCTGCACGTCATGCGGATGGCTCTCCCGCATACCTGCCGGAGTAATGCGTACAAAGCGCGCTTTGGTTTTCAGTTCTTCTATCGTGCGAGTTCCGCAGTAGCCCATTCCGGCCCGCAGACCGCCGATCAACTGATAAACCGTGTCAGCTAACGCGCCTTTGGAAGGAACTCGTCCTTCGATGCCTTCGGGCACGAACTTCCCGCTGCCTTCCTGGAAGTAGCGATCGCCGCTTCCGGCGCGCATGGCACCGATAGATCCCATACCCCTGTACACTTTGTAGCTGCGCCCCTGATAGATCTCCGTCTCACCCGGTGCCTCATCCGTACCCGCAAACAGCGCACCCAACATCACCACGTCCCCGCCGCAGGCGATGGCCTTGACGATATCACCCGAGAAACGGATCCCGCCATCAGCGATGATCGGGATGTCATACTCCTTGGCGACCAAGGAACAATCCCAAATGGCCGTCACCTGAGGCACACCGATCCCGGCCACCACTCGCGTCGTGCAAATTGAACCCGGACCCATGCCGACCTTGACGGCATCAGCGCCCGCCTTGATAAGGGCCAGCGTTCCTTCAGCGGTAGCTACGTTGCCGGCGACGATATCAACTTTGTCTCCGAAATGAGATTTCAGCCAAGTCAGCGTATCGAGTACTTTGCGCGAATGACCGTGCGCCGTATCCAGGACCAGAACGTCGACTCCGGCGTCAACCAGGGCTTCGGCCCGGTCTTTGGTGTCGGGTCCCGTGCCCACCGCCGCACCGACGCGCAAACGACCCTTCTCGTCCTTGGCCGCGTTGGGGTGCTTGCGGGCCTTCTCAATGTCTTTGATAGTGATCAAGCCCTTGAGACGGTAATTCTCATCCACTAGCGGCAACTTCTCGATCCGATGCTCGTGTAAGACCCGCTTGGCCTCAGCCAGAGTTGTGCCCACCGGACCGGTGATCAGATCCCGCGTCATCACATTTTCTATGGGTTGATCGAGGTTTTCTTCGAAGACCAGATCGCGATTGGTCAAAATCCCCACCAAGAGCCCGTCTTCTTCCGTGATGGGCACTCCCGAGATATGATACCGCTCCATTATCGCCAAAGCATCTCTGATACTGTGCTTAGGAGAAAGATACACCGGATCGACGATGATACCGCTTTCCGAACGTTTCACCTTGTCGACTTCAAGGGCCTGCTCCTCAATAGTGAGATTGCGATGGATAACGCCCATGCCGCCTTCGCGAGCCAAAGCGATAGCCAAGCGCGCCTCGGTGACGGTATCCATCGCCGAACTCATTAATGGTATGTTCAGTGTAATGCGTTTGGTGAGTCTCGTTCGAGGATCTACCTCCGAGGGCAGCACATCCGACTCACCCGGCAGCAAGAGTACGTCGTCAAATGTCAAGCCCTCTTTGCCGAACTTTTCTTCCCAATTCATGGCCAACACCCCCACGTTAAGCTCCTTCCCCAGGTTGCCGATTCTTGTTCTGTTCGCTACGGTAAGTATACAGTCCTCTCAGAATTGTATCTTACCCTGTTTCCCTGACCTAGAAAAAGGCTGTCCAGCCGCTCTCAAGTCCGCACGCCCTGTAATCGCCATCTCCTTCGAAACTCGTCATGACATCAACATGAGCGCCGAGTCTCAACTGCGACCGAAAACCTACTTGCCAATGGGCTGAGATCTCAGCGCGTTGCTGCTGCCTCATCCCTGTCGTGGCCCTTCTCACGATGTGCATGAGTGACAGCTCCAATCGAGTGCTTTCCATACTCAGCTTCCCGGTCAACTCACCGTGCCAGGCCGTGGCCTCCGCCTGCCAGTCCCTGGCCAATCTCATCAAAGCCTGGATCGTCGCCACCTCATATTGACAACTCCAACTGAGCCGATACCCCACGGGGGCCGTACGCAAAGAATTGCCCTCTTCGTCATCTTCATCTTCTGAAGGCTCCGGGAAGAGCTGATCCAAAACGCCTGTTATGAACGAGACTTGACTCTTCCATCGCCCTTTCGTCAAGGACACTCCGTGCATCCGGTGGATGCCGCGCTGCACTCCGAGCATGTCTTCTTCGCCGAAGATAAACAGAGCACCGTGATAGGCCCAGGGCCCTCTCAAAAGCCGAACGAGCTCCACTCCGCGGCTTGTCTGACGCTGCAGTTCATTAGTCTGCCATTCATTGTGGCGGGAGAGCGAAGCCCGATCAGCGACTGACAGCATCATGCTTGTGCGATCGTTGCCATAGGTAGTTGTCATCTGCAGAGCTATATCCTCTTGAACGGACGTATCATAATCGAGGCGACGCCGCAATTCAAACGAGGCACCCGTCGACAAACCGGGGATGCCCAAAGGAAGCCAGCCGTCCACCCGGGCTGACAACAGCCTTGATGGACGGTTTTCACCTTCTTCTTTGCGAACGGTGGTACTCTGCAGCCATCGCACCTGCCACCAGGCAGGCGAAGAGCCCGAAGCGCCGGTGGCTTTGATCCGCCACACGCTGGCGAAGGCGGGACGCTCTCCGCCATCACGACGACGATCTTGCTTCCATTGGATATCGGCCGACAAACGGGAATCACCGATCAGTCGGGCCCTAAGATTGGTGGTCGCCAACAACTGATCCGGAAGTGACGGTCCTTTGTCGATGAGCAAACCCCGACGTTCAGCCTGCAGCTCCCACGAACCCAGCTTTCCCCGGGCCAGAACACCTGACATGAGCCCAGTTTGAATCTCTCCGTATATCCACCGTTCATGCATGCTCAGACTCCAGCCCACAACCCCTCGTGGAAAGACGTAAGACAAAACATGATCAGCTTGCAAATGAAGCTGCTGCGATTCTTCTTGCTTTTGGGGGGCTATCGGTGTCTGCCACCACAATAGACTCAGTCTGCTGTGCCAGCGATCAAAAAAGCCCTGATAGCCTAAACTCAGGCTTCGGCGATCGAGGTCATCAGGGGTGCGGCCCAAAAGATGAAAACCGGGAGGAATGACGCGGTAGTCGAAACCTACCTCGAATTGCTCTTGCACCCATGTTCCGCCAAGTTGCCAGGCCAAGGAGTCTTTACCAGCAGCAGGATGTGAAAGCGCCCGGTCAGCTTGCAACAACCAAGAGGCGATCCAACGTGACGCCGGTGACGGCCGCCATTCTACAGCCATCCCGCTGGCATAGTGATCGATTGATGCCGGATCATGCGATCGTTCGGCACCGGCCAGAAGATCCATGCCTAAAGGACCGCTATCCCAATGCAAGGCTATCGCCGCGGTTGTTCTCGCCTGCGGTGCCTTATATTCGTATTCGATCTCGATCAGTGAGCTTTCCGGAATCGGATCGCGGAACGTAATGGCGCCAAGTTCGTAATCGATCTCGTAGTCAATCTCTGGGATCAGCAATTGCCCGTCAACAAGGACACGTTCGGAGTTCTCGGCCACCGGCACGTAGAGTCCGTTCAACAGATACGGCCCTACCAGACCGCGCCCGATAAGTTGTTCACGCATCGGCAGGCCAAGCGGTCTGCCGATCGCGGCCTGTAACCGCAGGTTTGCCACCTGCGGGGCGTTGAATTTCCCTTGAACCCCTGTCAGAAGTCTTTCCCAGGCCAACAGACCCGGCGCGGAGAGATGAAAGCGAGCAGTGCCGGCAAACAGCTCTGCGTTCTCTTTCCAAACCGACAGCCTCAACCGATCGGGCCCCGGCTGGGCATCATCGTAGTGTCCCTCGTAAGACCAGCCGCCCGGCAGGCTCCCCGCACCCCGCAACTCCAGGTGTTGGCGCATGCGCCATCCTCGCTCTCTGCCTGTTTCCTCAGTGTAGCGTTCGCTGTCGCCTTCTACGACCGCACCCTCCACATTCAGCCGATAGCTGCCCGCAAGGTCGCCTATGGTAGGGTGATCGGCACGGGCCACAACTGAGATCACAACCATGAAAGCGAGCAGTAACACCGATCTGATCATGCGACTACGCTCCGCGCAGGCGCAGGATCCTGACCCGCCGATCCGCGATTTGAAGATGCAACTCCAAAGCCTCTTCGTGCCAGGCCGCACGCTCAGTCAGTCGGAGTTGCAGCAACGCTTTCGGATTCTGGGCCGTACCCTCAACCTCCACGGTACCGTGCACAGCCCCGTCCACCAACGCCGCCGGGATTTTGTACCCTCCCATGGCCAGCAGAGATGACAGCGACTGATCGGACACGCGCACACTGATGTCCAGCAGTCTTTTGCTGTCGACATCACTTATCTTGCCGCTCATCCACCACGTCCCGCCGTCCTCCATAACCGCCGTCAGGCCGGAGCTTTCCAGATCATGGCCATCGTAGCGAACAACTCCCTCCAAGCGACGCAGCCGGCCTTCGCCGAGTTGTACGTCACACAACAGCATGTTTCCGACCACGTAAGGATCGTCGACCGAGCCCTCCAGCTCACCGGACCAAGAAAGCAAACCCGATCCCAGACGGGCATATCTGATGCTCTCCAAAGGCCAGTCGGTCACATCGAGACGCAGCCGCATGAAGCTTCCGTCAGCACCGATCGAGCCATCAACCACCATCAGTCCTTCACCACAGTAAACACGCACATCATTGAGGCGGACTTCACCGTCGCCCCAACGAAACGCCCCTTCGGCTCTTGGAACATACTCTCCCAGAAACGCCAAGTCTGTCAGATAGACATCTCCGGTGCTGACAATACCACCGAAAGGACCGGAAAAAGACATGGCTCCGTCAACTTGTCCGGCCGCCTCAAGATCGATGCCCAAGACGGAGAGCAGCTGCTCTATGCGTCCTTGGTCGGCTTCCAGCTCCATGGAAAGAACGGGAGTCTGCTCGCTGTCTATCCCCGTGACCGCTCCCTGCATGGCATAACGAGCCTCACCGCTTCTGACATGCACGTCAGAAAAGCGGAAATGATGACGACTAAGCCGGATGCGGCCCCTAGCTTCACTGACGCCCTCATTCCAAAGCGTTCCCTCGCGCAATACCACATCGCCGGACAGTTCGGGATCAGACAGATCTCCCTCTAACACGCCCGTGAAGATGGCAGTGCCGTCGACTCCCCAGGTCTCCAAATGAGGAACGTCCGACAGCAACCTGGACGTATTGGCCGAAAAATCAATCGCCAACTTGCGCCTGTCGATCTGACCCTTCCCCTCGGCGCTTCCTGTTGCCGACACCAGCTCTATGGAATCGAAAACCCACTTCCCGGCCGCCACCGAAAATGTCACTCTACCTTCCGTCAAAGGCAAAGGCGTCTCAAACGGCCATTGAGGTGAAAACAGTCGGGCTCCTTTCAGAGCGGCCTCGCCACTGACCTCAGGCGAACGCCACGGACCCTTGATGATGAGCTCAGCGCTCAGGGTACCACTTCCTTCCACTGGTATCGCCGGGCTGTATCTGCATAGATCGGCTGCCAACCAATCCGAAAGACGCAGATGTGCCGTCAGATCGCCCTGCATGTCCAATTCAGCGGAACCGGATAGACGCCCTGCGCCGCGGCCGAGGCGCAGATCCTTGATCCGCAGCTTGTCCCGATCACCCTTCAGGCTCAGATCCACGGCTAAAGCGTCCGGAGCGTCTTCACCGCTCCAGATGATCTGTCCGTTCCGCACCGTCACACTGACTTCAGGCCAAACGGCTTGTTTGCCCGCAGGCTTCGAATCATGATCAGTTGCGTTGTCGCTTGATAGGGCACCTGCATCATGGCCTTTTTCAGACAGCAAGGTCCGGCTAAACAACTGAAGGAATGCGTCAAGATCAACGGTGAGGCGCGGTGAGACCAGGACCACCTGGCGAAGCGCAGCCAACGGATTTCGATCCAACAAAGCAAAGGGGCCGAAACGCAGACGGACCTCATCCACGGTGATGGACTCAGAAAACGACCCATCGGTCTTCGGAGTGAGGACGACCTGTTCGATCACCAAGTGCGTCGGACCTTCAAAATGAACCGGTCCGATATGCACATGCACGGGCCAACGAGCTTCAATCAAAGCGACCGCCTGGCGGGCCAAGACCACGGGAATGGATCCCTTGTTCAAAAAAAGCGTCACCGCCGCGACGCTGATCACGAGAAGGAAAGAAATAATTAGGAAGCCCCGCCATCCGTCGTGGCGCATAGGAAATGCTCAGCCCCTTTCCGATCTATCCTGTGTCATCGCTTCCTTTGACATCTCGGTCAGATCGCCTGCAAGTAAGAAAGGGAGCGCCAGACAGATGATGGGGCCAGTTCCACAAACTCGCGAAAACCGACCGGCATGAGGCAAAGGCGGTGCGCCGCTCGCCGTCACAGGCAGGCGAATCCCTTTTCTGGCGCGGTTCATAGCCACCGATTCGCCTCAGCCAGTCGAAGAGAACTCAGAAAACGGATCGGCTCAAATGTTCAGGATCAACGTTAGCTACGCTTGTCGTAGAAATCTTTCATGATGGCATTGACCTGTCGCAAGATCTCCGGTACGGCAATCTCGACAGGTATCTCCCCTCGCCACATCCGGGTCACCGTCGGACCGCTCAGCAACGTGCGCTGGTATTCGTTATAGGCAGGATTGGCCCAAAACTGCTCTCCGGCATAGTCCATGGCCTCGATGAATGCCACCAGATTCTCAGGCGGTGTGATGCCTAAGAAAGTGCGACTGGCAATGCTGGTCTGCGTAGGGATCACGGCCCCCAGAGCGTGGAACTCAAGGGCTTGTTCGGGTTGCATAATGAAGCGCACGAAATCCTTGGCCAGCTCCGGATGCGGTGAAGAGGCCGCGATAGCCCACATCTCCGGACTCATAAACGTAGTGCGACTGCGCTGTCCTTTGTAATCTACATACGGCATGGCCACTACATCCCAGTCAAACTGAGCCTGAACCCGGAACTTTGGCACGTCAAAGACGCCGCGATGGACCATGGCCACGGTACCTGCCAAGGCGTTGACGAGGCTGTCACCTGACGGGGCATGTACACCCGTGCGACCGGACCGCAAGTCGGCCCAGACGGATATGCCGGCCAGACGCACCGGATCATCGATAATCATCGATTTACCGTCAGCGGCAAAGAGTCTTTCGCCGTACGACCAGGCCATGTGCGGATAATACATCTGTAAACCCCACTGATCAGGCACACCGTCACCCGAGATGTCCCTCGTCAGGGCCTTTCCCACCTGAATGGCATCGTCCCAGGTCCATGTTTCACGGGGAAAAGCCAGACCGGCCTGACTCAGTAAATCCTTATTATAGTACACGGTATGAGTATTGATCCCGAAGGGAATGGCCAACAGTCTCCCTTGCCATCGGGCATTGACCAGCGCCCCGGGATGAATGTCACGGATGGCGGCATCTTTAGCCCACAATTCATCGAGGGGCATAAGATGTTCGTACATGCTCAGAAAATCCATACCCACCCACATGACATCGACGGGTGTTCCTGCGGCGATACGCACCAGATAGGTCTCGTACAGATTGCCTGCCACTTTGAGCACTTCCATCTGCACACCGGGGTTTCGCTGGCAGAAGCGTTCCGCCCAGGCGTCGTAGACCGGAAAACGTTCCGGAGAACTGGCCCGCATCCCAAATGACAGCTGCACGGCGGCCTGCAGATCGGCAGTTCCAAGGCATAGGAAGATCAACCCCACTGTCATAGATGCTACAAGGTATTGGCGCCTCATTGGCTCCCTCCCGATCCGAATTCACCTCAATTGTTCCCCCAAACGCTCGCATATCCTTTTTTCAGTCTAGGGTGCATATTAGTTAGCATGCAGCAGTGAGTCAAATAATGAGAACCGGGTAAGCGTAAGACCTCTCTGCGTCCTTAAGAACAACACGACAAACACTACTATGTCTCCCGTCCGACAGCCGTCCCAGACTCTTTCCCGCCTTGGGCCTGCCTGGGGGAACCCGTATCCGTCTACGTGGCAAACCTGCCGATGGAGATATGCGAACTTCCCTGTCGTCCGATCGCTTTTTTATCGTTGCATTTTCTGTAAGCTATTGTTAAGTTGAAAGAGCGCTCCGTGCCTCCTCCGCCCTTGTGTATGATGTGATCAACCTCCAAAAGCACGTGGGCGGTCGAGCAATGGGCGCTCGTAGCCGCGCTCTTCAAGCAGGCATTGCTTGACTTCATATCCGAACGACTCGCCATGTTGGTATTCGGCGCCCGATGTCTCCGGGTTTTGCAGCTTTTGAGTGTCGACGTTGACGTTTTCTACGAACAAGGCCGTGATCGGAGCTTACTGCATGAGGCACCCACCCGGGCTTCGGGGCTGCTTCGATGGCTTTCAAGCGAAGGGACAGTAGCGTGTCTTTCTGCTTCGTCTTGACCTGCGCAGAGGGCGTCTCTTATCCGGGTTCCGCTCCGTGATATGACCCCCGTGGTTCAACTCCGCAGCGAAGATGACCCCTTTGTCTTGGCGTTAACAACGGCTAGGCCCGTGGCGCGGCTGCCCGGATCGATTCTTCAGACGCAATGCGTGAGGCCGGATCATCGACTGTATACTTGAGTGTGATTGTGAACGAATACACGCGGTATACCGCAGCGTCATCCTCATTGAGCAGCAACCGAGCCCTTGCCGGATGTGTTGGTTGCAAAGGCATCTTGTTGGCATCCAATACGAACACCTTCTTCTCGTACTCATCCATTGGCGGTATTGGTCTTCTTGCCGATGTTATCGCGCGGTTTTTGCAGGTGATACTGCGGTGCCCAGACACTGGCTCGTAACGGAGTGCAAAAAGCATACAGAGCGGCGGAGCTTAATTGCCCTGCATGATAGAATCCCGCAGACCGGCAAGACCGGCGAAGATCGGTCAAGTTAAGCGCTCAACAGACGAGGGTTCCCGAAGGCAAATCGCCGTTTTCATCATAGCGCCATCCTGTTCCAAAGCGAGCTTAGCTTGGACTTCACCAAGGATCTTAGGTTCGCGTATCACAGCCAAGCGTTTTTCACGTGTTCGCAGCCCCTCGGCCAGCTCATCGATCACAAAGGCGACGCTCTTCCGGGCGATCTATCTTGTCGGCTTCGGCTACCCGTCTTTTGACTTCAGCCTCAAGGTTTAGATCTTGCTTTTTCGTGCAGCTACGGTGTTTCGCTTTGCGTTCATATGCCCGGTCTCAATCTTCGTCCTATCAAGAAGCACCGTAATCAAAACGACCAGATCGATCCTTTGATACATCTCGGGAGTAAAGCCTCAGGTTTTTGTTCTCCTTCTCCCAAACAACTCGATGCCGCCGGATGAGTAGACCTCGAGGCACCAGGCATATACGAGAACCTTCACCATCGCCGACAGCTTCGCAAGACGGGTCCTTGCCGGCTCCTTTATCGAATTCAGCGTAGGTCGGACCAAGATCCGGCTGATCGACGATACCCCCGAATCAGACGGACCGGATGGCTATCGTTTGTCCAATCGTCAAGCGAAGGAGGAAAAAGAAGCGGTTGATCGGGATTGTAAGGGAAGATTTCCCTTCATGCTTTATTGACTAGCTACTGATGTGAACGATCCCAGTGCCCGGCAGTGCCCGGAAGCATTGTTATCCGTCACTCCGCAAATCCGTGTCACGATACGAAATATAGAATCAATTCCCGGTCTGGGTTTGTCGACTCAGTAGGAAAACGGATGAGCGTTGACAAACTACACAGTATCGCCAAGGTTCAGCAAGCCACGTAGGAGGTTGTCTTCATTATGCGACCGGTTTGTATTCTTCTTGCCCTTACGATGCTCATATCGGCATCGGCGATAGCGGTCGGAGAACCAGTGGCGACCACGGTCGCGCCCGGGACCGATTTCGCGGCCCCTTCTTCTTCGCTGCAGTTGCAGCCGCCAAAGGCAGGTACGGGTTTTGCCTACGATCTGCAAACCGTCGGTTCCATCACCATCACCCAGGCGGGATCCAGGCTGCAGCAGAGCGTCTCTTTACTTGCCGGTCTGGAGATTCGCTGGGGTGATCAGACCGCTGAAGGTGTCTATCCGGCTCAGCTGAGTCTTGTCGCTCCCTATCTGATCCTGGGAGACAAAGAGGTCTTGTTCGAACAACCTGGTCCTTTGCCCGCCAGCTTTGATACACACGGGCATATCCTGTGGGCCCGGACACCTCCTCGGCTGCGTGAACTGGGGTTAAATCTAACCCATCTTTTATTGGGAATTCGCATCCCTTCTTCTTTCGATCAGCTTCTTCCCGGAACTACCTGGACCACCCAGGCGACATTGAGCGATCCCGACTCCGATGAAACCGGTTTCGACATTCGAAGCACGTATACGTTTGTCAATCTTGAAGAAAGGCGAGGTCGCGTCTACGCTTTGGTGCGCGGCAGCCTGTTGCTCATCCCAAAAAGCCCGTCTACAGGCCACAACTACGTGGGACGACTTGAGGCCTATCTTGATCCGGTTACCGGTCGGGTCATCGAAAGTGCTACCAGCCTTGATGTGCAGACTAAGCTGCGTTTGCCTTGGGCCGGAGCCGATCCCACGGAGGAGATAACCGTGCGCATGGAATTGGACAGCTATCTGTTTGATCTTGGTCCGGCCTCCATGGCACCGGCCGGTGTTGCGGAACCTACACCCGTTGAACCGACAGATGACGAGCCAGCGCGACCCACGGTCATCTCGGTCAGCCAACCAATAAGCGATCTTATTGATCCGATTACAACGTCTGATCCGGAGACGACCGAACCGATTCCCATTGTCATTGAGATTACGGAGCCCAAGTATCCGACAGAACCGGTACGCCCACTGCGACGCGGCCCGGACTACATCGATCCGGCCGGCCGCTTTTCCATTACTCTGCCCCTCGATTGGGACAGTGCCAACGTCGAGCTGACAGTGGATACCACTTCTTTTGCCGGTCCCGTCGCGCCACAGAGAATCAGCGTCTATGTTGATCGCGCACAAGCCGGAAGTCTGAGCAGCTTCGCTCGTTCCGTGCTCGATGCCTATACGAGCAGTTCCGAACAGGCCCGGATCGTATCGGATCTGCAACCCGCTACCCTGAGTGATGCTCCGGCGTTTTTGGCCCATTATACCTATCCTCACCCCGTCAGCGGTGATTCGGTGGAAGAACTGGTGTTTTTCGGACGGTACGAGGATCACAACTACATCTTGCAATACGCGGACACGCCTGAGCGGCTGCGAGCACAAAAAGAGGAGCTCATTCGCTATTTCTCCACTGCTTTTCGACTCGGTCCCACTCCAAGCGGCAGCGTGCCCGTTTCATTCCTCAGGAGCGCGGGAATGCGCCTGCACGTCGATCAAGAGCGGCTCTACAGCGTTGAAGTCCCGAAACTGTGGCCAGTGTTTTATCGTTCTGAGGACGGAAGTGCCATCACCTTTGCCGAGTTGGGAAAAAACGGCTACCTCACGATTTATGTCCAAAGAGGCATGGAACGGCGGACACCCGACAGCGTGCTGCGCTCTTGGCGCGGCCAGTGGGTCCGTCAAGAACGGGGATTCCGAGAGATAGTCTCTATGGAACCGGCTACTTTGGCGGGCTACAACGCGAGCACCATGTCCTATGAGTGGCTCAACACCGATGGCCGTATCTGGCGACGGCGCGTCATAGTCACCATCCGTCAGGGCGTGCTCTACGCCATAGTGATTGACTATGTGGCATCCGAAGCTGCGGAAAGAACTCCCGTCTTTGCCCACATCCTCAGCAGTTTCCGCCTCCTAAGATCGGTGACCCCCGTTGTCCCGACGCAACCTACACAGACGGAGCAACCGGCCTCACCATCGGACGTACCGGAAGAGGAGACAGATGAAGACATAACAGAGATGCGGACAGAACAACCGGAGCAGGAAGTAGAGGAAGTAGAGGAAGCGGAGGAAACAGAAGAAGCAGAGGAAACCGAGGAAACAGAAGAGGCAGATGAAGTAGAGGAAACAGATGAAGCACAAGTCGAAGTACCGGAAGAAGAGGAGGAGGACGAAGAAGAGCAAGATCGTAAACCTGAACCGGACGAAGAGCAAGAGCCGGTTCAAGAGCCGGAAGAGGAAGAGACTCCTCGGGATGAAAGCATAATCATCACCACAGGCCGTTATTCCTTGGCCTCAGAAGTGCGGTTGGAAGATCCCTTGTCGCCTACACGGGTACTCGTACTCGGTCGCCTCGGTGAACTGCAAGGCGATAGCATCCACTGGCTGAGAGGGATCACCGTCCGCATGCGGGTCGGTCACTCCGTTTACGCCACCCGTACTGACAGCAACGGCTACTTCGCCTTCGCCAATGCCGTAGCCTCGACCTCAGGCTCGTATATCCTCTTGGGTCTCGAAGGTCCTATGTTCGGCTACGACGAGACAGTCAATGTCACTTTCGACGGGCTACAGATAACTCCCGAAAACGAAGATACCCGTCTAATCCAAGCCGGATACATCGTTATGGATCGGACGGACGAAGGTCTCATTCAGGTCATCCAGCTGCTTCCGCAGAGTCTTTCGGATCCGCGGGATTTGCCTCGCTACTTCCTTAACAAATATGTCGACACCGGATGGCAAGATGTGTTGCACGACGCGCTGCGCCGTCCATGACAAGCACCCCCCTCCCGCGACTGCCATAGGATAGGAGGACTGGGCCTCAAAGGAGGAAGGATTCCAATGAACAGGGCAGACGCGGGGTTTACTTTGTGGTTCACAGGACTGTCCGGGGCGGGTAAGTCCACCGTGGCCTCCGTTGTCTATGAAGAGCTACAACATCGCGGGATTCCTGTCGAACTGCTCGACGGTGATGAAGTACGCACTCACCTGAGCAAGGGTCTGGGTTTTTCCAGGCAAGATCGCGATACCAACATCCATCGCATAGCCTTTGTCGCCAGACTGCTGAATCGACATGGGGTGGCGGCAATTGTCGCCGCTATCTCCCCCTACAGGGAGACTAGAGATGCGGTTCGCCGTCAGATCGGCAACTTCATTGAAGTCTTTGTCAAATGCCCCATTGACGTTTGTATCAGTCGTGATGTGAAAGGACTGTACAAAAAGGCCCTGGCCGGAGAGATAAGCCATTTCACGGGCGTCAGTGATCCTTACGAGGAGCCTCTCAACCCCGAACTGATATTGGAAACCTCTCTCGAAACGCCCTCAGAGAGCGCGGCCAAGGTCATGGCGTTGCTGGAAGAGCTGGGCTACATCGAGCCCCGACAACTCCTGTGGACCCTCAGCGGCCAATCGGAGGCGGGATGCTCGTGATCGCCGGCCGTCCCATGTCCGGATCCGACCCGGTGCAACTCCTGAAATGGGCCGCAGAGCGTTTTACCTCTCGTATCGCGCTCACCTGCAGCTTCGGAGGAGCCGGCGGGTTAGTCTTGGCCCACATGATCCATGAGCACGACTTGGATATACCGGTGCTGTTTATTGACACGGGCTTTCTATTTCCCGAAACCTACGCATTGAAGGAGACTTTCGCCCGTCGCTATAACTTGACCATCCGGGTCGTGAGGCCAAATGAGCGGAATGAACCCATGATCCCCAATCTGTGGGAGCGCGATCCCGATGCTTGTTGTCACTTAAGAAAGGTTGAGCCCATGCAACGCGCTCTGGCGCAACTGGACGCCTGGGTATGTGCCTTGCGCCGGGATCAAGCGCCCACGAGAAAAGACATCGACACGGTGGAAGATCATCTTCTGCCTAACGGACGCCGCATCTGCAAAATCAATCCCTTGGCCTATTGGACGCACGCCCAAGTGTGGGGATATATCATGCGCCATAACGTGCCCTACAACCCCTTATCCGACCAGGGTTATCGAAGCATAGGATGTATACAGTGTACACAACCCACTGTCGCGGGAACAGCCGCACGCTCCGGTCGGTGGCCGGGCAGCAACAAGATCGAATGCGGCCTTCACACTTTTACCGACAGACTAGAAGTGCCACCTGAAGAACCCTGAGACAGTGGTCTCCGACGGCTGTTGAGGTTGATGAACGCTCTTTCCTGAAATACCCATGACAATCACCGGAGTGATCCGGGTCTGCGCCGAGGCCGACACAGCAGCTTTCCACGAATTCTCCTGTTCCGCGGTATCCTTGATGTGTTCAATCGATACGGCGGTTTGCGCCCTCAGATCATGCACAGCAACAGGCCCCAGCCTCGGCTGCCAGACCGTGAATCCCACACTCGCCGTCAAACCCGGCTGAAAACGGGAATCTCCCGTCACCAGGGTATCAAATCGCTTTAACTCCGCAGCTACGGCGTAGTGCAGATCCATAGAAGGGGTGTGGGAAATCCGATCGCCGAATTGAAGACTGCAAACGGAGATCCGACGATCGGGTTTGATCTCCCCGACCGCTGTTTCTTCCGTTAGCCTGCCGTGCAGATGCAAACGGGCGTTTCCGGGACGTCCCAGACTGAGTTGCGTGCCGAAGGAAGTGTACTGAGTGCGCCCTTCATTGACCGGTTCATCATTGAGAAGATCCAGAAGCGACGGCACCTCGTCCGTTCCCCGCTCGTAGTCAAGCTCCACACGGATGGCATCAAACAGATGCCCGGTGCTAAAGCCCGCTCGATACCCTTCCGCATTCGACGCTCCCAAACCGGCCACGGTATGAAAATCTCTGCCAAAGCGGAAAGCCTCAGCCCTGATCTCGGCCCAAGGCAGGGCCAGCTTCAACCCCACCTGGGCGCCGACGTCCATCATTGGCACTCCGTAGTGGGGATCGGGCAATTGGAAGAAGGGCCGGAGCCGATCCGGTATTTCATCGAGCAAGCGCAAAGCGGTCTTGACATACGGATCGAGATCAGGATCATGGCGATAGTCGTCAATGACACTCCACAAGTCTCCTCGGGCGTTATCGTGATAAAGGCTCAAGGCCATTTCCGCCTCCAGGGCCAGTCTCCTGCCGAAAAACCCCAAGCCAGCCTGGCCGTCGATCACGTAGTTTACCTCAGGATCCGGACCCTCAAGGTCCGGTAAGCTCTCATCACGGATCTTGACCACGCTAAGTGCGAAATCAAGCGGTTCGGTATAAAGCCTCGGTCGGAGAGCTGCCAGTTCCCGAGTCCGAGACCCCTCCAACAGTCTGTCTGTAATATGTCCGTGCACCATCTGTAGCGAGAGCGGACCCAGACCCACGGTCATGTCGATCCCTTTGTGATATGTCTCATCCAAACCCAATGGTGCCACTGCGGACGATACATGGCCCAAAGCCACCTGAAGAAGGCGGGCTTGATAGCGCACTTCGTGTTCGTGATCCTTTGAAGAGTCCAAACGAAACCGCAGATCAACCGGGCCCCAGCTTCCGGTGATATCCGCCGCACCGAAAAAGCCTTGAGAAGATGCACCGACCGCTTCCAGCCGTCCTTGCCAGTCAAAACCTCTCCTCTGCTGCGCAACGTCAAAAGCTGCCGACTCATGAACCGCCATACGCAGAGGTTTACGAACCGCATCAATCGAAGGATAACTCACTGTCCGCCTGTCAGCGGTTACTCCTTCAATGAAGTACTCCATGACGCCAGGTTGCATCAGACCGGCGGGGATAACGACGCGATACTCCCCCTGGAAACGCATCATGGGTAGGCGGTAAAAGCTTTGAGATCCTTGCGGCCGCAAGAACAGACTCATATTCCGTATCGCCGCGTGATCCGGTACTCCGACGCGCACAACCTGCGGCACGTGAGCTGAGGCCTCATCGATTGGCTCGTGCTCCAAGAAGACCGGATTTGCCTCGGGTTGAAGCCCCCCGGTGCTTGCCGCCACCACGGGTTGGACACTCACCGCATGTAGTGTGTCATCGACTATGATTTCCACCGTGGTAACAAAATCATCGACCCAAAGGGCGATTTCATGGAATCCGGGCGAAAGCTCCGCCTCAAAGGCGGCTTTGCCTTCCGCAAGCAGGCCGTCCTGATCCGAGATCCACTCAATGAGAGACCCCGCCGGTGGGTTGATGGCCTCGAAGTACACCGGATTACCCAACAAGAGCGTGGTTTCGCCTCGTGCCAAAGGCCAGACTATGGTTGGACCCGTCGGATTGATGACCATAAGCTGACTGGCCAGCTCCTGTGTTCTTCCAAAGCGGTCTTCAACTCTTACCGCCACGCTATACTCACCGGCATAGGGAAAGCACACCGGTAGCACCGCTTCACCGGCTCCTCGCCAAGATCGCGCCGCCACGGGCGCCCCGTTAACAAACCAAGTGACGGTAAGCCGTTCATCTTGCGTATCATCTATCAAAGCCGCTAGGTCATGATAACGACCTGCCGCCCCTACGGCAGGTAGGCGCAGATCAGCGAGGCGCCACGAAGATGGCTCTGCGGCCTGCTGTCGGATATCCTCCGCATCGGTCGCTATGATCCTAACACTGGTTCCCACGTAGTTGCCTGCTCTGTCCCGGCCACTCACGGTGACGGAGTAAACGCCCTCTTCTTCCGGCACAAAAGCCGTAACCTCAGACGGCAATTGATCACCGTTCACAAACCATCTCAATGGCAGCACCCTATCGGGACCTTCCGGATCTTCCGCCTCCGCGATAAGGTGTACGCGCTGGCCAATCGGTACGGTAGCGCCATCGACAGGGGACTCCAGCTTGATCTGAGGGGGCTGTCGATCGAGAATCCCCACCAGATATGTAGTGCCTGAGGCGCCCCTTCCGTGGGCGTCGACTACCTCTAAAGTGATCTCCGTATCTCCTTCTCCGGTCATAATGTGGGTATAGGTACCGTTGCGACCTACCTCAACACCGTCGGCATACCAATACCACTCATACCCGCGCTCTTCCGGTGCCCGAACAACAAACTCTATGACGTCGCCGACATAAAAGAAATGGTAATCTTCCGGGAAAAAGAGCTCAGGGCCGTCTTCTGCCGTCGCATTGGCGGTAATCACAGCCTCAAGCCGCGCCCTGGGAAGATCGTCGTTTTCGAGGGGACATATCGGCAAAGACTCGAATGAGATATCTCTGATCACAGGTACGGATTGCACAAACGCAGGCCTGAGACCCGCCTCGACGACCACCTCTACCCGAGCCGATCCAACCCGGCCGAATCTGTCGGCGGCTCTGGCTTCAAACACATAGGCGCCGGGAACGTTGACGGGATAGCTCAGTGTGAGCCCGGAGGCAACGCGAGTCGGCGAGTCCGTTTCGGGTTCGCTCACCCACCAGTCCACTTCAGTACGAAAGCCGAGTTGTTCATCTTCCGCGTCATACACGTCAGCCTCCAAAAGGAGGATGTCTCCCACAAAGGATTGTAGGATGTCATCACCGTGAGATATGATGCGCACGACCGGCGGATCGTTTTCCACGCTGAAGCTCATACGAGATGATCTGGCTACGCGTTTTCCTTGAGTATCAAAAAGATGAACAACCCACCTATACTCCAGGCCGCCCACAAAAGGTACACCCGCCGGAACGGAAACCGTCGCAAAAATGTCGTTACTGTGAGCCGAACGATTAAGAAACACAGGTGGACTGATCCAGATCGGCTTGCCCTGTTGCATGACCTCGACTACGGCGGTAAGGCTCTGGAGTTCAGACGGTATATGAGATATCCTGAAAGAGAAGGCGTCCGGATGGAAGGAAGACGAATAGGTGAATCCGACCTCGGGCTCTATGCCATCGATTTTGACAGATGCGCCATCACACCCAAATGCCATCACACTCAGAAACAGCGCCACGAACAAAAAAGAAACGCTGACTACTTCCCGTTGAAACACGGCCGCATCCCCCTCGATTCTTCACCCTTACAGATTCCTTGTTTATCCTATATGTCCCTTCCGCTGATGCACTGAGCCTCGAACCAGAATGCTCCATATCGCTAGGGCAGGAATTCTCCTCACACACTCGAAAATTGAAGGACCTGCTCTGGCGAATGCGACCAGGAAGATTATCTATGCGCCATGAAGAGGCTGAGTGATCAAGAAAGGAGCCCAACTATGCAGGACCGTCTGTTCATTGACGGTTGTACAGTGTCGATCGAAACGCCAGCGCAGGCGAACTCGTTTTTGCTCGCCTTGCAGGCTGCGTTAAAAGCAGCGGCACGCCCGACCTCCTATTCAACATTGGCAGGGATCACCGGTGTCGCTTTTCAATCAGTCCCATGGGAATACAACGAACAAAAAGAATGGGAAGAGCTCGCGGTGCGGATTCCCTTCGTCGGCGACGCCCTCGGAGTGCAATGGAATGTTGTCGGCTCTGATTCAAACACGAGCGATATCGAGCCGCACTGCAGGACACAAGAAGGAAGCCAGACCACTCTGCTTTGCACTCAGACTACGCCTAGAATCGCCGGGACAATTTGGGACGATCAAGCGGTTGAGGAAATACGTCTTCTTTTGCGCCAAGGCACGCCCACCATGGTTTTTGGCGGTTGGCCCGGAGCCTATGCTCATCTATGGGGTCTGATCGTAGGTTGGCAAAACGACATATTCTATGGTTTCCATACCCGCAGCAGCGCTTTGGAACTGCTTGTACAACCGCCTCACGTAGCCCTTTACTTCGACAATCCAAAACCGCCGCGTTATTCGGCCGGTGATATCGCGCGCCTCAGCTTGGTACTGTGCTCTCCGCTCCCCAAAAACGAAGTCTACGACCTGTGGGCAGACTTCCTCCTCGCGCCTCATGAAGACCCAGACGCCTGGATATGCCATCTCCGGCTGGCCACACTGACGCGTGATGCCCGAATGGCCGCTTTGCGCTATCTTTCGGACATTCGCGAGTTTCTTCCGATGACAAGTGCCGTTCACCTCGCTGAGTTGGATTTTTGCTACAGTCAGACCACTCGTTCCCTGATCCGCGATACAGATCGCTCGTACGTACGCGCCGCATTCACATCTCCCGATGAACTCCAAGAGATGAGAGAACGGGTCCTTCTTATCAAACGGCATGAGTCCCGAGCCGCTGAAGTCCTATCCCGGCTGGCCGAAGATCTGAGATAAGCCGCTGATCCGTTCCCGATGACCGCCGTGGGCGGTAACTTCGCATATAAAATGTGACAAAAGCAAAAGTAGCAGCGATGTTGAGCAGGAAACTTGCTTTGGTCTGCGAAGTCAGTTAAGAAGTAAGGTCACGGCCGTTGAGCGCTTGCGTCGATCTACCGCCCAGGGTGGATCATGTGCAATGACGCTCGGCGGCATAGCCGATCAGTGTGCAGGTGCTTCGGACCGCTTTGCCGATGAGTGATGCAACGTTGCAGATCTTAACGGCACAAGGTCGAAGCGGTCCGACAGGCCGGCGAAAGGACCGTCACCGCGTTCAGGGGAGTTTTGCCGCAGGGGCGGGCCAAGATGCGACCAACACTTCTGCATCGGGCCACACAACGTTAATATTAATGTAATATGTGGCAGAAAGACATTTCCGCCGACCGTCCGGCGTAAGAGCGCCTTTGATCATCGCCAAGGCGATTCGGCGGGGTCGCACCGCCCGCGGTGCTTCCCGGTAAAGGGAGGTCCCGTTAACATATGACTGGTCATCTACCTATCGATAATGAGAAAGAACGATCCGCGCCGTCCGATGTGAGCGAGGAGCAATATGTGGCTCAACTGGTCGGTGTGGAACGCATCTTTCGTGTAGGCAATCAGGAAGTTCGGGCACTGCGAGGAATTGATCTTAGCATCCGCGAAGGCACCTTTGTTGTGCTGAGCGGCCGCTCTGGCTCCGGCAAGACTACCTTGCTCAATATCCTCGGGGGGCTTGATCGCCCTACGAAAGGCAAGGTGCTTTTTCGCGGCAGGGATCTGAGCGCCTTTTCAGAAAGAGCCCTCACTAAATGGCGACGTAAAGAGATCGGCTTCGTTTTCCAGTCGTTCGCCCTATTGCCCACTCTGACTGCCTATGAGAATGTCGAGGTTCCGCTGCGCATTATCGGAACTCCGGGTCGTCAGCGCAGAGCGCGAGTCAGAGAATGCCTGGAGATGGTGGGGTTGTGGAAACGGGCCCGCCATCGCGTCTTTGAGCTATCAGGCGGCGAACAACAACGCGTCTGCATTGCCCGAGCCTTGGCTACAAGACCGGCTATGCTGCTGGCTGACGAACCTACAGGCGAACTCGACACCGTCACTGGCCAAAAGGTCCTCACGTTATTTCGAGACATTGTAGAACATGAAGGCATCACAGTCTGTATGGTCACTCACGATCCCAGCGCCGCACCTTTTGCAGATAAGGTGTACACTCTCGAAGACGGCCGAATCGTTTAGAATCCGGATGACTTGTTGACTTGGGAGGGTTTGGACAAATGCGCTTCTCCCGCACCTTGTTGCTGCTTGTGCTTCTATTAGGTCTGACCGGTTGCTCGCTGTTTCCCAAAGAGGAAGAGTATGTACTTCCGGTATTGGAAGATCCCCCACCCTCACGGATTGTGACCTATGAGGTAGAAAGAGGCTTCATAGCTGAAGAAATCAGAGGTCTCGGACGCGTAGCCCCCGTGTTGGAGACCCAGTTATACTTCACTCGTCCCGGGCGCATCAAGACTATGGACGTCCGTCTGCAGCAGCAGGTGGAGGAAGGTACAATACTGGCTCAGTTAGAGATCGGCGATCTTGAGCACCAACTTAAACTGGCCAAGATTTCGCTGGAGGAAGCCCGTCTGCGTCTGGAGCGAATGGAGGAGCTAGCCCTCATTGAGGGTCGCAAAGACAGCCCGGACCTGCATATGCAGCGTCTGGCGGTTGAACGCGAGCAGGTCAAACATGACTATCTTGTGGAGCAAATCAATCAGGCCACGATCAGAGCTCCCTATGACGGGGTCATCGTGCGAACCTACACCCAGGCCGGACTGACGGTCAAAGAGTACGAACCGGTATTGACAATCGCTGATCCCAGCGAGTTGGAAATCCACATGGAGCTGTATAGCGAGGATGACTTCCAGCGCATCACCCCGGGCCAACCGGTCAGGGTGGAAGTGACGCGAGGCAACTGGGTAGAAGGCTATGTGGCTCAGATTCCATCATACGCGGAACGCACCGCCACCGGGGCCGAGCGTGACCGCCGTGTCCGCATTCGTTTTCAAAACCCGGGAGTGCGCCTGCGTATGAACGATCTTATGACGGCCATCATCGTGGTGCGAGAAAAGCCGGACGCTTTACTGATTCCAAAAGCTGCATTGCGTGAGTTCATGGGACGCACCTATGTGCGCGTCTTGGAAGGTGAGACACGCCGCGAGATCGATGTCGATGTCGGCATCCGCGGAGCGACCCATGTTGAGATTTTGGACGGCTTAGAAGAAGGCATGCTCGTCATTGGGAAATAGCTAGTATGGGAAGCAGGTGCTGGATTGAGGTTACTGGCAATCCTGTGGACGACCATAAAAAATATTGTGAACAACTGGCGCCTTGAGTTGAGCCTATTGTTGGGCCTGTCCATGGGCGTCGGAATTGTGACCGCCATACCCATATACAGCTCGGGCTCTCTGCAGGATGCTTTCTTACGCCGCTGGCTGGCCTCCAGTGACGGACGCCCGCCCTACAGCGTAATGGTCAGTCATTGGTCGCGGCGCGGCGGCCCGGAGATCACGCTCGAGCAGTACTATGAGCTTGACGAGTATCTGCACGAGAACATCGAGGACCTCATAGGTCTTGAGCATATCTATTACAGCGAAGCCGGCGGTTTGGGTATCAACCGCATTGAGCCCGTGCGTGAGGATTTGGAGCCTCCCGAATCGCCTTATGCCGACATCTCCTTTATGAAAGGGTTACAAGAGCGCACGCGCTTGATCGACGGCCGCTGGTACAGTACCGAGGTATCAGAAGATGAAGTTATCGAGACCGTAGTAGATGTCGAAACGCTCGAAGCACTCAATCTGCTCGTCGGCGAGGAGTACATCTACTGGTACCCGGCGCCCCAGGGTGAGCTGAGTGATATACCAGTCAAGCTGCGCGTGGTCGGAGTCTTCCGAACCCCCGATGAATACCTCAACCATCCCGAATGGATCTACGCGCCGCCCTTTGATCATACCTTCTTCGTCGACAAAGAGGTCTTCTTAAAAGAGCTGGCGGGAAAGCGCAATCTCACCGACGCCAACTGGGATTGGAACTGGATCTTTGATCACCAATCGGTCCGAGTGCATCAGCTGCCGGAATTGGCCAGTGCCCTGGCCAAGCTGGAGACCAATGTGGCTCAGATCATGCCCGAAACGCGGCTGTGGAACTCTCCGCAACGCATTTTTGAGTATTTCAGTGAGACAGCCCGAGGTATAGCTCTCTTCCTCGGCGCCCTGTCGGTTCCCATTTTGGGCATGGTCTTCTACTACATCATCCTCACCGCCAGCCTGACGGTATCCAGGCGACGAAACGAAGTTGCCATGCTTCGCAGCCGAGGAGCCAGTGCTTTCCAGGTTGTCTTGAGTTTTCTCGTCGAATGGCTCATGCTGGGAGGAGTGGCCTTTGTCATCGGACCGTTTATCGGTCTGTTTATCGCCCGGGTCATGGGTGCTTCCGCCGGTTTTCTGTCCTTTGTGGACCGTCGGGCCCTGCCGGTGAGCATAGTACCCGACGCCTACCGTTACGGTGCGATCGCCGTCGGCGTGTCTGTCTTGGCTTGTCTGATTCCGGTGATCGGAGCTTCTCGATTCAGCATCGTCACCTTCAAACAGGAAGTTGTCCGAAGCCAGCGCAAGCCGTTGTGGGAAAGGTTCCTACTCGATTTCATTCTCTTGGGCACCTCTTTCTACGGTTACCGAACTCTGACACAGCAACGCCTGATCATGACGCTGCAGACTCAAAGCAGCAGGGAGGCACTGGCGTTATTGATGGATCCCATGCTCTTTTTCGTTCCGGTGATCTTCTTGCTGGGAGCGGGATTGTTCGTCTTACGCATTTTCCCCTACATCATGCACTTCCTGTCATGGATCACGGGACCTTTCCGGGGCGTATCCTGGACACTGACGACCAAACAACTCGCCCGCAACGCCAGGCAATATACTCCCTTGCTCCTGTTGCTAATCGTGACAGTTGCCCTCGGTATCTACTCAGCGGCAGCGGCTCGCACCCTGTCTCGCAATTTTGAGGATCGCATTATGTACGCCATCGGTGCGGATGCGGTGCTTACTGAGCAGTGGTCTTTACCAACCGCCGGCGATCCCGATGACTTTTTCAGTCTCTTCGGCGGAGGCGATGAAGACAGCAGACCGCCCGAACCCCTGGTTTTCGAACCGCCGTTTTACGTGCACGAAGATCTTCCCGGCGTCAAAGCCGCTGCCCGCGTTTTGACGCGCAATGTCAACATCCAGGTAGGCGGAAACTTCAGGGGTCAGGGACAGATGATGGCTATAGTCCCCCGTGAATTCGCGGATGTAGCGTGGTTTCGCCACGATCTCACGCCCATCCACTACTACCACTACCTCAATCTCCTGACGCGATACAGCGAAGGAGCATTGATATCCAACGAGTTCATGGAGGAAAACCATCTCAATCCCGGAGACTGGATCACTTTGATGCTTAAAAACCAGCCCATTGATGTCTTCATCGTGGCAGGCATAGATCTGTGGCCGACTCTATACCCTGAAGCGGGAACGATCGTGGTCACCAATCTGCAACACGTGCAGCAGGTCACCACTCTCGAGCCGTATGCCATCTGGCTCAAGATGGAAAGCGGTGCGTCATTGATCGACGCCGTAGATAGCCTGCGTGAACAAGGCATCTGGGTTTCATCAGTGACCGACAGTCGCCTACAGATCGTTGAGGGTCGTCGGGAACCTCACCGCATGGGCTTTTTCGGGATTTTGTCCATTGGCTTTCTCGTCTCAGTAGTTGTAACCATCATGGGCTTTTTCCTGTACACATTCCTTTCGTTGAGGGCACGAATGCTCCACTTCGGTGTACTTCGAGCTATCGGGCTCTCAGTCAGACAACTGATCTCCATGTTGGCTTTGGAACAGGTCTTCTCTCTAGGTCTGGGCCTCATCGTGGGCACTCTACTGGGCCGCCTGATAAGCAATGTCTTCTTACCGTTCCTGGAGCAGACTAGCGAGTTCAAAGAGGCCATACCGCAGTTCATGATCGTCATCGAAGCACAAGATCTGCAAAAGATCTACGTGGTACTGCTGTCCATGCTCCTCGTAGGAGTGCTGGCTCTCGCGGTTGTACTGTTCCGCATGCGCCTGGCACAAGCAGTCAAGATAGGGGAGGAAGTCTAGTGTCATGGAGACGCTTGATACCCAGAAGGTGGCGTAGTCGGAGCCACCCACACTCAAAAGCTGCGACTGCGAGCCTAACCACAGACACTGAGCAGATCGGCCTGCAGCTGTTGGAAGATGATGATCCTGCCGGCCCACCTCCCAATCCTACAACGGCCGATGCCGCCATCGGTGAGCCCTTCATTGTTTGCCAGAACCTAGTGAAGATCTACAAGATCGAGGATCTTGAGGTCTTCGCTCTGCAAGGTCTTGATCTGGAGATCAGGCGCGGCGAGCTGATGGCCATCATCGGTAGCAGCGGCAGTGGTAAGTCCACTCTCCTCAACGTACTGGGTGGCCTGGACATCCCTACCGCGGGTCGCGCCTATGTAGCCGGATGGGATTTACTGCGGATGAGCAATCGAGCGCGCGTCCTATACAAAAGACACACCGTGGGTTTCGTCTGGCAGAATGTGAGCCGCAATCTGGTGCCGTATCTAACTGCACTGGAGAATGTCGAACTGCCTATGATTTTGGCCGGCAAGTACGATCGTAACAGAGCCAAAGAGCTGTTAGAGGCGGTTGGGCTTGAAAAGCGCATGCGCCACAAACCTGTGCATATGTCGGGCGGAGAGCAACAACGTGTGGCCATCGCCATCGCCTTGGCCAACAACCCTTCTGTCCTACTGGCCGACGAGCCAACCGGGTCACTTGACTCACGGACTGCGCTAACGGTGCTACAGGCCTTTCGTCAAGTCCGCGACATTTACGGAGTCACTGTCGTCGTGGTTACTCACGATCGCAGCATGTCCAATGCCGTGGACCGCTTCGTGGAAATCCGTGACGGTAAGACCAGCACGGAAGCGGTTCGTCGCGATCTGTCGGAAGATGTGGCAGAAGCCACTCACGATCGCTATACGCTACTGGACTCCGCCGGCCGTCTGCAGCTTCCTTTGTCTTACATGGAAAGCATCGGACTTCAAGGCCCAAGTCGCGTCCGCTTGACAGTGGACGGACGGCGCATTATTATCGAACCCCCTGATGAGGATACTCCCCCTCTTTCTGAAGAGCCGGCTTAGTCCGCAATCTTCTCCTCTACCGCTATGGCACAGAAGGAGCCATTCATGAATCTCATTCATGGAATTGGCACACATGTTAGAGTATAATACAAGTGGCGTCATGTTCTTGGCGCGTTCCCGAATGTTGATAACAGCGAGGGGGGGAGTGACCTATGGCGATCAAGTGCCCTGACTGCAACTCCTTCAACCCGACGGCCGCCACGAACTGCAGAAAATGTGGAGCCGAACTCAATCCCAAGACTACCACCGTCACCGAAAGCAATGCTCCCGACAAGCGCTCCGTTCCTTGGTACAAGCGTTTGTTAAGTCGGCGAAAAGAGTAACACGACCGCAGTCCATCCCTCAAGCGGGGCCGCCGATCATGTGCACAGGCGGCCTATGATTTCATTGATCATATCTGGCCATCCGATTCATATATGGAAAGACTCCCCGACACTCATATGGGCAGACTAAGTGCCGGAGGTGAAGCATTGCGGATTACAGGCGTGGTGCCCGCCGCGCTACGGGCCGCCATTGACGCGAATATCGAACTGAAAGAGGCCTTGATGCGGACCCAGATGCCGAGGCGCTTCCAAGCCATGGTTCTTGGCCTGACCGCCCTTAGGCAGATGAAGAGTCACGAACGGACCTCCTCGAGCGTCAGAATATGGGCACAGAGCACAAATGGGTAGTCCGACGTTTGTCTCATCTCCCGGGAGGAGCGGTCCCGTCCGCTCCTCTAATCGTTTTCCTCGATATCTTCTTCATGTGTTTTTTTCCACAGCTCAGGATCAAAAGGAGCTCGACGTCCGGGGCACTTGTCGCGACGGCACAGCCGACACGAGTAGAAATCTCTCTCCGACGGAAAGAGAATACCCGAGACAGTCTTGTTTGGCTGCATGAGACAGCTTTCATTGAGTTGCACACCGATCCGGGCCGGCGCATCGCCCAACAGTCTAAAAAGCTCCACTTGCTGCTCAAGAGGCCAGACAGCGACGTCGCCCGAGCCGGGATGCATGGACGACAAACCGGAGATGCCGTACTTCGAACGCACATGAGTGATCAAGTGATTGCGGGCCGCGTTCAGAGCCTGTGATTTAAGACACTCTATGCTGTAGCGCAACAGCTCGTCACTGTAGCGGGCAAGAAGACCATCCAGCTCCAAGCCACACGTGGCTATGAAAGGAAACACCCGATACACATCTGTCAGATTCATCCTCAGCACGCGGCTTGTGAAGACCACACCGTCGATGGTTACGGTATCCCGCCCTCGCTCCTCGACATAGCCCACTCCGTAAAGCGCCTTGGGCTTCGCCACTGATGCGGCCTGATCAACAACGTCCTGAATCTCAGAGGCGAGATCCGATGATGCATCAAGGCCCAACGTCTTCAATAGATCGGCTGAATCGGGGACAAAGGGAATCTCATCCAGAATCGTGACAACCGTTATCATGATTACCTCCTGAGATCTTTGCCGTAATCGTTCGCTCTTGCCAGCTATCACCCTTCTCGAACATTGAAGAATTAGGCAGGTTATTGATCACAAGGCCAGAAACTATCCCTCATGAGAACACGGCACGATTCTCGAACGAGATCCTACATTTCTCAGCATTTGCCCAACCTGCCCGTGGAGATTCACGACGCTTTGCTGGCATGCGGGGTATCGACGGTCATTCGATCGGGTAGCAATCTCTTCCATCAAGGCGATCCGGCTGAGAAAGGCTATCTAATTCTCAAGGGACGGCTCAAGCTGACTCAACTTCACGAACGAGGTAAAGAAGTGATCCTGGGCTATTTCGGACCAGGCGATCTGATCGCCTTTTTGACCGCCTATGACCAAACGGACTATCCCGCTACGGCGGAGGCCGTCGAGACCGTCGAGCTAGTCGGTTGGGACGCTGAAGCACTGCGTCAGCTGATACGTACGCATCCGCCTTTAGCCGATATGGTGCTGCGCATGGCGGCAGCGCGCATGAAAGAGACACAGAAACGCTATCTCGAGCTGTGTGCGGAACAGGTGGACGGACGCTTGGCCCGCGCACTGCTACGGATTATGAATCAAGCCGGTCGCAAGACTGAAAACGGTATCGTCATCGAGTTTCCTCTTAGTCGAGAAGACCTCGCCGACTACATCGGTACCTCCTTGTACACGGTCAGTCGCACGTTGAGTCTTTGGGAGAAGAAGGGCTGGGTGGTCTCCGGACGCGAGCGCATCACTGTCACTGACCCACATGCCCTGATGGCATTCGCCGAGGGCGTTGATCTCAGCGCAAAAAAGACTGTTATTTGCTCTGGCGCAAAGAATGATGCAAAGGATCCGCCTATACTGGAGCCATGATGAGACTGAGTCCTGAGATGACCGTTCAAGATCTATTGCATCGTTTCCCGGAAGCTATGCGGTTCTTCGTCAGACACAGGATGCTGTGTGTGGGCTGTCCCTCGGCGCCCTTTCATACCCTGAAAGACGTGGCGCATCTTCATGATCTGACCGTAGAGTCTTTGCTCAGCCAGCTCAATGAAGTGATCGCCGATACAACAGAAGGACACCCGTGTCAAAAGGACTGCTAATGAAGGATTGCATAGCCACAGTATCTATCAAAGGAGGCCGTTGATGTTCTGTTTTCAATGTCAGGAGACTGTAGGAAACACCGGCTGTACAGTCAGAGGTGTATGCGGAAAAGAAGAAAGCACCGCCAACCTTCAAGATCTGTTGATCTACGTACTCAAAGGCATATCGATTTACAGCGAAAGACTCAAGGAATTGGGTAGACCGGACCGTTCAACCGCCAGGTTCATCTACCAAGCTCTCTTTGCCACGATCACTAACGCCAACTTCGATGATGAACGCTTTGTGGGTTTGATTCGGGAAGCCCTCATGATTCGTGAGCAACTGCGCTCTAGATTCCTGGCCGTCTATAAAGAAAAGACGGGCGAGGATTTCAACGAGAATCTGCATGATGCCGCCACTTGGTCATCCGATGATCCCGCCGAGTTCGCTGAGAAAGCTACCTCCGTCGGCGTATTGGCGACATCCGACCCTGATGTACGTTCTTTGCGAGAACTGTTGATCCTCGGTCTAAAGGGTATTTCGGCCTATGCGGAGCATGCCGCCGTGCTCGGATACCGAAAAGAAGAGATAGAGGACTTCATGACGGAGGCCCTCGCCTCTACCACCAAGGAATTGTCTGCGAATGAGATGATCGATCTCGTAATGCGAGCCGGTGAGACGGCCGTCTCTGCTATGGCTCTTCTTGATGAAGCCAACACAGGCAGCTACGGTCATCCCGAGATTAGCGAGGTAAACCTCGGTGTGCGCAACAACCCGGGGATTCTCATCAGCGGTCACGATCTGAAAGACCTGGAGGCTCTGCTGAAACAGACCGAGGGAACCGGCGTCGATGTCTACACCCACGGTGAGATGCTGCCGGCTCACTACTACCCCGCCTTCAAGAAGTACAAGCATCTTGTGGGTAACTACGGCGGTTCGTGGTGGCGGCAAAATGAGGAGTTCGAAGCGTTTAACGGTCCGATCCTCATGACCACCAACTGCCTCGTGCCTCCGAGAAAGAACAACACGTACCTCGACCGTCTTTTCACCACAGGAGTGGTGGGTTACGAGGGAGCGACGCACATTCCGGAAAACCCTGACGGAGAAAAAGACTTCTCGGCCATCATCGCCAAGGCTAAGCAGTGCCCGCCGCCTACACCGCTTGAAGATGGAAAACTGATCGGTGGATTTGCTCACAACCAAGTATTCAGTCTTGCCGACAAAGTGGTGGAGGCCGTCAAGTCAGGAGCGATCAGGAGATTCATAGTCATGGCTGGCTGCGACGGACGTCACAAGACCCGCAACTACTACACCGAAGTGGCTCAGCAATTGCCACCTGATACAGTAATACTGACCGCTGGCTGTGCCAAGTATCGTTACAATAAGCTTCAACTCGGCGACATCGGCGGCATTCCCCGTGTCCTAGATGCCGGACAGTGCAATGACTCCTATTCGCTGGCTCTGATCGCCCTCAAACTAAAGGAGATCTTCGGTCTCGATGACATCAACGACTTGCCGATCTCGTATGATATCGCTTGGTACGAGCAAAAGGCCGTAGCCGTACTGTTGGCTCTGCTGTATCTTGGCGTCAAAGGCATTCGTCTTGGTCCGACGCTGCCCGCTTTCTTGTCGCCGGCTGTGGCCAAAGTGCTCGTTGAGAACTTTGACATCAAGCCTATCGGCACCGTAGAAGAAGACATCGCTGCAATGATGGCTGGCAGATAGAGGATAAACACCAATCAGGTTGGAAGCGGGATTGCTCCCGCCTCTTACCACACCACCGGGCATACGGTTTTCGTGCCACGGCGGTTCATGTAGCAGTCCCGGAACTGTCGATGTTCATCAAGCAGCGAGACGAGTCCAAGTGCACAGAAGACGGACTTCTTGAAGGCTTCGTTCAGATGTGAGGCTCCTGGATTCCACCGGGGGCCTCGTCCGTTTGTGGCGGACTTCCATGCCCGTTCCTCCGTCAGTCCGCGTTTCATCAGGTTACAAGCCCAAATGTAGGGGCGTTTCCATTGGCACCGGATGAGGCATCGCGGTCTCCGGCGAATCCGGCCGTCAAACTCCGCAAAGACGTTCTTCACCCGCAAGCCGGAAAGGGTTCCCTAACCTCGTAGAAGCGGTGTAAGCTCATCCACGATTCGTTTGAGGCTCCATCCCCTGCCCCGGCGAAGGAGGCCTTCACTTTCTCCTTGAGCCGTTTCAGTGATTCCGGCGCTACTTTGAGCCGAGGCTTCATATGAGGTCATGGAGTAGCCGAGGAATCTCCGCCGCCAAGGGCGATTGACCGCGTTTTTCTGACGGTTGACCTTGAGCTTAAGCTTACTCTCCAAGAACCCGGTGATCGATTCCATGACTCGCTCTCCGGCCCGCCGAGACTGCACATATATCATGCATCGTCGGCATATCGGCAGAAGGCGTGTCCTCGTCTTTCCGGTTCTTTGTCCAGCTAATCCGAAAGGGTGTTGGACGCATGGGAGAGAGCGAGCCGCCTTGCGGCGTTCCTTCTCGCCGGACCGATATGAGACCGCCCTTCATCATTCCCACTTCGTCGGGCCAGTGCTTTGCCTGCGGCTTCCTTCAGAT
>LSQX01399835.1_pt2 | contig 35137 bp, 33 predicted proteins | sample 654561 | NCBI WGS metagenome assembly LSQX01 (sample SAMN04489861, study PRJNA283612) | anaerobic digester metagenome | isolation source: 4 biogas reactors fed with cattle manure at either 37C or 55C with and... | place: Denmark: Kongens Lyngby | collected 2014 | reverse complement strand
AAGTTACTGTATTTGTCATATTCAACCCTATCAATTCCGTTAGGTGGAATTATACATCTCATTTAGTGGAAATGCTAATGCTTTTTACAAGTAAAAATGGATATGATAGGTTGGCAGTTAGTTATGAAACACAAACATTTTAAACAAATTAATCAGTAAATATAAAAAGACTTGCTAACAACATCTGTATATACAGGAGACATACACATGAAACTTACATTTAAAAAAACCTCAAAAAAACTCTTACTCACAGCAATTGCATCATCGCTAGCCGTACCTGTCATGGCACAGGTCAAAGTAGGTGTGATTAACAGTTTATCGGGTAACTTTGCCGCTTTTGGTGTCCGTTATAACACTGGCTTAGAAGTTGCGCTGGAAGAAATTAATGCTGCTGGTGGTATTAATGGAGAGCCACTTGAGCTAGTCAAACATGATGATCGCTCTGATGCACAAAGTGCTTTATCAGCACTTGAGGCATTAAATCGCCAAAAAGTACCTGTCATCATCGGTTCGTATGCATCTGGCATCACCGGTCCTGTGTCTAGAACAGCGACCCGTCAAAAATTACCCTTTATTGTATTAGGAAGCGCTGACGACTCAATTACCAAACCAGGTTCAGACTGGGTGTTTAGAGCTAAACACAACTCCACTATTGTTGCCAATACATATATTGACTATTTCGATGCAATGCGCAAACAAGATCCTAGTCTAAAGAGAGTTGCAATTATGCATGGTAATGGGGCTTGGCCAACGTCAGTCAGTGAAATTGCTGAGAAAATAGCAAAAGAAAGAGGCTATGAGGTTATCGGTCGCCAAGCATACGACCAAGGTGCTACCGACTTTAGACCCATTCTAAATAAGTTTAGGAGTGATAAAGTTGATATTTTATTAACAGGTTCTTATGCTGATGACGGTATCGCGATCGCTCGCCAAATTATTGAAACTGGTTTAGGGGCAAAAATTGTGGCTATTGACACTGGTTCATCGATGCAAAGCTTTATCGATCAAGTTGGTTCTGCTGCCGAAAATATCGTTTCAACCGTGACTTGGAGTCCTGACGTTCAATATGAAGGTACTGCTGAACTTTATGAAAAATTAAAAGAAAAAGCAAAAGAAGAACCCTCTTTCTATGAGGCTGAAGGCTACTTAGCATTAAAAGTAGCAGCCGATGCACTAAGTCGTGCCAGCTCGCATGAGCGCGACGATGTTCGAGAATCTTTAGCCAAGACAGACCTGCAAACTGCGGTAACTCATGTCACTTTCGAAGACTATGATGGCTTCAAAGGGCAAAACCCAATCAAGAGCCTAATTATCCAAATTCAAGACGGTAAACACGTAACCGTATTCCCTGAAGAAATTTCAGCTCAAGAAGCTAAATTTTCTAAATAAAGTTGTTAGGGTGACTTGACTCTCTCATAACTGAAAAAAAGTCGCCCCTCTTTTCCCATTAACAACTAAGAAAATTTGACGATGGAAGAATTTCTATGTTTGATTTAGTATCTTTTTTGCAAAATCTATCCAATGGTATTTTGATAGGGGCTGTCTATGCGCTTATTGGTGTCGGCCTTACCCTAGTCTTCGGAGTGATGAGGACAATCAACTTCGCCCACGGTGACTTCGTAGTGTTAGGTATGTACTTCGCCGTACTTCTAAATAGTATATTTGGAGTTGATCCCTACTTAACGCTTATTTTTGCCATTCCTTTAGGATTTATAACTGGTGCATTAATTCAACGACTTATACTTTCAAAAATTATTGACGCGCAGCCAGAAACAATGATGCTTGCAACCTTGGGTATTTCTTTAGTCGTTGCAAACCTATTGCTTCTTATTTTTGGTGGTGAACCCCAATCAGTCAACACCTCGTACTCATCAAGCACCCTTCAAATAGCTGATGTACGAATTTCTCTCGTTTTACTATTTGCAGGTATAGCAACTGCAGTCATGGTTATTGCCTTGTATTTTCTCTTAAATAAGACGGAGATCGGTAAAGCGATTAAAGCAGTATCAGAAAATCGCTTAGGTGCTGAACTTGTTGGTATCAATACAAAATCTATTCAAGCACTTGTTTTTGGACTGGGCATGGCCTTAGCAGTTACTGCTGGCGTCAGCCTTATTCCACTTCTTTTTGCTTCACCCGTAGTCACTGGCGCCACCTTTACTCTTAAAGCTTTTGTTGTCACCGTACTAGGTGGACTTGGCAATATAGGTGCGGCAATTGCCGGAGGTCTAATCTTGGGAATTATTGAAATCTTAGGAGCTTCTTATCTAGATTCAGCCTATCGAGACGCCTATGGTCTTCTTATTTTCTTAATAATTTTATTAATCAAACCAGAAGGTTTATTCGGTAAATCGGTGAAGAGAGTATGAATAAGCACGTTATTGTATTGATCATTTTAGCTATTGCAGGCGCTATCTACCCTGTCCTCCTACCAACTTACTTAACTGTCGGAATAACTGCTTTGTTGTTCACCGGGTGGGCCACTTCTTGGAATATCTTAGGTGGTTGGGCTGGCCAACTTAGTTTAGGTCACGCTAGCTTTGTTGGTTTAGGCGCCTATTTTGTGGCTTTGGGTTCTGCTCATTTCCCACAAATTCCTTGGTGGGTCCTATTGTTAATCCTTATGTTTGCTGCTGGTATCATTGCATACTTTTGGGGGAAGCTAACCTTCCGATTATATGGTCCATATTTTTCATTATCTACAATTGCTGTAGCTGAAATGGTTCGTCTCTTTGTTATTAATGAAGGGTGGTTAACGGGAGGAGCTTCAGGTGTATTTATTGATACACTCCCGAAGCCATTTGGTCTCGATCTATTTGGTAGTGGTACTCAATATTACTTGGCACTCATCTACGCAGTACTAACAATTGCCATCACTATTTTTATTGCTAGAACTAAATTCGGCTTCCAACTAAGAGCTGTTAGGGACAATGAGGAAGCAGCAATGGCTGCAGGAATCAATCCTACTTCCATTAAGCTTAAAGCATTTATTATTTCCGGTGCCTTGACAGCATTAGGTGGTGCAATCTATGGAATATACTTATCCTTTATTGAGCCCCACATTATTTTCAATTTACTTTTATCTATTCAGATTGCCCTAACAGTCATTATTGGTGGGCGCGGTACCATTTGGGGTCCGGCTGTGGGTGCCTTCCTACTCGTCTTATCAGGAGAGTTATTCCGTACTGCTTTTTCTCAAGCAAATATGTTGCTCTACGGTGTATTAATTTTAGTCATTATCCTATTAATGCCTAAAGGAATTGTAGGAGAACTCATCCAAAGAACAATTAGGAGGAAATATGCAAAAAATAATACAAGCCGATAATATCGTCGTGAAATTTGGTGGGCTAATCGCAGTCAATAACGTATCTCTTTCCTTAAAACAAGGAGAAATTCTTGGACTGATTGGCCCAAATGGTGCGGGAAAATCAACCTTATTTAATGCCATCACCGGTTTTGCACCAATCCACAGTGGCAAAGTAATTTTTTACGATGAGGATGTAACTACTCTTCCACCTTATGTCAGGACTCGGCGCGGTATGGCGAGGACATTCCAAACGGAACAATCCTACGATGAATTAACAGTATTAGAAAATGTATTAGTTGCCGCTTTTTTAAAGCAAAACAAAAGGACTGAGGCAGAAAAAATTGCAATGGAAGCCTTAGAAACAGTTGGACTCGCCGATCGGGCTCACCAACTGTCAACTGACCTCAACTTGGCTCGTCTAAGGAGATTAGAACTAGCCAAAGCACTTGCATTAAAACCTAAGGTTCTGTTTTTAGATGAAATTATGGCGGGATTAAATCCCCCTGCTTTAAAAGAAATGGTTGGACTTTTACGTAATCTAACCAGTAGTGGCGTTTCAATTGTTATGGTCGAACACATCATGGAAGCAATTATTCAGTTATGCGATCACGTGATTGTTTTAGCTAATGGTAAACAAATTGCCGAAGGCAAAGCAATTGATGTGATCAACGATCCTATGGTTATCGAAGCTTATTTAGGGACTGACTAATGAACACAAATAACGATATGGTATTAAGCGTAGAACACGTAGATCTTGGTTATGGCTCTCTGCAAGTCATATTTGACGTTTCGCTTCATGTAAAAAGAGGGGAATTAGTCGGCCTTGTAGGAGGCAACGGGAGCGGTAAGTCCACTATGTTGAGAGCAGTCTCAGGCATGATTCAACCTTGGAAAGGCGATATATTTTTTCAAGGAGAATCTGTTGCAAAACTTGAGCCACACCAACTCGCAGCACGAAAGCTAGCCCATGTTCCAATGGGAAGACAACTATTTACTAATTTAAGTGTCAAAGAAAATATTTTACTTGGCTCTTATCTGCCTAGTGCCAGAGCCATGCGCAAAGAAAACTATGCCAAGGTAATGGATATCTTTCCCGACCTGAAAAAGTTTGAAAGTAGTGCTGCAGGCTCCTTATCGGGAGGACAACAGCAAATGGTGGCTATCGGACGCGCTTTAATGCTCGAACCGGAGTTACTTATTATGGATGAACCAAGTTTAGGCCTATCTCCACTATACGTAAAACAAATGATGACAGCTATTAGGGGATTAGCCGATATGGGGTTTTCTGTTCTTTTAGTTGAGCAAAATATTAAACAAGTATTACAAGTAAGTCACCGAACTTATGTACTGGAAAACGGAAGACTGGTGTTAGATGGCAATTCACAAGAGTTAATCGGTCATCCTATGATTAAAAAAGCATATCTTGGACTTTAAGCATTATTGCAGGAGATTTATATGAGTTCAAACACAATTACTGAAACACACCTTGAGCCAATCTATAAGGGTGGAGTTACTGCCTTTGCTGAAGATTTCAAGCACAGAAAAGTTAGCTCTGAAGAGTTAACTCGACAATATTTAGAACGTATAAAAAACACAGATGAGCAACTTGGCGCTTTCGAATATATTAATTATGACGCAGCTATTGAGAGTGCTAAAGCAATGGACACGCTAAGAGACTCGGGAGTGTATTTAGGTCCTTTAATGGGAGTTCCTATTGCTGTAAAAGATGTTTTTTTAATTGATGGCATGCCCTATCCCAAAGTCGGCTCCAATATGGAATTGCCTGATATTTTAGGCAAAGAAGAAGGTTCTTTTATCAAGGCATTAAAAAGTGCCGGCTGCGTTATTCTTGGTACTACCAAGACGGTTGAATTTTGTCTTGGTATCACAGGAGTCTCCGAGCCGAGAGGTACTCCTTGGTGCTCCTCTGATCTACAAAACAAACGATTTCCTGGTGGTTCAAGCTCCGGTTCCGGGGTAGCTGTCGGTGCAAATTTATGTATGTTTGCTATTGGCAGTGACTCAGGGGGTTCAGTTCGTGTACCTGCAGCTTTTAATGGTGTATTTGGTTTAAAAACCACCTTCGGTCTTTGGCCTACTGATGGTGCATTCCCGCTTGATAAAACAGTAGATTCTATTGGCTTGATCACACAAACGGCAAGAGATGCTCGACTTATTTTCAACACATTGTCTACAAAACTAAACCCTAGTTTCAGTGTCAAAAACAACACTGAAATCGATTTCAAACAAATCAAATTAGGGCTGCCAAGCAACCATTTTTCTGATGGACTAAGTGCAACAGTCGAAAAGGCTTTTACGCAAGCAAACAATGCCTTAGAATCTGTCGGTGTTAATTTTGAAACTTTACATTTACCTGGTGCAGAAGAAAGAAAAGACTACTTTCCAGTCACTATGCCGACATACCTGCTCGCTATTTTAGGCACCGATCGTTTCCTTGCAAATAAAGATAAAATGGACCAAGTCATTGCTACTCGTATCGAATCAGGTCTAAATGTAGAAGCATATAAGTATCTTGCTCTGATTGAAAAAAGGGAAAAAAGCATTACTGCTGCACATAAGGCAATGAAACCATTTGACGCTATTGTTAGCCCCACTACAACCATTCAACCTCCACTGGTAACCGATGCAGAGGACCCGGTAAAAGGCTTGAGTTTAGCGTTGGGCATGACTCAAAACACACAACCCGCCAACTACCTAGATCTGTGTGCAGTTTCGTTACCTATTCCCTGCAATGACTTACCAATCGGTTATCAATTAAATGCGGGACCTAATAATGATAGTAACCTGCTGAACTTAGCAGTTGCGATAGAAAACTTGTTTGAGCAAAAATCAGACCTACTTAAAACTTAAACAATCAGAATCCACAAATAAAAATCCCGAGTTCCAATTCAAGAACCCGGGATTTTTTATTGAAGCTTTAGTTCAAACACTACTTCAAGAACAACGCATTCATGCGCTTCACAAAAGCTGCCGGATCGGCGATTTGTACACCCTCAGACAATAGAGCCTGATCTAAGAGTACTGAGGCCCAATCAGCTAATTCTTCATCACTGGCACTAGCTTCAATACGTTTAATCAACGCATGATCAGGATTAATCTCTAAAGTATGCTTAGACTCAGGGACCTCTTGGCCTGCGGCTTTGAGCATGCTCACTAGATGCGGGCTAAGCTCATTTTGACCGACAACCACGCAAGCCGGTGAATCAACTAAACGCCAAGACACATTAACTTCTTTAACTTTATCACCAAGCGCAGCTTCTAGCCTTTCAACGAGTGGCTTAAACTCCTCGCTGACCTCTTCCTGACGTTTTTTCTCATCTTCATCAGTCAAATCCTCTAAGTCAAGACTGCCTTTAGCCACAGAAACTAACTTCTTGCCTTCAAACTCACTCCAGAAAGACATCATCCAATCATCAACACGCTCAGACATTAACAGAACTTCAATGCCTTTTTTACGGAAAAACTCCAGATGCGGACTACTCTTCGCAGCTGCATAGCTATCCGCCGTCACGTAGTAAATAGCCTCCTGGCCTTCTTTCATACGAGCAATATAATCAGCAAGACTGACTGACTGCACCTCACTGTCTTCGTGAGTTGAGGCAAAACGCACTAGCTTAGTAATACGCTCCTGATTTGTTTGATCTTCACCGATACCTTCTTTGAGCACCTGACCGAACTGGGTCCAGAAAATCTTATAATCTTCGGGGCGATTTTCAGCTAGGTCTTCTAACATGCTCAGTACGCTACGAGTTGCTCCATCACGAATGGCTTTAACATCACGACTTTCTTGTAGAATTTCACGAGAAATATTAAGCGGCAAGTCAGACGAATCAATCACACCACGTACAAAACGCAAGTACATTGGCAGCAACTGCTCAGCCTCATCCATAATAAAAACGCGTTTTACATAAAGCTTCAAACCATGCGCCGCATCGCGATTCCACAGATCAAAATTTACCTGTTTAGGAACATATAAAAGCTGAGTATATTCATTGCGACCTTCAACCCGACGGTGGGTCCATGCGAGTGGGTCCTCGAAGTCATGGCTGATATGCTTATAAAACTCGGCATATTGCTCATCGCTAATTTCATTACGATTACGGGTCCATAAAGCGCTTGCCTGGTTGATAGTTTCCCACTCACCACTTTTAATCGCTTCACCCTTCTCCTGGTCGTAATCTTCTTTTTCCATCTGTACAGGAATGGAAATATGATCCGAGTAGCGCTGCATGATATTGCGCAATTTCCAAGTATTTAAAAACTCCTCAGAATCCTCTCTTAAGAACAGAATAATATCTGTACCGCGCTCAGACTTCTCAATAGCCTTGATACTAAACTCGCCCTCGCCCTTTGATTGCCACTCAACTGCCTCATTAGCAGCCAAACCGGCACGGCGAGTACGTACAACAACCTCATCTGCGACGATAAAAGAAGAATAAAAACCAACACCAAACTGACCAATTAATTGATTGTCTTTTTGCTGATCACCAGTAAGCTTGGAAAAGAATTCTTTAGTCCCTGAACGCGCGATAGTACCGAGATTACTAATCACTTCCTCTTCGCTCATACCAATCCCATTATCACTAATGGTGATGGTTTTAGCATCCGGGTTATAGCTTACGCGGATACGTAAATCGCTGTCTTCTTCAAGCAATGCCGGATTAGCAATAGCTTCAAAACGTAGCTTATCGCAGGCATCTGATGCATTAGAAACTAACTCTCTTAAGAAAATTTCTTTATTTGAGTATAACGAGTGAATCATCAAATGCAAAAGCTGTTTGACCTCAGTTTGAAACCCCATTGTGCGTGCTGTTGCTGTTTGATTTTGACTATCCTTAGCCTGATCTACCATTGATTAATTCCTTATGTTTAGAATAACAGTTCAAGTTGATGGTAATTAATGGTGAGGACTAAAGTGGGTTTTTCAAGGGCTGCTCTTGCGTAGAAAACCACACAAAACAAAGCGGTGGCTGAATGAATAGGCTATTTGCAATATAATGACACGAACACAAAAAACTTTTCAATAGCTATAAACTATGCAAAACTCCACTCAACAGACAGACTATAACGACACCATCGATTTGTTTGAATTATTTGGCACGATATGGCAAGGCAAGTGGCTAATTGTTGCTATAACCTGTCTTAGCATTTATTAGCCGGCATTTATGCTTTTACCGCTGAGGAGCAATGGACCAGCAAAGCACAAGTACGTGTGCCCGAACCTAATCAACTTGAAAACTATTTAGATATCGAAGAGTCATATCACCGTTATGCCATGCTGGATTCAAACACGACCTTAGATACACAAAAAGCCTTAGAAGAAGCTTTTACTATTTTCAGCACGAGTCTTTTTGCAACTGACGCTAAGTTAGATGCGATCAGAAACTCTACCTATTATCAAGCATTGGCTCAAAACTTAGGCGACGAAACTGAGCAGTTATCTCTACTAAATAATATGGCATCCCGCGACCTCAGTGCATCTGAGGCAATAAAAGGCAATCGCTTTATCTATAATGCTCAATTTACCGCCAAGACTCGCGCTGATGCGCGCCAAACTTTAGTAGAGGCTCTCGCTATTATCAATAGCAAAGCCCTGGACTTACTTTATGAAAGACAAGAGAACCGTATCAAAAATCGTATTCTTGCTTTAGAGACTCAAAGTTTACGGCTTAAAAACACGACTGAACAGGAACGTCAAAATAAAATACTAGAGCTTGAGCAGGCTTTACAAAGTGCTCGCAATGCCAACATAAGTAATTACACTGGTAATAATCCAGTTATGGGCAATAGTATTATTGATCTTCAAAACTCTGAAATGCTTTTTTTGCTTGGTGAGGAATATCTTCAAGCTCAACTGAGCACGTTATCAAATACTTCGCCAATTTATCCTGCAGGGTATTATGAGAGTCAGCGCAGCGCTGAAAACTTAAAAATGCTTTTAAATCAAGATGCTCAAGGTCAATTGTTCACCTACACTATGACACCTGAACTACCACTGAACAAAGACAAACCTCGCAAGGGTTTAATCTTGGTACTAGGAGCTCTACTTGGCGGTGTAATCGGTGTCTTTTATGTGCTACTACGTAGCGCGATAAGAAATCGACGTCAGCAACAAGCTTAATTTGAAGAGGGTGACTTTCATAAATCACCCTCTTTGTCCATCTATATATCCAACACAATCTTCCCAAAGTGCTGACCACTCGCCTGATATTCAAAAGCCTGCACAATATCAATAAATAGTTTTGATACCCATAACATCTCCAATAAGTAATATTGACCTAAATTTACTTTAATCCAGCAGCACCAAAGTTTGTATAATCAAAACGAATATTACAACACTTAACTACTAGGAGCGCTGCATGAAATCTGTTCAAATCCCATCCAAATCTGAGTATTACGATAGTCTACCCTACGAGTCTTATTCATTCCCCTACTCTCATCCCGCACGACTTTCTGCAGTCGCACGCCTCTTTAGTCTAGCAACACCAAAAAATAAAAAATTCCGAGTCCTTGAATTAGGTGCAGCATCCGGTGGTAACTTAATTCCTTTAGCAATGTATTATCCTGACGTTGAATTAGTCGGCATTGACTACTCAACAGTTCAAGTTGAGCAGGGTCAAAAGCTAATTCAATCGCTAGGTTTAGAGGATCGAGTACAACTACTTTGCCAAAGTATTACAGACATTGATAAAGACCTTGGTAAATTCGACTACATCGTCTCTCACGGAGTCTATAGCTGGGTACCTACAGAAGTTCAAGACGCCATTATCAGCACCATTCAAAACCACCTTAAACCAAAGGGTGTTGCTTATGTCAGCTACAACGTTTATCCCGGTTGGAAGCGTTTAGAAATTATCCGCGATATGATGCTCTACCATACACGTGACATGAATGAAAACAAAGCTCAGGAACGGATGGCGCAAGGGCGAGCGATCGTTGATTTTATCCGTAACATGAGCCATGAAAAAAGTGGCATTCGTCAGATGATTGATGCACCATGGGATAGCCTGCGAAACAAAGCTGACTCATATCTTGGTCATGAGTTTTTAGAGCCAGTCAATCAACCTTGTTACTTCCTGGACTTTTCTGAAAAACTCAACGCTCATAAGCTAGCGTACTTAGCTGATGCCGAACCAAGCCTTAGTTTTATTCAAGACATGCCCGAAGATAAAGTCAAAGAACTCATTGCAGCTAGCCGTAACAATCAAGTAATGCTGGAACAATATTTGGATTTTATATATTTCCGTCAATTCCGCAAATCACTTATTGTGCACCAATCAGCCACAGCGTCAATTCAACGTAAAATCAATGCAGAAGTTTTTGATGCCCTGCAATACTCAGTTAACTCATGCGTCGAAGAGCAAATTACGCCATCAAACAATTCCACTGAAACGCAAGACAGTACCACTTCAGTTAATCAGAGCCTTGGCACCCCTACTCTCGCCCCCGAAGGACGACGCTTCATCTTTAATCAAAGCCAGCCTGTCACGACCCACAATGATGCCGACTACGCCTTACTTAAAAGTATTTCCGAACTTGCTCCGCGCGTCTTTAATAAAGCTGCAGTACTTGATCTAGCATCTAAAAAAAGTAATGACTCGCAGCTTGGCTTGCGTCTAAACAATTTATTAAATCGTCTGACACTTAGTGGTTATATCGAGATTTGGGATCAACTGCCCACGAAAGCTCCTACCTTTGATATCGAAGAACAGCCATTTATGCCAGAAGTAATGCGCCGTTACTACCAAGAAACAGGTCACCTCAGCAATTATCGCCACGGCACATCGGGATTAAATATTATTCAAAAAGAAATTATCCACTTACTCGACGGTGAGCATAATCAGAAACAATTACAAGCACATTTGCGCCAAGCCTACGATGCAGAAAGAATTCGCTTACTGGATCAAGATAACCAAGCTTTAACTAAAGACAAGGTTGATGATTCCTTAGCATCTCACTTACGACAAGCGCTGGAACTATTTAAGCTTAATGGACTGCTTTATAAAAAATAGCTAGATCCTAATTAAACATTCCTAGATCAAAATCAAAACTAAATTAGATAATATTAATTTAGTTTTGATTTAAGTAATTAATTAGTAATATACTTATAACAAATAATAATATTAATTACTAATTACTACAAAATCCAGGGAGTATAAAGCTTATGAGTGAACATAAAAAAGATCCTCTGATTGGCATGGATCGTCGTTCATTTTTACAATTTTCCGCCGCAGCAACAGGTACCGCTGCATTAGGTCTTAAGTCACAGGAAGCACAAGCCGCTCCCAAAGTTAAAACCTCCGTACGCATAGTGATTGCTGGCGCCGGTTCTGCCGGTCTAACGACCGCCAACTATCTGGCTGCTCAATTAGAAGGCGCAGATATTACGATTATTGATGCCCGTAAAGCACACTACTATCAGCCCGGTTTCACCCTCGTCGCTGCCGGTATTAAATCTGAAAAGTATCCTACCAGCACCACTGCAGAGTACATACCAAAAAACGTCAAACTCATTGAAGAAGGCGTTGCTGAATTTGACCCAGATGCTAATGCGGTCGTCACCAACAGCGGTCAACGCATTGAATATGACTATTTATTTGTCGCTACCGGCATGGTTCTAAACTACGATGCTATCGAGGGTATGGACACCTCACGCATCGGCACCAATGGCCTGGGCAGTATTTATCACAGCCCGGAAAAGGCACGCGCCACTTGGCAGGCCATGGATGAGTATACGAATAAAGGCGGTGTCGGTGTATTCCTGAGACCCAACACTGAGATGAAGTGTGCAGGTGCTCCGCTAAAATACACCATGATTACAGAGGACTACCTTGAGCGCAAAGGCACTCGTAGTAAGTCTAAAGTCATCTACAACTCCAACAACAAGGTCTTATTCAGCGTCCCCATTGTTCATGAAAAATTGCGCATGATTTTTGAAAGTCGCGACATTGAAATCAACTATGATCGCGTGCTCAAATCCATTGACCTTGATCATCGCATTGCGACTTTTGAACATGCAGATGGTCCGGTTGAACTAGAGTACGATTTTATTAATGTCATCCCGCCAATGAGTGCCCCAGACTCAGTAAAAAATAGTTCATTAACATGGCAAAGCGGTAACTGGGCTAATGAAGGCTGGTTAGATGTGAACCCCAATACCTTGCGCCACAAGCGCTACCCTAATGTCTTTGGTGTTGGTGATATTGCCGGCGTAGCCAAAGGAAAAACAGCGGCCAGTGTGAAGTGGCAAGTACCGATTGCGGTATCTCACTTAGTCGCCGAATTAGAAGGTAAAACGAGTGACGCCTTCTACGACGGTTATACCTCTTGTCCAATGATCACTCGCTTAGGCCGAGCCATGTTGATTGAGTTTGACTATCACAATAACCTAGTACCTTCATTTCCCGGCATTATCGCACCGCTTGAAGAACTATGGACCAGTTGGGTCATGAAAACCATGGCACTAAAACCAACCTATATCAGCATGTTACGCGGTCGCGCTTAAGGAGGTAGACATTATGCAATCACTGGATCCTATTGTACTGTTATCAGTATTTCAAGAAATGCTGGGCTTTTTGCTATGGGTTTTATTGGCAATTATTATTATCGGTACCGTTGCCTTTATCACGTTGCTTTTAAAAGAAAAGACCATCATCACCAGGCGCTTGGTTATTTCACAATTTATTGGTCTCTTTGGGGGTGTGGCAGCATTAATCCTGATGGTTATTGTCTCATCCTCCGGCTTTACCGATGCCGGTGGACCAATTGACTGGCTACTGATTTGTATTATCTACGGTTTAGGCTTTGTCGGCACAACCATCATCTGCTATACCATTGCTGGCTACTTTTTAAAAAACAAAAGAAAAGCAACGTATTAAAGCTATCAGGACTTAAGGGCTTAGTTGAAAACCATCAAAACTAAGCCCTTAATTGTAAATTGCTTCAGCGCTTGGCGAGAGCCTTGCCACGCCTCCAAAAGCGCCTGAACTCATCTTCGGGCATAAAGCTACCACCGGTTGCCCAAACAATATGGTTCGCCCGACACATATATTCAGCCAGACCGTGTTTTTTTAGATAAGCCGCACCCTCAGCTGTATTGAATATAGCCCTCGGACCACTCAAAGCAGCGGCAGCAGATGGTTCGATCTGAATATCATTTTGTTCTTTTAACAAGTACAAATCACGCATCAAATTATCTTCACCAATGACAACAACACCAGACAAACGCGGACGCATTTCCTTGATGGCGAGCTGTGAAGCAACCGGCACGGCTAAACCATCCGCCTCGGTATGATTGCTCTGCCCAACATCGTAAATACTGGTATTAGGCCGATCGAGATGCTGCATCTGTACTGCAAAACAAGAAGAGTCCTCAGGCTCTACAAAAAACACATGCACATGATCACCAAACTCCTGCTTCAATCCATAAGCAATACCGCCCGGAGCGCCCCCAACACCGCATGGTATATAAACAAAGAGCGGATGCTCCGCATCAACTCTAATACCAAACTCATCAATTTGTGCCTTTAAGCGGCTCCCAGCAACAGCATAACCACAAAACAAGGAAATCGATTGCTCATCATCAACAAAATGACTAAAGGCCTCTGACAACGCTTCTTCGCGCCCCTGCTCTACTGCCAAAGTGTAATCACCGTCATGCTCAATCACCGTAGCACCACGATCACGTAAACGCTTCTTCTTCCACTCCTTGGCCTCAGTCGACATATGCACTACCGCCTGCATCCCTAAGGCAGCACTAATAATCCCGACACTCATGCCGAGATTACCGGTCGAACCGACAGTGACTGTATATTTGCCCAAAACCTCCAGGGATCGCTCGGATAATAAATCGATCACGGAGTTATTGGGCATTAAGCAATACTCGTCACTTAAGCGATCTACAAACTCCAGTACCTCATGGATACCACCGCGGGCCTTGACCGAACCGGCAACAGCCAGGGCATGATCGCCCTTGAGCCAATAACCGCCAGCCTGCCCATAATCACTAAAGGCTTTGATTGGCATCAGTGGTGACTCGATAATGCCCTGTGTTTTTTCTAACTCGGGAAATAAATACGCCAACAAAGGGGCATATCGCTCTAAACGTTCTTGGGCTGTTTGCACCATCGTGCTAGTTACATTACTAGTAAGATAGGGCTCCGTTGCGCTTCGCAACTCGTCATTAAGCACTAGATTAACAATCAAGCGCAAATCGCTCATATACTCACCTCAAGGACTCTTATAAACCAATGCAAAGCTCATGATACGTGAGTCGATCAGTATCCGCTAGGAGTGTTTTCACTAGCAGTGTTAACACTAGCTCCTGACTGAGCAGGAGCGTAAACAAAGGCTTTCAAAGCAATCTTTAGACAATGTCATGAATAATTAACGCATATCATTTATACTGTTAGACCGATCACGATTTAGCTAAAAAAATTGAGCTTTCAATTAAATATACGCTCCAACACCTTTTAAATTAATCTATGTTTTCAACTATCCGAGAGCAATGGTTCTCAAATGTTCGTGTCGATATCCTATCGGGACTGGTCGTGGCAATTGCTCTAGTTCCCGAGTCTATCGCTTTCTCTATTTTAGCGGGTGTCGATCCCAAGGTAGGTCTCTACGCATCCTTTTGTATTGCGGTGACTATTTCTTTTTTTGGTGGTCGCCCGGCAATGATATCTGCTGCCACCGGTGCCATGGCCGTGGTGTTTGTGAGCCTCATTAAAGATCATGGCTTGCAATACTTACTCGCAGCCACTATCTTAACGGGCATCATACAGATTATTGTTGGTTACTTGAAACTCGCCAACCTGCTCCGATTTGTCTCCAAATCCGTCATTAATGGCTTTTTAAATGCCTTAGCCATCATTGTTTTTATGGCACAAATGCCTCACCTCATCGATGTAACGTGGCATGTATATGCCATGGTGGCTGTGGGTTTATTGATTGTCTATTTATTTCCGCGTATTCCCGTGATTGGGACTATATTACCTTCACCGCTGGTGACCGTCATTGTCTTGACCGTCGCTTGCATACCGCTACAGTGGGATATTCCTACCGTGGGTGATATGGGTGAGTTGCCAAGTACGTTACCGGTTTTCTTACTGCCAGACATTCCGCTGACTTGGGAAACCTTAGTAATCATCTTGCCCTACTCCATTGCCCTTGCCGCAGTGGGACTACTTGAATCGCTTTTGACTGCACAAATCCTTGATGATTTGACCGACACCGACAGCGATAAGCATCGCGAATGTAAGGGTCAGGGTGTGGCAAATATTGTGACTGGTTTTTTTGGGGGAATGGCAGGCTGTGCCATGATTGGTCAATCCGTGATTAATATTAAATCCGGTGGCCGAACTCGTCTATCAACCTTCGTCGCCGGTTCATTTTTAATCGTTCTTGTCGTTTTTATTAGCGATTGGCTCAAAGTCATTCCCATGGCAGCACTCGTTGCTGTGATGATTATGGTATCGATCGGTACCTTTAATTGGGATTCGATTAAAAACATTCGCTCTTATCCGCCTTCCAGTAATATCGTCATGCTAGCCACTGTTGGTGTGGTCTTAGCGACTGGTAATTTGGCTCTCGGCGTCTTAATAGGCGTCCTCCTTTCGGCACTCTTTTTTGCCAGTAAAATTGAGCGCTATCTTGACGTTAAATCCACCTACGATGACACGACAAGAACTCGCAGCTATACCGTTAAAGGTCAAATTTTCTTTAGCTCAGCGGATAAATTCATCGACTCTTTTGACTTTAAAGAAGTACTATCAAAGGTAGTAGTCGATGTCAGCCAAGCCCATTTCTGGGATATTTCAGCAGTTGCAGCCGTCGATAAAGTAGTGCTAAAGTTCAGACGTGAAGGCACTAACATCGAGGTGATTGGTATGAACGAAGCGAGTCAAACGATGATTGAAAGATTTGGTGTTTACGACAAATCAAACAATCTCTAGGGAGAACTGAACATGTCAAAAATCATTGCCAGCATTGATGGCTCCTTGAGTACGCGTACGGTATGCGATTATGCCGCCTGGTTTAGTCAGAAACTTGAGCGCCCTCTTGAACTCTTACACATCATTGAAAAGCCCAACATTCAATCACCACAAAACCTCAGTGGCTCTCTTGGCCTGGGCGGCCGAGAAGTACTGTTAGAGGAAATCGTCCGACTGGAAGAGGCCAAAGCCAGGGTCGAGCTACAGCACGGAGAGGTCCTACTGGAGGAAGCCAAAAAATACCTCAAAGAAAGCTACGACATCATACCGCAAGTTTTTCAGCGCCATGGCAGTTTACTGGAAACAGTGGTCGCTATTGAAGAAGAGTTTCGCGTACTCATTATGGGTAAATATGGCAACCAGACTGATCAGCTTTCAGACAAAATCGGCACACAGATCGAAAACGTGGTGCGTGCAGTTCATAAACCTGTCCTGGTCACTTCCAGCACATTTGAACTACCTACTTCCTTTTTAATTGCTTTTGATGGTAGTCCTACTGCTAAAGTTTGTGTGGAGCGTGTTAGTTCCAGTCCCCTGCTTAAAGGCCTCGATGCACACTTAGTTTATGTAGGTGAGCCAACTCAAGAAATACAAAAAGAGATCGACTGGGCCGAAGAGCAACTTCAGCAAGCCGGTTTTAAGCCCACCATCATCATCCAGCAAGGCGAAGTGGAAAAAACAATTATTGACTATAGCGATACCCGTCAAATTAGCCTATTGGTCGTTGGTGCCTACGGACACTCAAGAATTCGTCAGTTCTTTATTGGCAGCAGCACCAGCAAGTTAATTGCCCGCTCGACAAAACCTGTCCTCCTCTTACGCTAATGACCATGACAAGCTACCCCATACCTGCAGTCACCGCCGTGGTTATTCATGACAATAAGGTATTACTGGTACAACGTGGCAAGGAGCCCAACAAAGGTCGCTGGGGCCTTCCCGGTGGCAAAATCGAGCTTGGTGAGACAATAACAGAGGCGGCTCTACGAGAACTCAAAGAAGAAACTAACATCACAGCCCAAGCCGGACAAATACTCACTGCCTTTGATGTGATTATGCGTGATGAAAAGCTGCAGACTAGCCATCACTATATACTTATCCCCGTGCTTTGCTCCTATCTAGATGGCATAGCTAAAGCTGCCAGTGATGCGGCTGAAGTGCGCTGGTTTGACATCGATGTAGACGGACAAAATAGTTGAGAACTGGGAAGGGTGAAAATCGGGGTTTTGAAGGGTTATTTGGAGGAAAGTGACAAAATAGATGGGAACTGGATCTTCCCATGAGTCTTAACCGTGATCCTAATTAATAGAGTCCCTCTCTAACACTGACAAAAAAAGCAATCAATTTACTTATAACTTCTGTCGAGACGGTTCACATGCACTGGTTTTCAGTTTAGTTTGTTGCGCACAACACTCTTCCATTAAATAATCTACCAAGCCCATCAAAGCGGACGTATTTGCGCGATAGCGTTGAAAACGTCCTTCTTGCTCAGCATAAATTAGGCCAGAATATGCCAATGCCTTTAAGTGAAACGACAAATTCGTTGGGGGAATGTTTAGTTGCGAGCCAATTTCACCGGCAACCAGCCCATCCTCACCAAACTTCACTAAAAGCTTAACAATATCTAACCTGAGTTCTGAAGCTAAAGCATCAAACATACTAACGGCATCTTGTTTTTTCATATTTATAGATTCATATAAATAAAAGTTACGAGCTGAGGTATGAGTCTATTTCAGCAGCAGTACTTCGTGCTGTACGCATCACACCAGTCAATGTTGCAGATGCCTCTCCGGTCCATTCCCCATACCCAACCAACCAAAGTCCAGGCATCTGAGTAGCCTGAGTTCCATCGACTAACACCTTATCATCTTGTACTACGCCAAGGGACGCCAAGGGGTGTAGCGCTGGCCTAAACCCAGTACACCAAATGACCGCATCCAGCGCCCTAGAGGTGCCATCTGCCCATTGGACTCCTGTCTCCGTAAATCTTTCAAATGGCTCAAGTGCCTTCAAGACGCCACGTTGTCGAGCTTCTCGCACGGATGGCACCATAACAATATCACCAAACCCACCAGGAAGATCCTTAGCATCTCTTCCTTCTTGTTGCGCTTGCCAACGAGCCGTAGCTCGTTCAAAAAGCACGCGTCCATCTACCTCATCAGGTAAAAAAGCGGGAGGTTGTAATGTGACCCACGTCGTAGAGGCTGCCGTTAGGGACACCTCAGCTAAAATTTGCGCTCCAGAGTTTCCTCCACCCATAATTAATACATTTTGATTGGCAAACAACTTTGGAGATACATAATGTGCTGAATGCACCTGTTGGCCAGTAAATTTTTCTAAACCTGCGATTTTCGGAATATACGGATTACGCCATGAGCCTGTCGCCAGTACAACAGCCCGAGCATACCAATTTTTAGCACCTGCACTTACCTTAAAACCATCAGTTACAGGTTCAATATCCGTCACCATAACTGGTCGCTCAATCGCAAACCCATAACGATTCTCATACTGCCGAAGATAGCTAATAACATGATCACGGCCTGGATACTGTTCACCCGTATCAGGCATAGGCCAACCAGCGATAGAACTCCAAGATGATGGTGAAAATAATCTCAATGAATCCCACCCATGCTGCCAAGCTCCACCTCCTTCTTTCTCAGCATCTAACAGCAGCACTGATTGTTTTGTTCTACGAAGGAAATAAGCGACGGAAAGAGCGGACTGGCCAGCTCCAACGATAATCACATCATAAAAAGCCATTACCTATTTCTCCCATGTTATATGGCAAACGAATAATAAGAGTCCCAAGCTAGCGTCTGTGCAACTCCTAATATGACAGCGAGGTGGGTTCGGTTGAGATGCATAAAAAATTAAATACTGCGCTGATTCACTCGCTTGGACAACTCTTCTGCGCTTTCTTTTCTTTCACTATACCGATCTACCAAGTAATCCGCACACTCACGAGTAAGCAGCGTGAACTTCATGAGCTCTTCCATCACATCAACAATACGATCATAGTAAGGAGATGGCTTCATCCTACCGTCTTCCTCAAACTCTAAATAGGCTTTAGCGACTGAGGATTGATTCGGAATGGTAATCATACGCATCCAGCGCCCTAATACGCGCATCTGATTGACGGCGTTAAAGGATTGAGAACCACCAGACACCTGCATCACGGCTAGTGTTTTACCTTGTGTAGGGCGAACAGCACCTATAGACAATGGAATCCAATCAATCTGTGCTTTTAGAATACTCGTCATAGCCCCATGGCGCTCAGGAGACGTCCAAACCATTCCCTCCGCCCAAAGAGATAAGTCCCGTAGCTCTTTAACCTTGGGGTGGTCCTCGGTCACTCCATCCGGCTGTGGCAAACCACGAGGGTCGAAAACTCGAGTCTCGGCACCTAGTTTCTGTAGTATTCGAGCCGCTTCTTCCGTTACAAGTCGACTATAGGAGCGCTCTCGAACCGAGCCATAGAGCAATAAAATACGCGGTGGATGTAGTTTGTGCTCTTTGGGAAACAACCGTCTTACATCAGGGTTCTCTAATAACGGATCATCAACATTGGGTAAGTCAAAATTTAACAACTTCGTATCCTTTTCCATAAGCCAGAGGGCTACCCTCTGCGTTAAGACCATGCACCTAAACGTATCGCTAATGCCGCTAAAGTAATCAGCAATACCGGTGTGGTTAATACCACCCCTACTTTAAAGTAGTAGCCCCAACTAATTGTAGTGCCTTTTTTTGCCAAGCCATGCAACCATAACAGGGTCGCTAGGCTTCCTATAGGCGTAAATTTCGGCCCTAAATCACTACCAATCACGTTGGCATAAATCATGGCTTCTTTAATTGCTCCACTGGCAGTAGAGGAGTCAATAGAAAGGGCCGTCGTTAATACGGTAGGCATATTATTCATGACGGAAGACAATACAGCGGAAAGCACACCCGTGCCCAAGGCTGCGCCCCATATACCCCCTTTAGCAAATTCATTGAGCAACAACGCAATATGATCCGTTAAACCTGCATTACGCAGACCATAAACAACTAAATACATGCCTAATGAAAAAATAACAATTTGCCAAGGGGCTCCATGAAAGACTTTTTTTACATTAATAGTCGTCCCACGAGTAGCCACAGCAAGTAACAGTGCTGCTCCAACCGCCGCAACAGCACTAACGGGAACCCCCAGTGGTTCTAAACCAAAAAAGCCAATGAGAAGTAAAACCAGCACCACCCAACCCGCTTTAAACGTCGTTATATCTTTAATCGCCGCCGCAGGAGGCTGAAGCCTATCCATGCTGTACGTGCGGGGTATATCACGCTTAAAAAACAAGATCAATACGGCAAGACTAGCTAAAACAGACACTATATTGACGGGTACCATCACTGAGGCGTAGTCATTAAATCCAATATTGAAATAGTCCGCAGAGACAATATTGACCAAATTAGACACGATGAGTGGCAAACTGGCGGTATCGGCAATAAAACCGGCTGCCATCACAAAGGCCAAGGTTGCGGCCGCCGAAAAGCCCATCGCCATCAACATGGCCATCACGATGGGAGTCAAAATCAAAGCAGCACCGTCATTCGCAAATAAAGCAGAAACGGCAGCACCTAATAAAATAATTAATGCAAACAGCTTAATACCACTGCCATTACCCCAGCGAGCCACATGAAGAGCAGCCCATTCAAAAAAACCTGCCTCATCCAACAACAGGCTAATGATAATAACGGCGATAAAAGTCGCTGTTGCGTTCCACACAATCCCCCAAACCACGGGAACATCAGCCCACTGCACCACCCCAAAACAAAGAGCGACGGTTGCACCTATTAAGGCACTCCAGCCAATTCCAAGACCTCGTGGTTGCCAGATCACCAAGGTCAACGTAAAAATAAAAATCAGAATAGAAACTAACACGAAAAATCCCTAAAACCGTCCATTCATTGTGTGGCCGCAGTGCACTGACACTAAAGCCAAGAATTCAACTAAAGAGCAGACAGATCTCTCGCACTTTGCTGTAAATGAACATGCTCTAATTTTTCTACAGGAAGGCTCATCAATAGCTCTAAACGACGGCGGATCATGGACATCGTTTGACTAAAAGCCGCTAACTTCTCTTCTTCAGAAGACCCCATGTCCGAGGGGTCAGCATAGCCCCAATGCGCTGTGGCTGGATGACCAGGCCAAAAAGGACAGGCTTCCCCTGCTGCGTTATCACACACTGTGATAATTAAATCCATTTTTGGAGCGTCTGGTCCGGAAAAATCATCCCAACTTTTACTATATAAGCCCTCTATGGATACACCTGCACGCTGTAATACACGTAACGCAAACGGATTCGGTTGTTGGTTCTCACTAGGACTACTTCCTGCTGAATACGCTTTAAAACGTCCCCGTCCTAAGTCATTGAGCAAGGCTTCAGCCAAAATGCTGCGTGCAGAGTTGTGAGTACATAAGAACAAAACATTCAAAGGACCAACCTGAGACTCATTCATAATTTCTCCATTTAACTAGGATTCAAAAATCAATCAATTCAATAATACAATTATAGTTAAAATGATGTCAATATAAAAAAGAGTCAGACTTGTAACGGTCGACTCTTTTTCTCTTAAAAATAAACAGGTTAACTAGCTACTGCTAATATTTTTTTAGGTTCTTCCGCCAATTGCACAACAATACGCCGAGACGACTTATTTAGCCCAGTGAAATGAACTTTCACCCCTTTATGGCTAAACTTAGTATGCACTTTTTCTAAGGCTTCAACCGCTGTTAAATCCCAAATATGTGCTTGAGAAAAGTCAATGCGCACGGCTTTGATCGGCTCATTCAGATCGATGCTATCAATGAACTGCCCTGCTGACGCAAAAAAACAACTGCCCTTTGGCTTTATAAATACGGCACATTCCATCTTCGGAAAGGAAGTTATGCACACGTAAAATATCCATCACTTTATGAGCAAAAAAGATCGCCGATAACAGCACACCTACAAACACACCTTTAGCTAAATCATGCGTCCAGACGGTCACAACCACCGTAGCGATCATCACCACACTAGAGCTTCTAGGGTGTACCACTACATTTTTAACTGATTGCCAGTCGAAAGTACTAATCGACACCATAATCATGACCGCCACCAAGGCCGCCATCGGAATTCGACTGACCCAGTCTCCGAGAAAAACAATCAGAACCAATAGAAACACACCTGCACATAAGGTAGATAAACGACCTCGCCCACCAGCTTTGACGTTGATCACCGACTGCCCAATCATGGCACAACCTGCCATCCCACCTAAAAAACCTGTAGCCACGTTTGCTACACCTTGGCCCATACTTTCACGTTTTTTATTACTAGGGGTATCTGTCATGTCATCCACGATGGAAGCCGTCATCAACGACTCCAATAAGCCTACTACTGCTAAGGTCAAGGAGTAAGGAAGAATGATCTGTAAGGTTTCTAAGTTAAAAGGAATATCGGGAATGAGAAAAATAGGTAGCGTATCAGGCAACTCTCCCATATCCCCCACTGTGCGTACCTCAATGCCAAACAACATCGTTATAGTAGTTAACACCACAATCGTAACCAAAGGAGAAGGAAGCACAGTCGTGATACGTGGTAGTAGATAAATAATAGCCAAACCGAACGCAGTTAATGCATAAACATGCCACGTCACATTCGTTAACTCAGGCAACTGGGCTAAGAAAATAAGAATAGCCAACGCATTCACAAAACCCGTGACCACCGACTTAGACACAAAGCGCATCAAGCCACCCAGCTTAATCATACCTGCTACGATTTGAATTAAGCCTGCCAAAATGGTGGCCGCTAACAGATATTGGAGACCATGGTCTTTAACTAAAGACACGATTACTAAGGCCATGGCTCCTGTCGCAGCCGAAATCATTCCTGGACGACCGCCTACAAACGCAATAATGGTGGCGATACTAAAAGAGGCATACAAGCCCACTTTAGGATCTACACCAGCAATAATAGAGAAAGCAATGGCCTCTGGAATAAGTGCCAAGGCAACTAAAAGCCCCGAGATCACGTCTCGACGCGCATTAAAAAGCCATGTGGAATATAAATTAGACATGCAGAAATCCAATTCTGCACAGCAGGCAGCTAGAGCCAACAACAAGGAAAAGCAGAGACGCCATGCGCTACCCACTGTGCTTTATTAAACAACAGAAAAACAAAGAAGAGGGGATAGCGATAAGTTACATGGGTAAAAGATAAAAATATTTAATATTAATTGTATTAGTTCCGACTTAATCTGACACAGCTCTTGAAAAAGAGAGAGTTACTCGTTCAAAATAATGGGTGTCTAAACCTTAATTTGAATATATACAGGGAGCAACTCTCATGCACCATACTACCAATTCAATCATCAAACATAAAGTAGGTTTATTAAATTTAGCCGAAGAACTTAACAATGTGTCGCAGGCATGCAAGATAGGGAGACATACAATGTTAAAAAACATGATGTACCGCCAGGTGTTTATTCTGGCGAGCGCACAAGCCCTTTTCCAAATTGTTTCTGTCGCTGTGATGACAGTTGGCGGACTGGCAGGTGCGATGCTCGCCTCTTCACCCCGTTGGGCCACCTTACCGATTGCAATGATGTTCCTCGGTACAGCAATCATGATGTTTCCGACCTCGATTTGGATGTCTAAAGTCGGGCGTCGTACCGGTTTTTTATGCGGTACCATGCTGGGCATAGCGGGTGGCCTAATTGCAGCTTTAGGCATCTGGCAAAGCTCATTGGTACTATTATCTTTAGGTACTTTTTTAATTTGTACTTATCAAGCATTTGCACAGTTTTACCGTTTTGCCGCCAGTGAAGTTGCGGATAATGCGTTTAGATCTCGTGCTATTTCATTAGTATTGGCAGGTGGTGTCGTTGCTGCCATATTGGGTCCGCTATTAGCCCGTCTTGGTGGCCCTTTACTAGAGCCGGAATATCTTGCTTCCTTTTTGATTATTGCGTTAGTGTCTTTGGTGGCAACTGCTGTGCTTCTGGGCTTCCGTTTGCCTCCTCACGCTGAAGCGGAAGCAGCGGCTACGGCATTATGATCCTTGGCATGACTGCCGCACCTATTGCGATGATGCAAAACAGTCATGAGTTAGCTACCGCTGCTACGGTTATTCAGCTACATGTCTTAGGCATGTTCTTGCCCTCTTTTTTCACCGGTTCATTGATTACACGCTTTGGCGTCCTTCGCATTATGTTTATCGGCGTACTGTTATTTTGTGGACGTGTATTCTTTGCCGTCAGCGGTACTGACTTTACTTCATTTGCCGCAGCCTTGATTTTATTAGGAGTAGGCTGGAACTTCCTCTACATTGGCGGGACAACCCTCTTGACAACCACCTATAAGCCCAGTGAAAAGGCTCGTGCGCAAGCAATCAACGATCTGTTCATTTTTATTGTCGGCTTAGTTTGCTCCTTTAGCGCAGGTGGGATGTTAGAAGCAATAGGTTGGGAAAAAACCAATCTCAGCCTGATCCCTTGGTTAGTCTTGATTATGCTTTCACTCATCTGGTTCACCTATAGACAGCGTAACCAGCTCAAAGTAAGCCCTAACAAAGCTTAAAACAAGCTTTAAAATAAACTCAAAGACTCCATCGCCCAGTCGGCGGGAGTCTTTGGGCAAATATCAAGAGCGCGATTATTTAATTGCAGTACACACAATAAAAGACGCAGCAAAAGTCGTGTGACGACCTAAAAACAAGTCAAAGCGTCGGCAGTAGCGCGCTAAAATCGCTGATGGCGGATAGAAAATAGCGCCTCGACAAGACTGTATTGCAAAGTTTTGTGCAGCCATCAGCTTTTTTAACTCCTTGGCACTGCGATAGCTGACCTGTGACCACAAGGGATCACCAGAGTAAGCTCTAATGCGTCGCACCATACTCCACATACTCCATGGCCCTAGCTCGCCGAGCAGTAACTTGCCACCCGGCTTTAGCACTCTTGCCATCTCCCGAAGCGCTTGCTCAGCATCCTGAACAAAACACAAAGCGGTCACTGCCAGTACACAATCAAAGGACGCATCTGAAAAGGGTAGAGAAGCCATATCGCCTTGCACCAACTGCATAGTGACATTTTCCATTTGCGCTCTCCTGGATGCAGCTTGCAGCATCCTTGGGTCAATATCCATACCCGCAACAGAAGCACCATTTTTTGCCAGTTTAGTCAGTAAAACCGCATCACCACAACCGACATCCAAAACTTCAAGACCTGCCGGCTCGTCGATCATCTCTAAAAGCAAGTGCTCCTCTAGATCATCGGTAATACGACCCAGCTCACTATTACGCCAACGTTCATAAGATGTCGACAAAATACTCTCTTGCTTCTCGGACATGTGATGACTCATTTACTTTTAATCACTTTACTCAGGTAAAAACACCTTTCCACGGCTAATCGCTAGGATAGTTTTAACAAAAACAACAGTGATTACCACTGTAGTTATTAACAACAATACCGTACCCAGAACACTATAAAAAGATTGAGCACTTAAAGCGCCCATTTCCAGCGAGGCAATAGTAATAGCAGCCAAGGGGAAAGAATAAGCCCAAGCCGTCAAGAAAAATGGGATACGTAAAAAGTGTCTGATATGCACTGCGAGGAAAAGAGTAAAAAACAAGGCAATGAAGTAGAGAATACGTGCAAAAGCATCAAGACTGCCACCGTTTAACGATAAATAAGCTAGAAAACCAACAGCGGGCGGTGCAATAAAAATAAATAAAGTCGGCTGTAATTTTATGGGTAAAGGGTCATAGAAAAACAAACGATAGAGCACGAGCGTCATCAGTACCACCCAAAACGTCAGCCCCACACTAAAAAAGAACCAACTTATATCCGCAGGAGCGTATTGCACTCCACTAATAGGCACCAAGATATTCCCTACAGCAGGGATAAACCAAGCCGCCGTAATCTGCGGAATTTTAAATTGCGAGCGGAATAGCCAAATACTCACAGTCATCAGCGTAATCAACAAGTGCCCTATTGCGCCAAACACCCACATCCAGCGTCCTAGCTCCGGCGTAGCCTGTGACCAGGTGATTGCCAATAAAATTAAACCGATGGAAATGGCCGCAAAAAAATTAAGTTTGACCGGGTGTTGCCTTTCTTCCAGAACTGCCCTGGGAAAACGCGTCAACTTCAGCAGATACACCCCCAATATCAACAGCCAGACCACCGTCGCCAGATAACGCAGGATGTCGGCCACCACCATCGGTGCACCTAAGACATGCCCTGCTTTTAACCAGGCAATAGACAAACCGGCCAAACCCATAATGCTGGCAAATAGCGCAACAGGAAAATATGCTAGCCAAGAAGACGATTGATTTTCAGAAAAATTTGAGACAACCACTATACTTCCTTCATCTTATTAATTATTCACAAGAAAAAACATTCAACTAATTTAGTTAATGATAACATAATTTAATATCACGATTCACATCAAAACTCTGGAAATATTTGTCAAACGAATAAACAGGAGATCAATTGAATGAAGACACTAAATAGGTTATGCTTTAGTAAGTGGTCTTCATCTTATTATTTATTGCACACAAAAATTGGAGTCCGGATCAATGTCACAGCAAGAAAGTAAAAAAGCCATCTTCAAAAGCTTGGCAGAAATTGCGCATGCCCTCTCGCACCACAACCGATTAGAACTATTAGAGTACCTTGGACAGGGCCAGCGCAGTGTTGAGGAGCTAGCCAGTTTAAGTAGCTTAACTTTTGCCAACACTTCACGTCATTTGCAAATTCTTCGTCGCGCACGTTTAGTAAAAACTGAACGTGACGGTAAATATATACTTTATAGTTTGGACGGCGAGGATGAGGTAACTAATTTAATAAGTTCTTTAGGTAGAGTCGGTGAACGCAACAATGCTGAAGTTCAGAAGATTATGCGCGATTACTTCCATAACCGCGGTACTCTACAGGCAGTATCTCAAGAAGAACTGCTTAAACAACTTGAAGCCGGCGAAGTGACCTTGCTCGATGTACGCCCTGAGCATGAGTACTCTGTAGGTCACTTACCGGGTGCCCTTAATATCCCCCTTGAACAGCTTAAAGAAAAACTCTCAACACTACCAAAGGATCAAGAAATCATTGCTTACTGTCGAGGTCCCTACTGTATGCTGTCAGTTGAAGCCCTTAACTTCCTCAAAGCCCAAGGGTTCAAAGTGCGTCGATTAGAGCAAGGCTTTCCAGAGTGGAAAGCAGCCGGCTTTGATATTGAGGTCTCAGCCGCCTAATCTATTAGCTATGAACGATTAGGCGACCGTCGACGAGCTAATTATTCATTCGACTAAGACTGTACTGCTACTACCTTAAGAGCAAAGTCCCTTAACACCCATGGTTATTATTGATTGCTAATTTAGAATAAACTAATATTTAATATTAAATTTCTAAATTCCTAATAGTCACTTTTCACATCAAGAAAAGGTAATACACCATGTTCAAACAAATGATGCATCGCCAAGTATTTATCTTGGCGAGCGCACAAGCATTATTCCAAATCGTTACTGTAATTGTCATGACCATCGGTGGTTTAGCCGGTGCGATGATTGCTTCCTCACCACGTTGGGCCACCCTCCCCGTAGCTGCTATGTTTTTTGGCACTGCCGTGATGATGTTTCCGGCATCTCTGTGGATGGCAAAAGTTGGTCGTCGAACTGGCTTCTTAAGCGGCACGCTAATCGGTGCAACTGGCGGCCTGATATCCTCCTTTGGTATCTATCAGGGATCCCTAGCATTATTAGCAGTGGGCACCTTCTTGATTGGATGTTATCAGGCATTTGCCCAGTTCTATCGCTTTGCCGCCAGTGAAGTGTCTGACGATAGCTTCCGCCCACGCGCTATTTCTTTAGTTTTGGCGGGTGGTGTGATTGCGGCACTGATCGGACCCGTATTAGCACGTCTAGGAGGCACACTACTAGAACCTGAGTTTCTCGCCTCTTTTTTAATGACTGCTATTATTTCACTACTGGCGACTAGTGTTCTGCTGGGCTTTAAAGAACCTGAGCAAAACCAACATATCACTGAAAACATAGAGCAAGCCAGGCCATGGCAACAAATCGTATTTCAACCACGCTATTTAATTGCGCTATTTAGTGCGCTCAGCGGTTATGGGATTATGGTGTTGGGTATGACTGCTGCTCCTATCGCCATGATGCGAGATGGTCATGAATTATCAGCTGCCGCTGTCATCATACAATTACACGTACTAGGCATGTTTTTTCCGTCATTTTTTACCGGTTCTTTAATTAACCGTTTCGGTATATTTAAGGTGATGTTTGCTGGCGTCATTTTATTAGCAGGTCATATCGTGTTTGCCCTCAGCGGGACAGGATTTATCAACTACGCAATCGCCCTGGTTCTGCTCGGTGTCGGTTGGAACTTCCTCTATATTGCCAGTACTGCACTCCTTACAACGACCTATAAGCCTAGCGAAAAAGCTCGCGCACAAGCGATTAACGATATGATTATCTTTATCGTTAGTGTTAGCTGCTCCTTTAGTGCCGGTGGTATGCTGGAAGCTTTTGGTTGGGCAAAAACCAATCTATTACTCGCTCCATGGCTAGCTATAACTGCCATTGCACTGCTTTGGTTTAGAGCCAAACACGCTAAAACGGCACAATCAACTACATAGAAGCCGGATTAAGCGAGTGAAAGCTGTAGGATATCGGGTTGAGGTACTAAGCTAAAAATCAATAGCACCTCAACTCCTCGTGAATCGTAATCGCTATAGAATGCGCCATTACCTAAACCTATCCGATTGCCGCTCTTGTTTTGCCCCGTAACATCATCATTGACAGCACCACGACGGCTAATACAAGTGGAGCAAATGATACCCAGAGTACTGTACCCCAGTTATAGTACGTTAATAAGCTACCGGACACAAAAGAACCAATGGCCATCGTACCAAAGACGATAAAGTCATTAAAGGACTGTACGCGGGTTTTTTCTTCCGGTGTATGGCATTCAAGCACCATCGCTGAAGCGCCGATAAAACCGAAGTTCCAACCAACACCCAGTAAAATCAATGAAGTCCAGAAGTGGAACAACTCGCCCCCCATCAGACCCACAACGATCGAGAGCCCGGTCAATAGCAAACCAAACATGACAATATTGCCAACACCATAGCGGGCAATCAATCTACCGGTAAAGAAACTGGGCGCATACATAGCAATCACATGCCATTGCAGCCCAAGATTGGAGCTTTCCTGACTATGTCCACCCATCTTCATAGCCAAGGGTGCCGCAGTCATCAAGAAATTCATCAAACTATAAGAGACAGCCCCGCAAATAACGGCAGTAATAAATAGAGGCTGCCGGATAATCAGACTCAATGGCCGCCCGCCACCTGTCACCTCCTCCACTGTGGGCATGGGCAATTTAATCCCCATAAGGACTAAGGCCGACAAAGCTGCCACCGCAGCTTGAGCAATATAAGTAGCGGCAAACATATACGAGGACCAAAGGTGCATCGTATGAGTCACCAGCTGAGCCCCGACAATGCCGGCCACTACCCCTCCTCCCATCACAAAAGACAAGGCACGGGCTTTCTTGGCAGCTTCTACCCCATCCGCTGCGGCAAAACGAAATGACAAGACCACAGCCGTATAAGCGCCACCAAAGAATGTGGCTAAACAGTAGAGCCAAAAAGACGACATCAGCACAGCAAGGGTCGCAAGCAATCCAGTGATTACACCACAGCTAGTACCAACTAAAAAAGAAGTACGACGACCATAACGCCGCGCAATAGCACCGGTTGGTAAAATACCGCTCGCCATCCCGATCACAAAAATAGTAATAGGCAAAGTAGCTAAAGACTTGTCGGGAGCCAAAGCATTGCCAACAATGGAACCGGTCGCAAAAATGACCGTCGTATTAGCACCTGCTAAAGCCTGCGCAACGGTAAGCCGAACAATATTAGCGCGCTGTACACTGGGTGACAGCGCGCTAATATCTTTACTACTAGAAGATAAATTAGCCATAGATAAATTAATACTCTCTTAACTGATTGCTGATTAGTTAATCATCCACACCTACCAAAACATCGGATGCTTTAACAACCGCATAAGCTTCTTTGCCGACTTCGAGTTTCAAATCATCAACTGACTGATTGGTAATTGAAGAAGTCACCACCACACCGCCGCCAGCGTCGATCTTGACGTGAGCGGTCGTTGCACCCTTGGTTACTTCAATAATCTTACCTTTTAAAACATTACGCGCACTGATTTTCATTATTAACTCCCCAAATTAGGTACTAGTTATAGCCACTCTTATATTCTCATACGATGAGTAAATAAGCGACTTCAATTCTTAGAGTAAAAATTTTCCCCTCTACGAAATAGTAACAAAAAGCCATGACAATATGCTCAATATACTCTTAACTTTGTAAGGTAAAAATAGTTGAGTTATTTTATCGACATTGATCTTTTTTATATCGTAAGATATAATAATTAATTGGTAATAAGAATGATTTTTATTTGCAGGTAGTTATGCCTTCCAGACCACTTACTACGACAAGTCAGCTACGCACCGAATTAACTAGGGGCCGTAAATTCAACGCTGAAGAATTACAGCTCATGCTATTGCAACTATTAGCAGAGGCACCGGCTCATGGCTATGAACTGATCAAGCGCCTTAAGAACATCTCTGAGGACTACTACCGCCCTAGCCCCGGTGTACTGTACCCTGCTCTTGCTGCATTAGAGAGCTTAGACTTTGCAGAGGTAGAAACCAAGGGTAGACGTAAGAAGTACCATCTCACCACGCGTGGTGAGGAGCATCTGCAGCTACACATAGCTGATGTTAATGAGCTATTTGCCATGCTCAAACATGTTGCTAAAAAAATGCTCTGGTTCAAGCATGCTAATAACAATCCGGTACTGGCAACCGAAGCCACCGGTTGGACTCCTGACTATATAGAAGCCCGCAAGGCATTGCAATCGGCTCTACTCTCAGTAGATGATAGCTGTGCTGAAGAACAGCAACGCATCGCCAAGATATTGCAGCGTACGGCGCAAGAGATTCTAAGCAAAAGTCAATAAATCAAGGCTAAACTTTTTCTATTGCATTATTATCAATCCACACAATTATATGAGAATGAGTATCACTATGAATGTTAAAACTAAACTTATAGAGCGTGTCCGCCACCCCATCAAAATGCGCTTGCTAACAGTCAAGCGCATTACTGAACTGAGCCCGTCTATGCGCCGCATTACCCTAACTGGGCCTGACCTACCGGAGTTCCTTTCTGCTTCTTTTGACGATCACTTAAAGCTTATCCTGCCTGCGGTTCAGGGTGAAAAGCCAAATATGCCGGTCGTTGGTGAAAATGGCATGGAGTTTGACGAAAGTCGTCCAAAGCCAGTGATGCGCGACTACACGCCGCGTCGCTATGACCCTGAAACCAACGAGCTGGATGTTGATTTTGTCCTTGAGCATGCGGGTCCTGCCACGGATTGGGCAAGCAATGCAGAAGTTGGTCATTATGTCGGTATTGGCGGTCCACGTGGCTCTTTTGTCATACCGACCGATTTTGACTGGCACTTACTCATGGCCGATGAGGCAGCATTACCGGCACTCTGCCGTCGTTTGGAAGAACTTCCTAGCACAACACGTGCCATTGCCATTATCAAGTTGCGCAACAAGGACCATAAAATTGAGCTAAACCCTACTTGCCCTGCCGATATTTATTGGGTAACTGATGCCGAAGACAGCAAAAACGGCGAGGAAGCACTGTCATCCACATTGCGCACCCTGACCCCACCCGAGGGCGAGGGTTTTGTTTGGGCTGCCGGTGAATATAGCGATATCAAAGCATTGCGTGCTTGCATCACAGACGAGCTTGGCATTGACAAAAACCGCGTTCGTGCTTCCAGCTACTGGCGTGTTGCCATGACTGATGCACATGAAAATTTTGAGTAATCAGTAAAAACTTAGCCACATACAAACATTAAAGCTCTACACCACCCGGGCGTAGAGCTTTTTTTACTCAGAACACTGACACAAGCCACAAAGCAGCAACCTTCAAATAATTACAGTAGAATAAAGAGTCTTTTTTGACTGTTCACCTTTTAATCATATGATGGGGTAATCACTTTATGCGCATTAAACAGTTTTCCAAAATTTCTGCTGCCATGCTACTTGCCGTTGGCCTCTCAGCATGCGCCAACAGTTCAGATGACGAAATAACTAATTCTTCAACCCTCACTGCCTATCACTGGAACATGAGCCAGGCAGTGGATGCGAGCGGCAATAGTGACGCCCAATGGCTACGAGCCGAAAGTACAACTCCCGCGACACTTCGCTTTAGTGAGGATCGCTTAGGTGTCAGCGGTTTATGTAACGCCATGGGAGCAGGCTACACAGTAAAAGGCTCAGCCATTGACATTGCGCCACTTGTCAGCACCATGATGATGTGCGCAGATGAAGATCTGATGCGCTATGAGCAACACTTTGGTCAACGCCTGGCAGAAGCTTCTACTTGGCAAGTAAACGAGTCGGCTGAAGAGCCTAGCCTCACGCTTAGCTTTAACAATGGCGCCGCATGGACTTTAAAAGGTATCCCCACCGCTGAAACCAAGTATGGCAGCACCGGTGAGACTGTCTTTTTAGAGGTGGCAGCTGAAACAAAGCCATGCACTCACCCACTGATCGATGACTTCCAATGTTTACAAGTTCGCACGGTCAACTATGACGAGCAAGGCATTAAACAAGGTCATGGCGAGTGGCAGCACTTTTACGACAGCATTGAAAACTACGAGCATACACCGGGTGTTCGTAACGTATTACGCCTCAAACGCTACGAAAACAAAAACGCACCGGCTGATAGCTCATCTTATGCCTACGTATTAGATATGATCGTTGAAACTGAGCAGCTCTGAATTCTTAAGCAATACAATGTCTAGTACCGCCTCACCATCACATGACGCCACAACATTCCTGACACGTATTGTTGGAGCGACTGCGCTTGCTCACTTACTCAATGACCTGATTCAAGCTGTGCTGCCGGCGGTTTTCCCGATGCTGAAGGCACAGTTTGAACTGAGCTTTGCGCAAATCGGCTTAATCGCATTGATTTACCAACTCACTGCCTCCATACTGCAGCCATGCATCGGTTTTTATACCGATAAATACCCCAAGCCATTTTTATTACCTATTGGGATGACTTGCACCCTAATTGGAATTGCTATTTTAGCAACCGCACCAAATTATGAAACGATCATACTGGCTGCTGCGGTCATCGGCATTGGCTCGGCAACTTTTCACCCGGAGGCATCCCGAGTAGCTCGCCTGGCCTCCGGTGGGCGTTTCGGCACGGCTCAATCAGCCTTCCAAGTAGGTGGCAATACCGGTTCAGCCATCGGTCCATTAGTGGCTGCAGCGTTGATTATCCCCTATGGGCAATCAGCCATTGCCGGTTTAATCATCATCGCTTTAGCGGCTATTGCTGTGCTACTCTACCTCAGTCGCTGGTATCGGCAGAATAGACAAAATCGCCTACAAGGCCTGGCGCGTCACACCCAAAAGGGATTAAGTCGAAATAAACTGATCCAGGCCATCGCCGTAATCTGTACCTTGATGTTTGCCAAATTTGTCTATATCGGCTCATTTACCAACTACTTTACTTTCTACTTAATAGAGCACTTCAACCTCAGCATCCAGCAAAGTCAGCTGTTCTTATTTGTCTTTTTGGCTTCTGTGGCCCTGGGCACTTTTGCCGGTGGCCCCATAGGGGACCGCATTGGTCGCAATAAAGTCATCTGGATTTCTTTTCTAGGAGCTGCGCCCTTTGCCTTAGCGCTACCATACGCCAATCTTGTTTTTACCGGTATCTTAGCCTCTATGGTTGGTTTTATTATGTCCTCGGCCTTTGCCGCCATGGTGGTCTACGCTCAAGAAGCCGCACCGGGACGCGTTGGCTTAATCTCGGGCTTGATGTTTGGATTGATGTTTGGTATCGGTGGTATCGGCGCTGCCGGTCTTGGTCTCCTGGCTGATAAGTATGGTGTAATCTGGGTCTATGGCCTGACGTCCTTTCTGCCACTACTAGGCTTGGCAACAGCGCTTTTACCGACTACACCTAACCGTACAATCTAACCGAGTTGATACTGTCCAGTCAAGTTGGTAGATAGTCTAATTGCGTCCAACATGGCAAGCTTTGCTATAATGACTCATTAGTAATGAGTTTCATTCCTGCTATGCAAAAAAAGCCTTTTAGCTCTCAAGCCGAAGAAAGAAGTCTGCCTTGGTATTTGATCTATACAAAGCCAAGGCAGGAGCTTGTCGCCCAAGACAATCGTAAGTGTCCGATGAACACATGTATTTATTCTATCTGACATAGGCAACACTGATGTTTTGTTTATGTCAGGAGAGAACAAATGCAGACTATTGGAGTTAACGCGATTGATGCAGCCCAATCGCACCTCAATTTACCGCTTTATGTACCGAACCAAGGTGGTGCCTCTTCCTTGTTTCACTTTAATCAGATTGTCTTAGTGAGTGAAGCGACCGACCTGCGGGCGGGGATGGATACGTTGCGTACGAAAGCCATTCAGTTGGCGGGCGAAGTTGCACCACATGAGGCTTACGTGTTTCTAAATCGCAACCACACCTTACTTAAATTAGTGGTGCACGATGCAATGGGGACGTGGTTGTGTACTCGGCGTTTACATGAGGGAGGGTTTCGAGGGGCTGATTCGCAGATTAACCCACACCTCAGTACTGAACAACTCCATGCGTTAGCGTTAGGCCTACCTTGGCAGCGCCTTGGAGAAGCCGGCATCTTCCGTCACGC
>LSQX01025979.1_pt2 | contig 35144 bp, 30 predicted proteins | sample 654561 | NCBI WGS metagenome assembly LSQX01 (sample SAMN04489861, study PRJNA283612) | anaerobic digester metagenome | isolation source: 4 biogas reactors fed with cattle manure at either 37C or 55C with and... | place: Denmark: Kongens Lyngby | collected 2014 | reverse complement strand
ACGCCTGTGCAAAGCCCGTCGCTGCCTATACCCGTAACGACTTTTACTTCACCGCCGTATCCTTTAGAGGATGTTATAAATACATAAGCTTTTATGCTTTCGTCTTTTGAAAAAGCCTCATAATATATGTACTCATTATCATCAACGCTTATTGTAAAAGCGTCTGAAAACGCGGCGGCGTCCCGCACGGCAGAGGCTATGGATTTGCTTTCGGCGTCCTTTTGCCGTTCTGAGATTTTTTCCTTTGTCGCTCCGTTTGTAAACGCTAAAAGAACGGAGCAAACAAGACAAATAGAGAAAAGTGACAGGGCGGGTAATAAATATTCTTTAACAAAAGGAGATTTCATTTTACTGCCTCCTTTTCTTTTTTTACATATCCAAATGGTTTGGGTTTCGTTGCATAATCAATTAGAGGCGTTAAAATATTCATCAAGATTATTGCAAAAGATACTCCCTCAGGAAGATTACCGTAAAGCCTTATAATCGAGGTTATTATACCGCAGCCTATGGCATAAATGAATTTTCCTTTTGGGTTTGTGGGCGAGGTGGTATAGTCTGTTGCCATAAATACGGCGCCAAGAAGAAGACCGCCGCTTAAAACTTCAGCAGTAAGGAAATTGATGCTGCCGCCTCCCGCAATTAGCATAATAATTGCCACAGAGCCTATGTAAGTAAAGGGGATAATGGGAGAAATGACGCGGCGCGCAATCAGATAAATCATACCAAGAAGTATTGCCACAGAGCAAGTCTCTCCGAGCGAGCCTCCCGTTTGACCGAAAAATAAATTAATGTTCGAGGGTAAAACGGTAAAAGCCGCATCCGAAAAATCGCCTTTTACAAATATTTCGGAAAGAGAGGCTAAAGGAGTAGCGGAAGTTACGGCGTCTGCACCGGCGCGAATAAAACTGCCCGTCCATGTCGTCATCGCCGTAGGGAATGAAGTCATCAGTATAATTCTCCCCATTAAAGCGGGATTTACGAAGTTGTGACCGATGCCGCCGAAAAATTGTTTAACTATAACGATTGCGATAAATGACCCTATTATAACCATCCAAAACGGGATTGTGGACGGCAGGTTAAATGCAAGCAAAATACCCGTTACAACAGCGCTAAGGTCGCTTAATGTATTACCGCGTTTCATTACTTTTCTTGAAATGTATTCAAATACAAGGCAGCTTAAAACGGCAATGCCCGTAACGGCTAACGCTCGCGCGCCGAAAAGGGCGGCGGAAGCTATAAGTGAAGGAATAAGTGCCACGATAACATCAAGCATAATACCCGTTGTCGTATCTCGTGAGCGAATATGCGGTGATGCACTGACAGTAGGTAAATGCATAGGCTCTTTATTTTGCTCTTTAAGAGCCGCTGTTCTTGCTTTTTCACCCATTTTTAGCACCTGCCTCTCGAATAATATCTTTTGCGAGCATTAAGTATTGAACGAGCGGGATGCCCGACGGACACACATAAGCACAACTGCCGCACTGTATGCAAGCCTCGGCGCTGCTTTCTATTAGCTTTTCAGCGTCGCGCACTATCGCATAGCGCTCTATATCAGTTGGCACAAGGTGCATAGGACACACAGCGGCGCACCGTTTACAGCGGATACAGTCATGTTCTGTTTTTATTTTGTGTGTTTTTTTGGTAAATGCCAAAATAGCACTGTATGTTTTAAGTATAGGCGCGTCAGTATCAATAAGGGATATGCCCATAAGAGGGCCGCCCGTTATTATTTTATACGGCTCTTCTTTGAAACCGCCGCAAAAATCAACAGCTTCATTAATGCTGATACCTATCGGAACTCTTATATTTTGCGGAGTTTTTACGGCAGAGCCGTCAACCGTTATAGAGCGGCTGACAAGAGGTTTGCCTGTTTTAATATATCTGTTAATAAATGATACGGTTGAAACATTGACGACCATGCAACCGACATCTGCCGGAAATTTGCCAACGGGAACGCGTCTGCCCGTTGCAGAGTAAATCATCATTTTCTCAGCGCCTTGCGGATACATGGACTTTAGCGCCATAACCTTTATGTTCGGCTCGTTTGCAGTTAATTCGCTCATTTTTGTAATGGCCGCCGGCTTATTATCCTCAATAGCTATCACTGCGTTTTCAATTTCAAGGTAGTGCATTAATAGCTTTGTGCCTTCTATAACATCGTCCGATTTATCAATAAACTCGCGGTAATCAATAGTTATGTAAGGCTCGCATTCAGCACCGTTTATAATCAAGGTGTCAACTTTTTTGCCGGACGGAGTGTTTAACTTTGCGTGAGTTGGAAAACCTGCTCCGCCAAGACCTGAAAGCCCCGAATTTCTGACGGCTTTCAGGAAATCCTCTTTATTAGAAATTTCAGGCGGGCAAAGTCCGTCATACAAACGCATTTTATCGTCAGACTCAATAGTGACCGCCTCTACGGGCTTGCCCTGAGCTGTTTTAATTACTCCGATAGATTTCACTTTTCCGGAAATGCTCGCGTGAACGGGGACGGATAGATATTCGTCACTGTCGCCTACTATCTGACCGATACTTACCTCATCACCGACAGATACTGTTGGAGTGCAAGGCGCGCCTATGTGTTGCAGCATAGGCAGAAAAACTGTTTTAACATCGGTCATGTGCACAGGCTCGCAGTTTGCTGTGTTCTTATGGTGCGAAACACTTATGCCTCTTTTTGACCTTGAAACAGGGGATAAGACGCGAACCGCCTTTTCCTTCATTTATGTTACCTCTTTTCTTACTTCGGTTTATATTTCCGATTGGTTTTTATTGTTAATAATGTGAGCGCATTGTTTTTGCAGAAAGGGAATGGTATAATAAAGCACGGTACCCGTTAAGGCTCCCGTTAAAACGGAGATTGCAATTAAAGCAGGAGCGAATGATAGAATAGATTTCCCTAAAATTAAAACAGATACGAATAATTGACCTGAGTTGTGAAGCAGCGCACTTACAATTCCCACACCGATTAATCCGAGCCGATTAGGTTTGAGCTTTAGCAAAACAGCCATACCCAAAAGGCTTAAAAGACCGCCCGCAAGGCTTAGTAATGATGCTTGTACTCCCCGTGTTATTAGGACAAATAACACTTTGAAAAGTGTTATTGACACTGCGTGAGATATGCCAAGGGATAAAACGGAGAACATTGTAATAATATTTGATAGGCCTATTCTCATTCCCTGAACGGGTAAAAAGGGAGGGAGAAGTCCCTCAAGAAAGCTTAGTGCTATTGCCTCTGCGGCAAGTATACCAAGAAGCGCCGTCTTTTGTGCCGTCATTCGTGTTTTCTTCATAATTACTCCGCTTAGTAGCTAATAGCATCAAAATCTGATATATGAGATTTCTTTGCTGTTACCGTTACAACAACCTTTGCCGGTAAGCACACGGCTATGCTGCCTGCTTTGTTAAGCACACCGCATTTTTCACAGGAGCGGTCGGGGCAAAGGGCGTTTACAAAAGCAATACCGCCATTTGCCACTTCTAATGTGACCTCAGGGTCAGTAGGGATTACGATAGTTTCTGTATGGTTGTCCGCTAATGATATGGTTTTGTAAAGTTTGCCGTTGACGGAAATCTGAGCCTCAAGCGCCGATTGTCCGCTTACCTTATATGATACCATAAGTAAAAAGGCAATTGAAAGAGATACGGCGATTAAAAGAATGTCCATTCTCTTAATAAGGCTTCTATGTGTGCGCTTATTATTTTTTGCCTCTTTTTTATACAAAACTATACCCCTAACTGAAATACTTACGCATACACACCTATTGTATAACATTATGATTGATTTTTCAATACAATATAGTATACAATATATGAGAACAATTTTGTTAAAATGGTACAAAAAAGGAGGGGAGCAGTATGAATATGGATTTTTATATGCCCGCACGACTTGTAAGCGGCGAATTATGCGTTAAAACAGGCGGTAATATTTTTAAAAGCTATGGCAGCAAGTGCCTCATAGTAACGGGCGGGCGCTCTGCGAAAATAAGCGGCGCTTTACACGCTGTTTTAAGCGTTCTATCAGAAAAGGATATTTCATATTCAATTTACTCGGAGATTGCGGAAAATCCAACCGTAACCTCTTGCAGAATAGGCGGCGAAAAGGCAAGAGAGCAGAATGCGGACTTTATTATAGGAATAGGCGGAGGGTCGCCGCTTGACGCCGCAAAAGCCGTTGCTATATTTGCCGCAAACAAGGAGTTTAGGAACGAAGATATATATAAGAGAAGTATCCCTGCAAAGGCGCTGCCCGTTTTGCTCATAGGCACAACATCGGGTACGGGAAGCGAAGTTACGGGGGTATCCGTTTTAACCGATGACGCTGTTAATATGAAAAAAAGCATTTCCGGAGAAGATTGTTATGCAAATGTTGCTTTCTTAAATCCGCGGTTTACGGATACTATGCCGCTTACCGTCACAATATCAACCGGTCTTGACGCTTTATCGCACACTGTGGAGGGTTGGTTTTCTCCAAAACGCAGTGACATAGCAAAATCGTTTGGTACCCTTGCGCTGGGTCAGATTTTCGGGCAGCTTACTGATATTTATAAATACGACAAACTGCCAAATAAAAAAGGCAGGGACGCCCTTTTTTACGGCTCTATTTATTCGGGACTTTCGCTGAATATTACGGGAGCATCTTTTGCGCATACCTTGGGCTATGTTTTAACGGAGGATTTCGGAATATCACACGGCAGGGCATGCACGGCTTTTATGCCTTTTCTTATTAAGCGGGCAGGAGAGTTTTGTAAAAACAGGCTCGATGAAATGCTTAACATATTAGGCACAGATGAGGATAGTTTTTTAGAAATAGTTAAGGGATTGACAAATATAAGGCTTAATATTTCAGCAGAGGAAATTGAAAAGTATTGTGAAAGATGGGATAATAAAAATAAAAACTTTATTAACAGTCCCGGAGGATTTACTGTATCAGATGTCCGTCTTGCGTTAAAATCGTTATCAGAATAAATAAAATTGCCGATAAAGACGGCAATTTTATATTAGCTTTGAAGTTTTTCTTTGCGCCATTACAAGGTCATAATATATGCCCTTTTTCTTTAACAGCTCTTTATGAGTGCCGACTTCGGCTATTCTTCCCTTTTCAATTACAATAAGCCTGTTGGCATTTCTTAGTGTTGAAAGCCTGTGCGCTATTGCAATAGTTGTTCTGTTTTCAATCAGTCTTGATATAGCTTCTTGGATTTTACTTTCTGTTTCCGGGTCAAGAGAGCTTGTAGCCTCATCTAATATCAGAATTTTAGGATTTTTTAGAAGTGCGCGAGCAATAGCAACTCTTTGACGCTCACCGCCTGAAAGCGAATGACCGTTTTCACCGACAGTCGTATTATAACCGTCCGGTAAATTCATAACGAAATCGTGTGCGTTTGCCGCTTTTGCCGCTGTTAAAACCTCCTCGGGAGACGCTCCGGGACGAGCATAAGCTATATTGTCATATATAGTGCCTGAAAAAAGGTATGTTTCTTGGAATACAACACCTATATTGTTTCTTAATTCCTCTTGCTCTATATCGCGAATATCCGTGCCGTCAATCGTAATAGAGCCGAGCGACGGGTCATAAAGGCGCATACAAAGGTTTATTAAAGTCGATTTACCGGCACCGGAGTGACCGACAAGTCCTATCATTTCACCGGGGTTGATTTTTAACGAAATATCTTTTAGTACAGGCTCATATGATTTATATCCGAACTCAACATCCCGAAACTCCACAGCGCCGCCCGCGTTGAGAAGCTTTGGGTGTTGTGCGTCTTTTATGGAGAAATCTTCATCTAAGACTTCATAAAGCTTGACAAGACTTGTGGAAGCGTCGGCAATTCTTTTCGGCAATGTAGACATCCAGCGAAGCGGTCTATAAAGGAAAGCCAAATATGTGTTGAACATAACGAGTTCGCCAACGGACAGATTGCCCTCTATAACCATTTTGCCGCCGAAGAACAGAATGAAAAACTCGCCTATTGTGATAAAGTTCCCGACTAAAGGAAAAGTGAGCGCCCAAAATCTTTCATTTGATGAGGCAATATCGGCAAGATTTTTCGACGCGTCAGAAAACTTTTCTATTTCACTTTCTTCATTACCGAATGCCTTAACAACTCTTATACCTTTTATAATATCATGAAGTATTGATGTTGCGCGCGAGTCTGCACGCCACTGCTTACGATAGCGTATTCGTATTTTTGCCCAAAAGCCTTTTATTGCGAAAAAGCCCAGCGGAACGGGGATAATAACAAGGGTAGCAAGAAACGCATTCGTCTTAAAAAGCATAAAAAGGGAAACGAAAAGAATTACAATCTGAGAAATTAAGTACCGTCCCTGCTGATTGAAAAAGTCTTTAACAACTTCCGTATCACGAGTTATTCTCTTAATAAGGTTGCCGGTTGTGTTTTTTGATACAGAGCAAAGTGATTGCCGTTGAATTTTATCATACACCATAATTCGTAAATCATTTGAGAATTTTGAGCCTATTCGGTTTGAAATACGCGCGCTGAAAATGCCAAGTACCCTTCCGGCGGCAAATGATGCACCCATAAGCGCGGCAAGCACGGCAATACCTTTTACGGGGCTGTCAAAATACGCTGCGGCGTCGGGGGCGGGAGCAATATAATTATCAAGAAGCTTTTGATTAAACAGCGGCATAATGGCGGAAAGGAAGTTGGACAGCATCATAAGAACGCCCGAAAAAATAACGAAAGGTAAGTATTTTTTGAAAAAGCTCATCGCCCTGCTGAATACATAGCCTTTTTTAACGCAGAACAGGCAAACTCCAATTCCCTCTATTAAATGGCGGCCGCAAACGGGACAGACGGGTCTTTCAACATCGCTTATTTCAAGCAATTCACCGCTTTTTATATAATAGTTTACAACCTTGCTAAATTCACCAATCTGCACGACACACGACATAGAAAATCTGCATAAAAGCACATTTTCGCTGCCGTCATCAGGAGTGTTTTCATAAATCAGCTCCAGTCTGCCGCAGCCTATATCCGTAAACTGGCGCGCCTCTTTAACGCCGTTAAAAGGCACGCTAAAGCTGCCGCCGCTCTCATACGATACTATAAAGTTATCGTTTTCGAGCGTCAGCGTTCCGTCACATAACGCGCCGTCGTTTCCTAAATCAAATTTTACAAATAAAGTTTTCATAAATATTAATACAAATAAGGCTCCAAAAGCCTTCTTGCCTTCTTTCGTATTTTATTTAAGTCAGGTATTATATACCTGTTTCCGTCAACATCAAAAATCATAATAAAGTTTTCAGTAGTAAAGCGTACATTACGGCTAATATCCTTAACGGCAAAATTCTTTTTCGAGCCGTTTATTTTTACCTCAAAATAAAAGCTGCCCATCTTTTCTTTTATTGATAAAATTTCCGAAATCTCCGGACAATAGTATCGCTTTTCAAGCTCCTCTTTTGCGGCTGTTTCTGAATTCTCCGAAAGCTCGGACAAGTCTTTAATAATCCCGATTTCGTCGTCCTCTATACTGTACACGCCTATATAAGAGTAGGGCATATTGTAAGGGTAAGCACGGGTAAGCTTTACCCTGCCTTTATTTTCACCCGAAAGCAGAAGTATTAAAAACCCGTTTTTGTTTTTTTCAAGCTTTATTTCTGTCGGATTTAAAAGCTCCAAGCGTAAAGCATCGCTCATTTCGCTATTCATAGGCTCCTCCTATTCATCACTTTTTTCTGTGTCTTTGTTATCAACTTGCGGCGGAAGTCCTATAAACTTTAACGCTTCCGACTGCAATTTGTATAGTTTATAGTATTCTCCCTTTTTGTCCATAAGCTCACGGTATGTGCCGTATTCCACAACGGTGCCGTCGTCTATAACTGCTAAAACATTTGCATCACGAAGCGTAGAAAGCCTGTGCGCTATCGCTATTGTCGTTCGGCCTTCTTTTAGCTTTGTTATGGAGTTTTGAATTTTCTGCTCTGTCTCAGTATCCATAGCGGCAGTTGCCTCGTCAAGAATTAGGATTTTTGGATTTTGAATAATCGTTCTTGCTATTGATATCCTCTGACGCTCACCGCCCGATAAATCCTGCCCGCCGGAGCCAACCTTAGTTTCATAACCATCGGGAAGATTTACGATAAAATCGTGTGCGTGCGCCGCTTTTGCCGCGGCTATAATATCGCCATATGACGCGTTTTTATTGGCATAACGGATATTGTCCGCAATAGTGCCTATAAACAGATATATTTCTTGGGACACAATACCGATGTTTGCCCTAAGCTGCATTAAAGAAAGCTCTTTAACATCAACGCCGTCAATCATTATTATGCCTTGCTTTGCATCATAAAGCCGTGCTATCAGATTTGAAATCGTCGTTTTCCCCGCTCCGGTTTTGCCGACAATGCCGAGCATTTGCCCTGCCTTAACGGAAAGATTAAAGTTTTTAATAACAGGGCGAGCCGGCTCATACTCAAAATAAAGCTCCTTTATTTCTATATCGCCGTTAATTTTCGGCAGTATAACAGGGTTCTCTCTTTCAAGAACATCGGGTTTTGTGTCTATTATCTCAAATATTCTTTGAGCAGAGTCTGCGCAGCGAGTCCACCAGTTAAAGACCCAAGAGAGAAACTCAACGGGTCCCTCAAGCATTTCCATATATACAATAAATGCAAGAAGGTCGCCCAAAAGCATTTCGCCTCTTATGACGAGAATTCCTCCGTATCCAAAAACAAACGCGGCAAGAGCGAAAATGAGCATAGATAAAAGCGGGAAAACAGTTGCCTCTATATTTGAATAGTTTATCTCAGAATCCATAAGCCTGTTGCTGTATGTGCTGAATTCATCAAGCTCGTCACTTTCTTTAGAGAACGCCTTTATTATTCTGTGACCGTTTATATTGTCACTGACCTTTGAACTTAAAGCGGCGTTTCGCACCCAAACCTTGTGATGCAGACTTTTAAATACATTCGAAAACAGCGGATACAGCGCACCCGTGATTGCCGCAACTATAAGAACTGTTAGTGTTAAGCGGACACTCGTCATAAACATTATTGTTAAAACACCTATGACCGTTACGGTGCTTACTATAAGATACGGAAATCCATCTATGAGAAACCAGTATATGTTATTTGAGTCCCTTGATACACGCTCCATTAAAGAGCCCGTTTGTTTATGCGTAAAAAAGCCGACGGAAAGGCGCTGCATAGCCGAAAATATTTTTACCTTAATATCATAAATTACGAATGGCAGTATGCCGGCAAGAATGTATTGGTAAATCAATGTAAAAACCTGCGTTACAACTTTTATTACAATGACCGTTAAAACTATGGAAACTAAAGAGGCTAACAGTATTTCGTAGTCCTCTAAGCCGCTTTGGCTTAAAACCTCATTAAAAAGCTTTTTTATGCCGATTTGAGGCGTTAGTAAGGATATGGCGGTGCTTATTATCATTGAAGAAATTATAAAGACGAGTTTGTATTTATGCGGCTTAAAAAAAGCGAAAAGCCTTTTTGCGGTAGATGATTTACTGCCGCATTTCCGACAAAAGTTTTTATCGGGCTTTATGGGTTTTTGGCACGCTAAACAGCGGTTTACATCTTCTTTTTCTATAAGCTTTTCATAATCTTTTTCTTGTTTGTACGCGTTAAAGACCTTTGTAAGCTCATCAAACCGTCCGATTAAACCTAATGAGAAAAGGGTTGCTGAATAATCTTCCTTGTTAAATGTGTAAATAAGCTCGCCCGTTGAAAGATACCGCTCTGTTTTTATAGAGTCAATGTCCGTAATAGGTATAGCTTCAAGCCTTATAAGCTCTGCTTTTGCCGATAATTTCTTTTTCCCTCTTTTGAGCTTTATCTTTTCGGAAAATTCCGCAATATAAAAACCCTCTTTATCAAAAAATATATAATTTTCGCGATATTCTCCGGCAGAATTCATATCACTTTTGCAGCTTAAAATTATATTTAAAGTACTAAGTCCCTCTGATATGAGCTTTTCATTCACATCAGGGGGAAAAAGTTCTTTAGAGCCATCAGCACTTTTTTGACGGCTTTTTTTTATATTTAATTTTTTGAGGACTTTTCCAAAGAAGTTTATCATAACAATATTTATTTCAAACCTTAAATGCAATTATTAATAAAGTGTTTACTACAAATGATTTATATCACAAATACCGCTCGTAGTCAACAATTAAACAGTCAATAGTATGAATAAATAATAAATTTTTGTAAAATTTTAAAAGTGAATTGACATTCACCGTATTATTGTGTAAAATATTAACTAAGGATGTGATTGTTTTGTCAAATATTAAATTTAAGGGTATTTTTCCTGCAATAGTAACTCCTTTAACGAATGATTTCGAGATTAATAAAATGGCGATAAAACAGATGCTTGATTACAATTATGAAAACGGCGCGGACGGTTTTTATATTTGCGGCTCTACGGGGGAAGGTCCCGTGCTTACAACATCAAGAAGAAAAAAATTTGCGGAAGCTGTAATTGAATATGATAAAGGGCGGGGGGCTATAATTAACCATGTGGGTGCCGCTTCTTTCGAGGATTCGTTAGCTCTTGCACACCATGCTGCGGATATTGGGTGTGATGCCGTTTCCTCGGTCGTTCCAAACTTCTATTTTAAGCATAATGAGAACGAGGTAGTTGAATATTATAAAAGACTTGCAGATGCGGCAGGTATTCCTGTAATAGCGTATGCGCAGGGACTTTTAGGCGATATTGATGTCGTAAGTCTTATGGAAAAACTTATGAAAGTGGATAATATTATAGGTGTAAAATTTACACTTTTAAATTTTTACGATATGAGCAGGATAAAGAGTCTTTGTAACGGGGACATAAATGTAATAAACGGTCCCGATGAAATGCTTATTTGCGGTCTTACTATGGGCGCAGATGCCGGTATTGGCTCGACTTATAATGTAATGTGCCGTGAATTTAAAAAGCTTTATAATGCTTTTACACAAGGTAATATTGAAGAAGCAAGGCAGTTGCAGTTTAAGATTAATAAAGTAATAGAAATAATTATAAAATACGGTGTTATACGCACAGTAAAGCATATGCTGTCTTATGTTGATATTAACGCCGGCGACGCGTGTCTTCCCGCCGCGGCATTATCAGACAAGGAGAAGGAGAATATAAAAGCCGAGCTTAATTCAATCGGTTATTTTAATAACTATAACAATTAAAAGAACGGGAGTGAAAGAGTGAAAGAAACAGGAATTTCAAGGTTTGGAATTCAGCGCAAGATTATTGCAAATATGACGGCGCAAAGCTGGAGCGAGATACCCCATGTAAGCTATAACTATGAGCCGGATATAACTGAATTTTATGAAAAGTACAGACAGTTTGCTGAAAAGGCAAAGGATGACGGCAATATTACATTTAATACAGTATTACTGAAAACGGTTGCCGAGGCACTAAAGGCGGCGCCGAAGATGAATTCGCATCTTCATTTTGAAAAAGCACTCGTGCGCGGTAAAATGACGGAGTATGAGAATATTGATGTATCTCTACCGTGGATACTTCCGTCGGGAGAAATGATGACAATAACACTCAAAGATGTTGGCGGCCGCTCTATTTTAAATTTGCAGAAATACATTAATGAAATGTCTCGAAAAATCGAAAATACAAACCTTAATGACGCTATGTATTCAATATCTTTGCATGATACTTTAGAGTATTTGAAAAAAGGCAGATTTATAAAAGTAATTCTTCGTCTAATAGGCTCAAAAACCGGAAATCACAAGGTAAGCGGACTAAAAGGTAAAGAGAAAAAGGAATATAGAAAAATCTCTGACGATGATAAGCTGACGCGCTATGATTTAAGGCAAGGTACCATAACAATTTCAAATATCGGCTCTATAACGAAAGGGCTTTCGGGTATAGTATCAATGCTAATGATTATTCCGCCTCAAGTGACAGCTATTGGAGTTGCCTCCATATACAAAAAGCCGGTTGTTTTTACGGACGAAAATGGTAATGACAAAATTGGGGCAGCAAGAGTGCTTCCCATTTGTATATGTTTTGACCATCGTGCGCTCGATTTTGGAGATATTAAACCGTTCATATTAAAACTTGAGGAAATTTTTAAAAATCCGGAAACGATTTTCACATCAAAATAGAAATATATAATAGAAAAAAACGGAAAATTATAGAGAAAACAGTATTAATATGGTGATTTTCAATGAAAATTGTGATTAGGATGTATGAAAAACAGAGAAAAAATGTTGTTCTCTGTTTTTTTATTGCATTATAAAAACTAATCTGCTACACTAAGGAAGCTCTATTTTTAATAAAACTACTAAATAACCAAGCCCATATAAAAGTTTGGATTTATGTGCTGTTTTATGATTGTTTTGTTATAAAATCAAAGCGTAATATGTAACTTGTAATAAAGAGGTAAAGTACAACCGGTATTAAGGGGTAGTTAAATGGAAAAATATTTAATTGTCAATGCAGACGACTTCGGAATGTGTCACTCGGCTAACATCGCTGTTATGGACTTGCTTTCTAAAGGCTTTATAACATCATCCACTATTATGACCCCATGCTCTTGGGCGAAAGAAGCCGCACAATGGGCAGGCAAAAATCCGCAGCACGCTGTTGGTGTTCACCTTACATTTACGAGTGAGTGGGGGACATACCGTTGGGCGCCCATGAACGAAAAAGACACCGGCTCGCTTCGTGATAAGGATGGCTTTATGTATCATAAAAGCTCAGACTTTGAAGATAATGCTGATATTGACGAGGTTGAAAACGAAATTTATACACAGATTGAAAGATGCAAGAAGTACGGCCTTAATCCGTCGCACCTTGATAATCATATGGGTACCCTTTACGGAATTGAAACGGGGAGATTTGAGCTTCTAAATCTCATTTTTGATATTGCATCAGAATACAAATTGCCGTTTCGTTTTCCTTCAGTATTTTTGGCAGAACAGTTTGACAACGATATGTTTGAAATTAATATTGATAAAAACCTTATCGCCGTTATTTTTGACAAATTTACAAAATACGCTGCCGATAAATGCGTTGCCTTGCCTGACTATCTCATACCGGGCGAATGGAACGGTCCGCAAAGAGACAGCTATGAAAACTATAAAGAGTATATGTTTGAGCTTTATAAAACATTTCCCGACGGTGTTACGGAAACATACATACACCCTGCCAAAGAGAGTGACGAGCTGAAGGCGATAACGGGTTCTTGGGAAAAAAGAGTATGGGAATATAAGTTGTTTTCTGACACTCAATTTCAACAGCATATTAAAGACTGCAAAATACAACTTATAAATTATAGAGATTTAGCTAAAATGCGTAACTATAATTAATAGATAAACGAAAATCCCCGAAAATCGTTGTTTGATTTTCGGGGGTTAATTTATGAGCAGAAGTATTTTAAGCTCATTTAATTCTTGCTTTTTCTGCCGCGACAATAGCTTTCATTTCATCGAACTTTTCTTCAATATCAGCGACTAAAGCAAACTGCGTGCGGCACCTTATAAGGTTATGCTCCGGATAATGCACTCTGAAATATGTATCACCGTTTAAATAGTCGGTTAAAAAGCGCATTCCGCACTCATATGTCATAAGCTTTGCGGAAAAGGGAAGATAGTTGATTTCCCGCTCTGTTAAAGAGCTGCCTGCCTCTGAGAGATAGCCTCTGACATAAAACTCAAAAAGCTTTAGGTCAAGAGAAACTTTTGAAAGGTCTTTTTCGTCTTCAGCAGCCGTGTTAGCGCCAAAACGAATACTGTCGCCAAAATCATAAAGAGAAAGACCCGGCATAACAGTATCAAGGTCAACAACGCAGATGCTTTCGTGCGTGGCTTTATCAAACATAACATTATTAAGCTTTGTATCGTTATGCGTTACTCTCAGCGGCAGTCTTCCTTTTTCTAAAAGGTTGACGAGTACGCCGGCATCATCTTTTCGCGCCTTTGCGAATTCCACTTCGGGAAGGCAAGTGTCGAGCCTGCCCGAAAGGTTTAATTCAACGGCTTTTATAAAATCGTTATACCTTGAAAGCGTATTATGAAAGTTTGGGATAGTATCGTAAAGTGTTTCAATTGGAAAATCCGCAAGCATATTTTGAAATTTTCCAAATGCTTTTGCGGCATTCATAAATACTTCCGGAGCAGAAATAAAGTCTATTGCATAACTGTTTGAAATATAATTGTAGCAGCGCCAGTGACCATATTTTTCACAGTAAAAGAAAGGCTCGCCGTTTTTTGTTCTTATTACATTTAGGCATTCACGATTAGTATCCCCGTCTTGCTGTGCGATTTTTTTACATAAAAAGTCTGTAACTCCAAGAATATTTTCCATAAGCTGTACGGGATTTTTAAAAACATTAGTGTTAATCTTTTGTAATAAATAAGAGTGTATCTCACCTAATTTATCTTCAAATTCAACCACAAATGTGTCATTTATATGACCGCTGTCAATAGCATAATGACCTATATAGTCATAATTCTCATTAAACGGGTAATTAGATATTATAGTTTTAATAGCTTGCTCCAAAAAAAACGCATCCTTTCAAATAAGCATAAATTTCTCAAAATCATCGGGATTGTGAAACCCCAAACAAACAGATGACACCGGCGAAAAGGCAATATAATGAGGAGTGTCCGTATCGTCACCGCATTTGTAAAAGTTGGCGCTAAAATTATCAAATACAAGGTTTTCTGCCGGCTCTTTATAAAGTGTTGAAATAAGGTCAATAGAAACGAAAATTTCAACGCCCCAGAAATGACCGTTACTGTCACTGCCTGAAAAAGGCTTAACACGAGGTCTGTCATTAGCTAAAGCATATACAAGACTTCTGTTTTGCCTGCCCTCTCCGAACTCACAAAGGGAAAATCCAAGGCTGTTGCACTCAATATTTATGTATTGCGGCATTTTTGGAGTGGGGCAAAGAAAAAATTCAAGACAACTGTCACGGTATATCGGCGCGTCATTTTCAGTGTAAGTTGCTTTCGGACTTTTTTCATAACACTTTAAAACACAATAAAATCCCTCCCCACGAAGAAAAACAAGCTTAAAAAAAGTATTCGGTCTGTAAGGGGGATTTTGCTCCCAGTGGTATGATTTAAGTTCGGTAAAACAAATATCATTCATCTCATTAAGAGAGCCGATAGTTTTACATATCAAAATTTTCACCGCCACAAAATACAAATTGCCCATTTGTAGAAAAGGCAAAAGCAAAAACTCCAAGTATTTGGAAATCTTTTTAACATTATACTTAATCATTACTAATAAGTCAAGAATATATAATCGCTGTTTTTTAATGGAATTTGCTTTACATAGATGAAAAAATAAGGTAAAATAATAAACATATGATTAATTGCGGAGGTAATGCTATGGCGCCTGTATTTGAAAGAGTTCTTCTCAAGCTGAGCGGAGAGGTTTTAGCGGGAGACACCGGACACGGTATTGATTTCGACACGGTTCTCGGTATATGCTCTGCTATCAGAGAGTGTACACAAATGGGAGTAGAGGTCGGGATTGTTGTTGGCGGCGGGAATTTTTGGCGCGGCCGCACAAGCGGTGAAATGGACAGAACAAGGGCAGACCACATTGGAATGCTTGCAACTGTTATGAACTCCCTTGCTTTAGCGGACGGATTTGAAAAGCTTTCTGTGCCTGTTAGGGTGCAAACGGCAATTGAAATGCGCCAAATTGCAGAGCCTTTTATCAGAAACCGAGCCGTAAGGCATTTGGAAAAAGGCAGGGTAGTAATTTTTGGGTGCGGAACGGGCAGTCCTTTCTTTACGACTGATACGGCGGCGGCTTTAAGGGCGGCAGAAATTGGCGCTGATGCGATATTAAAAGCCACTAATGTGGACGGAGTATATGATAAAGACCCAAACAAGTGCTGCGACGCCATAAAGTTTGACGAGATTACTCATATAGAGCTTTTAGGCAAAGGGTTAAAGGTGCTTGACTCAACAGCGGCTTCACTTTGCGGTGATAACGATATACCGATAATAGTATTTAATCTTAAAGACCCGTTAAACATAGTAAAAGTAATCAAGGGCGAAAAAGTCGGAACAATAGTAAAATAGCATAAGGAGGAAATGAAAATGAAAGAAATTTATGCTCAATCAAAAGAAAGAATGGATAAAACCATAAACTCATTAGAGATGCAATATGCATCTATTAGGGCGGGCAGGGCAAATGCCGCCGTACTTGATAGGATTAATGTTGACTATTACGGCGTGCCTACTCCAATTAACCAGATTGCCGCAATTTCAGTTGCGGAGGCAAGGATACTTAATATTCAGCCATGGGACGCGTCTGTGCTAAACTCTATCATAAAAGCTATACAGACCTCTGACCTTGGCATTAACCCGCAAAACGACGGCAGAGTGATAAGGCTTATATTCCCGCCCCTCACAGAGGAAAGAAGAAAGACGCTCGTAAAAGATGTCAGCCGGATTTCAGAGGATAGCAAGGTGGGCATTCGGCAAATCCGCAGAGATTTTATGGAGAAGCTAAAGGCTATGGAAAAAGCGTCAGAAATAACTGAAGATGACCTTAAAGTGGGAGAGAAAGAGCTTCAAAGTATTACGGATGATTACACACAGAAAATTGATGATATTGCAAAAGCAAAAGAAGAAGAAATAATGGAGATATAATTCTTCGGAGGATTTATAATGGATGTGAAACCCGAAAGCTTGCCAAAGCATGTTGGAATTATTATGGACGGTAATGGCAGATGGGCAAAAAAGAGAGGGCTTTTACGCTCTAAGGGGCATAAGGAGGGAGCGAAAACATTTCGAGAAATAGGCGAGTATGCGGCGGATATAGGAATAAAGTATCTTACATTTTACGCGTTTTCAACGGAAAATTGGAACCGCTCGCCCGAAGAAGTAGCAGCTATAATGAACCTTTTTAGAGAGTATTTAGAAGAGGCAAAAGAACGAGAGGGTGAAAATGAGGAAAAACAGCTTCGACTTCGTTTTATAGGGGATAAATCCCGTCTGCCTGACGATATTAACGCTCTTATTAAAGAGGCTGAGGAAAGCACAGAAAAGCATAACAGAGTTTTTATAAATATAGCAATAAATTACGGCGGCAGAGCGGAAATTGTCGAAGCGGCAAAAAAAATCGCAGAGCTTGCGGCAAAAGGAGAGCTAAGACCTGAGGATATTAAAGAGCAAACACTAAGCGACTTAATGTACACGGCAAACCAGCCCGACCCGGATTTAATAATAAGGCCGAGCGGTGAATATCGGACTTCAAACTTTTTGGTGTGGCAATCTGCATATGCTGAATATGTTTTTACGGATGTATTATGGCCGGACTTTACATGTGATGATTTTGACAGATGTATACAAATATATGCCCGCCGGAATAGACGGTTCGGAGGATAGAAGGGGAGTTTATTTTGAAAACAAGAGTAATTACCGGTGTTGTGGGGGGGCTTTTTGCGGTTTTAGTGCTGTGCTTTATGCACACTGTCGCATTGCCTGTCGTAGTAAGTATGTTTTGTGTAATAGCGGTTTATGAGATGGAAACAGTTTCGGGTCTTAAAAATTTTCCGATTATGATAGTCACTCTTTTACTGTCAGCTACTATTCCGTTTGTTTTTCATTTCAGAATTGCTTTTTCAAAGCAGATATACATAGTGTCCGCAATAGCATATACACTCATACTTTTTCTTCTTATGCTTTTGCTTTATGAAAAGACTAAATTTGAGCAGGTAGTAATAGCTTTATTCTCATCAATAGCTATTCCGGGCTCAATATCTATTATTATTTTGCTTCGCGACATATATATTAAATATCCGAACTATACAAAAAGTGAAGCGGTATTTCTTGTACTGCTTGCACTGTTTACCTCTTGGCTTACAGACGCATTCGCGTTTTTTGCGGGAAAAAAGTTCGGCAAACACAAGATGTGTCCGAACATCAGCCCTAAAAAAACTGTTGAGGGGGCTATTGGAGGTATAGCGGGTCAGGCGCTTTTAAGCTTGGTTTTGTTCTATGTGTTTAATAAGTTTTTCTTTACAGAAGAAAGTTATTTGTCATATACTTCTGTTATTCTCCTATCTGTTTTCCTTTCAGCAATAAGCATGTGCGGCGACCTTACGGCATCAACAGTTAAAAGGAATTACGGCGTTAAAGATTTTGGCACATTTTTTCCCGGTCACGGCGGAGTAATGGACCGCTTTGACAGTTGTTTATTCGTTCTGCCTGCGCTTTACGCTTTTGCGATTATTACCGCATAGTTTTGGAGGCACTGTAAAAATGAAGTCTATAAATCTGCTTGGCTCAACAGGCTCTATCGGAACTCAGGCGCTTGATGTTATAAAACGGTGCGGTTACAGCGTTTCTGCTCTTGCCGTTCATTCCAATATAACACTGCTTGAACAGCAAGCAAGGTGTTTTTCACCCTCTATTGTTGCGGTGATTGACGAAAAAGCCGCGGCGGACTTAAAAATTAAATTAAAAGATACGAGTATTAGAGTGCTTTCGGGCTTAGAGGGCGTATGTGAAGCTGCCCGAGCAGACGGGGAAATTACCCTCAACGCAATTGTAGGTATTGCGGGGCTAAGACCGACGCTCTCCGCCATTGAGGCGAAAAAGACAGTGGCTCTCGCAAATAAGGAAACACTCGTAGCAGGCGGCAGCCTCGTTATGTCCGCCGCAAAGAAAAACAATATTTCAATTCTGCCGATTGACAGTGAGCATTCAGCCGTTTTTCAATGCTTGCAAGGCGCGCCCCCCGAAAGAGCGCTTAAAAGAGTTATTTTAACGGCGTCAGGCGGTCCTTTTTTCGGTAAAAGCAGAAAAGAGCTTGAAAGCGTAAAGGCAGAAGATGCGTTAAAGCATCCAAATTGGGAAATGGGTGCTAAAATTACGATAGATTCTGCTACTATGTTTAATAAAGGGCTTGAGCTAATTGAAGCTGTTTGGCTTTTTGATATAGAGCCTTCTAATATTGATATCGTTGTTCACCGTGAGAGCATTGTTCATTCACTTATTGAGTTTGATGACAATTCCGTAATAGCTCAAATGGGTTACCCTGATATGCGCCTGCCAATACAGTACGCTCTCACATTTCCAAAAAGATACCGTTCTTTGCAAAAACAATTAAATCTTGCCGATGTGGGAACACTATCTTTTTACAAGCCCGATTACGATACATTTATTGGTATGGATATATGCAGAAAGGCTATTACAAAGGGCGGGCTTTATCCCGCTGCCGCAAACAGTGCAAACGAGCAGGCGAATTTGCTGTTCAGACAGGGGAAGATTTCGTTTCTTCAAATAGGGGACATTGTTCAACAAGCTGCTTTTAACATGCCGTACAAGGCAGAGTTTACCGCAGAAGATATTGAAAATACCGATGTTGAAATGAGAAATGCGGTTAATACTCTTATGAGGTGATTTTATGACTTATTTATTTATGAATACAATAGTTCCGTTATGGAGCGCTATTTGGCCGTACCTTTTGGCCGTTTTGCTGTTTGGTATCCTTATTGCAATACATGAGCTGGGGCATTTTTTATTTGCAAAGCTTTTTGATGTAAAAGTCAACGAGTTTGCACTTGGAATGGGTCCCACAATATTTAAGCGGCAAAAAGGAGAAACGAAATATGCGTTAAGGCTCTTTCCCATTGGTGGATTTGTAAATATGGAGGGAGAGGATACGGACAGTGACGATGACAGAGCGTTTTTCAGAAAGCCCTGTTGGCAGCGTTTTATTATTGTTGCGGCAGGCGCCGTATTAAATCTTATTCTTGGCGTTATTGTCGTGGCTATTGTGCTTTCGTCAGATAATTTAATAGGAACGAGGACTATTAACGGCTTCTTTGAGGATTCTGTAAGCAATAATTACGGGCTTATGAAAGATGACGAGATACTTGAAATTAACGGCACAAAAATTTATTCATACAGAGGCATTGGCTTTAACCTTGTGCGGGACAATGACAGCAGTGTTGACTTTAAGGTTAAGCGCGGCGGGCAAGTATTTGATGTGAACGGAGTTGAGTTTGACACATTTGAATATGAGGGGCGCGACTATATCGTCTGGGATTTTCAGCTAATCGGTGTGGAGCCGTCTTTTCTTAGTGTTACAAAAGCAGCCGTACTTGATTCTGCCTCTATTGTCCAACTCGTAAGGCTATCGCTTACCGATATGATTTCGGGCAAATACGGACTTAAAGATATTTCGGGACCCATCGGCACAATTTCCGCAATTGCGGACACTACGGCGCAGGCTAAAACCTTTAAGGATAAAATGATAACGGCACTTGAGCTTTTATCGTATATTACGATAAATGTCGGTGTATTTAACTTGCTTCCGGTGCCGGCTCTTGACGGCGGCAGACTGTTTTTTATTGTAATTGAAGCAATAAGAAGAAAACCGTTAAACAGGAAATATGAGGGGTATATCCACGCCGCCGGGCTTATTGCACTTCTTTTATTTATGGCGGTTATAACTGTCAGCGATATAGTAAAGAAGTTTTAATTAATAAACGGGAGTTAATAATGCGTAAAAGCAAAATTATAAAAATAGGCAATACAAAAATAGGCGGCGGCACTCCTATATTAGTACAGTCAATGCTAAACGCTCCGGCAGACAATATAAAGGCTAACTTAGCACAGCTTGACGAGCTGATAAAAGCAGGGTGTGAAATTATCCGTATGGCAGTTCCCGATAAAAATGCAATACCTGCTTTTTCAAAGGTGTGTGAGCATTCATCTATACCTGTTGTGGCAGATATTCATTTTGATTATAGGCTTGCTCTTTTAAGTCTTGAAGCGGGAGCGGCAAAAATAAGAATTAATCCCGGTAATATCGGGTCCGCCGACAAAATAAAAATAGTTGCAGACGAATGTCAAAAAAGGGGCGTTCCTATCAGAATAGGTGTAAATTCAGGCTCTCTTGAGAAGGATTTACTCTTAAAATATGGCGGTCCTACGGCACGGGCGCTGTCAGACAGCGCGCTTCGTCATATCAAGCTTCTTGAGGACTGTGATTTTTATGATATTATTGTTTCAATAAAATCCTCCGAAGTTAAAAATATGGTGAACGCATATAGAATTGCGGCTAAAGAGTGTGACTATCCGCTCCACCTTGGAGTTACGGAAGCGGGAACAGAAAGGAGTTCACTCATAAAGTCGAGCATAGGAATAGGCGCATTACTTCTTGACGGGATTGGGGATACAATCAGAGTTTCCATAACGGGGGACTGCACAAAAGAAGTTGAAGCGGGGTTTGATATATTAAAGGCGCTTGAAATCCGCGTGAACTCGCCTATTATAGTGTCTTGCCCCACATGTGCAAGAACAGAGATTGATTTGATTTCACTTGCAAATGAGATAGAGCTTGCTGTAAAGCATATTAAAAAACCTATTAAAATTGCCGTTATGGGTTGCGTTGTAAACGGACCGGGCGAAGCTAAAAATGCCGATATAGGCGTTGCGGGCGGTAAGGGCTGCGGAATGATTTTCAAGCGCGGCGACATACTCAGAAAAGTAGATGAGAATGAAATAGTACAAGAACTTTTAAAGGAAATAGAATTATTATGACGAGCGGTTTTAACGAGATATTTGGCAGATACATAAGTAACACAAAGTATTTAACAATGCTTTCAAACGCAAAGGTTTTAAGCGTTGACATACATAAGGAGGATTTAACCTTAAACGCGCTGCTCAGCGTTGACCTTTTTGAAAATATAATGTGCCTTAAAGCTACGGCAAACGAGATAAAAAAGGCGCTAAATTTAAGGTCTGTTCAGCTTGACTTTACCTTGCCGCCGGCACAGTTAAAGGAAGAATGTTTTCCTGTGCTTTTGCGCGTTGCGAAAGCGAATATTCCGGTGTCAAACGGCTTTTTAGATGATGCGAAAATAAGCTTTAATGATGATAAATTTATAATAGAGCTTGTAAACGGCGGCTGTGATGTATTGGGGGAGTCAGGTTTATGCGAGTTTTTAACGGAGTATGTAAAAGAGCATTTCGGCAGAGATATTACGGTTGAAGTAAAAGGCGACGACCTTGATATGACACAGTTTCTTGACGCGCGAAACGAAGCGGATAAAGCGTTAACGGCAACAGACGATGACGACACGGCGGACAAGCCTCATGAAATTATAGAAGGTTTTCCTTTGTATTTTGAAACGATGCGCCCTATTTACGGCACTAAAATTACGAGCCGCCCCGTTTTTATGAAAGACACAACATTTGAGGACGGCAGAGTTACTGTTTGGGGCGATGTCATTAAAAAGGATGAGAAAAAAACAAGAGACGGCAGAAGCCTTATACTCAATTTTTTAATTACGGATTATACAAATTCATATTATTTAAAGTTTTTTGATAAAAAAGAGAATTTAGAGGACTTAAACAGCAAAATAGATGAGGGTGTAACACTCGTGGTTAAAGGCGACATTATGTATGACGACTTTAGCAAGGACTATATTATACGACCCGTTAGTGTTTCTACAATAAAGAAGTTTTTACAGCCCGACACAAGTGAAGAAAAGCGTGTGGAATTACACATGCATACGAATATGTCAGCTTTAGACGCTATGGCGGATGTTAAAGAGCTTGTCGAAAGAGCCGCGTTTTATGGACATAAGGCTGTTGCCGTGACGGACCACGGAGTTGTACACGCGTTTCCGCAAGCGGCATTAGCAGGTAAAAAACATAATATAAAAATTATATACGGCGTAGAGGCTTATTTAGTCGACGATACAATTTTGAGTGATGAAGACGCAAAAACTGATAATATTAAAAAACTCCAGTACTACCATGCGATAATTCTTGTTAAGAATAAAACGGGGCTTAAAAATCTTTATAAGCTAATAAGCGCGTCAAATCTTGAGTATTTTTACAGAAAACCGCGTATGCCTAAAAGCCTTATAAGCGAAAAAAGAGAGGGGCTTATAATAGGCAGCGCCTGTTCATACGGAGAGGTGTTTGACGGTGCTGTAAGAGGTAAAAGCCTTGAGGAGCTTAAAAGTATAGCCTCATTTTACGACTATCTTGAAATACAGCCTGACGGCAATAACGCTTATATGATAGAAAGCACGGCGGAGGAATACGAGCATATAAAGTCCGTTGAGGATATTCGTAAAGTAAACAAGGCGATTATCGCACTTGCTGACAGTCTTAAAAAACCCGTCGTCGCAACGGGAGATGTTCACTTTTTAGCACCGGAGGACGCAAAATACCGCGCTGTTTTATTGGCGGGGCAAGGCTTTGAGGATGCGGACAATCAAGCGCCGCTTTACCTTAAAACCACAGATAAAATGTTGGAAGAATTCTCATATCTTGGAGAAGAAGCGGCGCGGGAATTTGTAATAACAAATCCAAATAAAATTGCCGATATGGTAGAGAACGATATACGCCCGATACCGGAAGGAACTTTTATTCCGAAAGTTGAGAATGCGGACAAGGACTTAAAAGAAGCTTGCTGGAGCAGAGCAAGAGAAGTCTACGGCGACGATGTGCCGAAAATCGTTTCGGACAGGCTTACGAGAGAGTTGAATTCCGTTATAAAGCATGGTTTTGCGGGGCTTTATATGATTGCAAGGGTACTCGTTAAATATTCTGAAGATAACGGTTATTATGTAGGCTCAAGGGGTTCTGTCGGTTCATCATTTGTAGCGACTATGGCTGGCATATCTGAGGTTAATCCGCTTCCTGCACATTATGTTTGCCCTAAATGTAAATATTCACAGTTTTTTGTTAATAATGAATATGGCTCCGGTTATGACCTTGAGGAAAAGGACTGCCCAACATGCGGCGCGCGGCTTTTAAGGGACGGGCACGAGATACCGTTTGAAACATTCTTAGGATTTGACGGTGATAAAGCGCCCGATATTGACCTTAACTTTTCGGGCGAGTTTCAGGCAGAGGCTCATAAATATACGGAGCAATTATTCGGAAAGTCACATGTTTTCAAGGCGGGTACGATTTCAGGCATAGGTGAAAAAACTGCGTATGGCTTTGCTAAAAAGTATATAGAGGAAAGAGGTATATCGGTATCTAAAGCAGAGCTTATAAGGCTTGCCAATGGCTGTATCGGAGTGAAAAGGACTACGGGGCAGCATCCGGGCGGTATGGTAGTTGTACCGGCAGAGTATGAAATATATGACTTCACACCGGTTCAGCATCCTGCTGACAGTGCTGATAAAAATATAATAACAACACATTTCGACATTGATTCCATACACGAAACTCTTTTAAAGCTTGACGAATTAGGGCATGATGTTCCTACTATGTATAAGCATCTTAAAGATTTAACGGGCATTGATGTTATGGATATAGATATATGCGATAAAAAGCTGTTAGAGCTTTACACCTCGCCAAAGCCGCTCGGAGTTACGAAAGAGGATATTAATTGGGAAACGGGCACTCTTTCAATTCCTGAGATGGGGACAGACTTCGTATGTCAGATGCTCGTTGAGGCAAAGCCGCGCACATTTTCAGACCTTTTACAGATTTCGGGGCTTTCCCATGGGACAGATGTTTGGCTCGGTAATGCACAGGAGCTTATAAAGAAAAATGTATGTGCTATATCTGAAGTTGTCAGCACAAGAGATAGTATTATGGTGTATCTTCTTCATAAGGGTTTAGAGGCAAAGGATGCTTTTAGAATAATGGAAGCAGTGCGTAAAAAGGACAAGTTTTTAACGGAAGAAATGCAGGACATTATGAGAGAACACGATGTACCGGAGTGGTATATTAATTCTTGCCATAAAATCCAGTATATGTTCCCGAAAGCGCACGCCGCGGCTTATGTAATAGCGGCTTTGCGGCTTTCATGGTTCAAAATTTATGAAAAGCTTGCGTATTACGGCGCTTTTATGACGGTGCGCGGCTCTGATGTTGACTTTGAGTCGCTAAATACGGGAAAACAAGCCGTGTCGGCATACTTAAAATCAATTGAGGAAAAACGCGCTAAAAACGAGGCGACTGCCGTTGAGCTAAAAATAGCCTCCACAATGCAGATAGTATATGAGGCGATAGCAAGGGGCGTTAGCTTTTTACCGATAGACATTTACAAGTCGGACGCCGCTAAATATTTATCGGAGGACGGCGCATTAAGACTGCCTTTTTCCGCTATTCCCGGAGTAGGTACAAATGCCGCAAAGAGTATGAAAGAAGCAAGAGAACAAGGCGGAGAGTTTTCTTCGATAGAGGATTTCCAAATTCGCTCCGGTGCTTCGTCATCAACAATTGAGCTGTTAAAACAAGCCGGAACATTTGGCGAGCTTCCGGAAAGTGACCAAATGTCTCTTTTCGATTTTTAAGGGGGGAAAACTTTTATGCAGGGCGCTAAAAGTGCGGCACAGACCCATCAATGGTTCAAGCTTGATAATGCGGGTAAAATCTTCCCGGGGCAAAATAACAGCAAATGGTCTAATATATTTCGCGTTTCCGTATCACTTGAAAGCGATGTTGAAAAGAAAACGCTTGAAACAGCATTAAAGGATACCCTGAAAAGATTTCCCTGCTATGCAGTCAGAATAAGGCGGGGTTTATTTTGGTACTATCTTGAAAATTTAGAGGGTGTTTACCCGCCTGTTATGGACGATATAAAAAATCCCTGCCACCGTGTAAATTTTAAGGAAAACAACAGATTTCTTTTTCGCGTTTATGTATATAAAAACAGAATTTCCGTAGAGTTTTTTCATGCCCTTACGGACGCTTACGGCGCGACAACATTTCTTTTGACGCTTACGGCACAGTATTTAAGACTTTTCGGGGCAGATATACCGCCTAAAGGAATGGTGTTTGATATAAATGAAAAAGCAAGCAAGAGTGAGCTTGAGGACTCTTTTTTAAGATTTGCCAACTCGAAGGCAAAAATAAAACGCTCGTCTGACTTCGTTTACCATGCAAAAGGCGAGCGAATAGGCAGGCATAAAATCAACATTACAACGGGTTATATAGATTGCGCCGCTTTTCGTAAAAAAGCAAAAGAATACGGTGTTACCGTAACAGAGCTTTCTGCCGCTATACTTCTTGATATACATTACAGAAAACAACTGGCAGAAAATCGCAAACAGAAAATAGTAAGCATACAAATACCTGTAAACCTCAGAAATCATTTCCCGTCAGAAACGCTTAGAAACTTTTCGCTTTGTTATAATATAAAATTAGACCCCAATATGGGGGATTATACATTTGATGAAATAGTAAAGCATGTTGCGCAGAGCTTGCGGTTACAAAATAACAGCAAAGAGCTAAACGCGATGATGACGAAGAACCTTGCACTTGAAAAGAGCATTTTTATGAGAATAATGCCGCTTTTTATTAAGAAAACAGCTATATATACATCATTTGTGCTTACGGGTGAAAAGACGGTCAGTGCGCTTTTTTCAAATGTCGGCATAGTTACCGTTCCGGACGAAATTAAGCCGTTTATAAAAAATGTGATGCTTATGACGGGACCGGGGATATTAAACGGTGCAAGGCTTGCGGCAATCACATATGAGAATACGCTTGCAATTTCCTTTGCCAACATTTATAAAGAAAATGATATAGAGCGTGAATTTTTTACTCGTATAGTTAAGCTTGGCGTTCATGTAAAGATAGAGAGTAACAGAGAATAGAGGGGATATAGATGGCATATTGTATAAACTGCGGAGTTCTGCTTGACGACGGCGCTCTTAAATGCGTGCTTTGCGATACTGCCGTAACAATGCCTGAGAAAAACGCTGAAACAGCCGCTTCTCCCGCATATCCGGAAAGGCTCGTAATACCTGATTCAGTCAGGAAGAGATATACGGTATTTCTTATAAGCGTGATACTTTTAATACCGAATATTATTTGTGTAATAATCAACATTCTTATGCCTGATAAAGGGTTATGGAGTGTATATGTAGTATCGTCAAGCCTTTTTGTGTGGCTTATAATTGCGGTGCCTATGATGTTAAAGAAAATGAACCCTTACATTATTCTGACGGCGTACACTATAAGCGCTTTACTCTATGCGTATGTGTTTTACCTTATGCTGCACAAAGATAATTGGTATGTAAGCCTTGCCGTACCGTTCATTATCACATTTTCGTTGTGCTGTTTTATATTTATTGCTTGGGTGAGAAAGCAAAAGAGAGGCAAGCTTTCGATAACTGCAATGCTGCTTGCTGATATTGCTATTTTCTCCTTGCTTACAGAGGCGCTCATAAACATATATTATAAAAACGAAAACTTGTTTTTTGTTTCTGTCATAATTTCCGTATCGTGCATTTGTCTTATGCTGTTTTTCAGAGCAACTGAAAAAAACGAAAGGCTAAAAGCGTGGATGACAAGAAGGTTTTATTTTTAGTGCATACATTTATTAATCTATATAATAATTAAAAGAATGGAGTTAAGATTATGCAATATTTATACGGCGTTTTAATTGCTATTGGCGTGTTTTTTGTTATAACACTTATTCGTGCGGCTTTCTTTAAGCCGAAAGAGGGTAAGGCGGAAGCATTGCCGCCTGAAAATGTGGATACCGAAAGGTATCGTAAGAATTTGAGCGAGTCTTTAACTTATAAGACGATTTCAGACAGAGACCCGAAGAAAATGGATTTTGCGGAGTTTGAAAGGTTTCATGAGTTTTTAAGAAACACATATCCGCTAATTCACGAGAAATTAGAGCTTGAAAAGGTGTCATATGCAAGTCTGCTTTATCGCTGGAAAGGGAAAAATCCTAAATTAGACCCTATTGCGATGCTTTCGCACCAAGATGTTGTGCCAATTTCTAAAGGTACGCTTGACGACTGGACGCATCCGCCGTTTAGCGGCTTTGACGACGGCGAATTTATATGGGGCAGGGGCGCGCTCGATATGAAAAACCACCTCATTGGAGTAATGGAAAGCGTGGAAACACTTTTAGAGGAAGGGTTCATTCCAGAGCGTGATGTATATCTTTGCTTTGGTCATGACGAGGAGGTTATGTCGTCTGATATTTCGGGTGCAAAAGCAATTGTTAACCTCTTGTCAGAAAGGGGCATAAGGCTTGACGCCGTACTTGACGAAGGCGGGGCGATGCTTCCCGTTAATGTGAAAGGCGTCATAAATAAAAAGGTAGCAGGCATAGGTCTTGCGGAAAAAGGACACGCCGACTTTAAGATTTCAGTTAATGCAAAAGGCGGGCATTCCTCCCAACCGCCAAAACACTCTGCTTTAGGAGAGCTTGCCAATGTCATAAGAAAGCTTGAAAATAATCAGTTTAAGTCGGAATTAACTCCGATGATGCGCTCTCTTTTTGATAAGGTTGGCAGAAGCACATCTTACCCTGTACGCCTTATTGCTTGTAACCTCCCGCTTCTTAAATATCCTGTTCTTGCCATTATGAAAAGAATTCCCCCCGCGGCGTGTATGATAAGGACGACGACTGCCGTAACTCAGGCAGAGGGCAGCCCCGCGCCTAATGTTTTACCGCAAAAAGCAAGCATTACCGCAAACTTTAGAATTATGCCGGGTATGACCGTAGAGGATGTAGAAGAGCATGTAAAAAAGGTAGTAGGTGACCGCGTTGAGGTGGAATTGATAAAAGGTCAAAACCCGTCAAATGTATCGCCGACAAATTCAAGGGCATTTTTGGCTATTGATGAAATTTGCCGCTCAACGGACGAGGATACAATTGTTGCGCCGTTTCTTGTTATGGGCGGAACAGACGCAAGGAATTATGAGCCGATATGCGGCAATGTTTACCGCTATGCGCCTTTTACGGTAAACACCGGGTTGCTTCTTGCGTGCCACGGCACGAATGAGCGAATTCCCGTAGAAACGCTTACTAACGCAGTTGCATTTTTTAAGCGTTATATTAAAAAAGTATCAGCCGAATAAACGACTGACACTTTAACAAAAGCCTTAGCTAACTTATTTGTTTCAAATATTCTATTGTTTGCTTTATAATTAATTCTGTATCCAAATTTTTATTCTGTAATGTCTTTTGCAGGAATAATCCGTCGGCGGCTAAAAGAATAAGCCATGAAAGGTAGTCTGCCGGCACTGTTTTAGTACGCTCTGAGATTTTTTCGGAAATAATTTTTGCAAACATTTGATATCTATCTGACAGCATAGAGCGTATTTCCTCATTACCTGTCATAGCATCACTTAAAAGTTGAGCGCGGATAGCCGGAGCGGCTAAGTCGCGCTCAATTACATATTTTACAAGACGAGGCAGAGAAGTATCCTTTTCGGGGTTTTCAGTCCACGCTGCAAGGTCATTCCACTGTTTATCAAGGTAACGGTCAGTAATGCCGAATAAAATTTCATTTTTAGATTTATAATGGTAATAAAGCGTGCCTTTTGAAATGCCCGCAGCTTTTGCTATGCTTGCAAGCGATATTTCGGAAAGCAGTTTATTTTCAAGTAAATTTTCGGTAGTATCAAGTATTAGTTCTTTTACATTGTCTTTTCTTGGAGCAGCCATTTATTTATCATTCCCTTATCAGCGTAATTGTAACATAATGAACGAAATTTGTCTATTAGTTGTTGACAATTAATATATGAATGTGTTATCATCAAATAAAGTCGGTCAAGTAGGCGACTGTATGTATAATAATGGTGATAGACAATGAATATTAAAAAAATACAGAAACGGCTCAATTCAAGCTTTGACGGAAAAGTAACTGCCTCTTATAGGGACAATTCTATTGTTCTTGAGGGTGAACTTTCCTCTTGGGATGATATTGTTAAAGCATGTTATACGGCGGCAAAAAGGTATTCTAAAACTCATGTCGTCAATGACATAAAATTTACCGGCGCAGAAATTCCAAAAATGAGAGTGCCTGATTTTTCTGACAAATCTCTTGAGGGCAGTTTTTGGGATGTGCTTATTATCGGCGGCGGAATATCGGGCGCAAGTATAGCGCGTGAGCTTTCGAAATGGGAGCTTGATGTTTTGCTCGCGGACAAGGAACCTGATTTGGCATTGCAGGCTTCAGGCAGGAATGACGGAGAAATTCACCCCGGCGTGGATTTAAGTAAAGGCTCGTTGAAGCACCGCTATGTTTTGCTTGGTAATAAAATGTATGAAAGCGTATGCAAAGAACTTTCTGTTCCGTTTGAAAGGCGCGGTCAATATGTCGGCTTTACACAAAGGTGGACTTTTCCTTTTGTAGTGCTTTACGCTTTGAAAAAGAAGTATATTGATGATGTTACGGACACGAAAATAATCAGCCGCAAAAATCTTATTGCGGCGGAAGGGAAAATAAACCCCAATTTTAAGTTTGCCTTATTTAATTCATCTGCCGCGTGTGTTTGCCCGTACGGAATAACGATAGCATATGCCGAAAACGCCGTTTCAAACGGTGTAAAGGTTTCGTTGGGCACGGCGGTTACGGGAATGGTTGTTGAGGATGAAAATATAGTAAGCGTTAGCACGAATAGAGGTACAATATATCCAAAGCTTGTTATAAATGCAGCGGGCGTATTCTCAGAGGATGTCGCAAAAATGGCGGGCGACCGCTTTTTCTCCATACATCCGCGTAAGGGCACGGACTCAATTCTTGATAAAAAAGCGGGTGTTTTGTTAAATTCAATAGCGGCGATAAAAGAAACGGCGCTAAAACGCTCTCACACAAAGGGCGGCGGCGTGCTTCATACTGTACACGGGAACCTTTTAATAGGTCCTGACGCTCTGGAAACATATAAAAAGGAAGATACGGCGACAGAGCCTTCAAGTATTTCAAAAGTATTCGCAAAACAAAAGCGAACGGTGCCGGCTCTTACAGAGCGCGACATAATTACATATTTTGCAGGTGTTCGCGCCCCAACATTTGAAGAGGATTTCATAATAGAAGCGGGCAGAAAAACAAAAAATATAATTCATTGTGCAGGAATTCAATCTCCCGGTCTTACATGTGCGCCTGCTATAGCGCTTGATATTGAGGCAAAAGCTTTAGAAATGCTTAAAAAGGACGGGCTTGTCATAAATGAGAACAAGTCGTTTAATCCTATAAGAAAAGCTATTCCCGCGTTAAAAGAAATGGCGCCTAAAGAAAGGGAGGAGCTTATAAAGAAAAATCCGGACTATGGTGTAATCGTCTGCCGCTGCGAGGAAATAAGCAAAGGCGAGATACTTGACGCTCTTTCGTCACCTATATCTGTACCTACCGTTGACGGTGTAAAAAAGAGAGTGCGCCCCGGTATGGGGCGGTGCCAAGGCGGATTTTGCATGCCTCTCGTTATTCAAATCATTGCCGATTATCTTAATATTCCTATGGATGAGGTAAAGAAAAGCTATGACAATTCTTCCGTTTTATTCGGTGATATAAAAGAAAAGTCAAAGGAGCTGCTATGAAAGAATACGATGTAATTATAATAGGCGGCGGTCCCGCGGGGCTTGCTTCTGCTATATCCGCAAAAGACGAGGGCAAGGACATACTCCTTATCGAGCGTGAGGCGCGTCTTGGCGGCATACTTAAACAGTGTATTCATGACGGGTTTGGACTTCTTCGTTTTAACGAAAAACTTTCCGGTCCTGAATATGCGGAAAAATATATTGATATTTTCAATGAAAAGAAAATAAAAGCGCTGACGCTTACTTTTGTAACAGAGATAATAAAAGAGGAAAACGGATTTACAGTAAGTGTAGTAAACCGTGACGGGGTAACGAATTTGCATACAAAAACCGTTATTCTTGCTACGGGCTGCCGTGAAAGAACGGCAAGGCAAATTTTTATTCACGGTACGCGGCCGTCCGGTATTTTTACGGCGGGAACAGCACAAGCCTTTGTAAACATTTACGGTCAAAAGCCGACTAAAAAGTGCATAATCTTAGGCAGCGGCGATATTGGGCTTATTATGGCAAGGCGGCTCACCTTAGAGGGCGCAGAAGTCAAAGGAGTATATGAGGCAAAGCCAACGCCGTCGGGGCTTACAAGAAATGTTCATCAGTGCCTTAACGATTATAATATTCCGCTTCATCTTTCCCATACTGTGACGAGGGTTTTCGGCAATTCCCGGCTTACTGCCGTTGAGGTTTCACGGGTTGATGAAAATATGGCGCCCATAAAAGGCACAGAGCAGATAATAGAGTGTGATGCGTTAATTCTTTCAGTAGGACTTATACCTGAAAATGAGCTTGCAGAAACGCTCGGCGCAAAGCTTAATGAAAGAACGAAAGGTCCCGTTTGTGACAATCTTTATATGACATCGGTTGACGGTTTATTCTCTTGTGGCAACGCTTTACATGTAAATGACCTTGTGGACTATGTTTCCGAAAATGCGGCAGAGGCGGGGAAAGCCGCGGCAAACTACATAAAAAGTGAAAGAAAGCTCTTAGAGTTTTCAGTTGGTGAAAATCTACTGTACATTGTGCCACAGTCGATAGAGCTTGAAAGCGACCTTTCGGCTGTTACGGTATATTTTAGAAGCAGCGGTGACTTTAACGGCAAAAAGTTTACGATAAAAGTAAACGGCGACACGGTTTTTGAAAAGAAATATGCCTTTTTGCGTCCGCCCGAAATGGAAAAGCTCGTTATTGATATGAATAAATTTAACCTTAATATGAACAGCAGAATAGAGTTTTCAATTATTTAATAAATAAATGCTATAAAGGAGGGCTGAAAAATGGAAGAAATGGTTTGCATAGAATGCCCTAATGGCTGCGTGCTGACGGTTGAAAACAAAGACGGTGAAATAATCGTCGGCAACTATAAATGTAAAAAAGGGATAACATTTGCAAAAACAGAGCTTTTAAGCCCTAAAAGAACTATTAGCTCTATTGTGCGAACGGTGTTTCCCGATATTCCCGTAATACCCGTAAGGGTAAGCGGAGATATTCCGAAAGACAGGATATTTGATGTTATTGAAGAAATAAATCAAATTCGGCTTGACAAAAGGGTGGGTAGAGGACATATTATAATTGATAATGTTTTAGGCCTTGGTGTTAACATAATAGCTACGAGCAGTATTTTAATAAATACATAAACAAAAAATAAGGAGATGATTTAATGAGTACGAAGCCATACAAAGGATTTGAGCCGAAATGGGTAAAAGAGGCGGCGTCGCCTGATAGCTACCGCTCTATTTTCCGTTGGGGCGACCCTAAGTTTGTAAAGTATCCGAAAGAAAGCCTTTACAAAATGATGAAGGAAATCTTTGTTCTAACGGACGAGGATTTTAAGGACTATGACTTGGACCCCGGTTTTGATAAGGTTGTGCTTGACGCACCGATAAACCTTGCCGCAGAGCATATTGACGCATTAAAGGAAATTGCCGGCGCAGAGAATGTAAGCACAGAGGATTATGACCGCCTTGCCGTAGCATATGGCAGCACGGCGTATGACCTTTTAAGAATGAGGCAGAAAAGATTTGAAAGTATTCCCGATGTTGTAATATTCCCCGGGGAGTCCTCTGAAATTGAGCGTATTGTAGAATATGCCGTACAGCATAAAATACCTCTTTATGTATATGGCGGCGGCAGCAGCGTTACAAGGGGAGTAGAGCCTATAAAAGGCGGTATTTCGCTTGATATGAGAAAACGCTTTAACAAGGTAATAGGCTTTAACGAGGTAGACCAAACTATTACGGTGCAAGCCGGTATGTCGGGTCCCGTTCTTGAAGAAAATCTTAACAAAGCGGTTGAGAGATTTGGCGCAAAAAGGGCATATACTTGCGGTCATTTCCCGCAATCCTTTGAATATAGCAGCGTTGGCGGCTGGGTCGTAACGCGAGGAGCGGGGCAAAACAGCACATATTACGGCACAATTGCTGACATTGTTTTGTCGCAAAAGTACGCTACGCCAAGGGGGAATTTTAAAACGAGCCACTACCCAAGAGAGGCTACAGGTCCCGACCTCAACGAAATAATGATGGGCAGCGAAGGCACATTTGGCGTTCTTACAGAGGTAACGCTTCGAGTATTCAGATATATGCCCGAAAATAGAAAGCGTTTTTCCTATATATTTAAGGATTGGGAAACAGCGATGAAAGCCGCAAGAGAAATGATGCAGTATGAGTGCGGGTACTCCTCCGTATTCAGGCTTTCCGACCCTGAAGAAACGAGCCTTATGCTCCGTCTTTATAATGTCGACGAAACTCCTCTTGAGCCTATACTCAAGCTAAAGGGATACAGGGATATGGAAAGGTGCCTTTTCTTAGGGTTTACTGATGGTGAAAAAGCGTTCTCAAAGAATATAGCAAAAAATATTGGAAAAATCGCAAAAAAACACGGCGGCATGAGTCTTACATCATTTGTCTGCAAAAGTTGGGAACACGGGCGCTTTACCGACCCGTATCTTCGCGATACGCTTATGGACTTCGGCATTACAACCGATACGCTTGAATGTACAGTTAACTGGTCGAATATGGCTAAGGTGCATAAGGATGTCAGAGAAGTCTGCCATGCGCTTCCGAATACGGTCGTAACAACGCATATGTCGCACTGTTACCCGCAGGGCGCCAACTTGTATTTTATCTTTATAACAAAAATGAATGATGCGGAAGAATTTAAGAGGTATCACGCTACAATTCTTGATGCCATACAGAAATCAGGCTCTGCGATAAGCCACCACCACGGAATAGGCAAAATGTTCGCTCCGTGGCTTGAGGGCTCATTAGGAAGAACAGAGTATGGCGTGTTTAAGGTGCTCAAGGATTATTTTGACCCGGATTATGTGTTAAACCCCGGCGGAACTTTGGGACTTGACACGCCAGAAGAGGAAAAAAGGTTCCTAAAAGAGTTCAAAGATTATAAATAAAATATAAGAAAATACGCTCTTAGTAATGCTAAGGGCGTATTTTTATGCTTAAATACTAAAAAAAATATGAAAATATTGCACAAATTTAGTAAAAACACTTGCAAACGGGAACAAAGCGTGATATAAATGTAAATAGAAGGTACAAACATAAAATTTTATAAGAATATTTACATTATATTTAATATGCTGTTAATATAATCTGCTTAATAAAACATAAAGGAGAATGAACTATGAATGAAAAAACAAAAATAGATGACATATCTACCGAAAGGGCAATATTGCTTGCGGATGATAACGACCTTAATAGAGAGTCCATTCGCAAAATGCTCGTAAAGCATGGTTTTTCGGTTACGAGCGTAAAAAACGGTAAGGAAGTAATAGCTACTTTCACTTGCTCTTTCCCGGGGGAATTCTCCGCGATACTTATGGATACAACAATGCCGATTTTTGACGGGATTAATGCAATAAGGATTATAAGGACTTCCTCTCACCCTGAGGCT
>LSQX01102809.1_pt1 | contig 35204 bp, 41 predicted proteins | sample 654561 | NCBI WGS metagenome assembly LSQX01 (sample SAMN04489861, study PRJNA283612) | anaerobic digester metagenome | isolation source: 4 biogas reactors fed with cattle manure at either 37C or 55C with and... | place: Denmark: Kongens Lyngby | collected 2014 | reverse complement strand
TGGAATGTTGATCCTTTGAGCATTACCATCCTGTTTATCCTCATCAGATAAGAAAGGGGATTTAAAAGATTGACTTTCTGTGCCCACACCGGCATACTTTCGACGGGAGTGAAGATGCCGCTCATAAGGATGAAGATAATCATAAAGAAAAATGCAATAAACATAAAATGCTGTTGGGTTGCAGGGAATGTTGAAAAAAATTTGCCAATAATTAGTCCCAGGGCAAGGTCAATTAGTCCGATAGTAAGGAAGGGAATCATCTTTGCCGAAATGTGGAACCCTCTATCTGGTTTATCAGCCTCCCGGAATCGGAGGTTAAGTCTCTGTCTATTATACAAAGGGTTACATTTTTTATTTCAAATGTAACAGCCGGTACCAGGATTAGCATCTGTACAAGTGGGACAATAAATATTGCCCTTCCGATAAATTTGTCACGGAAGATTCACCATTATTTTCCTTTTACCGTGTCTTTAAAAAATAGAACATTTAATTTTTTGATCTCTCTTATCCGGAAATTTTGTAGCCGGCTTTTTTGAGATATTTTTTCAAACCAGGGATTGTGATAGTCCCGAAATGAAATACCGAGGCAGCGAGAAGTATTGTAGCGCCTGCTTCTATAGCTTTCGTGAAATGTTCCGGTTTGCCTGCTCCTCCTGAAGCCACAACCTCAGCATTAACAACATTTTTAATAGCTTTAATAACCGGCAGGTCATAACCTGTCAGTGCGCCGTCACCCGCCTTGCTCGTGGGCAGTATTACCGGAACCCCAAACCCGTCAATTCGTTTAGCCCATTCAACGGCATCAAAGCCTGTTGCTATTCTGCCACCGTTTATATATACTTCATAGCCTGACGGCATCTTATCATTTTTATCTACATCAATTGCTACAGTAATTTTTTCAGCTCCGAATGCTTTAATCATCTCGGGGATAAGCTCCGGATTTCTAAAAGCAGCACTGCTTGTTGATACCTTATCAGCTCCGGCATTAAGAATTGCCCCGGCTGATTTAACATCTGATATCCCACCTCCTACTGTGAAGGGTATAGTAACAACTCCGGCAACTGCCTTCACCACATCAATCATTGTAGCACGGTTTTCATGTGTAGCTGTAATGTCCAGCATTGCTATTTCGTCTGCTCCTGCCTCACAATAAGCTTTTGCACATTCTACAGGGTCTCCTGCATCCTTTATATTAACAAAATGTATTCCCTTTACCACGCGTCCGTTTTGCATATCCAGACATGGCATAATACGAATCAGCTTGTCCATATTTTCTGTTTTTTAATTTTTGTAAAAGTAATAAAAATGGTTTTAATGTTAAGGTCACTATTTTTGAAACTGACTTTTTTTATATTATAGTCACTGATATCCTTTTCCAATTAAATATTGTGATTTTTAATAACCAATTATGGAATATGTTAATTTTAGGATTTTATATTTTTATCTTTTTTAACTTAAGAACATTTTACACATGAAGATATCCGATATAGAAAATATTGAATTGAAATATCTCAGTATCGAAGATTACCAGGAATTAAAGGATGTTATGATCTCTGCTTATCAGTCAATGCCTGAGGCTTACTGGCATGAAAAACACATCCGGGCGCTTATAAATAAATTTCCTGAAGGCCAGGTGGTCATAAAGATAAACGGCCACCTTGCAGGATCAGCATTATCAATTATAGTGGACTATGACCACTTTACCGATAATCATACTTATAAAGAGATCACGGCTGATTATACTTTCAACTCTCACGACAGGAATGGTGATATTTTATATGGCATCGATGTATTTATAAAACCCGAGTACAGGGGACTTCGCCTGGGAAGGCGACTGTATGACTACAGAAAGGAACTTTGTGAAAAATTGAATCTCAGGGGAATAACATTTGGGGGCAGAATACCAAATTACCATAAATATTCAGATAAATTGAGTCCGAAGGAGTATATTCAGAAAGTGAAGAATAAGGAAATTCATGACCCGGTACTCAATTTTCAAATATCAAATGATTTTCATCCCTCAAAAGTTTTAAAAGGCTATCTTGAAGGTGATGAGGCATCAAATGAATATGCAGTATTGCTGAAATGGGACAATATCTACTATGAGAAACCTTCAAAAAAGGCAGCTACAAAAAAGAAAGTTGTCCGGATTGGTTTAATACAGTGGCAAATGAGGCCATATAAGAATATGGATGAGCTCATGCAGCAGGCTGAATTTTTTATTGATGCAGTCTCTGGTTACCGCTCCGATTTTGCCCTTTTTCCGGAATTTTTCAACGCCCCTTTAATGGCTGAGAATAACCATTTGTCAGAGCCTGATGCAATTCGTGAACTTGCAAAGTACACTGACAGTATAATTGAAAAGTTATCAGAATTCTCAATTTCTTATAATATCAATATTATTTCGGGTAGTATGCCTGAGGTAAGAGACGGTATTTTATACAATGTAGGTTACCTGTGTAAGCGGGACGGGAATGTTGAAAGATATGAAAAGATTCATGTAACCCCTGATGAGGTTAAGATTTGGGGAATGCAGGGTGGAAATGAGTTTAAGGTTTTTGATACTGATTGTGGCAAAATCGGAATACTGATATGCTATGATGCGGAATTTCCCGAATTGTGCCGGTTATTGGCTGAGGAGGGTATGGATATTTTGTTTGTACCTTTTCTGACAGATACCCAGAACGGATATTCCAGGGTAAGGCACTGTGCTCAGGCCCGGGCTATAGAAAATGAATGTTATGTTGTTATTGCCGGCAGTGTGGGAAATTTACCAAATGTGCATAATATGGATATACAGTTCGCCCAGTCAATGGTATTTACACCCTGTGACTTTGCATTTCCCACGAATGGGATAAAGGCAGAAGCTACACCTAATACGGAAATGATACTGATTGCTGACGTAGATATCGATCTTTTGCGGGAACTTAATCAATTCGGTAGTGTGAGAAATTTAAAGGACAGGAGAAGAGACCTGTTTGAACTCAGAAAAAAAATTATATAATGAAGAGAGAAAATATTGTACTGGTAAGAAAGGCATCAGGAGAAGAGGAGCCATTTGACCCCGGCAAATTGAAATGGTCATTGATCAGAGCGGGAGCTGACGAAGAGTTAGCCTATGAAATTGTCGCTAATGTAAAGAATTGGATCTATCCCGGGATCTCTACAAAAAAAATATATTTCCGCGCTATCTCTGTGCTGCGAAGGAGAAAGACATTTTCAGCAATGAGATATAAGCTTAAACAGTCAATGTTAGAGCTTGGTCCGACAGGTTATCCTTTTGAAAATTTTATCGGGAAGATTTTTAAAAATGACGGGTATAACATCGAAGTAGGTAAAATTATCGATGGGCATTGTGTTTCACATGAGATGGATGTGATTGCCACAAACGGCACGGAACAGATTCTTGTTGAGTGTAAATACAGCAGTTCACAGGGTAAGCAGGTGAGTGTTCAGGTACCTCTGTATGTTCGTTCCCGCATTGATGATATAATAAGAAAGAGAAAGGAGTTGCCTGAATATAATGGAATGAAATTTCAAGGATTCATTGTTACCAATACACGCTTTTCACTCGATTCTGTCGAATATGGTAAATGTGCAGGTATCAGCCTGCTGGGGTGGGACTATCCTGAAGGTAACGGACTTAAAGAGATAATTGAAAGAGAGAAAATTTATCCTGTTACCATACTGTCAAATCTCACAAAAAAAGAAAAAGTGATTTTGATGGAACAGGGTATTGTTACATGTTCTCAGCTGAAGGAGGATATTCACCTGATTGATCAATTGCAGCTTACAAAGAGAAAATACAATGCTTTGAAAAAGGAACTTAATGAAATTTATAGTTGAAGAGAATGTATAATTTTTTAAGATTTTTTTTACCGGCCCTGGTTTTTTTAGCAAATGCGGCATGCGCTGATTCCGGGAAGGATAAAATTTTTACTGAATACGAAGTAAAGGAATTCAGTTTCATGGGACGTGAGGCTAAAATTGTTTTTCCCGAAACGCCGGGTAACGACAGGAACTGGGTTTGGAGGGCACGTTTCTGGGGTCATGAGCCACAAGTTGACAAGGCACTGCTCTCCAAAGGGTTTTATTTAGTATATATTGATGTGGCAGGATTGTATGGCAACCATGAAGCCGTGGAAATATGGGATCGTTTTTATAAATTTATAACCGGTAAGTATAATCTTAACCCGAAAGCGGTACTTGAGGGAATGAGCAGGGGAGGATTGATAATTTATAACTGGGCATCACAAAATACTGATAAAGTATTATGTATATATGCAGATGCCCCGGTTTGTGATATAAAAAGCTGGCCGGGAGGATTGTTTAATGGTACTGGTACCCCCGGGTCATGGATTGAATGCCTCAGGGTATATAACCTCGATGAAAAATCGGTTATGGATTTTGAGGGAATACCTTTGAATACCTGTGTTAACGTGGCAAAAGCCGGAATACCAGTAATACATGTATGCGGAGATTCCGATGAGGTGGTTCCGTATGAAGAGAATACAGAACTGCTTGCAAAAAAATTCAGAGAGGCAGGGGGTGAAATAAAAATTATTCTCAAGGAAGGAGTGGGCCATCATCCTCATTCTCTCGAAGATCCCTCCCCAATAGTGGATTTTATACTTTCAAATATTCGGAATCAATAGAAGTTTGGTATGAAAATTTATGACCTGTCACATACTCTGGATAACGACACCCCGGTGTATCAGGGAACACCACATCCTGTATTTAAGAAAATTGCATCAATTGAAAATGATGGGTTCAGGGAAACTTATCTAAGCCTCACTTCACATACCGGGACTCATATTGATGCTCCATACCATATGATAGGTAAGGGAAAAAAACTGGATCAGTTGCCCCTGGAAATTTTTTCGGGAAGAGCTGCTGTGGTGCATGTTCCGGCTGATGAGCCAATTATCAGGAAAAGAATGATACTGAACGGCTCTGTTAGTCTGCAGGATATTGATTTTTTGCTTTTTTTCACGGGATGGAATAAATATTGGGGCAGCAGAAAATATTTTAAAAATTATCCTGTACTATCTCCCGGGGCACTTGAATTAGTACTTGCGAACAATTTTAAAGGGGTGGGATTTGACACTATTTCGGCAGACAAAGAAGACAGCGCAGATTGGAAGATACATAATTCCATACTTGGAAAAGGAATGATAATAATTGAGAATCTTAATATTCCTGAAGGTATTCCGGCTTTGGGTGATTTTTTCTGTTTTCCTCTTCTTTTTAACGACGCAGACGGCTCTCCGGTAAGAGCAGTTTTAATTACATAACTACTGTGAATTCAGATTCTTATTTCTCATGTCGGTTAAACTTTTTGAGGATAAAATGGTCAAAAAATTATTGTAACCTGAATGATGCGTACAAAGCTTTCATTATCACCATTTAAAAAATGGCTGAGATCTGTAATTGTACCTGCCGGGCCTGGTGTTATAATCCCCGGTAAGTGGGTTATGTATGAATATTACAGTGAACCGCATAATGAACTCCTTCACATTGAAGAAGAGTTGCTTAAGAAGGAAAATTTATACTGGGAAATTGTATTTGAACATAAAGGCCTTTTTAAACAAAACTCAAATATTCCGGTGAAATTTTTGGGAGATGAAAAAGTTGGTTGCTGGAGTTATTCAGGAAATTATCTGACAATTAAAAGTGAAGGACACAAAGAGATATTTCAGTTTGCTCTGGTTAAAGGCAAATTGAGGTTACTTAAAAAAGATAGGACAGGGCGCATTGTTTTTTTTGGTTTTTTTAAAAAACAACCGGTTTAATTATTAATTATTTTAATTTTGAATCTGATAATTATTGAAACAAAAAATTTTATACCATGTCAAAGTTTAGTCTGTTTTTATCAATTTTCCTGGCAGGTTCACTTTTGGTTCATGCACAAAGTGATAATGGCGTCCTGCGAATGGACGAGTTCAGGAGTTCAAAAAAGCGGGATAATATTATTATTCCTGATGTCGGGGGTTATCATACCCTGAAATGTGATTTTCATATGCACACCATGTTCTCTGACGGACTTGTCTGGCCGACTGTAAGGGTACAGGAGGCCTGGCAGGAGGGACTTGATGTTATGGCTATTACTGATCATATAGAGTATCAGCCACATTCAAAAGATGTTATTGTCAATCATAACCGTCCCTGGGAACTTGCCAAAGATATGGCAGCCGAAAATAACATTATTTTCATAAAGGGTACAGAAATTACCAGGGCCACTCCTCCCGGCCATTTTAATGCGCTTTTTATCGGCGATGCCTCCGGATATGTCGAAGAGCGGGAAGACAATTCTAAAGATAAGGAAGCAATATCGAAGGCAGTTGAGCAGGATGCATTTATTTTCTGGAATCATCCCGGATGGAAAGTCAGCCAGATAGAGGGATCATACGAGTGGGTAGATTTTGTCGATGAATTGTACAAAGAGAGATCAGTTCACGGAATCGAAGTTTTTAATGGATTCGGGTTTCATAAAAAGGCACTTGACTGGTGTGTTGATCATAATCTCACGGTAATGGGAACTACTGACGTTCATAATGTTATAGGTTATGATTATAATTTGGGGGAAATAGTTCACAGGACAATGACCCTGGNNGAAGAATCAGTAAGAGAAGCGCTTGAGGCCGGACGTACCGTAGCCTGGGCAAGTAAATATATTGCCGGCAAAGAGGAGCATGTAGAAAATTTGTTTAATGCCTGTGTTGAGGTCAGCCCTGCATTTCATTCAAAAAATGACCGGAGATATTTTGAAGTTACAAATAATAGTGACCTCTATTTTGAGATGAATTTGAAAGAGGGGGATGGCACAGCAGGTATTGTATTGTTCCCTCGCTCCAAACAGGTTATTACTGCCGGTGCAGATCAGCAAAATCTGACCTATGAGGTTGGTAATGCCTTTATCAGAAGCGATAAAAATCTTATTGTAGACATTCCTTTAAAATGACATTTTATAGGACCGCGAAATAAAAAAGCCGGCTTCGTGGATAGCCGGCTTTTTAAATAAATTGATTGATCTATTTTCCGCAACCGGCTGAAGCAGTTTTTGATTTATCTGCACAACCTTCTGCCTTAGATGCTTTGTCCGAACAACCTTCGGCTTTTGCTTTGCCTTCAGCACATCCTTCAGCTTTAGCTTCTCCTTCGCTGCAACTTTTAGATTTGCTTTCGGCTTTTACCTCTTTGGCTTTTTTAGCATCTTCTTTGCTGACTTCAGCTGTCGCTTTCTGATTGTCATCGTTTTCTGCGACTACTGTTACTTTTGATTCATCGGAATTAAGAGCAATAACATTTGCTGTTGATACTGATAATCCGTAAACCATAATCAATGCAAAAACAAATAATACCTTTTTCATAATTTCAAATTTTAAGTGATTCCAATTAATTTCTTTTCTCTTTTTTAAATATAATTCAATATTAAAAAATAATTTAATACAAACCAAAAATTATTAATAAATTTTTATCTCTATTTTATTGAGAAAAAACTAAATGCTTGATTTTAAACTCATAGTAAGATGAAAATTTTATTAAGATCAGTTATTGTATTTACATACAGTTTAAGATCTGGCCAAATCTTTTAACTATATGTTCGAAAGTGTTTTTAAATTGTTGATTTTTGTGTTTATAAATACAAATTATCGTTATACCGGTTATTTATATTTAAAAGTAATTATTTTTGATGTTTATGCATCCTCACAGTTTGCTAATTTACATTGCCCTTAAAGGGAGGAGGTCCCATACATTTCATAAATGAAAATGACAAGATATAACCTTATAACAATTCTCGGTCCGACAGCAACAGGGAAAACCCACCTGGCTGCCACACTTGCCTGTCGCATAAACGGAGAGATTATCTCAGCTGATTCAAGACAGGTATACCGCAGCATGGATATAGGTACTGGGAAGGACTATAGTGATTATATTATTGACGGGAATGAAATTCCCTGTCACCTGGTTGACATTGAAGAGCCGGGTAAACATTTTAATGTATATAGATTTCAAACCGGTTTTATACAGGCTTATAAGGAAATTATTGCAAGAAACAGATGGCCCGTGTTATGCGGTGGTTCTGGTTTATACATTGAGTCAGTACTTAAAAATTATAAACTTATCACCGTTCCCCCGAATAAAGAGCTCAGGGAGCAGCTAAAAGGGAAAACACTGGACGAACTGACAGCTGTTTTAACCGGATTAAAACCCGAATTACATAATAAAACGGATATTGAAACTGAAAGACGAGCGCTGCGGGCAATAGAAATTGAGCTATATTATAAGAATAATCCAATGATTACCACTGACATGCCTGAAGTAAAAAGTTTAAATATCGGGTTAATGTTCGATAGGGATACCCGCAGGAGAAGGATTACAGAGCGGCTGCAACAACGAATTGAACAGGGTATGGTCGGGGAAGTCAGGCAACTTCTAGACTCCGGACTGAAACCGCAGCAGCTTATCTATTACGGACTGGAATACAAATATATTACTCTTTATCTTACCGGAGAGCTTACTTATGACGAGATGTTTACCAAACTGGAAATTGCAATTCACCAGTTTTCCAAAAGACAGATGACTTGGTTCAGAGGCATGATGAGGCGTGGGATCAATATCAATTGGATAGACGGGAATATTTCGTCCGGTGATAAAATTGAAAAAATACTTGAGTTGCTTAATGAATAATCCCTGCATTTGGATTGATAGCAGACGACTATTAATCAAATATTTACCGGTTCCTCCAGACAATACGGGCAATGATAAGATCAGCTTTATCGCTTTCACGGATTACACTGCAGATATGAGTTAATTCGTCAACCTTCTCTTTTTTAACAGCAAGCATGTCATCAGGCATCCCTTCTTTCAGGAAATTTACCTCCAGTTCCGATATTTCATATGATTCATGGAAATCAAATGAGTAACTGTCTGTTATTCTTTCAATGTACCTGCCTGTATTGAAGTGCTGGTTTATATCTATTTCATTGAACAATACGGGAGAAAATTTAAGTTTTTCATCAGAATGGGGAGGCTTAAGCCTTACCGGATTACTGCCAAAAGAGCTTTCACTATACTCGGGAAACTCTTTAAAATTATTCAGGCGTACGATCCTTCTGGTATTCTGATCCAGTATCAGCCAGCTGCTTGTTGACTGTATAATACTATTATTTTCTCTATCTGTAAAGTTAAAGTCCCTGTATCCATAAAAACCGTCAGTGCCCCTTGACCATGTTTCAAGATTAAATAATTCTCTCCACTCCGGCCTGCGATTAATTTTAACATGCAGTCTTGATAAGACCCAGAATTGATTTTCTTTTTTTAAACGTTCATATCCAAACCCCAGGATGTTGGCATGTTCCCAGGCTATCTCCTGCATCTGGTAGAACATAAACGAAGTGGAAAGTTTGCCAAACCGGTTTATAAAGTATGATTTTACATTCAGTTGATTTGTATGTCTCATTTATCTCTTAACTTTTTTTGCAAATTTATTGTTAGGTTTTGAAATGCAAGCGGATTTAACCAATTTTACAACAAATTTAATTTTGTTATATGAGTAACATAATAATTAAAACTCCCGAACAGATTGACGGGATCAGGGAAAGTAGCAGGTTGGCTGCAAAAACCCTGGATTTTGCGGGGCAGTTTGTTAAAGAAGGTGTTACAACCGAATTCATTGACCGCAAGATTGAAGAATTTATCCTTGATCATAATGCACTGCCTGCACCAAAGGGGTATAACGGCTTCCCCAAAGCAAGTTGCATATCGCTGAATGAGGTTGTCTGCCATGGAATTCCTTCTGATGATATTGTTATAAAAGATGGAGATATACTGAATATTGATATTACCACTATCCTGAATGGCTATTATGGAGATACTTCCCGGATGTTTACCGTGGGAGTGGTCGACGCTGCAGCAAATAAACTTATTGAAGTGAGCAGGCATTGCCTTGACCTTGGAATTAAACAGGTTTATCCTGGAAATTATTTTGGGAACATCGGGTTTGTCATCAACAGATATGCAAAATCGCGTGGTTTCACCGTGGTTTATGAATTTTGCGGGCATGGTGTGGGACTGCAATTTCATGAAGAGCCCCAGGTGGATCATACATCCAGAAGAAACAGGGGAAGTATTATGAAACCGGGAATGATTTTTACAATTGAGCCAATGATAAACCAGGGAAGACCGGCTACCAGGATTGATAAAACAGACGGATGGACAGCCAGGACAATAGATAATAAGCTGTCGGCTCAGTTTGAACATACCATTCTGGTAACATCTTCAGGATATGAGGTTCTGTCAGATATTCATAATGAGTATGAAATAACATGAATACTTTCACTGAGCTTGCTTAAAAGACAGGATACAGCTGTAACATTGATAATGACAGGTTTAGTCATGAGACTTTAAAAAACAATATTGTTTAAATAAAAACAGAATATTTTATCTTTACCTCCATAAAAGAGAGTTAATATGTCACTTATTATTGAAGAGAAAGATCTTGAAAAATTTATAATGGTGGGCGACAGGGTATTAGTAAAACCGAAAGTACCCACAAGCAAAACTAAATCGGGATTATATCTGCCTCCCACTGTTCAGGAGGGTGAGAAAGTCCACAGTGGATACATAGTAAAAGTAGGCCCGGGATATCCAATTCCCGCAGTCTCTGAAGAAGATGAAGCCTGGAAGCAGAAACAGGATAATGTAAAATATGTTCCGCTGCAGGCAAAAAGGGGAGATCTTGCTGTTTATCTCAACAAAAGTGGCTTTGAAATAGAGTTCAATAAGGAGAAATATATAATACTCCCGCATTCAGCAATCCTGATGATCATCAGAGATGAGAACCTTTTGAAATAGATTCCCGGCAGGCATTGTAGATACCTTCAAATAAATCTCTGATATCCCCTGATGCTACAGACGAAAAAGCAAGGCGAAGAATATTATCGAGGCTGATTGTGCCGATGCTGTATTTTTGAATAAGTAACCGGCGTACCTCTTCGCTGTCAAGGCCGTCTGCCAGCCTGATACACATGAAATACCCTGAATTAAAAGGCAGGGGGGTAAAGAATTCTTTGAATTTATCCTCTTTAAGTGTTTCTTTTATGATGTCATACCTTTGCTTCATTATCTTAAATTTTTCCAATTTCTGGACTGAATATTCACTGCTGTTATAAGCTGACAGCAATAGTGATTGTGACAGATTGGAAGCATTGGAGATATTTCCTCTTATTGCCCCTGCAGTTTTCGATTCAAGCGCGGTGTATAATTCACTGGTGCCTCCCTGGATGCCATAAGTAATGAACCCAACTCTGAACCCCCATACATAGTCCTCTTTTGTCGGACCGTCCAGTTTAACAGCAAGTATCTTTTTATGCAATTTGGCAAGTGAGGCAAAAATACTTTCTGTGGCTGTTTTATCCTCATAGACCAATCCGAAATAGGCATCATCAATGAAAGCTACAATATTATTTCCTTTCCCGGCTGACCTGTTTAATATCTCAACAATAGCATCGGCTTCCGATTTTTCCGGAGTATATCCTGAAGGATTATTTGGAAAATTGAGCATGACTATTTTTTTGCCGGGATTTCCTGAATTAAGTTTAGACTCGAAAGATTCCAGATCAAATTTTCCATTTTTAAACAAATTGAACTTATTAAATTTTGCCCCGTATGCATTGCTTAGTATTAAATTGTAATTACCCCAGTAAAGTGAAGGAATAATGATTTCATCGTCCGGATCCACAAACATATACCCGGCCATGCTGATTCCATGAGTTAATGCAGAAGTTACCACAGGCAGGCTTATTTCGCTGTTTTTGAGGGAAGGATTTTTTTCAAAGATCATGCTTCTCCATTTTGAGCGCAGGTCGGGGCGGCCGAAACTGGGTGCATATGGAAAAACCAGTGAGGGGTCAAGATCAATTTTTGAAGCTATTGTTTCCAGACGCATAGGGGAGCCATCGTCCTCCACAGCTGCTCCGATAGTGGCATTTAACTTAGTGCCCTTTGCTTCTGCTGTCTGGCCGAGGATGCCCTTTCTCGGGAAAAATATATTTTTTCCCCTTTCTGAGAGCAGTTCAAATACATTGTAATTTGCTGCCTTTATTATATTATTGAGTTCTTCAGCTTGTGGATTCATAACTTACAATTTTTGGATGATTAAATTTTTAGCAATTGTTGTAAAATTCGGCTGCAATATAAACAATAGGATGTTTACTGAAGATATTTATTGACAAAATGAAGTGTATTTTTATATTTTTCTAACATTTGCCATTTCCATGTATCAGACATCAGATAATTTTTGGATAATAAACTGGTTCAGTTGAATATAGATTATAGAGATTTTAAAGCTCCGATAATAATAAAAAAACCCAATAAGGCAAGAATTGCAGTAATTATTGTCATCAGGGTTTTTCTCTTATAGTCCTTAAGTTCTGATATAAGAGCTGGTATAGCAGAAACACCGGATAATAAACAAAATATATATGCAGGAAATAACCGGGCAAGAAATGGCAAATCCCCGGGAATATTGTCATCAAATTCTTCACTTATTATCTCTTCAGGTGTTAAGAACCTGTGTGAGGAGAAGTATCCGTTATATATTGCCCAGGCGGAATATAGTCCGAGTACAATGAATATAACTATTCCGGTAATTCTGAAAATCTTTTTATTTTCAACCGACCCGTATACAGATGCAATTATTCCTGCGAAAATTATCCATTGAGGTAAAGTGTAAATAAATTGGTCGGGATTCATTATTTCAATTTTCAGCAAAATTGATAAATTTTTCCAAATATTAAAAGGTTTGTGCGGATCAACCATTTATTTTATTTTTGAGGTCAAATTAATATGTCTGTTTGTGAAAAAATTAGATGTAAATCCAAACGCCAAAGCTTTGATTTTTGATCTTGATGGTACATTAGCCGATACGATGCCTGTTCATTTTATGGCCTATAAAAACATACTGATCAATTATGGAATTGTTTTTACCCCTGAATTGTTTGCTACCCTGGCCGGTGTTCCTGCTGTGGAGACAATAAGAAAGCTGAATGAGATGTTCGGGACAAATATGGATCCGGAGAAAACAGGATTTCAAAAAGAGGGGGAATATGAAAAGATAATGCACAAGATGGAACCTGTTACTCCGGTAGTAGAGCTTGTTAAAAGATATTATGGAAAGCTGCCGATGTCGGTGGGTACCGGAGGATGTAAAAGATTAGCATGGAAAACCCTTGAAATTTTGGAGTTGGACAAATATTTTGATATATTGGTTTCGACTGAAGATGTTACGATGCCCAAACCTGATCCTGAAACGTTTTTAAATTGTGCTGAAAAAATGGGTGTTGAGCCTTCAGTTTGCCAAGTGTTTGAGGATGGAGAACCAGGCATAAAAGCAGCTGTTGCTGCAGGTATGATGTATACCCTGGTAACAGATTATTATGAAGTTACAACAGGTAAAGAGATTTAGAGAAAGCTCATCATCACTGATACCAGAACAATTTTACTGTTAAAATAAGATTAATGACATTTTCAATGAAGTGGTATATATTACTGGCCTTTATTATCCAGTTTGCAACCGGATGTGGTAAAAAGGATTTTGTTGGTGATAATAATATGACAGTTGTTTTTTATAATGTTGAAAATTTATTTGATATAATCGATGATCCCCGGAAACAGGATGATGAGTTTACTCCTGAAGGTCCCAATAAGTGGAGTAGTCAGAGGTATAAAAAAAAGCTTGGTGATATTGCAAAGGTGATATCTTCAATCAATAAACATGACCTGCCAGAGATAGTAGGGTTATGTGAGATAGAGAATGAAAAAGTACTTGAAGACCTTATTTCTGTTAAGGACCTGGCATCAGGTAAATATAGTTTCATTCATTATGAAAGTCCTGATGTTCGTGGTATAGATTGTGCATTAATTTACCGTCCTGAAGAATTTGCAGTATCAGGGCATTCGTTTATTCCTGTTAAGTTAAGGGATAATCCGGATTATAAGACCCGTCATATTTTATATGTTTCAGGAACAGCCGTTAACAACGAGGAGCTGCATATATTTATAAATCACTGGCCTTCCAGAAATGGAGGTGTCCGGGCAACTGAATCAAAGCGTTTGCAGGTTGCAGAGATTTTAATTCATAAGGTAAAAGAGATAAGAAAAAAATCCCCGGAAGGCCATATAGTTATAATGGGTGACCTGAATGATGAACCGGAGGACCTTAGCGTCTCGGGAGTGATGAAAGCTTTTCACGGGATTGAGGGCACTGATAAACTGACCAATTTAATGGTGCCTGAATATAACTCCGGCAAAGGATCTTATAATTACAGGGGTGACTGGTCTATGCTCGACCATATTATAGTAAGCGGTGGATTACTGGATGGGAAGGGATGGGACTGTAAAAATCGGCAAGGTTATGTTTTTAAGAGGGATTGGATGGAATATACCAGGAAGGACGGTATTAAAGTTCCTGACCGTACTTATGGCGGGAGGGATTATTTTGGGGGAATAAGTGATCACTTCCCGGTTTTTTTCAGGTTACAATGGCAGAATTAATTTATCCGGGTTCATATGGAGTTTAAGGTTATATCAGATTATAAGCCGACAGGTGACCAGCCGGAGGCAATCAGACAACTTTCTGAATCTGTTGCTGAAGGTGAGAAGTACCAGACACTGTTGGGTGTTACCGGGTCAGGGAAAACTTTTACTATGGCTAATGTGATTGAAAAAGTTCAGAGGCCAACGCTTATCCTGAGTCATAATAAAACACTTGCTGCCCAGCTATACGGGGAGATGAAGCAGTTTTTTCCTGATAATCTGGTTGAATATTTTGTTTCATATTACGACTATTATCAACCGGAGGCTTACCTGCCCTCCACTGATATTTATATTGAAAAGGACCTTTCAATTAATAAAGATATTGAGAAGCTCCGGTTAAGTACTACTTCAGCTTTGCTGTCGGGCAGAAGGGATGTTGTGGTGGTATCTTCTGTTTCCTGCCTTTATGGTATAGGGAATCCGGAGGATTTTCACGCTAATGTCACAACAGTCACAACAGGAGAATCTGTTTCCAGGAATTTTATTCTCAGAAAATTGGTGGATGCTCTCTATTCCAGGAGTGAAGTTGATTTTCAACGCGGGAATTTTCGGGTTAAAGGTGATACAGTAGATATATTTCCTGCCTATTCTGATACAGGGTTAAGAATTATTTTTTGGGGGGATGAGGTTGAAAAGATTTATTTATTTGATCCTCTGACAGGCCACGAACTGGAACAGTTGGATGAAGCGGTAATTTATCCTGCAAATATTTTTGTTACTACAAAATCGAGGATGAATGCTGCCATAAGACAGATACAGGACGATATGGTATCGCAGACAGATTATTTTATTGAAATTGGCAAACTGCAGGAAGCCAAGCGTTTAAAGGAGAGAGTAGAGTATGATCTGGAAATGATGCGTGAGTTGGGATATTGTCCGGGAATTGAAAATTATTCAAGATACTTTGATGGCCGCTCCCCTGGAACGAGGCCTTTCTGTTTGTTAGATTATTTTCCTGATGATTTTTTATGTATTATTGATGAAAGTCATGCTACTATACCTCAGATCAGAGCTATGTATGGAGGAGATAATTCAAGGAAAGTAACTTTAGTGGAGTATGGATTCAGGCTGCCTGCTGCAATTGATAACCGGCCATTAAAATTTGAGGAATTTGAAAACCTTGTTAACCAGGTGGTCTTTGTAAGTGCTACCCCTGCTGATTATGAACTTGCCAAATGCGAAGGTGTAGTCGTTGAACAGATAATCCGGCCTACTGGCCTTCCTGATCCGGTAATTGATGTAAGGCCGGCAACTAACCAGGTTGATGACCTGATGCATGAAATTCATTTGCGTATTGCAAAAAAAGAGAGAGTCCTTGTTACTACTCTTACCAAAAGGATGGCTGAGGAACTTTCCAAATACCTTCTGAACCTTGAAATCAAAGCCCGTTATATACATTCAGACGTAGACACACTCGAACGGGTTGAATTGCTGGAACAACTACGAAAAGGAGATTTTGATGTATTAGTGGGCATTAACCTTTTGCGTGAAGGGCTTGATCTTCCTGAAGTTTCACTGGTTGCAATTCTGGATGCCGACAAGGAGGGTTTCCTTCGGTCAGAGAGGTCATTGACTCAAACAGCAGGCCGGGCTGCACGTAATCTGAACGGCGTTGTAATAATGTATGCTGATAAGATAACCCAATCTATGCAGCGTACAATTGACGCTACAAACTACAGAAGAGATAAACAGTTGAAATATAATGCTGAGCACAATATAATTCCAACAGCAATAATAAAACCAACCCGCGAAATTATCGGGTTGGAATTCCGGAGCAGCAAAAAGGCTGATGAATATGACAGGACGGTTATTCCTGATATTGCAGCAGACCCGGTTATTAAATATATGAGTATTGATGCCCTGACCAAAGCTGTTGACAAAACAAAAAGAGAGATGAAAGAGGCTGCCAAAGAACTTGATTTCATTGAAGCTGCAAGGTTGAGGGATGAAATGTATTTTTTGGAAAAATTACTTAAGGAAAAAGAAGGCACTGGCACCGGCAATAGAAAGTCAAAATAATTAAATGTATTTTTGTGTTTAAATCTTTTAAAGAAATATGAACACTTATTTGAAAGATCTTTATAATAATGTCAGGGGTGTATTAATAGATCCGGCTCTTTTCTGGAAAGAGAAAAAGGCTGGTTATCTAACTAATAGTAAACTGCTGGCAGGCTATCTGATTCCATTGATCGTCTTTGCTGCCCTGGGTGTTTTTGCCGGTGGACTCTTTCGCGGTTCACTGTTTTATCTCCTTTTCCCTGTGATGAAAGCTGTTAGAAAAATTGTGCTTTTTGCAGTTTATTATATTATTATGGTTTATATAATCAAGGAGTTAATGCCGGCGTTTGGTATAAAGAAAGACCTGCGGACTGCCCGGGACCTGGCAGCATTTTCTTTAACTCCTGTGCTGATTATCTCTTTTTTTACCGGGTTATTTCCATTTCTCTATATTCTGGATATTTTGGGAATTTATGGATTTTATATTTTTTGGAAGGGTATTAATGAACTGCCTGATTTCAATGAAAGGGGACAATTTAGCTACTTTTTAATGATAATTATTGCAGGTTTATTAGTTTATGGTTTGTTAAGTATAATTTTGTCTAAATTATTAACAGTAATATTATAGTGGCACATCCAAAAGGAAATATCAATATACGTAATAGAAAAGCTTCATTTGAATATGAACTTGCTGAAAAATATATTGCAGGCATACAACTGTCAGGTACCGAGATCAAATCAGTGCGAAACGGCAAAGTAAGTATGAATGATTCATATTGCCAGTTTTATGCAAATGAACTGTTTGCTAAAAATATACATATTTCTGAATATGAATTGGGAACATGTAACAATCATCCTGCCAAACGTGACCGTAAATTATTGCTGAATAAAAAAGAGTTGCAAAAGCTGGAGCGAAAAATTAAAGAATCAGGATTTACTATCATCCCGACAAGAATTTTTATTAATGAAAGGGGACTTGCCAAGATAGAGATAGCTCTGGCCCGCGGGAAAAAGGTGTATGATAAACGTGAATCCTTAAAACAAAAAGACACCGACAGGGAAATGGGCAGGGCTATGAGATATTAGTTATATGGACCAGATTACACCACTTCCATATTTTCGGCAGGGATGACCCTGTCACCTTTATATTTCAGAAGAACATTAGCAACAGCCAGAGTGTCTTTTTCGCAATATTTTTTAATGCGGTTAATATCATGCTCTTCCCAGTATATACGTGCAACCTGACTTCCGTCTATATCGTCTTTTGGTGTCGGGATATTGAAAAGTTCACATAATAGAGAGAGTGACGTATAGTGTTTATAATCTCCAAATTTCCATAATTGAAGTGTATCGATCAGTTTGTCTTTTATTTCCCATGGTTTAGCTCCAGATATATCAAATATTTCGGGAAGGGGTAAATCATTAACAAGTGCCCGGCGTGAAATATAGGGAAAATCAAATTCCTGTCCGTTGTGGGCGCAGATCCTTCTTTTGCCTGCACGTGAAAATGCCGCCAGACTGGTAAAAAAGTTTTGAAGAAGTGTTCTCTCATCTTCATCGTAGAATGATTTAACCCTGAAATATAATTCATTATTCTTTTGAAAAACATAACCTGCAGAAATGCATATTATACGTCCGAATTCTGCATAAATTCCGGCTCTGTCATATAATACCTCCGCAGGTTCGTCGTCATCGATCTGATTACGCATCTTATGATCCCATAGCTGTTGCCATTTTTCATCAAGATTGCGGTATTCCGGTTTGACAGGAACTGTTTCAATATCAATGAAAAGAATTTCATCAATGTCTAAATTATGCAGCATCTTCCCTTTTAGTTAATTGTTAATATTGTTCAATTAAAAAGAAATAATAAATATTAATGACTGTAAAATACTAATTTTAGTGCAGAGAAAGTCTAAATTACAAAAAAACGTAATGAATATAGTATGAATCAGCTTTTTTAAAAAAAATTTAATGTTATGGCCGGATTATACCCAATGAAGTTCAGGCCAATTTTTCAGAGTAAAATCTGGGGAGGTGGCCGTCTGTTTAAGGATATCTTAAATAAAGAGTGCAGTGGTATTGAAAATTGTGGTGAGATATGGGAGCTTTCTGCAGTTGAAGGTTTTATTTCTGTTGTTGATAACGGATACTTAGAAGGTAATAATATTACCGAACTGGTTGAAATTTATATGGGCGACCTGGTAGGTGACAGGGTTTATGAAAAGTATGGAATAGAATTTCCTCTCCTTGTTAAATATATTGACACTAAGGAAGATTTATCTATTCAGGTGCATCCGGGAGATGAACTGGCCAGGTTGAGACATTTTGCATACGGGAAAACTGAGATGTGGTATGTGGTCTATGCTGAGAAAGGCTCTTCGCTAATATCGGGTTTTAAAAAACCGGTGACTAAAGATACCTATCTTAAATATTTCCATGAAGGAAAATTGACTGATCTGTTATATATAAAAGATGTTAATCCGGGAGATGTACTTTATATCCCTGCCGGAAAAGTTCATGCTATAGGGAAGGGATTGCTGGTTGCTGAAATACAACAGACTTCTGATATCACTTACCGCATTTATGATTATGAAAGAAAAGACAATCTGGGCAACTTAAGGGAATTACATACTGACTTAGCATTGGATGCAATTGACTTTAACAGCAAAACTGATTTTTTAACTGACTACTCTGTCAGGATAGACGAGCCTGCAGAAATATTGAAATGTGACTATTTCGCAACTAATATCTTACAATTTAAGAGTACTATTGAGAGGGATTATCATAAAATTGACTCATTTATTATTTTAATGAACCTTGAGGGCAGGTATAGTATTAAATATGATAATGGTGAGGAGGTGGTAGACACAGGAGAAACGGTCCTTATCCCCGCAACCCTGGAACTATTGAAATTCATACCACTTACCCCCGAAGTAAAATTATTGGAAATATATGTTCCCGGCGACTGATTATTAATCTTTATCCTGTTGTTAATTAACGTATTTAAGTATGGAAATAAAAGAGGCCAGATTTCTGGTCAGTAATACAGAGGTTGAAAAATGTCCGGCAGCCGACAAACCGGAATATGCATTTATTGGAAGGTCTAATGTTGGAAAGTCCTCATTGATAAATATGCTGACAAAACGTAAGTCATTGGCAAAAATTTCCGGTAAACCGGGCAAAACGAGGCTAATTAATCATTTTCTGATAAATGATGAATGGTACCTGGTAGATCTTCCCGGGTATGGCTATGCCTCTCTTCCCTTGAAAGAGCGTAAGAAGTGGGAAAAATTTGTAAAAGGATATATCCTGAAACGAACCAATCTCTATAACCTTTTTGTGCTGATTGATTCACGCCATCAGCCAATGCCCATTGATCTTGAATTTATGGAATGGCTGGGGCTGAGTCAGATCCCATTTTCAATTATTTTTACCAAAACAGATAAACTTAAACCTGCAGAACTGGAAAACAACATAAAAAATTATGAAAAGATAATGTTGGAAAAATGGGAGAGTATGCCGGGGTATTTTACAACCTCAGTATTAACAGTTCAGGGAAGGGAAGAAATATTGAAATTTATTTCTGATGTTAACAGAGGTAATATATAATTGCAATTTTAAAGAAAAAATAATAAATTGAGGGTGTAAAAAATCTGCAGAAAAAAGAAAGTTATAATTTTGCAGTTGAATGGCAAAATAAAAATCAATTATCAATGATTCCTAACAATCCACCTTTAAAAATTTTTTCTGGCCGTGCAACAAAGCATCTGGCAGAGAAAATTTGTAAAAGCCTGTCTATAGATCTTGGATTATCCTCATGTCCTGTGTTTTCTGACGGGGAGTTTGAACCGTGTTATGAGGAGACAATCAGAGGTTCCTATGTTTTTATACTTCAGTCAACTATGCCTCCTGCAGAAAATTTACTGGAGTTGCTGCTTATGATCGATGCTGCCAAACGCGCAAGTGCGGCCCAGGTTATTGCAGTGATACCATATTTTGGTTTTGCACGACAAGACAGAAAGGATAAACCCAGGGTTTCAATAGGAGCAAAACTAATGGCCGATTTGCTTTCGGCAGCAGGTGTTGACAGAGTTATCACAATGGATCTTCATGCTGACCAGATACAGGGCTTTTTTGATGTTCCGGTTGATCACCTGTTTGCCTCTGCTTTATTTATTCCCTTCATCAGTAATATGAAGCTTAATAAACTGACAATTGCTTCACCTGATGTCGGGGGGACAAAAAGGGCAAATACCTATGCCCGGCTGCTGGGGTCTGATATGGTAATCTGCCATAAAACCCGGGCAAGGGCAAATGAGGTAAACAGCATGACAGTTATAGGAGACGTAAGAGACAGGGATGTTATAATAGTGGATGACATGATTGATACAGCAGGAACTATTACCAAAGCAGCTAATCTTATGAAAAAAGAGGGTGCAAATAGTGTCCGTGCTTTTGCCGCTCATGGTGTTTTATCTGGCCCGGCAGTTGAACGTATCGAACAATCAGCCCTTGAGTATGTATATTTTACCGATTCAATATCGCCTAAATCCAACAGTTCCAAAATAAAATATATATCAGTTGCAGATGCTTTGGGAGAGGTAATTCGAAGAGTTTATAAAAATCAGTCAATAAGTTCGTTATATTACCGCTAATTTTTATCTTTGCACCGTTTTAAGCAGGAGCATTCAGAGTGTGTTTTATGGTAACCTTTGCATTATAATAGTTGACTGAAATGAACTGGTTATTCAGCATATGTTATCAATTTGCGGGAATTAAAACACCCTTAATTATGCATGCTGTTAGTCCCGTAACTACGGGAAAGACTGAGTACCATAATTATTAACGTAATTTTTTAGAAATGAAATCATTTGAAATTAAAGCCCAAAAGAGGGAGAATTTAGGAAAGAAAAGTGCAAAACAACTCAGGGAAGAGGGAATGGTTCCGGGTGTTTTATATGGGAAAGATGTGGTAATACACTTATTTGTTCCCTTTAGTGAATTGAGGCATCTTGTTTATACACCTAACGTATATCTGGTAGATCTCAATATTGACGGCCAGATTGAAAAAGCAATGATTCAGGATGTGCAGTGGCATCCGGTGGAAGAGAAGTTATTGCACATTGACTTTTTGAAAATTTCAGATAACAAGCCGGTAAAAATCGGTGTGCCGATAAAGATCAACGGATTGGCAAAAGGTATTAAAGCCGGTGGTAAGCTGAAGGTTAATATGCGTCAGTTAAAGGTAAAAGCATTATCTGACAACCTTCCGGATAATGTTGAAGTTGATGTTACTAATCTTGGTATAGGAGATAGTATTAAAGTTGGTGAGATTAAAAGAGATAATCTGGAGTTTTTGGATAATAAATCAAACCTGATAGTGGGAGTTGTTTCAACAAGGACAGCCCAGGCTTCTGCACCACTTCCTGAAGATGAAGAGCAAGGAGAGGAAACCGGAGAAGAAACAGCTGAAGAACAGTCAGAATCCTAACATTAAAAAAATAATGTTTTGTGAAGTATTTAATAGCAGGACTTGGTAATATAGGTTCGGAGTATAAAAATACACGTCACAATATTGGTTTTCAAATATTGGACACTCTTGCAAGGGTGTCCAATATTGCTTTTAAGGACAGACGGTATGGATTTGTTGCCGAATATAAATTCAAAGGACGTAATTTTATTCTTTTAGAGCCTTCAACTTATGTCAATTTGAGCGGACGGGCAGTAAACTATTGGCTTAAACAGGAAAAAATCCCTGTGAGCAATCTTCTGGTGGTTGTTGATGATTTAGCTTTGGAATTCGGACAGCTCCGGCTGAAAGCAAAAGGGAGCCCGGGAGGCCATAACGGATTAAGAAATATATCAGAGGTGCTCGGGAGTAATGATTATGCAAGGTTAAGGTTTGGAATTGGTGACAATTTTCATACAGGATTTCAGGTAGATTATGTGCTGAGTGAGTGGCATGAACAAGAAGCAAGGCTTCTGCCTGAAAGGATAGGTGAGGCGATTGAAATAATTAAGAGCTTTGGCACGTTGGGGATTGATCGTACGATGAATTTATTTAATAAAAAGAAGTATGGATCAAAAGGTGAGGATTGACAAATGGCTTTGGGCAGTACGTATTTATAAAACCAGAAGTAAGGCTTCTGAGGCCTGCAGTAAAGGGCATGTACTTATTGGAAATATTCCTGTAAAGCCCTCAAAGGAAATTCGTAAAGGCGATATTGTAAGAGTTAAACATGCTGCGATTTATAAAAGTTACAAAGTTATTGAACCCGTTTATAAGCGTTTGTCAGCCAGTCTTATAACAGAATTTGTTGAAGATATTACACCTCCTGATGAACTCGAAAAGCTTGAATTACAGAAAAAAATGAAATGGTTTTCCCGTAAACCAGGTTTAGGAAGACCTACTAAAAAAGAGCGTCGCGACATGGATGATTTTTTAAATTATCAGAGTGATGATTGAGATAGCAAATTTAAATATCCGGAACTCAAATTTAATATTACAATAGTATGCATAATGCATTGAAAAAAAGGAAGGAAAATATTGCTGAGTATATTTTATACTTGTATCAGGTAGAAGACCTGATCCGAGCCTTTGATCTGGATATTGCGATGATAAAAGAAAAACTGATGCCTGAATACAGGTCAGATGACATTACATCTGATAAAATTTTGGATTGGTACAAAAACCTGATTGTGATGATGGAAAAGGAGGGTAAAAAGGAAAAAGGGCATGTACAGTTCTTATCAAATCTGATAGCTGACCTGAATGAGTTTCATTTGAAACTCAGGGAAACAGAAACTGATAAAAAGTATATTTCTGTATTTAGTGCGGTCTCCGGTTTGTTGGATGAACTCAGAGAAAAAAATCCGGACGCAGAATCTGATGTACAGATTGCTCTCGACGGAGTATATGGTTATCTGATCCTGAAAATCCGCAAAAGGCAGATCAGCAGTTCCACAGAAGAGGCTATCAAAAGACTGAGCTACTGGCTCGGCTATTTATCCAGTCTCTACAGGGATTTTGAGAATGGGAAGCTTGAATTTTGAACATATCAAAAGGGAAAAGGGCAGCTCAATAGCTGCCCTTTATTAATGTTAACCCCCAAACACACAAGCAATACAGGACGTATTGCATTACAAATGTAATACTAAATTGGAAAAATACCAAAGTTTACTAAAAAAAAATAAATTCCTTGATAAAAATATAGGCTGGCAGCTATTTATTTGTTTTAAAATCAGTTATCAAACCTTCTGTTAACCAATTGGCAAGAGCCTGCCTGTTGTTTGGGTAGATAAATCTTTGCTGGTCTCTCTGGTGGTTGATATTCCCTAATTCAATGTAAATTGCTACAGGAATGGTATTTCTCACTACATAAAGGTTTCGTGAGGATACTGTTCCTCTGTAGCCACGTCCGGGCTGATGAGTATCATATTTTTCCTGGAAAGTGCTCTGAAGTATTCTGGCAGCTTTTTTGCCTTTCTCACTCCGTTGGTCATGATAGTAGAACACATCGATATTTTCACTATGGCTTCTTGAATCAAGATGAATTGCGATCATCCTTTGAAATTGTCCCCTATGCTTCTTATAAAGGCTGTTTACTGCATAAGTCCTTTGTTTTAACCTTCTTAACTGGTTTATTGGAATTGTATGATTAGGATAGCATTTTTCATTTTTATCTGGCTTAAGGTAATTATCATCCCGTATACCGTCGTTAGCGTCAATCGTGATCATATACACTGTTGCACCGTTTTGAATGAGATTTCTGGCAAGCCTCAAGGTTACATCATAGGCATATTCATCTTCACATAACAGCCTGCCTTCATATTTCCCGACAGCTCCGGGATCAGGGCCTCCATGACCGGACATTAAGTGATATACTGCACCATTTAACTGATTACTGATAATTTCTACTTTACTGTAATTTTTGCCGAAAATATCAAGGTTAAGAATATTTTTAGAGGTTTTTATTTCACCGGTTTCTGATTTGTCAGGTAATAAATATTTTCTTCCGGCAAATAACATATTCCCGGGGCCCAGCCGTTCCTGGTTAATTTCAATAAAAGCATTTAAGTACTTTTCAGGAGGTAATCCGTTTCTGGTCAGTAAACGGTAAATTCCTTCACCCTGCTTAGCAATAGCTTCTTTTGTCTGGGAACGGGCCGAAAAGGGAATGAGTATAACTGTCAAAAAAAGTAAAAATATAATTTTCGTATCTTTAATTATATGTAAGTTTGGCCCTGACATATTATTTAAATTATAAAACATTTGCTAAAATAACGGTTAGTTTTAATAAAAAATTTTTAAAATGGCAGTATCTATCACCTGTCGACTGTTAATAACTTACCAAATGTTTATTTTAAGGGGAAAGATTGAGTTTTTACTATTTATAATTGTTAGCTATATATAACAATATAAAGTATATATAATATTGATTTTTAGTATTTTGGAATAATTATTCAGATTATTAGATAAAAAATATAAGTTAAAATGACATTATTGGCAGATCTTACTTTAAAATCACGCTTATTTCGAATTTTCCTCTCTGTTCTGTCAGGTATTTTATTAAGCCTTCCCTGGCTTGGCTTTTCGTCCTGGTTTCTTTTTATATCATTAGTGCCATTATTTTGGTTACAAAATTTTTTTATTGAAAACAGGGCAGGTTATAAAGGAGTTGTTTTCTGGAGCCACTGCTTTCTTGCATTTTTTATATGGAACGGGCTTAGCACCTGGTGGATTGCCTATGCCACCTTTGCCGGAGCAGTAATGGCAATAGTGGTAAACTCATTTTTGATGTCGCTCGTGTGGTGGCTGGGATATGCAGCGAAACTGCACCTGAATAAAAAAAGCTCCTGGCTGGCATTCGCAGTTTTTTGGATATCATTTGAATTTTTTCATTTTCATTGGGATATTGAATGGCCATGGCTTAATCTGGGAAATGGTTTTGCTAACAGTATAAGGATTATTCAATGGTATGAATATACTGGTATTCTCGGAGGTACATTATGGGTGATTATTATCAACATACTTGTTTATAAAATTTTGGAGGGCATTCGTGAAATTATCCCTGTTAAGGTTTTAAGAATGAAAATAATTTGGCTCCTGCTCTCATTGGCGATACCGGTTGGCCTGTCACTATTTCTCTATTTGAACTATGATGAAGTGAAAGACCCTCTAAACACTGTTATTGTCCAGCCTAATATAGATCCATATTCAGAGAGTTATGACAGCAGGGCAGAGATGGAAAAACTGGAAAAATTTTTAAGCCTGGCCGGTGAAAGTAGTGATGAAGGGACTGAATTGGTCGTCGGGCCCGAAACATTATTTGAGAGATATTATGAATGGCAGCATGGCCGTTTTGCTTTGAATTTTCATTACAACCAGTTATTAGGGTGGCTGATGAATTATCCTGAGGCAGAGATGATATTCGGAGCCTCTACCAGTAAGATATACCCCGGGGAAGAAGCAGCCAGTCCGACTTCAAGAAATAGTAAAGGGGTTATTTATGATGTTTTTAATTCTGCTGTATTTGTTGGAAGGGATGGTGCTGACCAGCTATACCATAAGTCGGTCCTGGTGGTGGGAGTGGAGAAGATGCCGTTTAAAAAGTACCTTGGTTTTTTGAGTGACCTGGTATTTAATCTGGGTGGCACAACCGGAAGCCTCGGAGTACAGGAAGAACCATCGAACTTTATTTTAAAAGATGGCCGCAGTGTTGCACCGGCTGTTTGTTATGAATCAGTTTTTGGAGAGTACATCGGCAGGTCAGTCAAAAAAGGGGCCGGAGTAATTGTTATTATAACTAATGACGGATGGTGGAGAAACACCCCGGGATATAAGCAGCACATGTCTTTTGCCCGGTTGAGGGCCGTTGAAACCCGACGAAGCATCATTAGGGCTGCCAATACCGGAATTTCATGCTTCATTAATCAAAAGGGTGATGTGCTGAAACAGACAGGTTGGTGGGAGGAAGCGGCTATAAGTGGTAGTGTTAACTACAACTCAGCAATTACCTTTTATGTGAAATATGGAGATTATATCGCGAGGATATCACTTTTAATTTCTGTATTATTTATTTTTCTGATAATATTTAAGAGAGTGAAAGCTTCTGATCACAGGGGATAGCCTTCCGGAGTCAGATATTTGTTGCATAAAAAAAATCCGCATCAATTCCGTTTGCGTAAAACCCCGGTTTGACAGGATTTGAGTGCCTGATCGTTCAAACGTCCACCGGTCTTTCGACTCATCCCGGCGTCAGCCGGGACTACAAGGCCTGTTTTTACGATCGATGAGCTTGCTCAGTTTAATAAGATCTGTTGAGTTTACCAACTGCTGAATCGATGCGGATAAAATTTTTAAAGAACTAATCTTTACATTTCAAATATAGTATTATTGGTTGTCATTTGCAAATATTTTTTGTAGTTTAAAATCAATCCAAAATTAACATCTTAACAAAGAATGAGTTATATGCCAGAATCTGCAAAGGGGTAAATTTTTTTGCATAAAACTGTATTTTGACATGTCTGCATTTGAACAAATCACTAAATTTGTAACCTGTAAATAGCAAAAGAATTGCACGACGAAGACAATTATCAAACATAAAGCTATGATTAAACGAGTTACAGACCATTCTTTGGTTGTAACTGTTTTAAGCCGATCAGCATGTTCTGGTTGTCATGCTAAAGAGGTATGTTCAGCAGCAGATCTTACTGAAAAAGAGATTAACATTGAATGTGACGGGATTGAATATATACCGGGGCAATTTGTAAACGTGACAATGAAAGAATCACTGGGAATGAAAGCTTTGCTTTATGGCTATATGGCTCCTTTGGTTCTTGTCATTTTTACATTGATTATTATTTTTAATTATACCTCGGATGAGGTTTTATCCGCTTTAATTTCACTGGGTATTTTAATTCCTTATTATACCGGATTATTTTTATACCGGAACTCTTTAAAAAAAATATTCAGGTTTGAGTTGGAGAAAATTAATTAGGATATGAGTATTACAATTGTATATACAATAGCTACGCTTAGTATTTTAGGTGGTTCTGCTGCTGTTATTTTGTATCTGGTTGCTCAAAAATTTAAAGTTTATGAAGATCCCCGGATTGACGAGGTGGAGAAAGCATTACCAGGTGCTAATTGCGGGGGTTGCGGTTATGCAGGTTGCCGTGCTTTTGCAGAGGCTTGTGTAAACGCCCCTGACCTAATGGAACTTTATTGTCCTGTAGGAGGGGATGAGGTGATGGGGAAGATAGCAGATATTCTTGGATTAGTAGCTGTTAAAAAAGATCCTCGTGTGGCATTTATCCGTTGCAACGGAGTATGCGAATTTCGGCCTGATACAAGTAATTATGATGGTGTTAAGACCTGTGCAATTGAATCATTGGTCTATAGTGGCGAGACTGATTGTCAGTGGGGTTGCCTGGGTTATGGTGACTGCTATGAAGCTTGCGATTTCAATGCGATTGAATTAAGGCCGCAACTGGGGGTACCATTGATAATTGACGATAATTGTGTTGCATGCGGAGCTTGTGTGGAAGCATGTCCCAATAACCTTATTGAGTTGAGAAAGAAATTTCCAAAAAACCGTAAGGTGGTTGTTGCATGCAGGAATCAGGATAAAGGTGCCGTTGCTGTGAAAGCCTGCAAGGTTGCATGCATCGGATGCGGGAAGTGTGTAAAGGTGTGTCCGTTTGATGCAATTACTCTTGAAAATAATCTGGCTTTTATTGATTCCGACAAGTGTAAATTGTGCCGGAAATGTCCACCTGTTTGTCCGACAGGAGCAATTCTGGAGCTGAATTTTCCACCCAGAAAAGTTATTGAGTAAAGTATCCTTAAATGTGTTCAGAATGTTAAAGACGTTCAAAATAGGAGGGGTTCATCCACCCGGAAGTAAATTGTCGGCCGGCAGGCCAATTGAAAATCTGCCCCTGCCTCTGTCAGTATTTATTCCCCTGGCCCAACATATAGGATCTCCTGCTGTACCTGTAGTGGCCAGAGGTGATGTAGTAAAAACCGGTCAGCTGATCGCCAGGAGCAATGGCTTTGTCTCTGCCAATATTCATTCATCTGTTTCAGGCAAAGTTAAGAAAATTGACAGCATGGCTGACAGTTCAGGTTATCCTCGACAGGGTATAATGATAGATGTGGAGGGGGATGAATGGATGGAGGATATCGACCGATCGGAGACTTTGTCGCGGGAAATTGATGTAGACGGACAGGAAATAATAGATAAAATTCAAAAGGCCGGAATTGTAGGCCTGGGAGGGGCTACCTTCCCTACTCATGTAAAACTAATTCCTCCCAAAGGGATGAAGGTTGAAATACTTCTGATAAATGGAGTGGAATGCGAACCCTATCTTACTTCGGATCACCGGCTGATGCTTGAAAAAGCTGATGAGATACTGACAGGTACCAGATTTTTGATGAAGGCTCTTAAGGTAAAGAAAGCCGTTGTGGGGATCGAAAAAAATAAACCGGATGCTGTCAGGCTGTTTGCTGAAAAATCTAAATCATATGAAGGGATCAGCATCATTGAGCTAAAAGTTAAATATCCACAGGGAGGTGAAAAACAGCTTATTAAGGCTGTTACAGGCAGGGAAGTCCCCTCCGGTGCACTTCCTGTGGCTGTAGGCGCAATTGTATCGAATGTAGGTACTGCATTTGCTGTTTATGAGGCGGTCCGGAAAAATAAACCTCTCATTGAAAGAGTTGTCACCATTACTGGGAAGGGATTGGCTAATCCTTCAAATTTTAAAGTCAGGATAGGAACTCCTACATCTGCGATAATTGAAGCAGCTGGCGGATTACCCGAAGATACAGGTAAGATCATAAGTGGAGGTCCCATGATGGGCAGGGCGATTACGCACCCCGAAATGCCTGTAACAAAAGGTACTTCCGGAATTATCCTGATGAAAAAAACTGAGTCACGGCGACAAGAGGTTATTGAGTGTATCAGGTGTTCAAGATGTGTCAGGGCTTGTCCAATGGGACTGGAACCATATTTTTTAATGACAGCCTCTGAAAAGAACTTGTTTGATATTGTGGAAAAGGAAAGGATTATGGATTGCATTGAATGTGGATCATGCAGTTATATATGTCCTTCAAAAAGGCCGCTGCTGGATTATATTCGTTATGGTAAAGCTAAAGTGGGACAAATTATCCGGACAAGAAAAAAATAATTACTATTGGATGGCCTGATTGTGTCAGATTTGAAACATAAAAAATATGGATAAATTATTTACCGTTTCACCTTCACCACATATTTTTTCCGGTGATTCCACCAGGAAAATAATGTACAGGGTTGCAATTGCATTACTGCCTGCACTTTTATGGTCTGTATTCATTTTTGGACTGGATACTTTAAGGGTTACGTCAATTGCAGTCGGAGCATGTCTGGGGGTGGAGTATATTATTCAAAAATATCTGATGAAGCAGAAGCCATCCATAAGTGATGGATCTGCTCTGGTTACTGGCATATTACTGGCTTTTAATGTCCCTTCCGGTCTGCCATGGTGGATAATCGTTATCGGGGCAGTTACAGCTATCGGGATCGGGAAAATGTCTTTTGGCGGACTTGGATGTAATATTTTTAACCCGGCGCTGGTTGGCAGGGTTTTTCTGCTGATCTCATTTCCTGTGCAGATGAATACATGGCCTTCAATTGCCATAGACGGGGTTGACTCTATTACATCGGCAACCCCTTTGTCTTTAATAAAAGAGGGATTGGCAAAAGGGATGCCTGTTTCAGAGATGTTAGAGAGTATGCCTCCGGTTTCAGATCTGCTTCTGGGTTATTCGGGCGGTTCTCTCGGTGAGATGTCGGCACTGTTGCTGATCATAGGGGGCATTTATCTTATGATACGAAAAGTAATAACCTGGCATATACCAGTATCTGTGATAGCTACTGTTATTCTGGTTTCTGGTGTTTTTTGGTTTTCTGATCCTGTTGAATACATAAATCCTGTTTATCATATATTAACAGGTGGACTAATGCTTGGGGCAATTTTTATGGCTACCGATATGGTATCCTCTCCCATGACTCCCAAAGGACAGATAATTTACGGAGTCGGGATAGGAATTATTACTATTTGTATACGGCTGTTTGGCGCTTATCCGGAGGGTATTTCATTTGCTATTTTAATTATGAATGCGGTTACACCAATTTTGAATATGTACTGTAAACCTAAACGTTTTGGAGGAAGATAATATGGCAAAAAGAGAGTCAACATTTCTGAATATGTTTTTGGCACTGTTTGCTGTAACCTTTATTGCTGCATTTACACTGGGATTTGTTTATGAGTTGACAAAGGATGCGATTGACAATTCTAAAATTAAAGCCCAGAATGAGGCAATTAGCAAAATTTTACCTGAGTTCGACAGGTTAGGAGATCCCCTGAAGGTACCTGACGAGTCAGGAAGTGACACTTTGGAATTTTTCCCGGCTTATAAAAATGACAAGTTTGTGGGCGTTGCTGTAAAAACATTTTCAAAAAAAGGATTCAGCGGGTTTATATCTATTATGGCAGGTATTGATAATTCAGGAAATTTTTCGGGTTACCAGGTTCTTGAGCATGCGGAGACTCCGGGACTGGGATCGAAAATGGAAAGCTGGTTCAGCAATACCGAAAAATCCGGGCAATGCATAATAGGTAAAAATCCCGGATCACATCAATTCGTGGTTACTAAAGACGGAGGGGACATTGATGCAATTACTGCTTCAACAATTTCCTCCCGCGCTTTTTTGGATGCCCTCGTAAAGGCTTATAATGTGTATAAAGAAAAAGAAAATGAAATCTCCGGTATTACCGGGGAATAATCTGGATGTTATGGATCACTGGAAGAATTTTTCAAAAGGCTTTATAAAAGAAAACCCGGTATTTGTACTACTACTGGGTATGTGTCCCACTCTGGGGGTGACCTCATCAGCTATTAACGGTTTAGGTATGGGACTGGCAACTACTTTTGTATTGCTAATGTCAAATATAGTGGTATCGCTTATCAAGAATTTAATACCTGATAAGGTGCGAATACCTTCGTTTATAGTTATTATAGCTACTTTTGTAACTGTAGTACAGCTTATTATGGAAGCTTATGTACCTGCTTTGTATGAAAGCCTCGGACTCTTTATTCCACTTATTGTAGTTAATTGTATTGTGTTGGGAAGAGCTGAAGCATTTGCTTCTAAAAACAAAATTTTCAGTTCGGCACTCGACGGACTTGGAATCGGACTTGGATTTTGTTTTGCCCTTGTATTGCTGGGTGGTATACGTGAATTGTTAGGCAGTGGTAAAATATTTGATATAACTGTCTATCCCGAGAGTTATGTTACCCTGCTGTTTGTGCTTGCACCCGGTGCTTTTATAGTCCTTGGATATCTCATAGCAGTAATTAACCTGATAAATAAAGAAAAGGGGAAAAAGTGATGAAACGGGTATCCCGATTTTTTTCGGGATGCTCAAATTTTTAATTTGCTTTTTAAATTATAAGATTTTAAAAACATGAACTACTTTGTGATAATTTTAGGAGCTATACTGGTAAATAATATCGTGTTGATGCAATTCCTGGGAATATGCCCTTTCCTGGGTGTTTCAAAACGCCTTTCTACAGCTGTTGGAATGACCGGTGCAGTGGCTTTTGTGATGGTACTGGCTACAATCGCAACCTATTTGATACAGGTGTTTATACTAAATCCTCTTGGACTTGCTTTTTTACAGACGATTGCTTTTATACTGGTTATTGCTTCACTCGTTCAGCTGGTTGAGATAATTTTAAAGAAAGTAAGTCCGGCTCTTTATCAGGCTCTTGGAATATTTCTGCCGTTAATTACTACCAATTGCGCAATTCTGGGAGTGGCAATACTGACTATACAAAAAGAGTTTAACCTTGTAGAAGGGGTGATCTTTGCCGCTTCAAATGCTGTTGGATTTGGCCTGGCCCTGACTATATTCGCCGGAATCAGGGAACATCTGGATATGCAGAATGTGCCGAAGGGTCTTAAAGGTACGCCAATAGCACTGATCACAGCAGGAATCCTGGCAATGGCATTTATGGGATTTTCAGGATTGGTCTGATAATTGCATGGTTTGTTTACACAAAAGAAAATGTTTATTAAAGTTTATTTAAGAGTGAAGCGGTTCTCCCGGCTGAACCCGGGATTTTCGAATTTTTAATTTGCTTATTGTAAAAATTACAAAATTTTAAACAGATGAGAGTATTTGTCTATTTGCCTCTGCTGATGCTGCTTTTGAATGTTAATCTGTATGCCCAGACAACTTATGAAATACTTCAGGCTGTTGATTTTTTCAGTATCAATAAACTGGAACGGGGTGACTGGAAAAGGGTATTGACTGAAACTGATATCGAGGGATCCCCTTATTTAAATGATGAATTTAAGGAGGGGACTGTATTCATGACCTCCAAAACAAAATTTGTAGAAATGCCGTTACGTTATAATATTTTTAATGACCAGGTTGAATTTCGTTCTGATGACGGGTCATTAATGGTTTTGTCAGTCCCTGAAGTTATCGAAAAAGTTGAGTTCGGAGAGACAACTCTTGAGTATTCTGTCTATTCACAGCTTAATAAGGTCAGGCGTGGTTTTTTTGTTGTACTTGAAAAAGGTGAAGCATCCCTTTATTCGCGTCCGAGGGTTACTTTTGAGGATGCCCGGAAGCCAGGAGCATATTCAGAAGCTAAACCCCCAAGGTTTATTAAAAGGCCTGATGAATATTACATACGAATTGGTAAGGAACCTGCTGAATTAATTTCTAAAAAGAAAGATATCGAAGAGCTCTTCACTGAACATGAAAAGGAGATGCAGGAATTTATCAGGAAAAATAAGATCAATATAAACCGGCCTGAAGATTTGATTAAAGTGGTTCAGTTTTATAACTCACTTTGATAACAGGTCTTTATTAATATTCCATTATTATCCTGTTAATTTAAAATTATGATTATTTCATTTGTCTTGGTTGAACCGGCTGTGCCTGAAAATGTGGGGGCGGCTGCGAGGGCAATGAAAACTATGGGCTTTTATGAGCTGTTACTTGTAAATCCATGTAATTATCTTGACGGCCCTGCCAGGTGGCTGGCTCATGGCTCGGCTGATATTCTTGAAAATGCTAAAGTATTTTCCTCGCTGAAAGATGCAGTGTCGGGGTTTGATTTTATCATCGGCACTACTGCAAAAAAGAGAAGTGTTAAAAACGATTATTATTCTCTGTCTGACCTTAATTCGCTCCTGAATTCTAAAGGTAAATCAATTGATAAAGCTGCTTTGGTCTTTGGCCGTGAAGAATCCGGACTGAAAAATGAGGAATTAAAACTTTGTGATCTGGTTTCTACAGTCCCTCTCAAAACTGTTAATCCCTCATTAAACCTGGCTCAGGCTGTAATGCTTTATGCATGGGAACTCTCCGCAGCAGGGGACATTGAATGCCTGAATGAAGAGTCAGCAAACATAGGGAGCCTTAGGGTACTTTTGGGAAAAGTAAAGATTGTTTTACAGAGAACAGGATTTGATGAGGATTCTTTGATCTTTTCCCGTTTTATTGAACGAATAAATATTATGTGTGAAAATGATTTACAGCTTCTTCATTCGTTTTGTAATAAATTTCTTTATAAAAACCTTTAATCCGCCAAATTATTCTTACCGTTTTTAACGGTTTATTTCGGCGTAATATCCTAATTTATAAAGATCAAATAAAAATATCCGGGGATTTTTACCGGTTAGTTGTCTTTCAAGGCAGACCCGTAATTGTTTGAAAAGCCAACTTGTCACCGGCTGAGGTATTAAGACTGTTAACTTTTCATATTGCTTTAAAAAATTCATTTTGCTTTTTAAAACTGGTCCGTTTTCACCAACTGTTTTAGATATTTGCAACAGGTTTTTCAGTGCATTTCTGGTCTTATCTAAAAAAATAATCGAATCTTCAATCCCCGTGTGCTCGACAGGATTGTCAATATGTAAAGGTTTTGTACCGTTGATAAAAAGATCAAGGCCAAGTAATGTGTCTTCATGTCCGTAAGAGTTAAGTTCTTCCCTGAAATGGACTTTTTTAAAAAGATTACTTTCAATAAAAAAATTGTTAGACGAAATGATGAAACCTTTTTTGTCAGCACGTATGCTTGCCGGAACAGCTTCTCTGACGTGGCCGTATTTCCATCTCAGCATCTTTTTTGTGTCAACGGGTTTTTTATCAGAGTATGAGGTGCCTCCGCATATTACGCATTCTCCCGAAGCATGGTTTAAATATTTTTCCAGAAATCTGTCAGTTACCAGCCTGGAATCAGCATCTATAAAAAGCTGATATCTCCTTGTTGAATCAAACCCCATTTTATTCCGGATAGCAGATCTGCCAATATTTTTAGGCAGTTCAAGGTAAATCACATGGGGGATCTCCTGCAACCACCTGTTCTTTAATTTAATACTGTCATCCGAGCAATCATCATAAATCCTGATATCATAGTCAATCGCCAAAATCTCTGCCTGTTTTTTTATTTGCATAACCAGGTCACTGACCTCTATGTTAAATACGGGAATGTTGACTGACAGCATATAATTTACCGGTTTCAATTATTGGGATAAAAA
>LSQX01077752.1_pt1 | contig 35211 bp, 27 predicted proteins | sample 654561 | NCBI WGS metagenome assembly LSQX01 (sample SAMN04489861, study PRJNA283612) | anaerobic digester metagenome | isolation source: 4 biogas reactors fed with cattle manure at either 37C or 55C with and... | place: Denmark: Kongens Lyngby | collected 2014 | reverse complement strand
TTGAACTTCGTCTTCATTGGATTCAGTCAACGAACAACCGCTAAAACAACTGATGATGATGGATATGCTTAATAATATAATAAAGAATAATCTAATTTTTTTCATTACGCACAAACCTCTTGCATTATAATAAATTGATTATATCATAAGTTTGTATAAATTTCAAGTATTTTCTTATAGACAAATCAAAATTTTTATGATATAATGCTATAAAACATACAAAAAGAAAGAGGTGCATTCTTGAGCAGATTTCTCAAAAACTTTGCTGAATTTTTGGACGAACAACCGTTTGACATTATTCGAGCCACTGAAATTCATGATGGAAAAAGAGAGACTTTGGAACGTATCAGGGCAAACTATTGTCAAAATACCTATTCAGTTGCAAAATTTTTCACTATGACTGCTATCGGACTTCTGGTTGATGACGGCAAGCTTTCCGTTAAGGATAAGATTACGGATATTTTTGCAGATGAACTGCCTAAAAATATTGATGAGCGATGGGATATTACGACCGTTTCTACTTGTTTAACGCATAAAATCGGATTACCCGGCGGGTTTTTAGATATCGATTGTCAGAAATCAAGTGAATTTTCAGAAGACTACCTGAAATATATGTTTGAATATCCGCTTTTATATACTCCTGAAACTGACAGAAAATATACTGACGGAGCGTATTATCTTCTTGCAAGAGTGGTTGAGAAGATAACAGGTGATAATGTTGAAGATTTTTTATGGGAAAAGATGCTTTTCCATATGGATTTTCAAGAAATAGCATGGAGTCATTGCCCCAAAGGACATTCTATGGGAGCAACAGGTTTATATATAGGTTCTCCCGATATGGCAAAAATGGGACAGCTTTATCTTAACGGTGGTGTGTACAACGGTGTTCGTCTTTTATCAGAAAACTGGGTTAAGACTTCAATTGAAAACCGTTATGCGATTGACAGTGATCCCGATGAAATTATTTTCTTCAAAGGTGGTATGTATGGTCAAAAACTAATATTCTGCCCCTCACAAAATCGTGTGCTTGCCATTCAAAGCTATGATGCAAACGGTGATTTAATGGCTAAATTTATAATTGACTATAAGGAGGCATAAATGGCTAAATTTGTTGAAAAAGCAAAGGGTCTGGCTAAGGAAATAAGGACTCATTGGAAAGAACCTGCACCGGGGAATTATGTTCCGTATAAGGAATACAAAGATGTAATCTTTGCTGTTGGTGCGAACTATGCAGGAGAAAAGACAATCAGAACCTATATAGGTTTCTGGGCAGGTTGCTATTTGATGATGTATCATTACAAGCTGCCGTACCTCACCTATTCTATTATCGGCATTATCAATATGCCACTCGGTTATATCTGGACTTTGATCTGGTGGTTTGTTTGCGATAATTTAGGTTTTATGCAAAAGAAGACCGAGAGGATATTGTATGCGATCTATTTTTCACTGACGGCAATAGGTATTGCAATGATTGCTATCAATTTCACACCAATGCTTAATCCCACAAATTCTCTTGTTAAATATCTCAACGGTTTAGAGGGTATAAATTGTGCGTCGGCGATAAAGATTTTGGGTACGCATATTTTTTATAACGGCTATGTCGGTATGAGAAATATTTTCTGGCGTAAAAAATTGATTCCCAAGTATGGAAGGTACAAATATTCTTTGTATTCCGATATTGTACCGAAAACAATAATGGTATTTTTAATCGGCTGGCTTCCTTTCTATAAAATTCCCGATGTAACCACTCGTGTTTGGGTAGCAAACTTATTATTTGCAATATATAATTGCTACGGTTTTGGAAATTATCTTGAGACATGTGCTGAAAATATTTCTCCCAATCCAAGAGAAAGAATTTTGGTTCGCACCTATCCGATTAAAATATCTCATATTTTCCACTCTCTGATCGCAATTATCATCCCTGCTGCTATCGGAGCTTTCAGATATGAATGGGCAGATATAAATGTTTTCAGATATTTGATTCCCGGTGTTTTTTTGATATTTGCTATTATAACTGTTATATATGCCCCACGAATTCAAGAACGGATACCGCAGCCTCCTCTTGAAAAAAAGGTCGGAATAAAATTTTGGGACGGATTATTTGGTGTATTGAGCAACAAGTATCATTGGATATTGACTATAGTCGGACTACTTGACTCTTTGGGCAACGGAATGCTTGCTTTTACCACTATTTTATATCTTTATACCTTCAGATTATCCGGACTGTCGTACTCGCTTCTTGTTACTTTGGTAGCGTTTACCGGCACTCCACCGGATTTCTTTACACCATATTTTATCAAACGATTTTCGTATAAGCAGGTTATGATATTCTTCCAGCTTTCTCGTGCAATTGGCTATTCATTAGTAATCTTGGTCTTGCTATTCTGTCGGGATAATGTTATTCTCTGTGGTACAGTTTGTGTAATCGTTCTCATTTTTATGGAAATGACTCAGACAGTGCCTAAATCAATTGATCGTGATATGGCTATCAGAATCAGGGACTACCAGATGTATATTTCAGGTGAACGCCTTGAAAGTTTCGCAGGTATATTTGGTTGGTTTACCGGTCCGATTACTTCATTTGTAAGTTTGATTATCCCCTTACTGCTTTTGAAATTCGGATTTAACAGTAACTGGGATGTTCTCTTTATAGATGAATCAAGAGTTAATATTGTTGTTATTCCGATTTTAATTGATGTAATTGGTTTCTTCTTAATGACAATTCCCTTCTTGTTGTGGGACTATGATGCAGAGAAACACCGTCATGTTATGGCGGTACTAAAACGACGAGCAGAAGTAACTGAAAAACAAGCGTTAGAAGAAGGAGATGACATCTCCGGTAGCTTTACTGGTTAGGAGGTGTCTTGATATGAAAAAGAACGAAGAAAAGACCAAGCATGAAATTATTGAAGATATCGAACTTGATATTCCTGAAGATGAAATCTGGACTTATCAAATTCCGGGATTAGCTGCACCGCATATTAACAGAGAATATAAAAATGCCGGAATAAAGCGTGCTTTGCTTGTTATTGCGATTGTTATTGCAGTTTTTCTGTCCATTTATTTTAGTGTTCGAGCAGTTTCAAGTGAAACTTTTGAATATAAAGATCTTGGAAACGGAACTTATGAATTTTTTAAGTTTTCGAATACTGTCGATACTGAAGAAATTGATATCGACTATTGTCTTAATGTTCGTTATTTGAAAGAGAAAGAATCTGAAAACCATGACGATTTTTATGTTTTTGAAAAAGATGAGAGCAAACCAATAAGTGCTGTCCGTGAGTATTGTTTTAACTGTGATGAAAGGATTAAAATAATAAATATCGGCAAGGATGTTGAGGTTATTGACGGCAAATCTTTTTACAGCTGTTGGAATTTAGAGGCAATATTTGTTGATGATACAAATGAGAACTATTGTGATATTGATGGTGTTTTGTATACAAAAGATTTAAGCAAAGTCATTTGTTATCCTATAAATCACGATGAATATTTGCGTCAAAAATACGGATATACAGTAGAACCAGCACAAGATTCGCCGGAATTTGCCCAATATGAAAAGGATGTTCTCACTTATGTTCTTCCTCTTGAAACAAAAATTGTCGGTAAATTGGCTTTCAACTATGCAGAAATAAAGAACATTTACCTTCCTGATACTTTGATCGAAATCCAAACTCTCGGCTTTTTTAAGTCAACTCGTCTTGCAAATGTTTATTCATACATTGCAACTCCCGATGATGCTTACATTTCGCTTCCCAATTCGTTAACACGTATCGAAAGTGATGCATTTTCCTATGACCAGGATTTAACATATATGTTTATTCCGAAAAACGTCGAATATATCGGTCATCATGCATTTTGGGATACGGTATATGATGAAGATGGTGAACTTCATGGAATAACTGAAATATTTGTTGAATTGTCAGAAGATGATTTCCATGAGAAGGTTACTTGCGGAGACCAGTGGAGAGGTAAGTATGACTACAGGCTTTTTAAGAAGTCTGTTGATGTAAACTATTCTGCAGAAAGAAAAAATTGATTCTGTAATATAAAAGGCTCGCTTTGTTGAGCCTTTTTCCGTTGGAGATTATATGTTTTTATGCTTGCAAATTCTATTCAAATATAGTATAATAAAGAAAAAATTGAAAGGAAAACATTATGAAGAAGATTTTGAAGACATTGGCTATCGGTGTTGTGGCTGTCGGTGTTGTTGCAGGCGGACTTGCAATTTTGTTCAGACATGATTGGAAGGATGAACCGATTGAAAAAGATGACAGCATGACAAATCCCGCTATTACCGATTTAGGCAAGACATTGGTTTCCGCACATCGTTCCGGCGGAGATATTTTCCCCGAAAACACGATGATGGCATTTAGGGGAAATATCGAGTCTGAAGATTTCAAAACCGATACTTTTGAATTTGATGTTCATCTTACAAAAGATAAAGAACTTATCATTCTGCATGATGATACTTTTGATCGCACATCAGATGCTTGTGAGCTTTTTAATGCAACTGATATCCATGCAGAAGATTATACTTATGAGGAACTTCGTCAGCTTAATTTAGGTGAATTTTTTGTTACTCTTGACGGCTCGACTCCCTATAAGGGACTTCGTGGGGAAGATGTTCCCGATGACCTTCGTGTTGCACGTGCTTATGATGTTCTTTCCTATCTTAAATCTCAGGGAGATTTCGATTATATTATTGAAATTAAGAACGAAAAACAATTAGGCTTTGATGCTGCCGACAGATTATATGCGATTTTGAAAGAATTAGGTCTGCTTGACAAGGCAATTATCGGCACATTCCATAATGAGGTTACCCGTTATATGGAGGAAGTATATCCCGATATGCTTCGTTCGGCAGGAGTCAATGAAGTAATAAAGTTTTACTTCTCCGCACTTTTGAATATCAAGCATAAACCCGGCTACTTTAAGTTTGACGCTCTTCAGATTCCTGCTAATCAATATCCGATTCATTTAGGAAATGCCAAGATTGTAAATTATGCTCATAGAAATAACATAGCTGTTCAGTATTGGACAATAAATAACCCCGAGGACATGAAGCTTTTACAAAATGCCGGAGCGGACTGTATTATGAGTGATAATCCTGCTGAGTGCTATAGGGTATTAAATAAATGTAATTAAATCGGCTTTACGTTGTTGAATTAAATAATATCCGCTGCTTGGCAACGGATATTATTTTATATGATACTCTTAACAAGTTCAAATGCTGCTTTTGTAGCATCTGCAATTCTGCCGGGTTTTGTACAGTCACCTATACTGAACAACCGCTTAACCTTGCCGTTTAACTCATCTTTTAGGGAGTTATCCGGAGTGGTGCCTAAGGCTAAAACGGTTATATCAACATGGTGTTCTGTGTTTTCACCCGTTATGGTATTTTTAGTGATAATTTTGTCAGGGAACACAGAAATAAGTTTTTCATTTGTATATATTTCGGTGCCCGCATTTTTGAGTCTAGGCATTATATCATCAACATGTTGCATCCAAGTGCCGGGTGCAACACTGCTTGCCATCTCAATTACAATGGTTTTGCATCCAAGGTTGTTTAAGTATTCGGCAGTTTCAAGACCCGTCATTCCGGAACCTATGACAGCCACCTTTTTATTCTCTGGAGTAATTTTGCTACTTAGAATATCATCAAATGTAAGCAGGTCTTTATACTCATATTTCCCGTCAAATATGGGTTTGATCGGCTTGCTTCCTGTTGCGATAATCACAGCCCAAGGATTATACTCTTCAATAATCTCGGGTGTTGCAATAGTGATTAATCTAAATTCAACGCCGTTTTCGTCGCACAGATTTTTGTAATCTTCAATAAACCATCCGATTTTTTCCTTTGAGAGTGATGCACTTGCAAGATTTAGCTGACCGCCTATTTTGGATGATTTTTCAATTATCGTTACATCAAAATCACGTTTTGCAAGAAGATAAGCAGCGACAAGACCTGCGGGACCGGAACCTGCAATCACGATTTTTCTGCGTCTGCCGTTAATACGCATATTTGTATTTTCTTTGCCGACATAAGGGTTGACGGCACATTCTCCGTGATAGCCGATATAAGCGTTGTTCTGCATTGACTCAATGCAATTAAGGCAACAAATACAACGATTTATTGTTTCTCCGTTTTGAGCCTTATTTGCCCAATGTGGGTCTGCAATGTGAGGACGACCAAGAGAGATAAAGTCTTGAGTTCCTTCTTCAATTTGAGCCGCGGCTTGTTCGGGGGAACGTATCAAGTTTGCTGCAATAACAGGGATGCTGACAACATCCTTAACTGCTTTTGCAAGATATTTTCTCCAACCGCATTCAAAAGAAACAGGTTCAAGCCAATAATTAAAGGTATCATATCCGGCACTTGAAACATCAATTGCATCAACGCCCAAATCTTCGAGTGCTTTTGCTATTTTTAAGCCTTCTTCAAGGTTATAGCCCTTGCCCTCTTGTCCGATTTTATCATAAAATTCATCAACTGTCAGACGAACAACAAGGGGGAAATCACCGCATTTCTCACGAATACCGGTAATAATATTTTTAATAAACCGCATGCGATTTTCAAAACTTCCGCCGTATTCATCTGTACGCTTGTTTGTAACAGGGCTGAAAAATTGTTGAAATAAATAGCCGTGAGAAGCATGAAGTTCGATACCGTCACAGCCGGATTTTTTTACTCTTACAGCAGCGTCAATGAAATTTTGTTCAAGTTCCAATATTTCATCATGAGTAAGTTCACGAACTCTTCCGCCGGAAAAATATGCAGGTTCGCATTTTGAAGGTGCAACACTTGAGGGGGTAATATTCTTTTTAACAAGCATCGGACCTAATGAGGGAGTGAGCTTAAAGAGAATTTTGGAATAAAGTCCTTTTGTTAAATTCTCTGCCTTAATTGAAAGCGGAACAGTGCCGACCAAAAGCCCGATATTCTGTCGTCCCGGGTGATGAAGTTGAACAAAAACTTTTGAATTGTGTTTATGTATCCGTTCTGCTAATTTTGACAAGCCTTCGATATTTTCATCGCTTGATGCGGAAAGTTGTGCAAATGCGGCTGAACCATGCTTGTCATTGACGCGAGTAATTTCGGTAATAATTAAGCCTGTACCGCCTTTTGCTCTTTCTTCATAATAATCCAGTAATTTGTCGGTAGGTGTACCGTCCAAATTAGCAAAGCCCATAAGCATGGGTGCCATAACAATTCGATTTTTTATTTCGCAAGTTCCGATATTTTTCGGAGTAAAAAGTATATCATTCATCCCACTTTACCCCTGTTTTGTTTTTAATGTTGTTCTTAAATTCAGCAAATTTCTTCTTTTCTAAGCCCCAATATATTGTACGAACAGGAGGAATAATCCCCATAAGAATTTTCGATATGTCAAAAAGTAAGCAGGGACTGACCTTTGATTTTCCGCTTTCAATACCTTCAACCATCTTTTTTGCAACCAATTCGGGTTCTTGTACGGGGAAAGGTTTTTTGAATTGAATATCATTTGCGACACGGAAGAAGTTAGTATTTGTCGCAACGGGATAAAGACAAGTAAGCTGAACATTATCGGGTTTTTCAAGTCGAACACCCTGTTGAAATCCGTGCATGGCAAACTTTGAAGAAGAATATATAGTAAATCCGGGCATTGCCATTTCACCGATAGCGGAAACGGTTATTGCCATAACACCTTTTCTGCCGTCTAAATATTTAACGTATTTCTGATAAGAATAGATAGGAGAGAAAACATTTGTCTCGAACATAGCCGAAACACGATTCCAATCGGTATAATTCATCTCTTCGTAATAAGGATAACCAGCATTTGCGTAGAAAATATCAATAAAGTCAAATATTTCTTCCGCTTTTTCAAAAATTGCATCAACAGCTTCTTGCGATGACACGTCAATTTGCATTATTGTAACCTTTTGGGGATCAAATTTTTTAAGGTTGTCAATATTTTTATCAACTGCGAGAATGCGATTATTGCCTTTGACGAGAATTTTAAGCACTTCTAAACCGATTCCGCTGTCGCAACCGGTTAAGACAATATTTTTTCCTGTTATCATATTTTCCTCCTAACTTTTTGAAAGCATATTCAGTGCAAACTTTCAGCGATTCTTACTCCGGTCAAAGCGTCTTTTGCGTAAAAATCCGCACCGATTTCGTCTGCATATTCTTGTGTCAAAACTGCACCGCCGACTATTATTTTACAATCCGGGACATTTGATTTGATTAGTTTAATGGTTTCTGCCATAGCGGGAACGGTTGTTGTCATCAATGCACTCAGTCCGACTAATTTTATATCGTTTCTCTTAACACAATCAAGCACGGTTTCGGGGGAAACATCTCTGCCTAAATCCATTACGTCATAACCGTAATTTTCAAACATCAGCTTTACGATATTTTTTCCTATATCGTGAATATCTCCCTTTACTGTTGCCAAAGCAACTTTTTCTTTTGTCGGTTTTCTGTCGGGATAAAATGCTCTAATCTCGGCAAAAGCAGCACTCGCGGCGTTTGCACTCATCAAAAGTCCGGGCAAAAATACCCGTTGTTTATCATATTCCTCACCAACTAAATTTAGTGCCGGGATAATGTGTTCGTTTATTATATCGAGAGGTTCACAGGTCTTAAGAAGTGATTTTGTTAAATCGGCACTTTCATCACAAAGCCCTTTGAATACAGCATTTTTAAGCGTATTTTCAGTTGTTACGGCTTGGTTTTTTTGAGATGTTGAAATATTTTTATTTATGTATTCTTCAAAATTTTCATCAAGACCGTTTAACGCATTGTATGACAAAAATGCGTTCATCATCTCTTCGCTGTTTACGTTTATTATTGCTGCACTTAACCCGTTATTTAAGCATAAGGTAAAGAATGTGCGGTTTATTTCAGGTCGATTAGGGAGACCAAATGAAATATTTGAAACTCCCAAACTGGTTTTTAAGCCCATATTCTTGAGCATTTTTACTGCTTTAAGCGTCGTATTTCCGCTGTTTGCGTCAGCACTAATTGTTAAAGCAAGCGGGTCAAAAATAATATCAGCGGGGCTAATATCATATTTAGCCGCTTCTTTTATTATTTTCTTAGCAATTTCAATTCGTTCTTCTGCAGTTTCAGGAATACCGTTTTCATCCAATGTCAGAGCAATAAGAACTCCGCCGTATTTTTTTAAAAGCGGAAATACTTTATCCATAGATGATTGTTTGCCGCTGACTGAATTGATCAAGGGTTTTCCGTTATATATTCGCATGGCTTTTTCCATAGCCTGAAAATCAGAGGTATCTATCTGTAACGGTAGGGAAGCAACCGATTGAATTTTTGTTATAATATTCGGCAGTTTTTCGCTTTCATCTATATCCGGAATTCCGACATTGACATCAAGAATATCTGCACCTTTTTCGACCTGAATCAATGCCTCATTGAGAATGTAGGCATCATCATTTTCGATAAGTGCCTGCTTTAATTTCTTTTTGCCGGTCGGATTTATTCTTTCGCCTATTAACACACATTTATTGTCAAATACACATGTTTTTGCAGAACTTGCAACTGAAGTAATATTTTTTTTGTCTATCGGAACAGGTTGAATATTCGCAATTTTTGAATTTAGTTTCCTTATATATTCGGGAGTAGTTCCGCAACAGCCGCCGCACATACGAATACCGTCTTTAACTAATTTTGCAACAATTTCTGCAAATTCGTCATCAGTGGTATTAAAAACGGTATTTCCGTCAACAACAACAGGCAGTCCGGCATTTGGTTTAAGAATGACGGGTGTTGATGAATAACTTAAATATTTTTTTGCTATCGGAATAAGTTCTTTAGGACCTAAAGAACAGTTCATTCCCAATGCGTCTGCACCTAAACCTTCGAGAATTGTAACCGCTTCACGAGGGGAAGTTCCGGATAAAAGTTTTCCGTTTTCATCATAAGCATTTGAAACAAATATAGGTAAATCGGAATTTTCTTTAGCGGCAATTATTGCGGCTTTAGTCTCGTAAATATCGGTAAAAGTTTCAAAAAATAAGGCATCAATATTCAGTTTTGAACCGATTTTAATAATTTTTGCAAAAGCATTTACCGCATCTTCAAACTCTAAGTCGCCGAGAGGCTTTAACAGTTTGCCCAAAGGTCCAATGTCTAAAACAATAAAAACTTCCTGCGGATTGGGGGTAGTTTTTATATGCTCATTTTTTGCACAATTTGCAATATTTACTGCAGAAGTGATGATATTTTCAAGTTCATAGTCGGAATATTTAAGCGGATTTGCACCGAAAGTATTGGTAGCAATAATATTTGCTCCCGCTTTAAGATAACTCAAATGAACATTCTGCACTTCGTCCGGATGCGAAATATTCCAACTTTCAGTTTTTTCATTGCATGATAAACCACAGGACTGGAGTTGTGTTCCCATGCCGCCGTCCATAATTGTGATATTTTGATTAATGTAAGTAATTATTGAATTCTCGTTACGGTTATAATCACAATTATTCATATTAACCTCTTAAATTCCGCCAAAACGACGGTTTCTTTTTTCAAAAGCTCGAAGAGCTTCATCAAAATCCTCTTCAGCAAAATCAGGCCAAAGTATATCAGAAAACCAAAATTCCGAATACGCACTTTGCCAAGTTAAAAAGTTTGACAATCTGTATTCTCCGCTTGGTCTGATAATTAAATCCGGATCGGGTAAGTTGGCGGTATAAAGTCCGTCTGAAATCATATTCATATCAATATCATCGGGTACAATTTCGCCACTTTGAATACGAGAAGCGATTTCTTTTACGCTTTTTAATATCTCTTGACGTCCGCCGTAGTTTACGGCAACATTAACCGTAATGCGAGTTTTATCACTTGACAAATCTGTCAAGCCCATTGCCATCTCAAATATATCTGCATCAAGACCGGTCAAATCACCTATAAAACGAACTCTCATCCCTCGTTCTTCGTTTTCTGCCTGTCTTTCTTTTGCCTCATCAAGATAGTCGCGGAAAAGATCCATTATAGCATTTACTTCAAGTTCCGGACGTGACCAATTTTCAGTGGAAAAAGCATAAAATGTGATTACGGGTATACCTAAATCACAAGCATAATTTGCAATTTTACGAAAAGTTTCGGCTCCTTCTTTATGTCCGGCGGTACGGGGCAGATTGCGAAGTTTCGCCCATCTGCCGTTTCCGTCCATTATAACACCGACATGTGAAGGTAATATGGTAAAGTCAGATGATTTACTCATATTGCCATAATTTCTTTTTCTTTTTCGGCTGCTAATTCATCAATTTGTTTGATATAGTCATCAGTTATTTCTTGAATTCTTTTTTCTCCAAGTTTCTGATCGTCTTCAGTAACTTCGTTATCTTTTTTCATTGCTTTGAGTTTATCAATAGCATCTCTGCGACGTTGACGAATGTTAATTTTGTAGTCCTCTGCCATCTTCGCCACATCCTTGGTTAATGCTTTACGGCGTTCCTCGGTGAGGGGTGGGAAGGTAAGACGAATAACAACACCGTCATTTTGCGGATGGATGCCTAAATCGGATTGCTGGATAGCTTTTTCAATGTTTGTCAATGAAGACTTGTCCCAAGGTTGAATAACTAAAATACGAGCTTCTGATACAGAAATTGCCGCAAGCTGGTTGATGGGGGTAGCTGTGCCGTAATAGTCAACATAGATTCTGTCAAGTACGGCAGGATTTGCTCGACCTGCACGGATTGTGTTGAAGTCACCGTTGAGTGCGTTGATAGCCTTGTCCATAGAGGCTTCGGTTTCGTTGTAAAGTTCTTTGAGTGCCATATTTATCTCCTTAAAATTTTAATTGCATTCTACGATTGTTCCGACATTTTCACCTGAAACAGCACGAACAATGTTTTGTGGGTCACTTAAGTTAAATACGAGTATCGGAAGATTATTCTCTCTGCATAATGCTGCTGCGGTTGCATCCATAACGCGAAGATCGTTTGCAAGAATATCTGTCTGACAGATTTTGTCATATTTAACGGCGTCCGGATATTTGTTTGGGTCTTTATCATAAACACCATCAACATTAGTTGATTTAAAGAAAATATCCGCTCCGATTTCAATAGCCCTTAAAGCAGCACCTGAATCTGTAGAGAAACAAGGATTTCCTGTACCACCACCAAATATAACTACAAAACCTTTGTCAAGATATTCACGAGCTTTATCGACCGTAAATAATTCAGCAATTTTAGGCATATCGAATGCAGTCATTACTTTTGCATTGACTCCCTTTTGAATAAGTGCATCAGCAAGTGCAAGTGCATTCATAACAGTTGCGAGCATACCGATACTGTCGGCTTTGCTTTTGTCCATATCGGTGTGTGCACGACCACGCCAGAAGTTTCCACCGCCAACAACTATTGCAACACGAACACCGGCATCTGTACAAGTCTTAATTGCGTCGCAAATGGGGAATACGGTTTCATAGTCAATTCCTGCACCGACTTTTCCACCTAATACTTCGCCGCTGATTTTAAGCATTATCGTCTTATAGATAGGTTTCATCATTTCACCTTCCAACTCATATTCATTATATATTATATACAATTTTTCTTAATTTGTAAAGTACATTTTAAATTTATTTATTTTTATTGACAAATACAAGTAAATACATTATAATTTATAATGAATAAGTGTTTACTTAAAAGGAGAAAATTAATGAAGATAACTGAATTATTAAAAAGTGATAAACTGACAATGTCATTTGAAGTATTTCCTCCGAAAACGGATACAAGTTTTGAAAGTGTAAAAAAAGCTACTGAGGAAATTGCTCAGATGCGTCCGGCATATATGAGTGTAACATATGGAGCCGGTGGTGGTACAAGTAAGTATACTCTTGATATTGCTCAGAACATTATGAAAACCTGTGGTGTTCTCACTCTTGCACATTTGACCTGCATTTCTTCCGACAGGGATACAATTCATCAAAGAATAAAGGAAATTAAGGACGCGGGAATTAAGAATGTAATGGCTTTGAGAGGTGACTTAACTCCGGAACTCATGCTCGACAGAAGTGGTTGTGATTATCAATATGCAGCAGAACTAGTACGGGATCTTAAAGAAAGCGGTGCAGACTTTTGCATCGGAGGTGCGTGTTACCCCGAAATACATATTGAAAGCAAAAATTATCGCGAGGATATTGCACATTTAAAAGAAAAAGTTGATGCCGGTTGTGAGTTTTTAACAACACAAATGTTTTTTGATAATAATATTTTCTACAACTATATGTGGAAACTTCGAGAAGCCGGAATTAATGTTCCGATCATTCCCGGTATTATGCCAATAACCAACGGAAACCAAATTGATAGAGCTATAAAACTCTCAAATTCGTTTATGCCGCGTCGTTTTAGAATGTTGGTTGATAAATTCGGCGACAATCCTGATGCTATGAAGCAAGCCGGAATTGCATATACAACAGAACAGGTCATAGGTCTTTATGCAAACGGAATTAAGAATGTTCACATCTACACAATGAATAAGCCCGATATTGCAAAAGCATTACTTGAAAATCTTTCTGATATTTTGGGATAGGAAATAATTATGAAACAAAGAATTATTACGGGTGCTGTTATTGCTGCAGTATTTGCAGCTATGTTAGCCGGACTTTTTACGCCAGTATTTGCTGTTGCACTCGTGTTCTTGTGTGCAATGAGCGTGCATGAGATAATGAATTGTATCGGACTTAAGAATGTACCGATGCGTATTTTAGCATACATATCTGCTATTACAATACCACTGATTGTAAATTATAAGAATACTCTTGAAATCGTTGAGAAAATCTCTCAATTTGCTGTACCGGCTTTAATTTTGTATGTGATATTACAGTTGGTTTTTATGGTATTTCGATTTAAAGATACCGATTTTCCCAAGACCGCAGTTGTAATATTTACCAGTATCGCCGTTCCTGAGAGTTTTTCAATTATTGCTCGTCTTCGCGACTTGTACTTAACAAATGCTGATCTTTTCCCACAGAAAAGCATGTGTGTATTTATAATTTTAATTGCTATGTCTTGCTCTTGGGTAAGTGATGTGTTTGCTTTATTCGTTGGCTCTAAATTCGGCAAGCATAAGCTTTGTCCGAATATTTCACCGAAAAAGACAATTGAAGGAGCAATTGGCGGTGTTTTGAGTGTTCCTATTGTGAATATTCTTGCATATTTGGTTATGAATCATTTTTTCTTTACAAGCGAAAGTCCTGTTATATCTTGGCGTTTTTTAATTCCTGTTTCGTTCATTTTGCCTATTGTAAGCATATTTGGCGATCTTTCAGCAAGTATTATGAAACGTAATTTCAATGTGAAAGATTTCGGAAAACTCATGCCCGGACACGGCGGAATTATGGATAGATTTGATTCCACGATATTTGTTTTGGCTGTATTGTATGCTGTTTTACAGATTTATATTAAGGGAATTGCATTATGAAAAGACTTTGCATTTTAGGCTCAACAGGCTCAATCGGCACTCAATCCCTTGATGTTGTTCGCATGTCGCAAGATATTGATGAGCTTCGTTATCAAGTTGATTCTCTTACTGCAAACAAAAATACTGACATTATCGAACAACAAGCTCGTGAATTTAAGCCTCGAATGGTTGCAATGCTTGATGAAAAATCTGCAAATGATTTGAAAATTCGTTTGGGCGATACTGATATTAAGGTATATTCAGGTGTTGAAGGTATATGTGAATGTGCCGAAGCCGATTCATTAGATACTGTTATCAATGCAATAGTAGGACTTGCAGGACTAAAGCCAACCCTGTCTGCATTATCTGCCGGAAAGACGCTTGCACTTGCCAATAAAGAAACTTTGGTAGCAGGTGGGCATTTAGTAACAGATTTAGCGAAGAAAAATAATGTGCCTATTTTACCGGTCGATAGTGAACATTCTGCGATATTCCAATGCTTACAAGCGGCACCACCTAATAAAGCGTTAAAGAAAATCATTTTGACCGCATCCGGTGGTCCGTTTTTCGGAAAAACGCGTGAAGAACTAAAAAGTGTTACCGTTGAGCAGGCACTTAAACATCCGAATTGGGATATGGGTGCGAAAATTACAATAGACAGTGCAACAATGTTTAATAAAGGGCTTGAACTGATTGAAGCAGTCCGTCTTTTTGATGTGACGGAAGATATGATTAATATAATCGTTCATCGTGAAAGCATTGTTCACTCTATGATTGAATTTGATGATAACTCAATTCTTGCTCAGATGGGTGTTCCCGATATGCGTATTCCTATCCAATATGCATTAACTTATCCGAATCGCTATCCTTCACCTGTTGAGGAACTTGATTTCAGGAAACATTCAAATCTCAGCTTTTTCGAGCCGGATTATGAGGCTTTTGATTGTCTCGGGATTTGCAGAAAAGCAATAAAAATGGGAGGTCTTTATCCTGCTGCTGTAAATTCCGCAAATGAGGTTGCAAATTATAAATTCCAAAAAGGTGAGATTTCCTTTTTAAAGATTGGCGAGAAAATCCGAAAGGCTTTTGATATTGCTCCGAATATTTCGGATTTTACCGCTGATGATATATTTGCACTTGATGAAGAAATTAGGAGATTGATATAATGGCTGAAATTTGGTCAAAGATATGGCAGATATTGCTTGCAATAGTCTTCTTTGGTATTATTATATTTGTGCATGAACTCGGTCATTTTGTTTTTGCAAAACTTTTTAAGGTTAAAGTTAATGAGTTTGCTTTAGGCATGGGGCCGCGTCTTTTCGGATTTACTAAAGGTGATACAAAGTATTCGTTGCGTCTTTTCCCGATAGGCGGTTATTGTGCTTTGGAGGGGGAAAATGAAGACAGCGAGGACAGCGGTGCATTTTGCAACAAGAAAGTTTGGCAGAGAATAATTATCGTAGCCGCAGGAGCGACTATGAACATCCTTTTGGGTTTTATTATTTTCGGCATATTAAATTCATCAACTGATTTGGTCGGGACGACAAAAATAGCCCGATTTGATGATAATGCAGTCAGTGCAAACTGTGACCTTAAAGAAGGAGACAGGATAATCAAAATTGACGGCACTCGTATTTTTACTGCTACGGATATGGCATATTGTTTAACTCGCGGTGATGATCAATATGTAGATATGACTATTGAGCGTGACGGCAAAAAGATCGAACTTGTCGAAGTGGAATTCCCGCAGGAAGAATACGAAGGCAGAACAATTTTAATTCGTGATTTCTGGCTTTTGGGAGAGGAGCCTAATTTCTTCAATCGACTTTCCTATACCTTAAAAGAAACTATTGCAACCGAAAATATGGTCAGACTTTCGCTGCTTGATATGATAACAGGGAAATACGGACTTAAAGATTTGTCAGGACCTATCGGGACAATGGAGATTATTTCCGATGCCGCAGGCGATATTTCGAGTGATGATAAAGAGGAACGCAAGGCGGCAATTGAATATTTACTTTTCCTCATGGCTTTTATTTCAATAAATATCGGTATGGTAAATGTCCTTCCGATTCCGGCTCTTGACGGCGGTCGGCTGTTTTTCTTGGTAATTGAAGCAATACGCAGAAAACCGATACCGCAAAAGTATGAAGCCTATGTGCATGCAGCAGGCATGATCTTGCTTCTTGCACTTATCGCAGTAATTTCTCTTAAAGACATTATTTATTTGTTTAAGTAGGTGATATTGTGTCTAAGGTCGTTAAAATTGGTAGTCTGTTAATCGGCGGAGATGATTTTAATAAAAAACATATTCCCGTCCAGTCAATGTTAAATACCCCTTCACGGGACAGTCAAAAATGTGTTGCACAGGCGATTGAACTTGAAAAAGCGGGTTGTGAAATTATACGCGTTGCCGTTCCTGATATGGAAAGCGTAAAGACCGTATCTGCACTTAAAGAAAATGTCAAAACTCCTATTGTTGCCGACATTCATTTTGATTACAGATTGGCTCTTGAATCAGTTGCGGCAGGTGTTGATAAGGTTCGTATCAATCCCGGAAATATCGGTGCCGATGAAAATGTTAAGGCAGTTGCCAATGCTTGTTTTAATAAGAATATTCCTATTCGTATCGGAGTAAATTCCGGTTCTGTTGAAAAGGAAATATTAAAAAAATTCGGTGGACCAACCCCCGAAGCGATGGTTGAAAGTGCATTATATCACGCCTCATTACTTGAAAAATTTGATTTTGATAATATTGTACTTTCAGTTAAATCTTCCGATGTTTCAAATACCGTTAAGTGCTATGAATTGCTTTCTGCAAAAACGAATTATCCCCTTCATCTCGGCGTAACTGAGGCGGGAACTTCAAGAATGGGGCTTATTAAATCGTCTGCAGGTATCGGCTCACTCTTGCTTCATAATATTGGCGACACCATTCGCGTGTCTCTTACCGCAAATCCTGTTGAAGAAGTATATGTGGGGATTGATTTATTGAAAGCTGTCGGAGTTCGTAAAAACGGTGTGAAATTTGTGTCTTGTCCCACTTGCGGCAGAACAAAAATTGATTTAATCGGGCTTGCGACAGAAGTTGAAAATGCTCTTCGCAATTGCACGAAAAATATTACCGTAGCGGTCATGGGTTGTGTCGTCAACGGCCCCGGAGAAGCAAAAGAAGCAGACATCGGCGTTGCAGGCGGAGACGGATGCGGAATTATATTCAGCCATGGGGAAGTTCTGAGAAAAGTAGACGAAAAAGATCTCCTCTTTGCACTTCTTGAAGAGGTTGAAAAATTATAGTTTTAGCAACCATATGCTGAGATACACAGATATAATATGCAAAATTTGCAGATATTGATGTGAGGAGAGAACTTATGAATAATGATTGGATTATTTTTTTCATGATTTTTATTGTTTTCTTTATGTTATATTTGAACAATAAAGAGGCGGATAAATATATTGAAGCGAAAATAAGACGAAGAAAGGGAGATAAAGAAATGCAGGAATTGGCAAAAAGATTATTAGGCAAAGATGTATTTATAAATACGGTTGCTTCCGGAACTGTCGATGGAATTCTGAAGGAAGTTGTCGACAATTCAGTTGTTATTGAGAAAGAAGGAAACGAATCTTTTGTAAATTTAGATTATGTTATTCGTATAAGAGAATACCCCAGGAATAAAAACGGAAAGAGAAAAATTATATGGGGTTGAGACCTTGTCTTAAGTAACAAAGAAAGTAAAAATATAGTGATATAAACACAATAAAGTAATCGCTTAAAACAGCAGTTGCCAATATTATATTTATAAAAAATTATTTATATAAGGAAAAATAAATGAAAATAACCAAAGATATAAAATACATCGGCGTAAATGATCATGAAATTGATTTGTTTGAAGGACAATATGCAGTGCCGAACGGGATGTCATATAATTCATACATGATTATGGATGAAAAGATTGCGGTAATTGATACGGTGGATGCGAAATTCACTCATCAATGGCTTGATAATATTCAAAATGCCTTAGGCGACCGTCAACCGGAATACCTCATCGTTCAGCACATGGAACCGGATCATTCTGCGAATATCGTTCAATTTGCAAAAATGTATCCCGATGCAAAAATTGTTTCGTCAGCAAAATCATTTGCAATGATGAAAAACTTTTTCGGCGTTGACTTTGAAGACAGAAGAATTATTGTCGGAGAAGGCGATACTTTGTCTCTCGGCAGCCACAATCTTACTTTTGTTACTGCTCCGATGGTTCATTGGCCCGAAGTTATAGTTACCTATGACAGCACCGATAAGGTCTTGTTCTCCGCCGATGCTTTCGGGAAGTTCGGTGCAGCGGATGTTGAGGAAGATTGGATATCTGAGGCAAGACGGTATTATATCGGTATTGTCGGAAAGTACGGAGTTCAGGTGCAAAATCTTCTTAAAAAAGCCGCCGACTTGGATATTCAAACTATATGCCCGCTTCATGGTCCTGTTCTCAAAGAAAATCTCGGACAATATATCGGGTTATATCAGACGTGGTCAAGTTATCAACCGGAAGAAGAGGGTGTTGTTATTGCTTATACCTCTGTTTACGGCAACACCAAAAAAGCGGTTCTTCAACTGGCAGATAAGTTGCGTCAAAACGGATGCCCCAATATTGTTATAAATGATTTGGCACGCTGTGATATGTCAAAAGCCGTTGCAGATGCTTTCAGATATAGCAAATTAGTACTTGCAACAACCACATATAATGCCGATATTTTCCCCTTTATGCGGGAGTTTATAAATCATTTGACAGAACGTAATTTCAGCAATCGTACAGTTTCTTTTATTGAAAACGGAAGTTGGGCACCGATGGCAACCAAAACGATGCGTTCTATGTTGGAAAATTGCAAAAATCTGACATATACCGAAGCAACGGTTAAGATGATGTCCGCACTTAATGAAGAAAGTTCAATACAACTTAATTCATTGGCTGAAGAATTATGTAAAGATTATATTTCTCTAGAGGATTCCGCTGTCAACAAGAATGATTATACAGCACTTTTCCGCATCGGTTACGGTCTTTATGTCGTAACTTGTAACGACGGCAAGAAAGACAACGGTATGATTGTTAATACGGTAACTCAGGTAACCAACACGCCCAACAGAATTGCGGTTACAATCAATAAGAATAACTATTCTCACCATGTGATTAAACAGACGGGAACAATGAATATAAACTGTCTGACGGTTGATACCCCATTTAGTATCTTTGAAACATTCGGCTTTGCAAGCGGAAGAAATGTCAATAAGTTTGATGACAGCGAACAACTTCGTTCCGATAACGGCATGGTAATTTTACCGCAATATATCAATGCATATATGTCATTGAAGGTTGAACAATATGTGGATTTGGATACTCACGGAATGTTTATTTGTAGTGTTACGGAAGCAAGAGTGATATCCGACAGGGAAACTATTTCTTACACATACTATCAGAATAATGTTAAACCCAAGCCTAAAACCAAAGATAAAAAAGGATATGTCTGTACTATATGCGGATATATTTACGAAGGCGAAAACCTCCCCGATGATTTTATCTGTCCTATTTGCAAGCACGGTGCGGATGTTTTTAAAAAGATAAAAGATTAGTTTTTGCGGTAAATTTTAACCTTTATAATATTATAATAATAGTTGCTTATTTCCCATAAAGCAATTATTGCTCTGATTGTGAGTGTTAGATATGGATGTTAAAGACAAATTGAAAGTATACTGCGTTTGGGAGCATAATGGAAACGACAGTTTGCTGTATTCAAGCAATATTATCGGTGCTTTTACTCGTGGTGCATCTAAAGATGAGGCTTTAAGAAAAATGCCGACAGAAATCAAATCCTATTTTCTTTGGACAGGAGAAGTTCCGCCACCTTTGATTGAAACGATAATAACTCAGGAAAAGGAAACGGATCTTTGTATTAGTGACGCAGATTCTGATGTCTTTTTCGAGACAGAGAAAAATGATTTATCAATCGAGGAATATAATCGCTTGAAATCTCTTGCTCTCAAATCCGCAAATGACTTTTTAAGTCTTTACAATGCTTTTCCTGATAAGAATTACAGTGTTTTGACGGAGAGGAAAACTTTTTACGGGAAAGTTCCTATTACTGCAACGGAAATGTATTTACATACCAAGAATGTCAATAATTATTACTGGGGTGAAATCGGCTTAGATGTATCAAACGACGGAACAATAGCGGAAAATCGTGTGAGTGGTTTTGAGGCGTTGGAGAAAAGCGGGAACTTTTTATCGGGACAGGTTTATAGCGGAAGTTACGGCGAAGAATGGTCTGTTCCTAAGGTTTTGAGAAGATTTATATGGCACGACAGAATTCATGCCAAAGCGATGTTCAGAATGGGAATTGCGACTTTTGGAGTTGACGTTATTCCCAATATATTTCATTTTATTAAATAAGGATATGCATGATAATCTATCTTGCTTCCTCCTTAATTAAATAATTTTACAGAAAGGAAAAGAAAAACCATGAAATACGTATGTGATGCTTGCGGCTGGGAATATGACGAAGCAATCGGCGATCCCGATAACGGAATAGCTGCCGGCACGAAGTTCGAAGATCTGCCCGCCGATTTTGAATGCCCCCTCTGCGGAGTCGGTAAGGATATGTTCTCAAAAGCAGAATAATCAATAGGTTGAAATATTAGGATAAACATAGAATAACGCTACGGCTTATTATGTCAGTAGCGTTGTTTTAATGCTAATCTTCTGTAAATTAAACATCGGTTATTCAATGTTTATCACATCATGATTTACAAAGAGATTTATTGAAAATTTAATTTTATAAATTACTGTTTTTGAAGTGAAAAAATATTTATATTTATTCCCAAATAATTGTTGCAAAATCTAAAAGGTTATGGTATAATCAACAAAAATACCGTATGAGGTTTGCTATGGAAAATATGAATTATACGATTTGCCCAAAATGCAATAATCAGGTTATATTCGGCAGTACATTCTGTAGTTCTTGCGGTCATCGTTTTGAAAATAAAACAAGGATATGTCCGTCTTGTAATAACAGTATTTCTGCTGATAATTTATTTTGCACAAATTGCGGATATAAATTCAAAACAGAGAATGTGCAATTTTGTACTGAGTGCGGAAATGCTTTATCGGGTGCTGATTTATTTTGTACGAAATGCGGTGCTAAAGTTTCGCCAACAAATCAAGCCAATGTTGAGGTTAAATCGCAGATTGTACAGCCAACTCCGGTGTATCAACCAATTCCTGCTTATCAACCATCTGTTCCGGTTCAAAAAGATAACAAAAAAGAAATTATCCCTATTCTCTGTGCCGTAATTGTGTTGCTTGTTGCCGCCATAATTGCAATTGTATTGGTTAAAAACAAAGATAAACCGTCAGTTTTGCCAAATTCCACGACTGAAACGGAATCTAATGACACAACGGCCACAATAAATACTACCGCAAATGCTACTACAGCCGATAAGACAACTGTGGCACCGATACATACAAATCCACCGTATAACAATGAAGGGTGGGCTGAGGCTTACGTTAATACAAAAAGAGATGACTTAAATCTTCGAAATTCGGCTTACGATGGCGATATAATTGACACAATGCCCAAGGATAGCACTCTATATGTACTTGATTATGGTGCTAAGTATAATAATTTCTATTACGTATGTTTTGACGGAATATATGGTTATGCAAGTTGTGATTTTGTAAAACTTTATTCCGGACAAACACCGGATAATGTTTCTTTCCCTGATTACATTGGGAAGTTTTATTCAAAATATTGTGAAGATATGGATTATAAATGGGAATACTATGATTACATACGAATCCGTAAGGATAAAATAATCCTTTGCATAAATTATCTTGAAGGCTTGGCATACGCGGAAGCGACATATAATGTTTCGCCTGATGGTAAAACTTTAACCCTGGGAACCGTTTATTACACAAACGGTGTAATGGCATTGTCTGCAGGTGCAACAATAGAATATCTGGGGAATGATGTTTTGCAAGTATATGGCTTTGAAGCATACAGTTACGAATTTATGATCCCGATTTCTCCGGCATATGAATCAGGCTTGATTTTTTATCGATAAAGCAAGCATGATTTTAGAGAATGATCTTGATTGATTTTATGTGAAAATTCAGGAAAGATTAAGAAAATTAACTCGGTAAACAATATAATGACTGTGCATTGCGGTTTTGAAGACACAGTCATTTTTTAATTTGCGAGATATTCTTAAGAGATTTTCGTTCACAAATTTGAAAAATAGAAAATTGTTATTGGTTTCCTAAAATGAAAAATGATTCTCAATGTTCCCGGCTGTCATTTTCGGAAAAACTATTGACAATAATACTTATTTATGATAAATGTCTTTTTCAATTTTGCATAAATTTTAATAATAAATGATTGACAAATCCATTATTAGGTGATATAATTGTTTCGTAAGAATGGCTAATAATTCGCAAGAAATATTTCAAAAATTAGTTTGACTGCTCAACTCCCCAGCGAAAGAATAATTATGATAAACAAAGTGAGAGATTGTACCAGTTTAGATTTAAGAATCAAAAAAAGAATTTTATATAAAAGGAAGCGTTTCAAATGAAAAATAAAATTAAATCACGAGGCATCCTTTCATTGCCGGGTCTTCTCATTTCCGGTATCTTGATAATCAGCTTTCTCGTAAGTGTAATTATAACCCCTGTTTCAGCAACTGAGGGATTTGTTATCGGGGACGTTAACCGCGACAACAATGTCAATGCAAGCGATGCACGATTAGTCTTAAGACATGCGATGGGATTAGAAACTGATGGTGAATTTGATGTAATACTGGCGGATTGGGATAACGATGAGAAAATAAGTCTAAGCGATGCGAGGAATATTCTCCGATATGCATTGGGACTCATCGGATTCCCCGATTGGTACGAATCCACTGACCCGCCTACAGATGTTCAGACCATACCTGTATCCCAAGTCGAATTGTCAACCGAGGAACCGACAGATACGTCTGACTCTTTTGTAAAAACTTATCAGCCCTTAGCAGTTACCCCCGTTTATCCTGATGGAAGCAAGACTTTTGATGATTATGACGGTATTTTGAAGCTTTTTACAAATCAGGCAAAAGATTTGACTGAGCAAGGTGGATATTTTGATGGTATGTATTATAAAGATACAGTAATCAATGCTCCTCGTGCGGAAATCGCAGAAACACAATCTCCGCAACCTGATGATAGTGCAAGGAACGGAGAACGAGAGTTTTCGGAAACCAATTTACAGGTTGAAAGTATTGATGAAGCGGATATAATCAAAACAAATGGTGAATATGTTTTCGTTGTGAGCAGTAATTCTGATGAAAGTTCTGAAACTTATTCTTACCCTGCTTTGCGAATGGTTGATGCTTATATGCCCTATTCTTCTTACAAAGATGCTATTAAGATTATCGATATCAATAACCTTGAAGATCCTGTTCATGTAAATACCCTTATCCCGAAAAAGCAGACTGAATGCGGATACAACATCAAGGATATGTATCTGTCGGGAGATACTTTAGCAATTATCGTAGACCATTACATTTATTCTAAAGAAGAATACCCGGTTGAACAGGAAACGGGCATTGAATTTGACGTAGAAGAATCAGAAATTTGGCTTGCTACTCAATATTCGGGTGTAATTATTTATGATATAAGCGATATTAAAAATATTGCTGAAACTGCTCGCTATACAACCAAAGGTACAAATCTTGACAGCAGACTTATCAATGGAAATCTTATTCTTATTAATAATTATTATGTAGATATCTGGTCGGTATATAATGGGAGGACAAGCGGAAACACCTGTATACCGTCTGTAATTACCGAAGAAGGGGAGAAATATTTGAATAGTGATTCTATCATTGTGTTAGATGATAAATCAACTCAATATGTTAATCTCTTAAGTGTTGCTCTTGACGGCTCACGTGAAGAACAAGCTCTTTCGATTTTGGGTACGGCAAATGAGATTTTCTGCAACGGAGATAATCTCTATGTAACAAGTGAAAACTGGAGTTGGAGCTGGAATGGGGATAGTGAAGAAAAAAGGGTATTCACTTCCTCTACGGGTGAAACATATGAAGTTTACTCCTCAACAACCATCTTCAAATTCGATATTTCTGACGGTTCAATCACTTTTACCGCAGACGGAACAATTCCCGGAGTTGCAAACGGCAGTTTTGCTCTTGATGAATATAAGGGATATTTCAGAACAGCCGTTACTGTACGAGATACCGATTTCAATGTCCGCTCCGCAGTCTTTGTTCTTGACAAAGATCTGAATATTGTCGGTTCGATTGACGAACTTCAAGCGGGCGAAGAAGTCAAGGGTGTTCGTTTTATGGGAGATACGGCTTATGTTGTAACTTTTATGCAGACCGACCCGCTTTTCGTTCTTGATATGTCAGACCCGACAAATCCGATTGAAAAAGGACAATTAAAAATCACCGGATTTTCTGATTATCTTCATCCCTACGGCGAATATATGATAGGTATCGGTTATGACGGCACGGAGGACGGTCTTAACGGCGGAACTAAATTCAGTCTGTTTGATGTATCCGATATGTCCAATCCGACAGAAGGCGACAAAATAACAATTGCAAGTGCCGGTATCTATAATTTTTCAAGTCGTGCATTCACAGTTGGCAAGAACGGACTTTTTGGTGTACCTGTAGAGATTTACCAAACATATACGGATAATGTGTATTATTCAACATCAATTAAAGGTATCCAGACTTTCTCGGTTGTTGACGGGAAATTGGTCGGTGGCGGATTCTATGCAGCGTCAAGTGTTGAACTTCCGGAACATTATTACTATTACACTCAAGTCCTTCGCGGTATAATTGTAAATGATTATATTTTGGTTGTCACAGAACGCAGTGTTGATGCCTACAAAATCGGCGAAACCTCCGAATCTGTTAAATCAATTACATTCTAAACATAGATAACTCCGAGGGTTTTGCTCTCGGAGTTATTTCTGTTGCACCGTTTAATTTATTATAATATTGGGATTTGAAGTGCTTGTTTATCCTAAATATTTTATCGTACTCTGTTTTTTATAGAAGGCTTTGGTTGCAAGACAGATAAGCGAGAATTGGTTATATTTTCCCGAACTCGTCTTTGACCGCGAAGTAAGAAGGTTTTTCATTTTCATCGCAAGTAACAAGTCCCCAACGAGTTTCAGTTGGACAATCCGACTGCCCACAGACATAGCATCTTTCATCATCCCGCCAGCAGTAGACTATAAGACCGCACATAAAATCGAGAGATGCCAGCCTTTTGATAATATCACGATAAAACTTTGCTTGCCCTTCCGGAGTATGATGATAACCGGGAATAACACAGGTTTTCGGAAGTTCTTTGTAAAAATGATTTGTGAATTCTGACCTAAAAACATAATTTGCGTAACGGCTCGAATCCTGTGCACAATGTTTAATATATTTACGCATTGTTTCAGGCATATTTTCAATGAATGCTTCGATGTTTTCGCGAGCATCTCTTTTGTTTTTTGCCCCGTATGATTTTATTATTTCAAGTTTTTCTTTTTTAGTTTTCGGTACACCGCCACTGATATATCCGAATTCGCACAGAATGATGGGTTTGCCGGTCATTGCATAGAGATAGCGAAGCAAAGCCTCAAACAGCCACATTGTGCCGAAAAAGAAACAACCCATATAAATATCAATGCCGACGAAATCGAAATAATCCATATAAGGTTTGAGATAAATATTTAAGTCTACCTGAGGACCTGCACAGTTGTAACATATAGGCAAATCGCCTTTGTACGGTGCCATTGTCTTTGCACAAATTCCGATAAATTCCGCACCTTCTTTTACCGAAAAAGGTAACGTGAATCGTGGAATACCGATTTCGTTTGCAATTTGGAATGCTCCGCAAAGGTCTTTAAGATCTTTTACGAGAAATTCCGCAACCGCAGTTATTTTCGGGTGATCTTCCTTTTTCCGTACATCCATGCCGTGTGCAAGGAATGCGTCCGGAAAAGGAGTTACAACCATTACCTTAATGCCATTAGTTTGGAAGCGTCGCAGTTTGTTTTTGAACTCAATATATGCCACGGTTTCGTGCCCCTCATCGTCAAAAGGAAAAGGAGAATCGAATCTGGTCCACTCAATATTTGCGTTTTTCAGCTGATCGAAATTTTCACTCGGATGGCAAACACCCTTAAAAAACCCGTATTTTTCTTTAAAATCGATTGTTTCTTTATTTGATTGCGGAATGAAATATGATTTAATAAGATTTTTCGGCAAATGCTGTAATGTTGGCTTAATTTGATCAAGAATAAAACGTTCCAAAATACCACCTCATTCATTAAATTATTAAAGAGAATTGCAAGCCTTGTTGCCATTTATATTATTTTTTACATTCTCAGATTGATAGTTCAATGCTATATAATTGATGGCAATTACCTTGTCAAAGAATAGTTTTTCTCAAATTCTTCTTCCCATGTGTTTTCTATTCCGGCTCTCCATTCGAGAGCTTTGTTTTTCATTTCTTCACAGATGTCGGGAAGTATTTCGACGAGGTTTGTTGTTTCCGACGGATCGTTTTCGAGATCGGCAAGGAACACATCAGCAACGGGTTTTTCTTCTTCCGCGACACGTGGATTAATCAAAAGCTTATATTTCCCATTTCTGCAGGCTGTTTGTTCTTCCATTTCCCAGAAAATATAACCGTGTTCCGGAGCTTTTTCGTTCTTCAGTAGTGGCAACAGCGAAATGCCGTCAAGTTTATATTCTTCGGGATTTCCGCCGCAGGCGTCGAGAATTGTCGGGAAAATATCAGTCGCAATAAAAGGCTTGTCTTCAACTTTTGCCTCTGTTTTGCCGTATTGACTGAGTATTGCAGGGATGCGGATACCCCCTTCAAAAAGACTGAATTTATGTCCTCTGAATTTACCCGTTGTGCCGCCGTAATAGAAATCCTCCGTTCCGTCAAGCCAATTACGGGATTCTCTTGAAGGACCGTTATCGCTTTGAAAATAGATAATAGTATTTTCAAGCAACCTTTGTCTTTCGAGTTCCGTTTTTATATTACCTACGCCGTCATCAACAGCACTGATCATAGCAGCCATAATTCTTCTGTCCTCGGGTAAGTCCGGAAATCTGTCAAGAAATTTTTGCGGACAATGCATCGGATAGTGCGGTGCATTATATGCGACATAAAGGAAAAACGGTTCCGATCGGTGTCTTTGAATAAAGTCAACGCTGTCTTCGGTTATTTTTTCTGTTAGGTATTTGCCGTTTTCCCATACTTCCTTATCGTTTTCCCACAAATCATGAATGGGATTTTTGCCACCGTCTGCCATCCCGTAATAAAAGATATGAGAATAATAATCGAGACAACCTGCGAGGAAGCCCCGAAACTCATCAAATCCGTTCGAGTTCGGACGGCAATCTTCTTTTAACCCGAGATGCCATTTGCCCATGATACCGGTTGTGTACCCGAGTTTTTTCAACGCTGTCGCAATAGTCGGCACGTTGTCATTAAGTCCGGAAGCACGTCTGTGTCCGGCGAGAATAGCACGCACACCTGCGTTGCCGGGATATCTGCCCGTCAACAAAGCGGCTCTCGACGGAGAACAGACCGGAGAAGCCGAATACATTGAAGAAAATCGTATTCCGTTTTCTGCCAGTCCGTCAATATTCGGTGTTCTGAAATCTGTCGCACCCATGCAGCTAAGATCACCATAGCCTTGATCATCGGTCATAATGATGATAACATTCGGTTTGTCCATTTTCTTTTCCATATCAATTCCTATAATTAAATATTATTAATTCTTTCAGCAAATGTTTGTTACATATTTTTATAAATCGACAGGCTACAAAATTGTAAAATAGCAAGAATTATGCATTAAATAGACTGAATTTATCCCAAATAATAACGCATGATTTTCCAAAAATAATTAAAACAACAAGATTAATTACATTATATATCGCTTCCATCATTTCGTCAATAATATTTCTAAAAGAGAGATAAATTATTTTAGGTATTTGCACTGATGAGACCAGCGATAGATTAATTAATAATTTTGTGATATTATTTTGAAATATTAGCCCTTGATTTTTGTAACAAAAAGAGTTATTATTAATGTGTTAATATATACATTGGAGTAATAATAATTGTGAACAAAATGTTTTAATCCATAAAACAAAAAAAGATCTCACTTAAGAGATCCTTAATGCACACACTGTGCGGTCGGTTGCCCGACGATTTGAGTAAACTTTTATTTGAACTCACAGTGTAATTTCATAGGGACTACAAAACTACAATAGTAGTATATCACAGAAAGGAAGATTTGTCAAGATGAAAAATGAGAAAAATTATTATTTAGGACTTGATATCGGCACAAACTCCGTTGGTTATGCAACATGTGATGAGCAATATAATTTGCTAAAATTCCATGGTGAACCGGCATGGGGAGTTACTGTTTTTGATGAGGCATCTCTGAGTGCCGAACGACGTAACTTCCGCACAGCAAGAAGACGGCTTGACAGAAGGCAACAGCGTGTTCTGCTTGTCCAAGAATTGTTTGCGAAAGAGATAAGTAAATCCGATCCCGATTTTTTCAAGAGAATACAGTCTGCCCACCTTTTCAGAGATGAAACCGGTTGGGATTACACCTTGTTCAATGATAAAGATTACACCGACAAGGATTATCATGATCAATATCCGACAATTCACCATCTGATATATGAGTTAATGACAAGCAACAAACCTCATGATGCTCGTCTTGTCTATCTTGCATGTGCGTGGCTTGTCGCTCACAGAGGTCATTTCCTCAGTAATATTGATAAGGAAAACATCGACTCTGTAAAGGACTTTACTAAGGTGTATGACGAATTCCGTGATTACTTTATTTCAAATGAATACAGCATGCCTTGGGACTGCGATTCGGTTGTTGAAATAGGTGATATTCTCAAAAAGAAACTCGGAGTTACTGCCAAATCAAAGGAGCTTGTAACACTTTTGTACGAAGGCAAAAAACCTTCCAAAGAACCTACCGAGGATTTTCCCTTTAGTCGTGATGCGATTGTTCGTCTTTTATCTGGCGGCTCTGTAAAGTGCAAAGATATATTTGCAAATGACGAATATGAAGATTTCGGCTCTGTTTCGCTCGGTCAAGAGGAAGAGAAATTTGATGAACTTGAGGCAAATATCGGCGAGGACTATTCCTTAATTGCTGCACTGCGAAACCTTTATGATTGGTCTGTACTTGTCGATGTCCTCGGTGATGCAAGTTGTATTTCCGAATCAAAAATAGCCGTTTATGAACAACATAAGTCGGATCTTGCTTTGCTGAAACATATCATCAGGAAATACGCACCGGAAAAGTATGATGACGTTTTCAGAACTTTAGGCAAGGATAATTACCCCGGTTATACTCATCATACAGACGAGAAACGAGATAAGAAGTGGAATACCGTCAATGGTGAAGCATTTAACAAATTCGTGTCAGGGATTATAAAAAACATCACCCCGGACAGCGAAGATACTGCGGCTTTTGATGACATGAAAGCCCGCCTTGAGTTACATGCATTTATGCCGAAACAAAAAACTACGGACAACCGCGTTATTCCGCATCAGTTATATTGGTATGAATTAAATGCATTGTTAAAAAATGCCGAGTCATATTTACCTTTCCTTGCACAAAAAGATGAGAATAATCTCACACCGTCGCAAAAAATTCTTTCCGTATTTCTGTTCAGAATCCCTTATTTTGTCGGTCCGCTTAACAAGCATTCTGATTTTGCATGGATTCAAAGGAAGGCGGAAGGGAAAATTTATCCTTGGAATTTCGAAGAAAAAGTTGACCTTGATGCAAGTGAAGAGGAATTTATCAAGAGAATGACCAATACCTGCACTTATCTTCCCGGCGAACCGGTTTTACCGAAAGATTCGCTTCTTTATCACGAGTATACCGTTCTTAATGAAATCAACAACATCAAGATAAACGGCAATAATATTTCCGTTGAACTGAAACAACGTATATACAACGAACTTTTTATGACCAATAAAAAAGTAACCAAGAAGAAACTCGTTGATTTTCTTGTATCCGTCGGTGCACTTGAGAAGGGAAACACGGAGGCACTGACCGGTATAGACATTAACATTAACTCAAATCTTGCTCCGCAAATTGCTTTTCGCCGACTTATAGATTCCGGCACGCTTTCAATCAACGATGTTGAACGAATTATTGAAAGAGCATCTTATGCCGAAGACAAAACTCGTTTAGGAAAGTGGTTGGCTTCAAATTATCCGCATGTCAGCGAAGCGGATCGCAAATATATCACCGGAATAAAGCTTAAAGATTTCGGTCGTCTTTCTCGAAATTTCCTTACTGAAATTTATGGTGTGGTATGCAATGATACCGGAGAAGCAATGTCAATAATTGAAGCACTAAGGAATACTCAGAATAATTTGATGGAACTCCTCTCTTCAGATTTAGGTTATATAGATACCATTGAAAACATCAAACGCGATTATTATAGCGAGCATCCCATAACTCTTTCCGACAGGTTGGATGAAATGTATGTTTCAAATGCCGTTAAGAGACCGATATACAGGACACTTGCTATCTTAGATGATGTAACTAAAGCGTTTGGTGCTCCCCAAAAGATATTTGTAGAAATGACACGTGGTGCAAGACCTGATCAGAAAGGACAACGCACAAAAACAAGAAAACAGCAAATTCTTGACCTTTATGATAACTGCGGACAAGATGTAAAAGTCTTAAAAGCACAACTTGAAGCAATGGGGGACTATGCCGACAACAAACTCCAAAGCGATAAACTTTTCCTATACTACTTACAACTCGGTAAATGTATGTATACCGGAACAGCATTGGAATTAGAAAAACTCGGAACAAAGGAATATGATATTGATCATATTTATCCGCAAGCATTCGTAAAAGATGACAGCATTATAAATAATATGGTGCTTGTACTTTCGTCGGCAAACGGTGCAAAAGGTGATACCTATCCCATCGTTGAGAATATCCGCACAAAAATGTATTCATTCTGGACAATGCTCAATAAAGCAAAATTGATAAGTGATGAAAAATACCATCGTCTGACAAGAGCAACCGCATTTACCGAAGAGGAAAAGTATCAATTCATTAACCGCCAGATGACTGAAACCTCACAATCTACCAAGGCGATAGCAACATTGCTAAAAGAACGCTTGCCTGAAACAGAAATTGTTTATTGCAAGGCGAAACTTACCTCAGATTTCAGACAGGAGTTCGATCTGCTTAAATCCCGAACATTTAACGACCTTCATCACGCAGTTGATGCTTATCTTAATATTGTTTGCGGAAATGTTTATAATATGCGTTTTACAAAACGCTGGTTTAATATCAATGAAAGATATAGTGTCAAGCCGAAAACATTATTCACACGTCCGGTTATTTGTAATGGAGTAACCGTATGGGACGGCGAAAATATGCTTGCAAAAGTCAAGGCTACCGCAGTTAAGAACAACGTTCATTTTACGAAATTTGCATTTTTCAAAAAAGGTGGTTTGTTCGACCAAATGCCTGTTCCCGCTGCCGCCGGACTGACACCACTCAAAAAAGGAATGCCTACGGAAAAATACGGGGGCTACAACAAAGCGGGAGCGATGTTCTATATTCCCGTAGGATATACAATTGGGAAAAAATCAGATACATTGATTATGTCCGTTGAACTTTTGCACGGACAACGTTTTCTCGACGATGCCGAATTTGCAAAAGAATACTCCTTTAAGCGTCTTAAGCATATTCTCGGCAAAGATGTTGATAGCGTTAAATTCCCGATGGGAATGCGTCCTTGGAAGGTGAACACTGTTCTTTCATTGGATGGTTTCAGAGTTTGCATATCCGGAATTTCAGGTGGCGGAAAAAGGCTGATTGCACAATCTTGTATTCAGTTTTCAGATAATAAATTCTGGCAGTACTATCTTAAAAAACTTGAAATGCTTGTTGAGAAGGTCGCCAAAAAGCCGAATCATATCTACGATGAAAAATACGATAATGTCTCCGTTGAAAAAAACTTAGAGCTTTATCGCCTTTATATTCATAAATTGCAGAATACCATTTACAAAAAGCGTTTGAATAATCCGGTTGAAACTCTGATAAAGGGAGAAGAGAAGTTTTCTAAGCTGTCCGCTGTCGAACAGGCAAAAGCTTTGCTTAATATTCATCAAATTTTCAGTCGTCTTGCATCAGGTATTGATTTAACATCTATCGGAGGTGGTTCAAACGCTGCCGAGACACGTATCAGCGTGACCGTTTCAAACTGGAAAAAGAACTACTCTGATGTTCGAATAATTGACTCCTCCGTTTCCGGTTTATGGCAGAAAAAATCAGACAATCTTCTTGAAATCTTATGAGTTGGCGGACGGTGATGATTTCAAATCAAGCAAAACTTGACTATAAGATGGGCTTTATGACCGTCAGAGGTCTTGAAACAAAGAAGATAGCGGTTGACGAAATTGCAATACTTATAATTGAAAATACCGCAGTTTCAATAACGGGCTGTCTTCTTGAAACCTTGCTTGAGAAAAAAGTGCGGGTGATATTCTGTGACTCAAAGAGAAATCCGGCGGGTGAGTTGGTTCCGCATCACGGAAGTCACGACAGCTCCGCAAAAATTCGTACACAGATAACATGGTCGGACGACATCAAAGCAGCCGTATGGCGAGAAATCGTCAGCGAAAAAATAAGAAATCAGGCGGACTTTTTGCAAGAACTTGAAAAAGACCGTGAGGCAGAATTGCTTATGTCATATATCGGGCAAGTTGAATTAAACGACGTAACCAATCGCGAAGGGCATGCTGCGAAGGTTTACTTCAACGCTTTGTTCGGAATGAATTTTACCAGAAGTGAAGATACTCCTGTTAATGCTGCATTAAATTACGGGTATAGCCTTATTCTTTCCGCCTTTAATCGTGAAATTTCGGCGAATGGTTATTTAACTCAGTTGGGTATATTTCATAACAATATGTTTAACCATTTCAATCTCGCTTGTGATTTGATGGAACCCTATCGTGTGATTGTCGACAGAAGTGTTTATTCTATGGATACATCTGATTTTGCCAAAGAGCAAAAACATGAACTGTGGCGGATATTGGAGCAGGATGTAAGAATAGGCAACGCAAAACAGTTGGTTTCAAATGCGATAAAAATTTATACCAGAAGTGTTTTTGATGCAATAAATGACAACGATCCGTCTTTAATAAAACATTTTTCATTTATCGGAACTGACAGTAATTTGATAAGTATATGAGTTCATTCAGATTTATGCGACTTATTTTGTTTTTTGATTTACCTACAGAGACGCTTGAAGATAAACGCAGCTACAGAAAACTGCGAAAAGCGTTACTAAAAAACGGATTCATTATGATGCAGGAATCCGTCTATTGCAAATTGCTCACTACCCCTTCAGTTGAAAATTCCGTAAAAGCACTTGTGCGAAAGAACCGTCCTGAAAAAGGACTTGTCCAAATGCTCACCGTTACGGAAAAACAATTTTCAAAGATGGAATTTGTAACCGGTGAATGGACTAATGACGTTATTGACACAACCGAAAGGACGGTGATTTTGTGAATGTAATTTTTCCCGGAATAGACCATTGTTTCGATACGACGGAGAGTTTTGTCAATACCGTAGTTATTGAAAACCCTACGTTATTTGGTAATATACTCAATGATATAAGCGGACAGATTTGCGGATATGAAGGAAAGTTTGTTGTTTCTGAGCATAATAAAGTTTTGCGTACCGATAAAACGGCGGAATTACTGACCGAATTTTTCCCCTTTGAAATAAACAGAAAACCACTTATTACAAAAATCATTGCCAAGTTGGAACAAAAAGCGATTTACGGTGATAATTATGCCGAAACAGTAGAGCTTATTGGCAGGATTTCTGATTATCTTACAAAACTTTCACTTGATTTTTCCTGCGATATCAATTATACTAAACTTGATATAGGTGCAATCATCAAGGCATCCGGCGTTATGATTGAAGATGATTGCGATTTTCTTTGCGAAAAGATAATCAACTATATTCAGTTGGTCACGGAATTTGACAGAGAAAAACTCTTTATCACCGTAAATCTACGTTTTTTTGTTGACGACAAGGAAGCGGAAGAGTTTATGAAAACAGTGTTGGGACACGGTTTTCATGTCATCTTGCTTGAGGGTGCGGAGCATGAACTTCTCCGACCTGAGAAAAGGTATATAATCGACCGTGACTTTTGCGAAATTTGTTGAATGCTGTTTGTTTCCCTTTGCACTTCATCCTCGGATGTTTACAGGACATCTTTGCCTCGAATTTTGATTTGAGGTTTGAGAGCAGTGTAATTTCATAGGGAACTCAAACTTTGATGGAGAGTTAACCATAGTACTTAATGTTTGAGAGCAGTGTAATTTCATAGGGAACTCAAACGTAACGCCGAATGAATTACTTGGCGTTGATGTTTGAGAGCAGTGTAATTTCATAGGGAACTCAAACAAAAGAACGGTGGCGAGGATGTTCTTTATGGTTTGAGAGCAGTGTAATTTCATAGGGAACTCAAACAACTTACCTCGAAGAACCCCGGCAGTACCGGTTTGAGAGCAGTGTAATTTCATAGGGAACTCAAACCGAAAGTGTAGGATGATACAGATCCTGCCGTTTGAGAGCAGTGTAATTTCATAGGGAACTCAAACTGCCAGCAAAGTAAAGAACGCAATGATAATGTTTGAGAGCAGTGTAATTTC